>Ga0164243_10007932_pt1 | contig 15774 bp, 18 predicted proteins | sample OricompcompostOP_FD_108781 | JGI IMG/M metagenome (GOLD analysis project Ga0164243, IMG submission 108781) | Organic Plus compost microbial communities from Emeryville, California, USA - Original compost - Organic plus compost (OP) | ecosystem: Engineered > Solid waste > Mixed feedstock >...
ATATCGCTGGTGCAGGATCAAATGTCGAGCCCATATTCTGAAGCTTTATGCCGTAGTCTTTTTCTTTTTTTATAATTCGTTTCGATCTTTGCTTTCCTTTTTTCCATTTTTCTGTGTTCAAATCCCGATATCCATACCAGCCTTCTTCCCCGTCGCTGCCTCGTTGAATTATAAGGAATGTTCAGTCAACGAACGCACCTGGCATTGATTGTAGATGAGGAGGCACCGTTCCGCCCCGCCCGCCCTCCGCCCCCGGTCGCTGTGGCGGGAGCTGAACGCAGCCCGAAGCGAATCCCCGAAGCGAAGCCCCGGAGCGCAGCGCAGGGGCAAGCGAGGGACAAGTGGAGGACTGGCGGCCTTTTTGCCGACTGAGGCCGGAGCGAGACCTTTAAACCCGCTTAGATCTACGCTTCGATCCCGGTAACCAAAATGCGCTACGATCTACTACTCCTCCTCAATAGAATTACAAATGCTGAAGAGTGCGACGCAACGGATGTTATATAGAATCACGAATGCCAAGTTCCAAATAAAAATACAATTGATACCCCATAAATATATTTACGATTTCAAAGTAATAAAACGAGTAAAATCAATCTGCAAGCACTTATATTATCCAATTAGTTAAGGCTTCAATGAATTGCTCTTCCGTTAAGCCGGATTGTTCTTTGAACAGTCTTTTCTGAATGTTATTAAACTTTTCACCGATCACACCTCCAGACGTATAATTCAAAAGAGTCTCATTCGTCAGAAAATAAATTTTATCCGTATTTTCAGACCCAACAACCCATCGCAAATTACTTTCAAAATAATCGGGTCTTTTTAATAAGATTTCTGGTTGAAATCCATTCCCTTTCTTACTTCCAACGCCTAGGCGGCCATGAGAATCAATATAAAATTTTGCTTCAATAAAATACAGGTGTGGAGTGACACCATTCTTGCAAATAATAATATCAACTGCTTTTTTATTGGTCAACGCAAAAATATCCTTATTTGTTGAGGTAATATGCAGATGTATTAAGTTTCTAATATAGGTTTCAAACTCTCGTTCGCTGGAAAAAGGCATTGAACACAATTAAACTGTTAAATATCCATTTTGGGCTAATGTATGAATAAGTTGGTTTAACATGACATCATCATCCATCAATTTTGTTTTTCTTATTTCTCTAACCTTATTAGCTACCTCTGGGCAAATTGATGTTCTGTTTTTCTTTATAACCTGCATAAGTTCCATCTGCAATTGCGTTCTTTTTTTTAAATCCTCAAATTCCTTTAAATTATTTTCATTCTGTTGGCCCAATTCAGCCTGTGAATCAAAATGCACTTGGAGATCCCCAGGACAGCTGATTAATCTTGTCTGACTATTATCTTGTATTCTCAAATTAACACCTGCTGCGAAGTATTTATCTCTGTTACTTCTTACAATCCTTAGCCGCTCGTTTTCTGCAATACTATTTGGATGTATGATAACATACTGATTCCTGTTTATCGGGACTTCAATAATATTATCTTGATGAAAAATGTCTTTAAGATTTAACTGTCCATCCATTCCCATTATTAAAATAGGATTATCAGAAGTAATAAGTGGCACTTCGATGGGAACGGTAATTACTTCAAGTCCGCAAGTCATTTTATAATTAACAAAATCTTGCCAATCTGCAAAATGAGAAATTAAAAATTCTTCTTTGTATTTTGCTTTAATACTTGCTCTTACATCTTCAATATCCTTCATTTTAAATTTCATGCGCTGCCCACCTTTCAGGCCAACAGTAACCTCATTTTCAGGATTAGAATTGCGCGCAATCAGCCTATCTAGCATATCATCCAATCCATCGTTTCTATCGTTTAGAAAATGAGGAGTTCTAAAGAACAAACTTAAAATAGTATTTAATATTTTCCTTTTATCATCTCTCCCGATTGCTGTAACATTAGGATTGATTAGCATGTCATAAACTTTCGGATACTCTGCATCAACCTCAACTGCATAAAATTTTTCAATTGCAAATCTATCGCCGGGTGAATTTAATGGGAAGGTGTATAGATTTTTTTGAACACAAATATTTGTAGTTGTCAGTTGGACTATCTTGTTCCCCGGCCCTCTCATGAGCGTATCTACTAAATAGTTGACACCTTGTTTATTTCCGAAGTATTTAAGATATGACTTTGGAATGAAGTGCTGATGTTTGGGGCTTCCCATATAAGTATTTTTATTTTATTGAATTATTTTTTCTATTCCCAGCTTAGGTATAAACTGATCAGTAAATTTCCATAAGAACAAATTTGACGCACGTTAAATCCATGCCAATTTTCACTCTATTATTTTGCTCGAAGTTATACTAATTCCCTTCCAAACATTTAATAAAAAATGCAATATCCTCTTTTTTAGGTATGTATTCTTTCAGCTTTAAAAATCTTTCACGATGGCATTTCCTATACTTTTTTCCACTATCGCAAAAGCATTTGCTTGTGCGATCGGGCAAATATGGACCCTGAGCTAATCGAAGAGCCTTAATAATTATGGAATGGCTCTCGGTATCCAACAACTCACTAAAATAATTAATCGTTGCAGGAAGCCCATGTGGGCATTCGTCTTTAAAATATCCATTTAACTCCCTAAATTTTTGATTAAAAAAATAGGGAGTTAAATGCAACTCAATAAAATCTAAAAGTTGTAACCCCATCCTACAAGCCTGAATTTCTGCGGGAGGTGACGCTAGGCAGCAACTACCATCTTCTGGAAATTTATGCCATTCAATGCTGGGGGGAATTCTCCCCCCAGTTTCAAATGTCTTAGGAAATCTGTATGGATACCCATTTGTGGCCTCTATACATACCTGATAACGATCTATTTCTATTCCAGTAACATCCCTCAGTATAATGTATCCCTCAACAACCGGCTTGCCATCCTTGAATACTAAAGCAAGTTCAGGGAATCTTCCTGGAAGTAACCGTGCCTGCTGTTCAAAAAGAACCTCTGCTGCCGTCATCTCGCCCACGGTTTCGATCCTGTAGCCCCAAAAGCAACTGCTCTGGAAAGGTCACTTTGTTCTTGTTTTTGATCTTCGCCAAGAGGAAACCGATCACCCAGGTGTTTGGCCCATAGTTTACTTGCCTTCAGCTCATTCTCTTCACGTAAAGCCGATTCCCCATCATTGATAAAATCCGCAAAGGCTTGCAATATTTTATCCTTCTTTTCCTGATCATAATCCGCAAACAAATTATCATTTGGTTCAACAGGAACAATACATTGAAACCAAATGTCCAGATTGGATTTTATTCGTTTTAATATATCTTTCAAAAATATATCATCTCTGTCGTTATGAGGAACTATGCTTCTGGCATTACATGCCAGGATGGTCATAGCTAAGCCGCTTGGCATTTTGAAATTCAAATTGTCTCCCCAGGCCTTCAGTGCCATTACAGTTCTGATCATCTGACCATTTTTGTCTTTAAATCCGTTAAACCAGTCTACCATAGCCTTTGGATCGCTATTTTCAAAATCCGCATTCTTAACCGCAAGCATTATAGGCCCATCACCATCTTTATAGTAAACCGGATTATCAATTTCATAATCGCCCGCAAAAATACTACGAACACATTTCTTCCTGTGACCTGCAGGTGTATCAGTATATCCATCAACAGCTTGTTTAACCCAACTTTGCAATGTTGTACCTGTCACATCAGGTTTCCGAAAGAAGTATACACCATCATCCAAATCACAAATATCCTCCTTTGTCCTAATGCCGGTGTTCATCTTATGAGATCCCTGGATATAAAACTTAGGCTCGTACTCTGGCTGATTTTCTCTAAACCACTCCCGGATTCTGTCACGCAGAGCGTTCTTGGAGGTTTTCATTTTCTTTTTCTTATCTCCAATGGAAATTTTGCCATTAAACTGTTGAAATAATTTATGACAGTCTGCCATGCTACGCTACTTTAAAAGTTTAAGAATTTGGTTGATATAATTTTTACTAAGTTCTTGACCCACAGACTCCAACCTGTCGAGATGCTTCTTCTTCGAGGCGTTCAGGCTGATTCCCTTGCTATCCAGTTCTGCCTGGACACGTAGATACCTGAAACCCTTACCTCCGTTTTGCTTTGCAGCCATTCTCTTCATAAAGTTGACATACTCTTCAGTGATCTGAGCCTGACTCGTCAAAATGACATCAAGCAGCCGCGCTTTTGAAATCCAGTATGTAATCCCTTTGCCTATCCAAGATTTCTGAACTACATTCTTAGATTTGCCAGTGCCCAGAGAAAGTAGGGTAATGTCCTCAAACTTCACCCCTAGTTTGTCTGAAGCTTCCAGCAGACCTATCAAGCTTGGATTATTTGCAAAAATTCCACCATCAATCATATTCACATGAGTACCGTCCCCATCATCATGCTTGTAACTAAATGTATGTGGAGGAAAAAAGAGCGGTGCAGATGCACTACAGAGAACTGCATCATGAAGAGGAATACGATAATCTCTTTTGTATTCCTCAAGGTGCCTGGTTTTCAAAACATTCACTTTGCCATCCACTCCATTGAATGTTGGAATACAAACTGCAATATTCTTGATATCGCCTAAAGTCGGAGTTACATTGCCGTTTGCAGTTGTAAATACCTCAATTAATTTTTGGCGAATAGCTTTATTGCTATATACTGGTCGAATAAATACTTTAATCCACCTGTAAGACCAACGAGGAACAACTTTTACCCGCCAAATAGGAAAAATATTGCGGGCATTTTCGCGATAAAATTTTACTAATTCTTTAGCGGGAATTCCGAGAGAGATTCCTGCAGCAAGAATGGCACCTGTAGAGGTACCGCAAACCATATCAAAGTGATCCCGCAGTAGGGACCCTGGTTTATTTTTCTTAAGTTCTGCTTCTAAATCTTCTAAAACTTTAGCGGGAATTAATCCGCGAATACCACCACCGTCAATACAAAGAATTTTATATTTTTTAGATGGCAAGTCATGGAATGAGTCATTTCCTCTACTCATATTGTGCATTTAAATAATACAACCAGTAGCCTCCTGCTTTATGTTGCCTGTTGCATCGCTCCAGGATATAGAAGGAAATGCTCGGAAAAGAAAAGAAATTTGGATTATATCCTATTTCTATTATCTTTGGCCTGTCAAATTTTTACTACACCTCCTTTCTTTATGGGTAAGTTAGCCCAGCAGGATTGCGTAATCCAGACGCAATTACCCTTTGTTCAATACATGAATAAAAACTTATCATTGTTTAAACATTAACATGACAATTGGCATGCCTGAGATTGCTTCCTGCCATATTCGCATACAATTTAATTCAGCTTATCAAGACAATATCTCCATGCCAGTAACAAACTGCCATTTTGCACACAACCAAGCTGAAAACCGTTCATCCCCATCAGCCGCCGCCCATACTCAGCACGGAATAATTTACACCACAGATTTAACCATAAGTCCAAAAGCTTGATTATGTGGCCGTTAAATAAAAAACTGCCACTTTGACAATTACTCCAGAGCTTTAGCTCCCATAGTGGAGGATGGGGGTTATAACGAAAACTATTTTTCTGAGATTTTACTATTAAGAAGGACGGCCGTCCTTCTTAATAGTAAAAAATATCCCTATTCTGCTGTAAATACTGCATAAACGATTCAGTAAAACGAGCATCTGAATATTGAAACTCTGCACGAATAACTCTTTCGCCCCATCCGTAACATCCCTTCAAACTTCGAATTCCTGTATAGGAAATATTATGGTCATGCTGATAATTTTCCCTGATCCAAGTACGTAAATACATAACCCTTTCATACTTTACCTTAATTAAAGGCCAGCGTTCCGCCAACTTAATTGCATTATCAATATACCAATCGTAAAATGCGCAGTAAAGAGTTTCCCGCAGATGATTAATTGCCTACAGCCGTTCTTATCTCTGATAGTATAGGTTACAAAAAGAGGATACATAAAAATAGTTTAGTGGTTAGCGTCTTTTATCAGCACTGGAAGGATCAAAGGCTATAAGGTTAAACATCGCCCGCATCCTACTCCGCAACCTATTCCCGTAAGCCTCCTCCAACTCCTGGCTGTTCAGATTCGTGGTAATGTGAGTGATCATCTTATGGGAGATCCACAGATCATACCTTGAAAGTAGAATTTCAGCCATGACATTACAACTATTCCCCCAGTGGTTCACCGGTTGCTCAACTCCCAGGTCATCAAAGCAGTGAACCCGTGGTATATCGGTATAGGGGAAGAAAGCATTCCTGCTGTACGGAGGATATACGGCAAGGCTCCTTATACAAAAAGCAGCAAAAGTCGGATCACTGGGTCGTTGTCCCTTTACGGGATTCAGCACATGAAATATTAATAGGAAGGTTTAATAGGGAGATACCCACCGTTTCAAATCCCGAATTCAACCGGCATATTAAAGAGGTGGCAAGGTTGGCAGGCATATGCGAATTAGTCAGATTCAGCTATAAGAAGGGCAACAAGGATATTGTGCAGGTCAAACCTAAATACGCATGGATTACCACCCACACCTGCCGGCGATCCTTTTGTACAAATGAATTTTTGGCCGGTACTCCGGTAGAATTGATTATGAAGATTAGCGGCCATAAAAGCCTGCGGGATTTTTACAAGTATATAAGGATAACCCCAGAAGAAGCAGGCAAGAAGATTAGGGAGATATGGGAAAAGCGCGGCGAGATGGGTAATACAACTGTCAGTCAAAAGGCTGGATGAAAGATAATAAGGAGGCGCGTTTGCGCCTCCTTTTAGCTATAATTGTTGTTTCTCCCCTGCCCCTACCTTAAATTTTCGCCTAAACCTTAATCCCACTTTTTGATATTCCTGTTGCCAGACTTTAAAAATCATTTCTACCTCGGCATTGCTCAGTTCCGACACCCACACACTGTCCACCTCCTTTATTAGCCGCATTTTCCTATAAAAAGTAGGTGTACTCCATTTACACTCCTTACACACCTGTTCCCTGAAATCAATAGGTAGACAATTAAAAAGGGCGTGTAAAACAAATAACTGATTGGCGGCTTTCTTCCTTTTCATATTGCCTGTTGTTTTGAGTTTGGACTAATTGGAATAGTGATGGTAAAGGCGGTGATTCCTTTGGATGTGCTATGCACACGGATTTCTCCACCCAACGCGGAAGCATACAGTTTGCACACGTGCAAGCCTAGCCCACTACCGGCCTTTGCCTTGTCCAGTACAAAAAAGGGTTCAAATATCCTATCCTGCATATCTTTTAGAATCTGCTGCCCGGTACTGGTTACGCTGATTTGAATATGATCCTTTATGGGCATAGCGTGGAGCTTAATTGTGGTAGCTGGATTTGAATGTTTCAGGGCATTTAGCAGTAGGTTCGTGAGTATCTGCCGAAGCATATTTATATCGGTAAAGGCTTCTACTTCTTCCCCGATCATGATTTGAGTCTTAATCGTATTTCCTTGTACCTGTTCGATGGAGGCTAAAGACTTGACGATGCTATTTAAGAAAGTGAAGGGGTTATAAGCTGTTATTTGTGGCTTTATTTCAAAACCGGTGCCTGATACTTTCGTTGCCATTTGCATGTTGGTATATACTGCCTGCGCATTGCTAACTGCTACCTTCATCATGTCAAAATAGGCCGAGGCCTCAGCTGCATAACTGCCGTTAGTTTCTTTATAGCCTTCAATAGTTGTAATGATTGCCATCATTCCCGCAAGCTGGTTTTGCAGTTCATGGGCAATAATAGCCATGAACTGCCTTAAATCAGGCACCGGAGCTTGTTCCGGCTGTGGTTTATACATTATGTAAACTGCTTCAATAAATCGCTCCATTTCCTCTCTGAACCAAATCAATTGAAGCGGGTCTAGCGGCTTGGTAAAAAATATCCGGCTAAGCATTTCATCAAAGTTCTGTCGGATAGCGGGTAAATCATAGACTATAATAAATGCCTGTACTACCTCGGAGGGCTTCTCTATTTCTGCTCTTGTGAGGCGTAATGGCATACTGTGCCAGTCCGGATATATCCGGAAAGATGCTGCTTTATTCATGCCAGTAAATTTAAAAATGAGAGATTAGGCCCAACGTTATAGGCCATACGAATTTTGTTTAGCGTCGCGACCGCTTTAGCAAAGTGCTATTGAAAAGAAAAAAATCGGGCTGGCTGGAGTGCGGACAATAAAAAAAAGCGCAGACCCAGCATTACCCGCCTTGGAGGCCGTGACAAGCCTATGGGAACGGGTAAGTGGGCCCACGCTATATCGTATAGCATGGGCTATTCACTTATCATCCTCGTTTCCCATTTGTAGAATTGTCACGTTCCCAAGGGAGGATAAAAGCGAACGCCCTATCAATACTTGATAGAAGGTTCGCAAAATTAAGCGTTGAGCGCTTAATTCACAAAATAAAGATATGGCAATTATTTTTAAATGTGAAATATAATGCACATTTTTTATTGAAAAAATCTTCGATTTTCCAAGATTAATTAATTCTATGTCTGACAGATTAATAACAGAACTGGAAAATCTTGGATCACATCTTAAAAAATTGAGAAAGGCCGCTGGTATAACTCAATTAGATTTAGAGATTAAGAGCGGAATCGATAGAACGCATATTAGCAAAATAGAGCAAGGCAAACTAAATATCGAATTTAGCACAATTGTGAAATTAGCTGATGCCTTAGAAGTCCCGCTAGTAAAACTTTTCCAATAAAACCGGGATTACCAATGTCCGCTGCCTTGGCAGTGGATATTGGTAATCCCGGAAGCCCGCGGCAGCGCAACCGCACTAATCTTTCCTGCCCTTATTTTTCTTTTCAAAAGCACTTACTTTACGTATATCCATTTCCGCTATATACATGCTATCAGGAGATACCAGGTACAGGCTATCCAACTTTAATAAGCATGCTTTAAATGGTCCGGCCGCTTTGGTTTTGAGATAAGTATATTTTTCACTCTCTCCGCTTAAATACTGGTTATGCCGGTAAAACCCATAGCAGCCGGCCATAATAAGTAAGAACGCCGCAACGGTTACCAATAGGCCAGTAATACCTAATTTAACGTAATAGGTATGCCGTACCTGTTGCGGCGTTGGGCTACGCAGCACGGCCATGTGCTGTGTCAAAATACTGGTTAAATTATCAACCTTGGCCTCCGGAAAGGGAGGAATTACAGGTCGATGGCGTGCGATTGCCTCCTGTACTTCTTTAGCATCGCCTGCCATTTGCTTACTTTGACTAGCCTGCCCTTCCTCCAATTTCTTTAGCTTTTCAATAATTGCTTGCAATAACATCTCATTCATAAAAATAACCTATACTTATCTTATTCTAATTTTATGTGCCTGCTGCTGCTTTTCAATGAAATTCTTTTGCAATCCCGACAATGAAAAGGTCCGATCTACACTACTTCCCTTAAAACAGTAAACACCTTTTTTGAAACTGATACCTTGTAACTCCTCACTAGCATTTTTATACTTCAGCTTTGTATCAATGCCCAATTTTAGTAACGCCTGTTTCAATGATTCCAGATTGGACGCATGAAGCAATACGTCAGAAATAGCTGTGAAAATTTCGTATCGGGTGGCTTCCTCTGCGTTTAAAGCAGATAGATTAGTTTGTGCCAGACTCTTTTTGACAGCCGGAATGAGGCTATATTTTTTCGTTAATAGCTGAGCCGTTTTCTTACCCTTCAAGCCCAGGTAGCTGGTTTGAATACCTTTGCCATTGTTGTTTACGAGGTTTGCAATTACATGAAGGTGTAAATGCTTTTTATCATCATGTCGTGTAACAGAATATTGAGTATCTGTAATACCCAAATTCTGTAAATACTCCTTTGCGATCCGGGCCAACATTTCATCGGTTACCATTTCGCCAGGGTAAAAGCTCAAAATGCCATGAAAAACAGCTTCCCGTTTATTGGGCCTCATTTACCGTTGGGCTTCAAAATCATGGGCCATTAGTTTATGGCTGTAATCTCTAACCCCTTCGGCAGCGATGACTGTTGACCGCTGTTCATTCCCACATATGTAACGGCAAGTACCATAAAAGCCACTTCCCGTAATCACTTTACTTATCATGGTAAAATCGTTTTATGAGGGCATCTACAAAATCCCGGTAGGATTCAAGTAAAAGTAAGGCGGATAATATGCCCTCCTGCTTGGCAGTCCTGGCAATTTGATTAATATTATTGCCAATGGCCTTTAGCTCATTGGCAATAGCCTTTTCCTCCGGTTTAAGCCTGCTGACTATTACACCTTTAACCGCCACCTTCCGCATGTACTCACTTACCGTATAACCTGCCTCCGATGCCTTTGCTGTCACAGAAGTAAGTTCCTCAGCAGTAAATCGGATGCCAAGCTGTTTAATACGTGTAACCGTTTTGCGGGGGCGGCCTCCCTTTCTTCTTTGGTTTTGATCTCCCATTTCCTCTCCGCTTTAATCTACGCTTAGATCTTCGCGCCTCCCTTGCGACCACCGGGAGCAAGGGAGCGAGCGGTTTTTGCGAAGCAAAAACACCGCTCGCTAACGGAGCGAAGCCCGTTAGCGAGCGGGATGCCGAAGGCGGCCCGTTCAATCTTCGCGGGTGGGGCCTGCGTGGAGCAGCCCCGCCCCATCTCCACGTACAGGTGGCAACGCCGCCTGTACCACCTCCCTGAACGGGATGCCAAAGGCGGCCCGTTCGATCTTCGCGGGCAGGGGCCTGCGTGAAGCAGCCCAGCCCGATCTCCGCGACAGGTAACAACGCTGCCGGTCATTCTTTCGGCTGTTCTCCAGGCTGCAATAACTGCTGTATGTCGTTCCAAAGAAAATAGACCCTCGACCGGATTTTATACGGCTTTAGTTTACCGTGTTTTATCCAGTCATAAATAGTAGGCTTGGTAACCTGAAATAGCTGACAGACTTCACCGATTTTGTAGAGAGGCTTGTAGGTGAGTCCGGGGGTATCATATGCCGGGATACGTACCGGCTGCCTTTCCAGTTGGCTGACTTCTTCCCGCACCAATACACGCAGCATTTGCCAAAACTGCTCCGGCTCAATTGGGAACAGTATTGGCGCTGCCGTCTGCACATTTCTTTCTCTCTTATCCATATTTTACCGATTTAGACGGCAAATATGGCAGTTCAAAAAAGAGAAAACAGGTTAAGTATACTTGTTTTTGCTTGAAAGCAAACTTTGCTTTCTTATCCCACTGACTAATATGTCATATTGCAGCATATTGACCATATGCTTTAATGAAAAATAGAATTACTACAAATTCGCTTTTTTATATATATTCCCTTATATTAGGTTATCAAATTTATATCGAATGAACAATTCGACCTGCAAAGAAAAGTTCCAAGCCCCTTACAAAAAGGTATATCAACGGTTTGCAAAATCTATTTTAAAAATCAAAAATCCTTAATCAATGCTATCCCTTAGAAGTCTTGCTAAAATGAAATTATCTTCTGATATGCCGGATATCTATCCCCCTCCATACAATATACAACCTAAGACACTTCTTTCACGGCTCAATACGCCATTGGGAATTTTCTTCATTTTACCACTCGTTTTACTTTCACTTATTTTGGGCAATTACTTTTACATACCTGCTTTTGACTTTTACAGTCTAAAAACTCAATCAGCCACAACTATTCTTGAGCAGCGAATTAGTAACCTTGTCACGACTTTCAGCATTACCTTAGTAGTAGTGGGTTGGTCTACTACTAACTTGACTACAAAAGAGTCTATCCCTTATGAATTACTGTTTAAGTCCGCAAAGATCTACCTCATTTTCTATTACCTTGTCTCACTTATCGTTTCACTTTTTATTACGTCATGGTTAAAGGATGAAAGTTGGATCAACTTACCAAACTTAATAACAGCAATCACGTTCCTTTCAATTGTGGCTTTTGGAGGTATTTTGTACTCCTTTTACCAATTCAGAAGAGTAATTCTTCCTGATTTTTTAACATCACTACTTGCCAAAGAAGCTATAAATCATATTAAAAAAGACAATAAGAATAATCTAATATTGAAAGCAAGTAACGTAGTATTGAAAGATTTATATGACAAGCATAAACTTGTATCAATCACCCCTCCCGATGGACATAATTTAGAACTAGTTGTAATCAATCCAATCCCTCCTGAAACTAAATCAGAAGATGAAATACTAGAAGACGAAATACTAAAGGCATTAGAACATTCAAACACAAAAAATATAAAGCTTCACAACGTTTATACTATCCTTTTGGCAGTCTATTTTAAAATATTTCCGCCCCATGGTTATTCGATTCAGCTCCAATTAGGCACAATAGTATACGACAATCAAGTAGTTTTTTATCTTAAAAAAGACAAGTTATCATATTTAAAATCAGTCCTTTACGCAAAGGCTTTTCATTTAAGGAGGTTTGAAATTGAAGAGCCTAATACAAAGTATGTAGACTATCTTACAAAGTATCTACAAAAAAATAGTAAGGACGGAAATATGGAGCAAGTGCAGCTTGCACTTAAAGCAATTGACAAAATACAAGAGATAAATGACAAAATTTCAAATTATAACCCATGAATAATCTTTATACAATTGAGACTAAAATTGGCGATGAAATCGAAAAAGCCTTACAGATAGCAATTTCCCAAAGGCATACATCCATTATTAAAGAGTTAATGAGATTCATTCTCAACAGAACCCTGAACCTAAGAATTCAACAGCGCAAAAATGATTTCACTTTATACCTGAATATACATAAATATATTTTTCAATATTTAAAGGAAAATAGTGTAAACCCAAGCCTAGATAAGGAAGTTACCAAAACCCTACATGATTTAATTTGCCGCTCATTGAAGGACCTATTCGATGCTACTAATATAACACCAACCAAAGGAGAGCGAAGTAATAATTTGACTTACAGCCAATTAATAATCAATAGTCATGGAGATCTAATTAACCTTGCGTTAATTCATCATGATTTGGTTTTTCTAAGAAAAATACTCAATAACCTTCATCTTATTGCGTTCTTTCCATGGCAAATGGCTAGACATTTATTAATGGCAATACAGCAATTGGAAGAAAAACGAGACAAAACACCACAGGAGGAAAAAGAATTAACGACTTTAAAAGAAAACTACCATATAAAGAAAGAGGTACGGATGTTACTAAAAGCCACATATTTTTGGGCACTTTTTTTACATGGTGAAAATAGACTTACAATTGAAGAAATAAGGAAAGTGATTGAAATTTTTGACGACTACAATGACTATATTGGAGAGGAATTTCTACCCGATTTAATATATATGAGAGGATTTCATAATCGTCAATCATTTTCGTGGGTATCATGGGATTATATAGAAAGAAATGACATGATTGTCTATACCCCTCCAATTGCCTACAACTGGGAATTGTTTGGAGCTGCGATATTCTTGATAATTCAACCCGGCACTTTATCCTTGAGTAGTTGGAAAGACCAGCTATTGTTAAATAACAATTGGGCAATACTACATTCTCTCAAACAAGTATTACAAAAGCTTAAAATGAGTGGTAATGACAAGTGGAGCAATTTAACAGATTCTCTGAATAAGACGGAGTATGAAAACAATATCAATTATTTGCTCAATCAAATAAATCTATTTGAAGAGGTACGGATAACGGAAGAAGAAAGAGTAATCGCGGGGGTGGATTTAGATCAAGCGAAAGTAGACCATTTTATAAACGCTATTATAAATGGATACCGTGAGAGAAATGATCTTGTTAAATTATTCAGCACTTTCAATACAATTGAAATTCTTCCACCAGAAGCGCCGACAAGCCCAAAGAAGAAAATTGGTTTAGTCAACTTTCCTTTAATAGGTAGTAAGAAAATGTTTGTTTCCCGGGAAAACAATGGCATTTCAGTAACTGGTGAGTCTCAGATAATGGACCTGATTCAAGGTAGGGAATTCCTAGAATTTCTTGGTATCCTTCCTATGGACACTCCAATTGTAACAAGTAATACTATCGATAAAATAAATGAGATACTATCAGCCCTTAAAGAAAATGAAAGAAAACCTACAGTAATAATTTGTGGAGTAAACTCATTAACAAGGACGTTTCCTAGTAGCGAGTCCTTTGATCTAGCAACAAATGAAAGTGGGAGTGAAATTGACTTAAACCAAATTGTCGGTTATTATCAAAATATTCCCGTTCTTAGAACATATAATCACTATTTTAACGATTATATTCTAGTTGCGGACTTTGAAGCTGCTTTCAAACTAACGAAGACACAAGCTGAAAAGCCTTTGGGCCTAACTGCCAATGTAGCCCTTTTCACGGAAGAGGATATTAGACATTTTTTAGCCCAGGAAGATTTGTGGCAACGGTTTGGTGATGACGCGGAGTTCAAAATCAAAAATTCTGTTAAAATCAACTATTATGTCCAAGAACAATTCTCAATAAAGGACCCAAATTCTTTTTCTTTAATCTTAAGTACTCGCGAGAGCGTATAGTTTATACTAAAAAGTAGGTATTAATTTTAGTTATATTTCTAAATAATTCATTAACTGGATAAAGTATGTGAAAGTTGAGGTGAGGTCGTACTTTATCCAGTTACAAATAGTGAGCTTATATTTTCAAGGGACTCCCAATTTCCAGACAGATTTGTAACTAAATTGCGGAGCCATCCATTGTCACCATCAACAAGTTTTTTCCTAAAAAGGAGATAGTTCACTCGCTTGCAAATACAATTACAACCCTTGAAATTGTTGCTCCAAGCGCTTTAGCTGCTGAATTCCCTCTGAAAACTGCATCTCCTCCAAAACTTCATAGGCTTCTTCAAAACTTTTGCCTACCTCCACAAAATGGCGGTGTTCTAGCTTGGTCCTCTTCTCTTTTTTAAAGATCAAGTCAAGTGCCTTTTTGATTCCATCAGGGCTTACTCCAAAAATCTTGTGCAGTTGATCTGCACATTTATCACTGGGGGTTAAGTAGTTGGCTTTGCCGGCTTTGTCAAATGCGTAGAAAAAAAGAACCAAAGCACGGTTAGTTAATTGGTCTTGTTTACACTTTTCCAGCCATGCACGTTCACGGCCTTCATACGCTGCTATCACCGTTTCCAGCTTTGGCAAAAAATCACCGGTAAAGATAGGCCGATAAACTAGGCAATACACCGGCAGATAGGCAACCATTCCCAACGTAACAACAGCGAGCATATGCGTTGCATTCAATTGGCCACTATAAAAGAAAACAGCAACATCTGCCAAAACAAACAAAAGCAAATAATGCCATATTGCGTTACTCCAATACTCATTAATCAACTGGCGGCGTGTTGCCTCTGCCGGCCAACTGGCATAAATATCGCGCTGCCCTTCATGAGTTTTACGAAAACGGGAATAAATGTAGCTGTATTTAACAGGTAGGTCAAAGGTGAAAAAGGATTTCAATTGCTTCAAGTTCAAACTTCTCATATCCTTGTATTTATCAGGTTAATAAAACAACAATGCTTATAAATATACGAAATTGGGAGGCCCACATCCAAAACTATTTTGCATCTTCTTTACTTGATCTCACAACAGTAAAGAGAACAAGTAAACATCAGTACAGATTTTCGTATCTTAGTAAAAGCTCGTTAACCTATATATAGTATAGGAAACAAATTGAGGTTATATAAAAGGAACTCGACTAAACGCTCAACCAAAAAACAAAACCCCGCGACAAGCGCGAGGTTTCTAAGTTGTCTGTGAACCCTATGGTACAAAACTCGAACCTTTTTATCTTCGACCTGCGTAAATTAGCAGAAATAAGTTGATATATTAATAAATATGTTAAAATAACACCACTTAATTCAATTCTATAG
>Ga0164243_10007933_pt1 | contig 15773 bp, 14 predicted proteins | sample OricompcompostOP_FD_108781 | JGI IMG/M metagenome (GOLD analysis project Ga0164243, IMG submission 108781) | Organic Plus compost microbial communities from Emeryville, California, USA - Original compost - Organic plus compost (OP) | ecosystem: Engineered > Solid waste > Mixed feedstock >...
AGGTGCCCACGAGGTAGAGGTCGTCCTTCTCGAGGTAGTAGACGTCCTCGGCCGCCTGGCCCAGGAAGCCGGTGCCCTCCATCGCGCGCGGCTTGACCAGCGCGGGCGGGATCATGGGGGTGAAGCCCCACTCGTGAGCCTTCGTCATCGCGAGCTGGGTGAGCGCGAGCTCGAGCCGCGCGCCGTTGCCGGTGAGGTAGTAGAACCGTGCGCCGCTGACCTTGGCGCCACGCTCGGTGTCGATGGCACCGAGCATCTCGCCGAGCTCGAGGTGGTCGCGCGGCTCGAAGCCCTCGGCCGCGAAGTCGCGGGGGGTGCCCACGGTGTCGAGCACCACGAAGTCGTCCTCGCCGCCCTGGGGGGCGTCGGCGGAGGCGAGGTTGGGCAGCGTCCTCATGAGCTGCTCGAACGTCTGCGCCGACTCGTTCTGCGACGTCTCGGCGTCCTTGACCTGCCGGCTGAGCTCCTTGGTGCGGGCGAGCAGCTGCTGCTTCTCGTCGCCCTGCGCCTGTGGGATGAGCTTGCCGAGGTTCTTCTGCTCGCCCCGCAGCGCCTCGAAGGCCACGATCGAGGACCGTCGCTGCTCGTCGGCGCCGATGAGCTCGTCGACGAGGTCGGTGGGCAGGCCACGGCGGCGCTGGGCGGCGCGCACCGACTCGGGGTCTTCTCGCAGGATTCGGGGGTCGATCACGGACTCAGCCTATCGTCCGCGCCACGACGCCAGGGCTGCCGACCGGCCAGCCAGGGGGCACCCGATCCCCCTGGCCGGACGGTCGACGCGCCCAGGTCAGACCGCGACCGCGGGAGCGTCCAGCGCCAGGGCGAGCACCTGACGCCACGGGCCGACCTCGGCGAACACCGCGGCCATCGCCGCGAGGGCCGGCTCGTGCGCCTCGGCGCCCGCCGAGGTGCAGTCGGAGGCCACGAGGACCTCGAAGTCGCGCTGCTGCCCCGAGCGCACCGTCGACTCGACGCACACGCTCGTCACGACACCGGTGACCAGGATCGTGTCGACGCCCATCGCCCGCAGGACGACCTCGAGATCGGTGTAGAGGAAGGCGTCGAAGCGGTTCTTGTCGATGATGTGGTCGCCCGCCTGCGGTGCGAGCTCGTCGATGACGTCGCCGTCCCAGCTGCCCCGGACGAGCGGCGGCGGGTCGAGCGGAATCACACCCTTCATCCGGCCCGGCAGGTCGACGAAGTCGGGACGGTAGACGTGCCGCGTGTAGATGACCGGCAGGCCGTGCTCGCGCGCCGAGGCGATCAGCGCGGCGTTCTCCTCGACGACCGAGGGCATGTTCGGCAGACCGAGACCCGCCAGGGGCAGTGAGCCCTCGGGGTGGCAGAAGCCGTTCTGCATGTCGATCACGATTACTGCTGTCGTCATGACGTTCTCCTTCTTGTTGGTCAGCCCACCAGGGCCTGGACGGGTGGTGCGGCGAGGTGCCAGTCGGTCACCTGCTGGTAGGCGTCGGCAGCACGCAGCACCGTCGCCTCGTCGAACGGACGGCCCGCGAGCTGCATCCCGAGGGGCAGTCCGTTCGCCGTGAACCCGATCGGGACCGAGATCACCGGGTTGCCCATGAGGTCCCAGTACGGCGTGTTCACCGTGTGGATCCAGGGCGTCTCGGGAGTGAGGTCGGCGAACGCCAGGGCGCCGGCGAAGGCGCTCGGCGTCACGATGAGGTCGACCTCGGTGTACGTCTCCATCAGCGCACGGTGACCCACACGGCGGGCACGCTGCGCCTGCACGTAGTCGGCACCGCTGAAGAAGGTGTTCTTGCCGAGGCCCAGGCGGTTCGACGCGACGTAGTCCGGGAGCCGGCGCTGCGCGTCCTGGCGGTGGTACGACAGGACCTCCCCGCCGGCGATCGGGCCGAGACACGACATGATCTCGGCGTACGCCGGCAGCGTGATCTCCCGAACGACCGCTCCCCGGCTCTCCAGCGCCGCGATCGCGGCGTCCATCGCCGCGTCGAGCGCCGGATCCTGCGGCACGATGCCGGCGCCGCTGACCCGGTCGACACCGATGCGCAGGCCGGCGAGGTCGCCGGTCAGAGCACTGAGGTAATCGTCGACCGGCACGTCGATGGCCGTCACGTCGCTCGCGTCGTACCCGGCCATCGAGCCGAGCATCAGCGCGCAGTCACGTGCGCTGCGTGCCATCGGCCCGATGTGGTCGAGCGTGAATCCCAGAGGGACGCAGCCGGACTTCGGCACCCGACCGAACGTCGGCATCAGTCCGGTGATGCCGCAGAACGCCGCCGGGATGCGGATGCTGCCGCCTGTGTCGGTGCCCAGCGCGCCGAGGAACATCCCCGTCGCGACACCGCTGCCGGATCCCGAGCTGGAGCCGCCGGCCCAGTGGTCGAGGTTCCACGGATTGCGCGGAATCGGGAACGGCTTGCTCTCGTCGGGGAGCCCGCTCGCGAACTCCATCGTCGACAGCTTGCCCATCACGATGCCGCCGGCAGCACGCAGGCGTTGGACGACGACGGCGTCGCCGTCACTCCACACCGGGTCGTGCACCAGGCTCTGCGCGGTCGAGACTGCCTCCTTCGTCGTGATGATGTCCTTGATGCCGAGCGGGATGCCGTGCAGCGGCCCGACCGGCCGGCCGGCCGCGAAGTCCTCATCGGCCGCGGCCGCCGCCTCAAGCGAGGCGTCGACGAAGCGCTTGATGAACACACCCACCTCGACGTCGCTCGTGTCGGCGGCCTCGACCGCACGGTTCACCAGCGCGACGCTCGTCGTGGCGCCCGATCGCAGCGCCTCGGCCGCATCGCTGATCGTGATCGGCTCGTCGCCGCTCATGCCGGCACCGCCACCGCCGCCAGGGACGGAACCTGCTCGTGCCAGTCGGTCACGCGCTGGAAGGCGTCACCCGCGCGCAGCACCGTCGTCTCGTCGAACGGACGTCCGGCGATCTGCAGGCTGAGCGGGAGCCCGTCCTGCGTGAAGCCCATGGGCGCCGACAGCACAGGGTTGCCGGTGGTGTCCCAGTACGGCGTGTAGATCGGCCCGAAGCCGCCCTCGGCCATCCGGTCGCTGAAGGTGCTCATCTGGTCGAACGACGTGGCACCGGCACCCGACGTCGGGGTCACGATGAGGTCGACGTCCTCGAAGACCTTGGCGAGCGCGAGCTGGCCGACACGACGCGCGCGCTGTGCCTGCACGTAGTCGGCGGCGGAGTAGTAGATGCCCATCCCCACCGTCATGCGAGTGGCCTCGAAGTAGTCCGACCACCGGCTCTGCAGGTCAGGCAGGTGATAGGCCATGGCCTCGCTCACCATCATCACCATGCAGGCCGTGCTCATCTCGGCGTAGAACGGCAGCTCGATCTCGACGATCTCGGCACCGAGCTTCTCCAGCTCGGCCACCGCCGCGGCGAAAGTCCCCGGCAGCGCGGGGTCCTCGGCGTCGCCGGCGATGCGTGACAGCTGGTCGACGCCGATGCGCAGGCCGGTCAGGTCGCCCGTGAGGCCACCCACGTAGTCGTCGACCGGCACGTCGATCGTCGTCGGGTCGCTCGGGTGCGGCCCGGCCATGACCCCGAGCATCAGCGCGCAGTCACGCGCACTGCGGGTCATCGGACCGATGTGGTCGAGGGTGTAGCCGAGCGGGACGCAGCCCGACTTCGGCACCCGGCCGAACGTCGGCATCAGCCCAGTGATGCCGCAGAACGCGGCCGGGATGCGAATGCTGCCGCCCGTGTCGGTGCCCAGCGCGCCGAGCACCGCTCCGGCAGCGACGCTGCTGCCGGAGCCCGAGCTCGAGCCGCCGGCCCAGTGGTCGAGGTTCCACGGGTTGCGCGGAATCGGGAACGGCTTGCTCGCGTCAGGCATCCCGATGGCGTACTCCATCGTGGTGAGCTTGCCCATCACGATGGCGCCGGCAGCACGCAGACGCTCGACGACGACGGCGTCGCCATCGCTCCACGCCGGGTCGAGCACGAGGCTCTGTGCCGTCGAGACGCCTTCCTGTGTCGTGATGATGTCCTTGATGCCCAGCGGCATCCCGTGCAGCGGCCCGACCTCCCCGCCGGCCGCGAGGGCCGCGTCGGCGGTCTCCGCGGCGGCGAGCGCCTGGTCGTTGGTGCGGTTGAGGAACATGCCCACGGCCGCGTCGTGCTCGTCGGCGACGGCGATGGCGTCCTGGACGAGCTGCACGCTCGTCACCTCGCCTGCCTTCAGCGCGGCCGAGGCGTCGGTGAGTGTCATGTGCTCTGTCATGGTCTTCTCCTGTCAGCTCGGATGGTCATACGCGGGGGTCGAAGGTGATCGCCGGCACCTCGTAGCGAACTCCCGGCATCGTGTAGAGGGTCTCGGCGGCGGCGCGGCTCGGCGCGTAGCCGGCCACGAGCTTGTCGACCTCGGCCGGGGTCGGGGTGAGACCGTTCATCGCCAGGAGCGATTCGACGATCGTGCGGTCATCGGGTGTGGACATGTTCGTTCTCCTTCTCGTGGGGTGGGTGTTCTCGGTGATCGGGGGCGGTCAGCCGACCGACACGTCGGTGAGGTCGACGAACCAGGACTTCGGCTCGACGAAGCCCTTGACCTCGGGGGCGAGCACGCGGGGGTTGCGGTCGTTGACGATGACGAGCCAGGCGGCGTCCTTGTCGACCTCCGCAGCCAGGTCGGCATAGATGTCCGAGCGCTTGGTGGCGTCGAGCTCCTGGAGCGACTCGCCGATGAGCTTGTCGACCGCGGGGCTGGAGTAGTGGCCGATGTTCGACGGCGAGCCCGTGCCGAACAGCAGGCCCCAGAAGGTCTCCTGGATGAACGTGAGCGAGATGTTGATGGCATCCGCGTTGTCGGGGATCTTGCCGCTGCCGAACGAGGTGAGCATCGTGGCCCACTCGATGGGCTTGAGCTCGACCTTGACGCCGATCTTGGCCAGGTCGCTCTGGAGCTGCTGGTTCATCGGACCGGGCTGCATGTTGCCCGAGCCGCTCGTCGGGTAGGAGACGGACATCGAGAAGCCGTCGGGGTAGCCCGCCTCGGCGAGCAGCTTCTTGGCCTCGTCGGGGTCGTAGCTGAAGACGTCGTTCTCCTTGCGGTACGACAGGCTCGCCTTCGGAGCGAGCTGCAGCGCGGGGTCGGCGGTGCCTGCGAGCAGCGTGTCGGCCATCGCCTCCCGGTCGATCGCGAAGTTCAGCGCACGGCGCACACGGACGTCGTCGAAGGGCTTCTTCGTGGTGTCGAAGATCCAGGGCCACACATGGTCGTAGGCGTTGGTGAGCACCTGGTAGCCGTCGGCCTCGAGCGACTTGATGTCGTCGGGGTTCGGGGCCTCGACCCAGTTGACCTCACCCGAGCGCAGGGCGGCCAGACGGGCGGACACCTCGGGCATGGGCTTCAGGACCAGCTGCTTGAGCTTGGGCGCGCCGCCCCAGTAGTCAGGGTTGGCCTCGAACACGGCCTGCTGCCCACGGCTGAGCGACTTGAGCTTGAACGGGCCGGTGCCGACCGGGTTCTGGCTGAAGTCCTTGCCGTACTTCTCCAGCGCCGTCGGGCTGGCCATGTAGATGAAGACGAGGTCCTCGGGCAGGTGCGAGTACACGCCGTTGGTCGTGATCGCGACGGTGGAGTCGTCGACCTTCTTGTACGACTTCACTCCCGCGAGCGGGAGCCCGGCCGAGGCGGCGACGTCCTGGTTGTAGTGGGGCGACTCGGTGTTGTGGTACCGGTCCAGGTTGTAGATCACGGCATCGGCGTCGAAGGGGGTGCCGTCGGTGAACTTCACACCCTCGCGCAGCGTGAAGGTCCACGTCGTCTTGCTCGCGTCGGTCGACCACTTCGTGGCCAGGCCGGGGATGATGCCCGGCACGTCGTCGGCCTGCGTGAGGTCGAACTTGGTCAGCGAGTCGTACAGCTGGTTGCCGACGAAGCGATACCCCTCATACCCCTGACCACCCGAGAGGATCGTGTCGAGGTTGGGGATGTCGCCGGCGGTCATGGCGATGGTGAGCACGCCGTCCTTGCCGCCTGACGACGAGCCGCCGCCTCCGCCGCAGGCAGCCAGGAGGGTGAGGGCCGCGGCGACGAGCAGGGCTAGAAGGCGCGATCGGGAGTGCTTGTGGGGGCCGTTCGGGGTCATGAAAGGTCCTTTCGGGTGTGGGCGATCGCCCGGCCGGCACAGTGCCGGTCGGTTGGTGGGGGTGTGGGGTCAGAGGGTCAGGCGGTCAGGGCTGCCTGGAGCAGGGGGACGGGGTCGTCGTGCACGCACGACGCGTAGTGGCTCTTCTCGCGGACCGTGAGCAGGGGCCACTCCTCGGCACAGGCATCGGTCGCGAGCGGGCACCGGGTGCGGAAGCCACAGCCGCTCGGCGGGTTCGCCGGACTCGGCAGCTCACCGTCGAGGACGATGCGCGAGTGCCCCACACCTGGCGTGGACGACAGCAGTGTCGCCGTGTACGGGTGACGCGCATCGCTCCACAGGTCGTCGGCGCGAGCCTCCTCGACCACGTGGCCGAGGTACATCACGGCCACCCGGTCGGAGATGTGCTCGACGACGGCCAGGTCGTGGCTGATGAAGACGTAGGCGATGCCGAGATCGCGCTGCAGCTCGGCCAGCAGGTTGAGCACCTGTGCCTGCACGCTCTTGTCGAGCGCGCTCACCGCCTCGTCGCAGACGACCAGGTCGGGCTCGGTCGACAGCGCCCGGGCGATCGCAGCACGCTGCAGCTGGCCGCCCGACATCTGGTGCGGGTAGCGCTGCGCGTACGAGGGGTCGAGCCCCACGCGGTCGAGCAGGTTGGGGATCCGCTGCTTGCGGTCAGGCGCCGTGTAGCCGTGCGCACGCAGGTTGAAGGCGAGCGAGTCGTGCAGGGTCAGACGCGGGTTCAGGCTGGTCTGCGGGTTCTGCGGCACGACCTGCAGGCGGCGGCGCAGCTCCTTGAGCGGCTTGCCACGGAGCCGCTGGACGTCCACGCCGTCGAAGAACACCCGGCCCTCGTCCGGGAGCATCAGCCGCAGCAGCATCTTCGCGGTGGTCGACTTGCCGCAGCCTGACTCGCCGACGATGCCGAGCGTCTCACCGGCGGCGACCGAGAGGTTGACGTTCGAGACCGCGCGCACGCCGTTGCCGAACGTCTTGCTGATCCCCTGTGCCTCCAGGAGCGGTGAGGGCGCAGGGTCCGGTGCCGCCTCGGCGGTGCGGACGAGAACGGGGCCATCGGTGCTCATGCGGTCATCTCCTCACTCGTGACAGCGGTGCTGGCGGTGCTGGTGGTGTTGACGATCGGGCAGGCGGCGCTGCGGTCGGGCGCCACCGGCACGAGGGCCGGGGCCGAGGTGCGGCACGACGACTGGACCATCGGGCAGCGGGCCGCGAACGCACAGCCCGAGGTCACCTCGCCGGTCAGCGGCGGACGTCCCTGGATCACCGTGAGGTGTCCCCGCGCCACCCCGGGAGTGGGCAGCGAGGCGAGCAGCCCACGTGTGTAGGGGTGCTGGGGCGCCGAGAGCACCTCGCTCACCGGGCCCGTCTCGACGAGGCGACCGGCGTACATGACACCGACCCGTCCGCCGAGCTCCTCGGCCACACCCACGTCATGGGTGACCATCAGCAGCGACATCCCCATCTGCTCCTGCAGGTCGCGGAAGAGCTCGATGACGGCTGCCTGCACCGTGACGTCCAGTGCGGTCGTCGGCTCGTCGGCGATGAGCACCTCCGGCTCGCAGGCGATCGCGATGGCGATGACGGCCCGCTGGCGCATGCCGCCGGAGAGCTGGTGGGGCCGGCTCGAGACGACCCGGTCCGGATCGGCGATGCCGACGATGGAGAGCAGCTCACGGGCACGGCGCTTCGCCTCGGCCTTGCTCGAGGCGACGCCGTGCACCCGCAGGACCTCCATGAGCTGCGAGCCGATGGAGCGCAGCGGGTCGAGCGCACCCGTCGGGTCCTGCGGGACCATGCCGATGCGTCGGCCACGCAGGCTGCGCATCTGCGACTCGGGCAGGGAGACCAGCTCCTGGTCGCCGAGGACGACGCTGCCCTCGACCTTCGCGGAGTCGTCGTAGAGCCGCAGGATCGAGCGGGCCGTGACCGACTTGCCGCTGCCGCTCTCGCCCAGCAGGACGAAGGTCTCGCCCGCGCCGATCTCGAGGTCGACACCCTGGACGGCCGCCACCTGGGAGGCCCCGGAGCCGAAGGTCGTGCGCAGGTCGCGCACCATGAGTCGGGTCGTTGTCATCGTGTGCTCCGTCGGATGTCGAGGGCGTCGCGCAGGCCGTCACCCAGAAGGTTGAAGACGAGCGACGCCGCGAAGATCACGACCGCGGGGATCAGGGCGATCGTCGGATTGGTGAACATGTACTGACGCTGCTCGTTGATCATCTGGCCCCACTCGGGGTTCGGCGGGGCCACGCCGAGGCCGAGGAACGAGAGGCCGCCGGCGAACACGAGGGCGAGCCCGACGAGGGTCGTGCAGTAGACGATCAGGGCCGGCAGCACGTTCGGCAGGATCTGCCGGCGCGCGATGGCGACGGACCCGGCACCGCTCGCGCGGGCGCTCTCCATGAAGTCCATGCCCTGCAGCTGCATCGTCTCGGTCTCGGCGATGCGGGCGATCGGCGGGATCAGCACGATCGACAGCGAGATCACGGTGTTGAGGGTGCCGTTGCCGAGCGACGCCGCGATGGCGATGGCGAGCAGCACGGCCGGGAAGGCGTAGAAGACGTCGAGCGTCCGCATGATCAGCGAGTGCACGCGTTGGCCCGCCATGCCGGCGGCGATGCCGACCGCGCTGCCGATCGCGCCGGCGGCGAGCACCGGCACGATGGCCGCGATCATGCTCGGCCGGGCGCCGGCCACGAGGCGACCGAGCACATCGCGTCCCTGGCCGTCCGTGCCGAGCAGGTGTCCCTGCTGCCCGATGCCCAGCAGCCGGTCCTGCAGGTTGCCGGCCGTGACGTCGCCGGAGATGTACGGGCCGAAGATGCCCAGCAGGACCATCAGCCCGGCGACGGTGCCGAAGACCCACACGGTCCAGGGAAGCGACCGACGGCCACGACGTCGTGCATGGGTGACGGCCTGGGTGCTCTCCGAGCCGGAGACGGCGATGCTTGTCATGAGGTCCTCACTCGGGAGTCGATGAGTGCGTGCGCGGTGTCGACCACGATGTTGATCAGCACGAACGACAGGGCGCTGATGAGCACACCGGCTTGGGTCACGGGCAGGTCACGGGCCGAGATGCTCTGGAAGAGCAGCAGCCCGAGCCCCGGCCAGTTGAAGATCGTCTCGACGAACACGACGCCTCCGAGCAGGTAGCCCACCTGCAGGCCGGCCATCGTGAGCAGCGAGGGAAGCGTGTTGTGCACGGCGTGCACGAGCACCCGGCGCTCCGACAGGCCCCTCGCTCGCAGTGCCTCGACGAAGTCCATCCCCAGCGCGTCCAGGAGCGAGGCGCGGAAGACGCGGCCGATCACGCCGGCCGGCACGAGCGCCGACGTGAGCGCCGGCAGGAAGCCGTGCCACAGCAGATCGACGAAGCCGCCGCCGTCGCCGTACATGCCCGACACCGGGAACATGCCGGTGTTGAGGGCCACGTAGATGATGAGCAGCAGGGCGACCGAGTACTGCGGGGCCGACACCGAGATCGAGCTGATCGCCGAGCACACCCGGCCGGCGATGCTACGGGGCCTGAGGCCTGCGACGCCGCCGAGGATCAGGCCGATGAGGAGGGCCAGCACCGTGGCGTACGCCGCCAGGATCAGGGTGTTGCCGAAGGCGTCCGCGACGAGCGGCAGCGCCGGGCGGTGCTGCGCGATGCTCGTCCCGAGATCGCCCTGCAGGGCGCTGGTCAGCCAGTGCCAGAACTGCATCACGAGGTTGTCGTCGAGGCCCATCCGCGAGCGCAGCTCGTCCTTGGTCGCCTCCGAGGCCCCGGCGCCGGCCAGGAGCGCCACCGGGTCGCCGGGGATGATCTTGACGGTCGCGAACACGATGACGGCGACACCGAAGATCACCGGCACGCCGTAGCCGAGCCGGCGGAGCACGAAGCGGATCATCGGCCGTCCTCCCTCGGGATGCGCACGGTCGGGCTGACCGCCCGCGACATGAGCGAGATCCGGTCGGCGCGGTGCCGCAGGATCGCGAAGTCGTACGGTCGGCCGCTCTCGTCACGGATGACCTGCTGCAGGCCGAGGACAGGCTGGCCGGGGGTCATGTCCAGCAACCCGGCCAGGTCGTCGTCAGCGGCGAGCACCTCGATGAGCAGATCGGTCTCGCCGATCGTGATGCCGGCGCCGTCGAGCATCGCGTACCAGTGGTCGTCGAACGCCGCGGTGCTCACGGCGTCGGCCTCGGGATAGCGCACGTAGTTGGTATAGACACCGATCGGCTGGCCGTGGAGGTAGCCGATGTACTCATAGAGCAGGCAGTCGGTGCCGGGCTCCTCGTCGAGGTGGCGCGCCACGGCCCGCGGCATGCGGATCCGCTCCCGCGCGACGACGCGGTTGGTCACGCCGTCCTGGGCCGGCATCGTCTCGACGCCGTGCACCTCGACCAGTCGCACCGCGTACCGCTGGGCGATCGTCATGGTGCCCGTGCCCTGGACCCGCTCGATGATGCCCTCGCGGCGCATCAGGTCGAGCGCCTCGCGCACGACCGCCCGCGGGACGGAGTACATCAGCATCAGGTCCGGCTCGCTCGGCAGAAGCCCGGCGCTGAAGTCGCCGTGCATCACGTCGGCGCGCAGGATGTCGCGGAGCCACCGGGCGGGGTGGCGCCGGCGCTCACGGATCATGTTGGTAGCCGCTGTCATGCGACACATCATGCGCAGGGCGGGATTTCCCCAAACTCATCGCGCGGTAACGCCAAAGTTTCGCCAGTTCGAGCACGCTTTTCCCCTGCAATCGCAGGGCGCAGGCCGCCGTTCCGCCACAAAGTGGCATCGCTACGCGGGCCCCCGCCGGGCCCGCGAGAACGTCGACGTGCTGTCTCCTCTGGTGCGCAGGAAGGCGAAGTCGAAGGCTCGGCCGTCCGGGTCGTAGATGACCTGCTCCATCAGCATCATCGGCAGGCCGAGCCCCATGCCGAACAGCTCGGCGTCGTGGTCGTCGGAGATCGCCGCCTCGATGAGGAAGGTCGACTCGCCCACCACGAGGCCCGCCGACTCGAGCATCGCGTACCAGTCGGCGCGCAGCATCTCGGGCTGCAGGACGCTCGCCTCGGGGTAGCGCATGTAGTTGGTGGCACCGCCCAAGACCTCGTCGCCGAGCAGGGCGACGTAGTCGATGCGCAGGACCTGCTCGCCGATTTCGGCGCTCAGGCCACGTGCCACGGCCGAGGCGGCGGGCACATCACGCCAGTCGAGGATGCGGGTGCGCATCCGGCCCGCCCAGATGCCGTCGGGGGCGGGGTCCTCCACGCCGTGCAGCTCGTGCAGCGAGAGGGTGAGCCGGCTTCCGGTGGCCAGGGTGCCGACGCCTTGCAACCGGTCGATCAGGCCCTCCTTGCGCAGCAGCGCGAGGGCGTCGCGGATGCTGGAGCGGGAGGCGCCGAACTCGGCGCGCAGCTCCTCCTCGGTCGGGAGCATGTCGCCGTCGAACGTGCCCGCCACCAGCTCCGCCCGCAGGAGGGCGTGAACCCGACGAGTCACGTCGGCGCGCCGTTGTGCGATCGAATCCCTTCCCATCCTTCGATGATGACCCCCGATTCTCGCGATGATGCTTCCGGCGTGTTTCGGTCGCGTTCCAGATCGAGGCGGCGGCGCGCGTCCACTACGATTGACCGACCCCTGGGGAGAAGCGAGAAACCGTGTCGTTGGATCTGCGTCGTGCCGAGCCGCGACGACCCGTCGTCCTCGTCTGGCTGGTGGCCGCCCTGGCCGCCGTGTTCGTGTTCCTGGCGATCTGCGTCGGCACCGACACGAGCGCGATCCTGAACCTCGACGACAACGTCGCGTCCTGGGCCTACGACACCAGTGCCTCGCACCCGGGTTTCATCTCGTTCCTCGATGTCGTCGCCGCGATCTTCGGCAACACCGGCTGCGCCATCGCGCTGGCGGTCATGGCCGTGTACTCGCTGTGGCGACGCGCACCACGCATCGCGGTCTGGATCGCCACGAGCGGGGTCGTCGCCATCGGCGGCAACGCACTGCTCAAGCTGGTGTTCCGTCGTGAGCGGCCGTTCTTCGACGAGCCGCTGCACGAGATCGGCGGCTACTCCTTCCCGAGCGGTCACGCGGCCGGGTCGGCGATGTTCGTCACCGTCGCCATCCTCATGACCATCGTGCTCACCGGCCGCGGTTGGCGGCGGCGCATCATCGTCACGGTCCTGGGGCTCGTCGGCGCTGGCGTCGGCGCGAGCCGGATGTTCCTGGGCGTCCACTACCTCAGCGATGTCGTCGCCGGTCTGTGCCTGGGTACCGCTGTGGCCCTCGGCCTCTGGATCCTGATCGTCGCCAGCGGCACGCGGGTGCCGCACGAGCTCGCCGTCGTCACCGGCAGCGGTCGCAAGCGGGCCGCGATCATCCTCAACCCCACCAAGGTCGGCGACGTCGCCGACTTCCAGGCGCGGGTGACGGCGGTCGCCGAGCGCGACGGCTGGAGTGAGCTGCTCTGGTTCGAGACCACGATCGACGACCCCGGCCACGGGCAGACGCTCACCGCGCTGCTGCAGGACATCGACATGGTCGTCGCGGCGGGCGGCGACGGCACGGTGCGCGAGGTCTGCGAGGCAGCGGCCCGCACCGGCATCGCCGTGGGCATCCTGCCCCTCGGCACCGGCAACCTGCTGGCCCGCAACCTCAGCATCCCGCTCAACTGGCGCGACGCCCTCGAGGTCGCCTTCGGCGGCCAGGACCGCGCCATCGACCTCGCCACCTTCACCCGCGACGACGAGGAGGACACCGTCTTCCTGGTCATGGCCGGCATGGGCATGGACGCCGCGATCATGACGGGTGTCAACGACAGCCTCAAGAGCCGCGTCGGCTGGTTCGCCTACTTCGTGTCAGGGGTGAAGGCGGCCCGGTTCCCGGCGATGAGGGTGCAGATCGCCGTCGACGACGGCGAGTTCCAGAGGTTCCGTGCCCGCACCGTCGTGGTGGGCAACGTCGGCTTCCTGCAGGCCGGCATCCCGCTGCTGCCCGACGCCGTGATCGACGACGGCACGCTCGACGTCGTGGTCATCGCCCCGAAGCGGCTGCTCGGCTGGCTCGCCATCATCGTGCGGGTCGTCGGCCGCCAGCGCCGCACCAACGACCGGCTCGACCGCCTCACCGGCCACAAGGTCGTGGTGCGCGCCGAGAAGCCGATGCCCATGCAACTCGACGGCGACCCCGTCGGCGAGGGAACCGAGATCGTCGCCCAGGTGCACCAAGGCATCCTCCTCGTGCGTGTCCCCCTCACCTGACCCCTCCCCGCTCCGCCCCGAGATTTGGCGAGTCAACCACCACCGCGAGACCGTCGGGTGGTGGTTTACCCGCCAAATCTCGCGGGCTAGAGCGAGGCGAGGACGTCGTCGAGGCGCTCGTAACCCTCGTTGACACCGACGTCCATGCCGCTGGAGACCATGCCGTCACGAGCCTCGACGGATGGGTAGACCGCCAGGTTGTGGATGCGCGTTCGGCCATCGCCAAGGTCCTCGAAGTGAAGCGTCTCGAGCGAGACGACGCCGGGGAAGCCGAGGAACTCCCAGGTCTGGGTGATGCCCTCGACCGTCGGCTCGCCGTGGAAGGCGCCCCGGAAGCGGAACTCCGTGCCGTCCTCGTCGATGTGGGCGTACGCCCATCGACCGCCGTCCTTCGCCTCGAGGGCGTCGATCCTCATGGTGAGACGCTTCGGGCCGAGCCACTGCACGAGCAGGTCGGGGTCGGTGTGCGCACGGAGCAGCTGCTCGGGCGTTGCCACGAAGTCGCGGGTGATGGTGATGTTCTGCGTGCCGGGTTCAGCGGTGATCTCTGCTTTCGTCATGATCCTTCTCCTTGTCGTCTGTTCTTCGTCGTGTCAGTCGTCGAGCGAGCCGAGCAGCTCGTCGAGACGCGCGTAGCTCTCGTCCCAGTACGCCCGATAGGTCGCCAGCCAGTCGGTGGCGTCCCTGAGCGGCTCGGCCTCGAGGTGGCTGAGGCGCATGGTCCCCTGCCGGTCGCGCGAGATCAGCCCTGCCTGCTCGAGCACCTTGAGATGCTTGGAGATCGCAGGCTGCGACATCGTGAACAGGGCCGTGAGCTCTGCGACGTTCGCGTCCCCCTGGGCCAACCGGGCCAGGATGGCGCGACGCGTCGTGTCGGCGAGAGCCCCGAACACGGCATCAAGCTGATCGTCGGTCATCCATAACTCCTTAGTTACATAACCCTGTAGCTATAGAATGCGACACACGACGCCCACCGTCAAGCAACTGAGATTTGGCGGGGGAACCACCACCGCAAGACGGTCGGGTGGTGGTTGACTCGCCAAATCTCGGGGAGGAGGGCTAGGGGGAGCCGAGGGTGCCGCGCAGGCGGCGGTGGAAGGACGCGCTCGCCTGGTTCTGGCCCCTGATCTCGACCTCGATGCCTCGCGCCGCGTACTTGGTCTCGACCGCGTCGAGCGCGGCGACGCTCGACGCGTCCCAGACATGCGAGCCGGCCAGGTCGACGATCACCCGCGGCGGGTCGTCGGCGTAGGAGAACTGAGTGTGGAGGTCGTTGCTGGAGGCGAAGAACAGCTCCCCCGTGACGGTGTAGAGCGCCGCCTGCCCATCGTCGACGAGCTCTCGGCGCACCTCGACGAGGTGCGCGACCCGGCGGGCGAACAGCGTCATGGCCACCAGCACACCCACCACGACACCGATGGCCAGGTTGTTCGTCGCCACCACCACGGCGACGGTCACGACCATGACGATGGTCTCGCCAGCCGGCATCCGGCGCAGCGTGGACGGGCGGATGCTGTGCCAGTCGAAGGTGCCGACGGACACCATGACCATCACGGCCACGAGCGCCGCCATCGGGATGAGCGCCACGACGTCGCCGAGCACGACCACCAGGATCAGCAGGAACACCCCGGCCAGGAAGGTCGAGATACGTGTGCGGGCACCCGATGCCTTCACGTTGATCATCGTCTGGCCGATCATGGCGCAGCCGCCCATGCCGCCGAAGAAGCCGGTGACGATGTTGGCGATGCCCTGGCCCCAGGACTCACGGGTCTTGTCGGAGCCGGTGTCGGTGATGTCGTCGACGAGCTTGGCCGTCATGAGCGACTCGAGCAGGCCGACGACCGCCAGCCCCAACGCGTAGGGCGCGATGATGCGCAGCGTCTCGAGCGTGAACGGCACGTCGGGCAGCAGCAGCGTGGGCAGGCTGTCGGGCAGCTTCCCCTCGTCACCCACGGTCGGCACGTTGATCGACATCACGATCGTGACGGCGCTCAGCAGCACGATGGTGACGAGCGGCGCCGGCACGACCCGGGTCAGGCGCGGCAGCAGCACAAGAATCGCGATGCCGACGGCGACCATCGGATAGACGAGCCACGGGACGTCCACGACGTGCGGCAGCTGGGCGATGAAGATGAGGATCGCGAGCGCGTTGACGAACCCGACCATCACGGAGCGCGGCACGAAGCGCATCAGGCGAGCGGTGCCGGCGAGCGCCAGCACGACCTGGATGACCCCGCCGAGGATGACGGTGGCGATCAGGTAGTCGAGGCCGTGCTCGCGGGCGACCGGAGCGATGACGAGGGCCACCGATCCCGTGGCGGCCGAGATCATCGCCGGGCGTCCACCCGTCACGGCGATCGTGACGGCCATCGTGAACGACGCGAACAGCCCGACCCGCGGGTCGACACCCGCGA
>Ga0164243_10007935_pt1 | contig 15770 bp, 16 predicted proteins | sample OricompcompostOP_FD_108781 | JGI IMG/M metagenome (GOLD analysis project Ga0164243, IMG submission 108781) | Organic Plus compost microbial communities from Emeryville, California, USA - Original compost - Organic plus compost (OP) | ecosystem: Engineered > Solid waste > Mixed feedstock >...
AACGGGACTCGGAACGGGAATCTTTACCGCCGACCGGACGTTGACCGGATGACGACGACAGCGACACCTGTCCTGTGGGCGACAAAGCCCGGGAGGCACGATTCATGAGTGAGCGAGCTCTTCGCGGCACGCGACTCGTGGTGACCAGCTACGAGACCGACCGCGGTATCGACCTGGCACCGCGCCAGGCCGTGGAGTACGCATGCGAGGGCGGCCATCGCTTCGAGATGCCGTTCTCGACGGAGGCCGAGATTCCGTCCGAGTGGGAGTGCAAGGTGTGCGGCGCCCAGGCACTCCTCGTGGACGGCGAAGGCCCGGAGGAGAAGAAGGCGAAGCCTGCGCGTACGCACTGGGACATGCTCATGGAGCGGCGCACCCGCGAAGAGCTGGAAGAGGTCCTGGCCGAGCGGCTGGCGGTGCTCCGCTCCGGCACGATGAATCTCGCGGTCCATCCGCGGGACGACAGCGGCAACGGCAAGCGCAAGTCCGCGTGAGCGCACGGCCGGGCCCGGCGGCCCGGCCGTGCGCGGCGGACGCGCAGCAGACACGGGCGCGGGCCGGTGACCACGCAGCGAGTGGTCACCGGCCCGCGCTGTAGTGTCCGCACCCCTCGCTGACGCCCGCGGCCGCCGCGCCCAACTGCCGCCCCTGGCCGGTCGGTCGGGGTGCGTGGGCGCGGAACTCCGGGTCAGCGGGCGGGGGTTCAGCGCGCGGGCGGCTCGTCCTCGCGTACGACCTCGCCCTCGACGACCTTTCCGTCCGGGCGCCGTGCCCGCATCTGCTCCTCGGCCCGCCTCGCCTGCTGGTAGACGTCGCCGAGCGTGCCGGGCGCGAAGCCGGAGCGGCGACCGAGGTAGCGCCGAGTGCCGCGGCGCAGCAGGCTCGCGGTCGGCGGGAAGATGCACAGCAGCCCGGCGGCGTCGGAGATCAGCCCGGGCACCATCAGCAGCAGCCCGCCGAGCATCGCGAGCGCGTTGCCGCCCCCGCCGCCGTCCGTACTCCCGGAGTCGCCGGCCGGTCCGCGGCCCTCGCCCGCGCCGGCCGCGGCGCCGCCGGCCTGGCCGCGCGCCTGCTCCTGCGCCTGCTGCACGCTCCGGGTCAGGCTGCCCCACGCGCGGCGCCCGGCCCGCTTGATGACGGTGGCCCCGACGAGCACTCCGGCGGCGAGCAGCGCCAGCACCGCGAGCACGTTCGTGGCCTCGCCGACCTTGACCAGCACCCAGATCTCCAGCAGCGCCCAGACCGCGGCGGCCAGCGGGAGCACCGTACGGAGAGGAAAGCGGCGGCGGTACGCGGAGCCGTACCGTCCGGGGGAGGCGCCGACGTGGGCGCCGTCGCCCCCCGGTCCGCCGTGGCCGCCCGGCGGTTGCTGCGGATACGGTGCACGGGTCGTCATGCTTCAAGTGTGCCTGCGGCCGAGGAGTTTCTTCACCCGGCCCTCGACTCCCCAGGCGGTCACCCGCCACAGCGCTTCGGCGACGATGTCGCGGCTCATCTTCGAGGCGCCGTGCTCCCGTTCGACGAACGTGATGGGCACCTCGACGACGTGGTATCCGGCGCGGATCGCGCGGTGCGCGAGGTCGATCTGGAAGCAGTAGCCCTGCGAGGCGACCGCGTCCATGCCGAGACCTTCGAGGGTCTCGCGGCGGAACGCGCGGTAGCCGCCGGTCACGTCCCGCAGCGGCACGTCGAGCAGCACGCGCGAGTAGATGCTGGCGCCGCGGGAGAGGAACTCGCGCGTGCGCGGCCAGTTGACGATCCGGCCGCCGGGCAGCCAGCGCGAACCGAGCACCAGGTCGGCGCCCTTGAGCGCGGTCAGCAGCCGGGGCAGTTCTTCGGGCTGGTGCGAGCCGTCGGCGTCCATCTCCACCAGGACGCCGTAGCCGCGGTCGATGCCCCACCGGAATCCGGCGAGGTAGGCCGCGCCCAGCCCCTCCTTGCCCTCGCGGTGCAGGACGTGGATGTGCTCGTCGGCGGCGGCGAGTTCGTCGGCGACCTTGCCCGTGCCGTCCGGGCTGTTGTCGTCCGCGACCAGGATGTGCGCTTCGGGGACGGCTTCGCGTACCCGGGCGGTGACGGAGGCGAGGTTGTCGGCCTCGTTGTACGTCGGAATGATCACCAGGGCCGTGCCGAGGGGGCCGTACCGTCGCTGTCCGCCATCCGTCACTGCTGGTTCGCCCCTCTTGGCCGTGCCGTGCAACTGCCGTGTGTGTGACCGCTGTTCCGGCTCACCGCGCCTGCCGCGTCCCGCCGCCGGACCGCCCCCGCCGACCGGCGAGAACGCCGCCCGCGCAGGAGAGCAGGCCCACCATAGCGAGCGCCCACTCCGGTGCGGCGCCGACGCGGTCGGCGAGTGTCGTCTCGTCGCGCAGCGGCAGCCGCGCCTGCAGCACGTCCCGGGTGAACTCCCGGCTGCGCTGCTCGATCCGCCCGTCGGGGGTGACGAACGCGCTGATGCCGCTGGTTGCGGCGGTGACGACGGCGCGGCCGTGCTCGATCGCGCGCAGCCGGGACATGGCGAGCTGCTGTTCCGGCTCGCCGGTCCCGCCGTAGGTGGCGTTGTTGGTCTGTACGACGAGGGCGCGGCCGCCGGCGTTGACGGTGTCCCGCGGGATCTCGTCGTAGGCGATCTCGAAGCAGATGACGTCGCCGAGCCGGGCCGGGCCGAGCCGCAGTACGCCGGTGTGGTCGCCGGGCCGGAAGTCGTGCGGGATGCGGTTGAGCCGGGAGAAGACCGTGCTCAACTCCTTGCGGAACGGCACGTATTCGCCGAACGGCACCGGATGCTGCTTGGTGTACGAGGCGCCGGGGCCCTTCTTCGGATCCCACACGATGCCTTCGTTGTCGATGTAGCCGGGGTGCTCGGTGTCGTCGATGAGGGCGCCGACGAGCACCGGGACGTCGATCGCGCGGACCGCCTTCTCGATGCGGTCGCCGGCCTGGGGGAACTTGAACGGGTCGAGATCGGAGGAGTTCTCCGGCCAGATCACCAGGTCGGGGCGGTGCGCCCGGCCGGCCTTCACCTTGCGGGCGAGGTCGACGGTGGCCTCGGAGTGGTTGTTGAGGATCTTCATCGGGCGCCCGAGGAAGTCCATGCCGGCCTTCTCCACGTTGCCCTGCACCACGGCGACGTCGGCGCTGTCGTCCGCCTTCGTGGGCAGCGGTACCGCGTATCCGGCGGCGGCCACGGCGATCGCGAGCAAGAGCGCCCCGGCGGGCGCCGCGAAGACCGGGTACCGGGAGCGGTCCGGGCCCGGGCCGTGCTCACGGGTGGCGCCCGCGGACGGGGTGGAGGCGGAGGGGGCGGACGCCGCGTCCGCCGGTTCCGGAGCGCGCCGCAGCCGCCACCCGGACAGCGCGGCGGCGGCGAGCAGGGTGCCCGAGAGGGCGACCGCGAAGGTCACGGCGGGGGCGCCGCCGAGCGCCGCGAGCGGCGTGAACGGCGAACCGGTGTTGGCGAACGCGAGCCGCCCCCAGGGGAATCCGCCGAACGGCACCCGGTCCCGTGCCCACTCCTCGGCCACCCAGAGGCAGGCGCCCCACAGCGGCCAGCCGGGCAGCCGCGAGGAGACGGCGAGCGCGGCGCCGAGCGCGGCGAGGAACAGCGCCTGGAGCAGCGACAGCCCCAACACCGCGTCCCAGCCCACGACATGAAGCCACTTCAGCAGCACGACGAAGAAGGGGAACCCGAACGCGAGCCCCGTCCAGGCGCCCTGCCGCGGCCTGCGCGCCCGGGTCAGCACGCTCAGCGCGGCGACGGCGAGCGGCGAGAGCGGCCACAGTCCGTACGGCGGGAAGGCGAGGCCGAGCGCGACCCCGGCGGCGACGGCGCCTCCCGTACGTGGCGCCTCGCGGCGGGCCGACTGCCGCAGCCTGCGCAGCCGTCCGGGACGCTGGGGCCGCTCGGTGCCGCGCGGCGCTTCGTCGGCGGCCGGTCCGCGGGCGGCGGACGCTCCCGCGGCGGACGCGGCGGTGGTTTCGGAACCCGATGGCACGGTCGCGGCCTTCCTGGAGGTCGTCGGTGGTGCAGTGACCGTATAACGGGCGGGCGGTTCGTGGCGCTCCGGGTATGGGACGCGGCCTGCGCAGCGGCCGTCGCCGGACGGCCGGGCAGTGCGTGCCGAGGACGGAGGGCCGCCAGCGGGCGCGAACGCGGAGGCGGGTGCGTACGCGGAGGGCGGCCGGGTCGCCGTACGGCCGCCTCGTGCGGGCGGACGGGAGACGGCGGGGGCGAAGTGGCGCGCGGCGGCGGGGAGTTGGACGGCTGCGGGTGGGGCCCGACGCCCTTCGGGCCGACCTGGGGCTCGCTGGCTGCGAGTCGACCGAGAGCCGTTGTCTACTGAGCGTCCGGGCCCCACCCGGGTCGCACCTGCCGACGGGCCGATACCTTCCCGCCCCCGTGCCGCGGGCACTGGACCTGGCTTGCAGTGGTGGTGTCCGGTGCGGTGCACCACCCCGTGGCCCAGCCGCGTTCGACAGCTGCGCGGGGGTCGGCCAGCCGACCGTCCTGTGGTGGACGCGGCTGAACCTACCCGGCGACCGGCGCCGCCTGTCAACAGCGACGCCGCCAGCGGCGTTTCCCCGAACTGCCACGTCAGCGGCGGGTGTTGGGACTCCGTGCGCCGGAAGCGGCGGGCTCGTGCGGCGGCAAGGAGGGCGGCTACATCACTCGTTCGGCCGCCGCGTGGATCGTGCGCCCGGCGACCACCGTGCGCAGACAGCGGGGCAGCGGAGCGCCGGGCGACAGGTCCGGCAGTCCGGGGGTGCCGGAGCGGGGGTCGGTGGACCAGCCGGCGACCCTGCTGTCCGGGGTCTGCACCAGCAGCGGGCCCGCGCTCCACACCGCGTAGTCGGCGGGCGCCCCGGGCACGAGCACGCCCGCGTCGTCCCGGCCGATCGCGCGCCAGCCGCCGCGGGTGTGCGCGGTGAAGGCGCCGCGTACGGAGATCCGGTGCTCGGGGGTGCGGTGGAAGGCGGCGGCGCGCACCGTCTCCCAGGGGCCGAGCGGTGTGACGGGGCTGTCGGTGCCGAGGGCGAGCGGGATTCCGGCGCGCAGCATGGCGGCGTACGGGTTGAGGGTGCGGGCGCGGGAGGCGCCGAGCCGCAGGGCGTACATGCCGTCCTCACCTCCCCAGGCGGCGTCGAAGGCGGGCTGTACGGAAGCGGTGAGGGCGAGGTCGGCGAAGGCGGCGAGGGTGCGGCCGTGCAGCATTTCGGCGTGCTCGATGCGGTGGCGGGCGGCGCGGATGCGGTCCGGGCCGACGCGTTCGGCGGCCGCGGCGACGCCGTCGGCGACCGACTCCAGCGCGGCGTCCCCGATGGCGTGGAAGCCCGCCTGGAGGCCGGCTTCAGTGCAGGCGGCGACGTGTGCGGTGACGGCGGCGGTGTCGAGGTGGGCGGTGCCGGTGTGCGGTGCGTCCGCGTACGGCTCGGTCAGGTGGGCGGTGTGCGAGCCGAGGGAGCCGTCGATGCACAGGTCGCCGGCCGCGCCGACCGCGCCGAGTTCGCGGATGCGACGGGCTTGCCGGGGAGAGCCGGCGAACTCGCCCCAGTAGCCGAACACCCGTGGTCCGGGGCGGCTTTCGGCGAGGCGGAGCAGCGCGGTGAAGTCCTCTTCGCCGGAGATGTCGGGGCCCGCGCACTCGTGCAGGGCGCCGATGCCGAGCGCGGCGGCGTGGTCGAGCGCCGCGCGCTGGGCGTCCGCGCGCTGGGCGGGGGTGAGGCTGCCGTACGCGGTCTTGCGTACGGCGTGGTGGGCGTCGCGGGTGAGCGGCAACTCGCCTGCGTAGCCCGGGAGTTCGGTGACGCCGGGGACCGCGTCCAGCAGTGCGGTGGTGACGAGGGCGGAGTGGACGTCGATCCGGCTGAGGTAGAGGGGCCGGCCGCCGGTGGCCTCGTCGAGTTCGGCGCGGCCGGGGTGGCGGCCTTCGGGCCAGCCGGTGGCGTCCCAGCCGTGCCCGAGCAGCACCCGGTCGCCGGGCCGGTCCGCGGCGTACCGCCGGATGCGGGCGAGCGCGTCGTCGAGGCTGCGGGCCGCCGAGAGGTCGAGCCCGGTCAGCGCCAGTCCGGTCGCCGTGGTGTGCACGTGGGCGTCGGTGAAGGCGGGGGTGACGAGGGCGCCGTCGAGGTGGCACACCTCGTCGACGGCGTCGGCGAAGGAGTCGGCGGCGCCTTCGGAGCCGACCCAGGCGATGTGCTCGCCCTGCACCACCATCGCGGTCGCGAACGGGTCGGCGGGGCTGTGCACTTCGCCGCCGCGCAGCAGGACGGTGCGTTGGGCCGCGGTCTGCTCGGGGGCGGCTTCGGGGGTGGTGCGCTGGTTCATGGGGGACAGTCTCGCGCCCGCCGCCGGACGGCCGCGGCGCGGGTCACAGGTGCGGCGGCCGTGCCTCGTACGGCGTGGAGAGGACAACCGTCGTACGCGTCGAGACGCCGGAGAGGGAGCGGATGCGGGCCAGCAGGTGCTCCAGCTCGATCGGGGTGGCGACGCGCACTTTGAGGATGTAGTTCTCGTCGCCGGCGACGCTGTGGCACGCCTCGATCTGCGGTACCTCCGCGAGCCGTTCGGCGATGTCGTCGGGGGCGCTGGGGTCGAAGGGCTTGACCGAGATGAACGCGGTCAGCGGCAGGCCGACCGCTTCGGGATCGACGAGTGCGGTGTATCCGCGGATGACGCCGCGCTGTTCGAGCCGGCGCACGCGCTGGTGCACGGCGGACGTGGACAGGCCGGTGGCCTTGCCCAGGTCGGTGTAGCTCATCCGCCCGTCCTGGACGAGCAGTTCCACGATCTGTCGGTCGAGTTCCTCCACAGCGGCTCAACCTAGCGTGGTGCGTGCGCCGCGGCACAACGGGAGCGAACGGCGTGGCACCGCGCGCACGGTCGTGTGAGCAAGGCCACAAGCGTGCCCCGGTGTGCCCTGCCGTGCGGCGCATAGCGGGCGGGGGGCGCGGGAAATGCTTGCGGAGTCCGGGGCTCGCATCCGCATGGCGGCCCGGCAGGTTCACCCGAGGGGGAATGTATGCGCACTCGCTCTGTGAAGCCCCGATCCGCTTCCCGTGACAGCTCGTTGGAGACGGCGGAGGTGTCGCCGGGCGCCGTGGAGTGGGAGGACGTGGTGCCGGCCGAGGCGGCCGGCGCGGAGGCCGAGGACGAGGCCGGCGATCCGGAGGCGTACGGCATCTTCCGGGTCGGCTGCCCGGACTGCGCGCAGCCGATCGCGCTGCTGGAGGGCGAGGGCCGACTGCCGGAGCACGCGCTGTGTTCCGCGCCGTGGAACCCGTTCTGGCTGACGGTGTGCGAGGGGTCGGGGCGTCCGGTGGACGAGGCGGTCGCACGGGACGGCTCGGAGGGCCAACGGGACGGTCTGACGGCGCTGTTGACGCTGCCGGAGGGGCTGGACTGGCGGATGCAGCCGTTCTCGCACCCGGGCGACGCGGGCGGCGACGTCGAACGGGCCGCGCGACCCGCGCGCCGCCAGAAGCCGGCCCGGGCGTAGGGGCGTTGCGGGGTCTCGGCCCCAACTGCTCGTCGTACGCGCGTCGTTGGCGCCGCTTGCACGGCTCCGCACGCGAAGGCCCGTGCGCCGTACCGCCGTCGCGCTCAGTGCGCGCCGGCCCGTTTCGCGGGAGGGGCGCCGGGGACCCGCGCGCCGGGAGGTGAGCGCCGTGCCCGAACCCGGCAGCAAGAAGTACGACATCCACCGTGCCCGGCGCCGCAAGGACGCGGAGAAGAGCGGCGTCCCGGGCCGGGAGGCGAACGAGGACGCCAAGGAGTCGCTGGAGGAGAACCCGCAGTGGCGGCCCTCCGGCCCGCGCACGGAGCGCGGCCGCGGCCCCAAGGGCGAGCGCCCCGGCTCGTAGCCCGGCGGCCGGTGCCGCGGCGCTCGTGGTCAACGGCCGCCCGCGGGGCCTGTGTTGGGTCGGCCTGTGTGGGGCCTACCCCGGGCAGGCCGCCGGAGTTCCGAGCCGTGCGGCGGCGTACGGCGACGGGCCGCGCGAGAGCCATGGGCGCCCCGAGTGCGGGCACCCGGTGGCGTACGGCCGTGCGTCGCACCGGCACGTCCCCATCCCGTACATCCCGTCCCCTCGCTCAGTGAGGTCGTCATGGTGCAGAAGAAGAACCGGGAAGACCGGGCAGCGGTGCGGGCGCTGCTGGACCGGCACGGGCAGACGTACGCCGAGGAGGCCGGCATCACGCTGCGCGACAGCCCGCAGGCGCTCTACCGGCTGCTGGTGCTGTCGATGCTGCTCAGCGCGCGTATCCGGGCCAGTGTCGCGGTGGCGGCGGCGCGGGCGCTGTCGGACGCCGGGATGCGCGACCCGCGGCGGATGGCGGACGCGACGTGGCAGCAGCGGGTGGACGCGCTGGGCGTGGGCGGCTACCGGCGCTACGACGAGCGCACCGCGACCATGCTCGGGCAGGGCGCCGAGCTGCTGCTCACCGAGTACGGCGGAGACTTGCGCAAGCTGCGCCGGACGAAGTCGCCGCGGGAGAAGCTGGCCGAGGTCCCCGGCATCGGCCCGGTGGGCGTCGACATCTTTCTGCGCGAGGCGCAGCAGGTGTGGCCGGAGTACGCGCCGTACTTCGACGCGAAGACGCTGCAGGGCGCCGAGCGGCTGGGGCTGCCCGCGTCGCCGCAGGAGCTGGACAGGCTGGTGGACCCGGCCGACCGTGCGCGGCTGGCGGCCGCCCTGGTGCGCGCGTCGCTGGACAAGAAGGTCGTCGAGGACGTGCGCGAGGCGATGTCGCCGGCCACGCAGGCGGCCTGAACGGGCCCGCGGCGGGCGGCGGTTGACGGCCGGCGGGCGGCCGGCGCCACGCGTACGCGTACGGGCCGCCGTCCGGCTCAACCGCTCTCGGGCCCGGCGACGTGGCGGGCGACGACCATCCGCTGGATCTGGTTGGTGCCTTCGACGATCTGCAGCATCTTGGCCTCGCGCAGATAGCGTTCGGCGGGGAAGTCGGCGGTGTAGCCGTAGCCGCCGAGGAGTTGGACGGCGTCCGTGGCGATCTGCATCGCGGCGTCGGTGCAGAACAGCTTCGCCATGGCGGCCTGGGCGGAGAAGGGTTCGCCCGCGTCGCGGCGCCGGGCGGCGCTCAGGTACAGCGCGCGGCCCGCCTCGATCCGCGTGGCCATGTCGGCGAGCATGAAGCGCAGCCCCTGGAAGTCGGCGACGGGCCGCCCGAACTGCCGCCGCCCGTGGGTGAATCGGAGCGCTTCGTCGAGGGCGGCCTGGGCGACGCCGATCGCGCACGCGGCGATGCCGAGCCGGCCGGAGTCGAGGGCGTTCAGCGCGATGGAGAAGCCCTGCCCCTCGTCGCCGATGCGCCGCGCGTCGGGCACCCGTACGCCGTCGAAGTGGACCTGCGCCGTCGGCGAACCGTTCAGGCCCATCTTCCGCTCGGGCGCGGCCGGTTGGAGCCCTTCGGCGTCGCCGGGCACCAGGAACGCGGTGATGCCGCGCGCACCGTCGCCGCCGCTGCGCGCGAGGACGGTGTAGAAGTCGGCGACGCCGCCGTGCGTGATCCACGCCTTGGTGCCCTCCAGCACCCAGGTGTCGCCGTCCCGGGTGGCGCGGGTGCGCAGTGCGGCGGCGTCCGAGCCCGAGGTGGGCTCCGACAGGCAGTAGGCGCCGAGGAGTTCACCGGCGAGCATCCCGGGAAGGTGTTCGGCGCGCTGCTCCTTCGTTCCGTACGCGGCGAGCGCGTGGCAGGCCAGCGAGTGCACGCTCACGCCGAGTCCGACGGTGAGCCGGGCGGCGGCCAGCTCTTCGAGCACCTGGAGATACACCTCGTAGCTCTGGCCTCCGCCGCCGAACTCCTCGGCGTACGGCAGCCCGAGCAGCCCGGACCGGGACAGCAGCCGGAAGGTGTCGCGGGGGAAGCTGCCGGCGGCCTCCCCTTCGGAGGCGGCGGGTGCGATCTCCCGCCGGACGAGGTCGCGCACGAGGCCCAGCAGATCGCGGGCCTCCTCGCTGGGCAGTCGGCGGTCCACGGCCGGCGGTGCGTACTCGGACATCCCGGGCGCTCTCCTCTTGTCGTCGACTACGGCGCCGCGCCGGGGTGTGGCGGCACCGTGACGGGGTCCCCTGGGGAAGGGGAGATGACACTGCGCAGAGCCGCGGCGGGGGGCCGCGCCGGATCACGGCGCCGGGCCGGCCCGCGGCTGTGGCGCACAGGAGTATGCCCGATCGGCCGCGCCGCGTCACCAGCGGTCAGGCGGGGTGCGGCGGCCAAGTGGCCCGCGCGGGACGGCACTTGGGCGGGCCCGGCGGGCGGCCTCGGAGGCGGCACGGAGTGCTACTGGCCGATCGCGGCCCGTACGCGTGCCGCCACCTCCGCCGCGTGCTCCTCGTCGTCGTACCGGCCGCGGGGCCAGAAGAAGCCGCGCAGCCCGTCCTTGCGCTGCCGCGGCACGACGTGCACGTGCAGGTGCGGCACCGACTGGCTGACCCGGTTGTTCTCGGCGACGAACGAGCCCGCGGCGGCCATGCCCTCCTCGACGGCGGCCGTGACCCGGCGTACGCGCTCGAAGAACGGGCCCACTTCGGCGGCGGGCAGGTCGGTCAGGGTCTCGCGGTGCCGGCGGGGCAGCACCAGCGTGTGCCCGGGGAACAGCGGCCGCACGTCCAGGAACGCGACGGCCGTCTCGTCCTCCAGCACCCGGTGCGCGGGCCGCCGGCCGGCGACGATCTCGCAGAAGACGCAGTCCACTCCCCCAGTTTCGGGGTACCGCCCGTGGGCCGGCACGGCGGCCGTGCGGTCCGGCAGGGGGCCGCCGCGGACACGCGGCGGCGCGGCCCGCCGCGTGTTGGACCGCACGGCCGGTGCGCGGCAGCCTTGGGTCCGGCCCGCAGCGCGACGAGAGGAAGAACGGACGATGCAGACGACCACGCTCGGAGCGACCGGTCTCCAGGTCTCCCGGATCGCCTACGGCACCTGGCAACTGGGCGGCGACTGGGGCTCGTTCGACGAGGACGCCGCCGTGTCGGCCATCCGGCACGCCCGCGAGTTGGGCATCGATCTCTTCGACACGGCACAGGCGTACGGCTTCGGCGCCGCGGAGCGGCTGCTCGGCACCGCGCTCCGCGACGAGCTGGACCGCGATCGGGAGAGCGTCGTCATCGCCACCAAGGGCGGCGTCCGTCCGGGCGGCGGGGGGCGCGACGCGTCGGCGCAGTTCCTGAAGGAGGGCGTCGAGCAGAGTCTGCGGGCGCTGGGCGTGGACTACATCGACCTGTACCAGGTGCACTGGCCGGACCCGAAGGTGCCCGCGGAGGAGACCGCGGGCGCGCTGCAGGAGATGGTCGACGCGGGCAAGATCCGGCACGTCGGCGTCTCCAACTACAGCATCGAGCAGATGGCCGACTTCGCCGCCGTACGCCCGGTGGAGACGCTGCAGCCGCCGTACCACCTCTTCAGCCGCGGCATCGAGGCGGAGGTGCTGCCCTACACGCGCGCCCGCAACATCGGTGTGCTCGCCTACAGTCCGCTCGCGAGCGGGCTGTTGACGGGCCGGTTCGACGAGAACACGACGTTCGCGGCGGACGACTGGCGCAGCCAGGCGACGGCGTTCACCGGGGAGGCGCTGCGCCGCAACGTGGCGGTGGTGCGCAGGCTGGAGGAGTTCGCGGCGGAGCGCGGCTGCACCGTCGGCCAGCTCGCGATCGCGTGGGTGCTGGCGCGGGTCGAGGTGGCGATCGTCGGGGCGCGCAGCAGCGCCAACATCGAGGCGAGCGCCCGCGCTGCCGACATCACCTTCAGCGACGACGAGTTGGGCGAGATCGAGCGGATCGCCGCGGACGGGGTCGCCGTGGAAGGCGCCAGCCCGGAAGGCGTCGCGTAACCCGCCGCACCGTCGCTGCCGGGCCCGCGTGTGCGGGGCCGGCAGCGACGGTGGGAGCGGCCCGGCCGGTCAGCCGACCTGGTCGGGGTGCGGGCCGTACCGGTCGCCGGTCTCCAGCGCGGCGACGGCGGCCATGTCCTCGTCGTCCAGCTCGAATCCGAAGACGTCGATGTTCTCCCGGATACGGGCGGGGGTGGCGGACTTGGGGATCACGACGTTGCCGAGTTGCAGGCTCCAGCGCAGCACCACCTGTGCGGGGGTGCGCGCGTGCTTGTCGGCGATGCCGAGGACGGCGGGGTCGTCCAGCAGTCCCCGGTTGCGGGCGAGCGGCGACCAGGCTTCGGTGACCACGCCGTACTCGGCGTCCGCGGCGCGCAACTCGGCCTGCTGGAGCCGCGGATGGAGTTCGATCTGGTTGACGGCCGGCACGGTTCCGGTCTCCTCGACGAGCCGGCGCAGGTGCTCGCGCTGGAAGTTGGAGACGCCGATGGCCTTCGCCCGGCCCTCCGCGGCGATCTTCTCCAGCGCCCGCCAGGTCTCCACGTACTTGTCCTGGGACGGCACCGGCCAGTGGATGAGGTAGAGGTCGACGTACTCCAGGCCCAGCTTGCCGAGCGAGTCGTCGAAGGCGCGCAGGGCGGCGTCGTAGCCGTGCTCGGTGTTCCACAGCTTGGTGGTGACGAACAGCTCTTCGCGCGGGAGGCCGGAGGCGGCGATGGCCTCTCCGACGCCGCGTTCGTTGGCGTAGAGGGACGCGGTGTCGATGCTGCGGTAGCCGGCCTCGAAGGCGGTGCCGAGGACGCCCGCGATCTCCTCGTCCGGCACCTTGTAGACGCCGAATCCCAGCTGCGGCATGCGGGTTCCGTTGTTGAGGCGGACGGACGGGACTGTGCTCATGAGGTTCCTCGTATCGTCGCGTACGGACAAAGGCGCCGGTGAAGCCGGGGGCCGGGGCGGATTCTGCCACCGGCGGCGGGCGCGGCCCGTGAGCGGGGCGCCGGGTCGCGCCCGGGACGGTGCGTGCGGCGCCGCCGCTCTCGCGCGTGCACCGCGTGCCGTCCGCTGCACGGGGCCGCGCTCTGCGCCGAGCACCCTCCGGGTGGTCCCGGTGTTCTCCTGGCCGCCGTCAACTCCCGTACGTATGCTGCGCGTTGGCGCAGGCCGGCGTCAGGAAGACTCAGCAACACCACCGTCCGACCAGTCCAGCGGAGCCACCATGAAGATCCACATCGACCAGGACAAGTGCGTCGCCTCGGGCCAGTGTGTGCTGGCCGCGCCCGACGTGTTCGACCAGCGCGACGAGGACGGCGTCTCCGTCCTGATCGACCCCGCGCCGTCCGAGGACCGCGCGGAAGAGGTCGAGCAGGCCGCCGACATGTGCCCGGCCCTCGCCATCCGCGTGGAGCGGTGACGGCGCAGAGCGCGGCGGCGCCCCCGTCCCCCCGGGGCGCCGCCGTGCGTACGGAGCCGGGCCGCTACGAGTGCTCGACGTCGCGCCAGGTGCAGGCGGAGCCGCGGCTCGGCTTGTCGGTGGGGTGCAGATCCAGCAAGAAGCCCTTGTGGTCGGTGTGTTCGACCTTGTGCATCTGGCCGCAGGACCTGCCGCGGGTGTAGGCGTCCTCGTAGTAGAGGTGCTGGAGACCGCTCTGCGGCGTCTGGTCGCCGGCCTTCGTCTCGAAGTCCTGCAGGCCGTAGAAGCCGTCGTTCAGGCCGCACCGCATGTGCCGCATGTTGGTGTCTCCCGCGAACACCGACGGGTAACCGCCCTTCGGGCTGCGCAGGATGCGCTGCACCGTGCCGCACTGCTGCTTCTGCAGCCGCCCCGCGTTCGCCGGGCTCGACAACGCCAGGTGGCCGGTGCACACCCGCGTCACGCCGTCCGTGCCCGTGCCCTCGTGCTTGACGAGGGCGCAGACGTAGGAGCGGGTGTGCGAGTACGGGTTGCCCGGGACCGGCTTCGCCTCGAAGTAGCCGTACGCCTCCTTGTCGCCCTGAAAGTCCTTCGCCAGCACGGCGTTGACGGCGGGGCCGCGGTCTTCGGAGCACTGGCGGTGCTGCGTGCTGGGGCGGGTGCCGGCGCCGACGCCGAAGCTGCGCTCGACGTAGCCGGTCGCCTTCGCGACGTCGAGTACGTCCTGGCGGCAGGCTTCGTTCACGGTGACCGCGGCCGGCTTCCAGCGCTTCACCTGAGCGATCATCGACTGCCGCTTGCGCCCGGCCTCGGCGCGCTCCTCCGTACGGCAGGCCGGCCGCGTGCAGTTCCGGTCCGCTTTGCTGATCTCGCTGTTGGGGAAGCAGCTGTGCACCTTGTCGCCGTGTGCGTCGAAGCTGTAGTACTTCGATCCCCAGCCGCACATGTTCATCTGGTAGACGCGGAACGTGGCGTCGGAGGCCGCAGTCCCCGAGTCGCCGAACACCGGCTGCCCCACCGCCACGCCGCCGACTCCCAGCGCCAGCACGGCGATCGACGCCCCCACGCCCCAGCGCGCCCGCCGGCTCAGCCGGGCCGCCGCGATCCGCCGCGTACGCCTGCGCCCCGCTCCGCTCCCGGCCCCCGATCTTCCGCTCATCACCCGCACCTGCCTCTCCCGCACCCCGAAGTGCGCCTTAGTGAAGGAATTCAGGGTCGTGAGCGGGGCGGTGGGCGCGCAATGATATGAGTGCAGCGCCTAAAGACCCCGGCCACAGCGCCAACGGCCGGGCTGTGAGGGGGAGTTGATCGGTGTGCTGAGAGTGCACTTCACGGGGGACGATCTCGCTCGGGTGCGGGTCGTGCGGGGCGCCGACCCGATGTGGGAGCTGGTGCTGGGCGCGCACCTGCTGAAGCAGAGCGGAGGTCGCGCCACGTTCGACGGCTGGCGCGCGCAGGCCCGCGACCGGATGCGTCGACTGCCGTACCCGCAGCGGAGGTTGTGGGGCTACCTCACCCCGGCGCACGGCCCCTTCCCGGACTTCCTCACCCCTGCCCAGCCCTCCCCCAGCCTGGAGGCCGGCATCGAGGCGGTGCGCCGCACCCCGGCGCGGCGCATCGCCCACGACCTGTCCTTGCTGCGCGCCGCGCCCGGCTGGGTGCGCTCGCTCGCCGACGGAGAGGCGCACGCCGTACGGGAGTTGGGGGACACGCTGCGGCGCGCGTACGAGGCGACGCTCGCCCCGCACTGGCCGCGCGTCGAGGCACTGATCGACGCGGACCGCAGGCTACGGGCGCGCACCTCCCTCGAACAGGGCGTCGAGGGGCTGCTGTCCGGGCTGGGGCCGGCGTTCCGGTGGCGCCCGCCCGTACTGGAGGCGGAGTACCCCGTGCCCCGCGAACTCCATCTGGGCGGCCGCGGGCTGCTGTTGGTGCCCTCGGTGTTCTGCCGGCGTACGCCCGTCACGTTCGTCGACGACGACCTGCAGCCGGTGCTGGTGTATCCGGTGGTGAAAGAGCCCGGCTGGTGGACCGAGCCCGCGGACGCGGCGCACCCGGGCCGCTCCTCGCTGGGGCAGCTGCTGGGCGGCACCCGGGCCGCGGCGCTGCGCGCCGTCGAAGACGGCTGCTCCACAAGCGAGTTGGCGCGCCGTACGGGCGTATCGGCACCGACCGCGAGCCAGCACGCGGCAGCGCTGCGCGAGGCCCGGCTGCTGCGCTCCACGCGCCGCGGCAACGAAATGGTGCACACGCTCACGCCGCTGGGGCGCGCGCTTCTGGAGGCCAACGCCCCGTCTTGAGCGGTGAGTTGGGGGCGGCCGCCGCCCTCGGATCGGGGGTGCCGGGTGCCGTTGGGGTCCGCCCCGGGGTCGCCCTCGGGCCCAGGGGCGGGCTTGCGGGTGCGGTACGCGGTGGCCCGCGGCTCGGTGACGCAGGGTCGTCTGGGGAGGGCGGCTCGCTCCGCGGCCGCGGGCTCGTGCTGCTTCGGTCGGGCACACCCGACACGCACGCCG
>Ga0164243_10007936_pt1 | contig 15770 bp, 14 predicted proteins | sample OricompcompostOP_FD_108781 | JGI IMG/M metagenome (GOLD analysis project Ga0164243, IMG submission 108781) | Organic Plus compost microbial communities from Emeryville, California, USA - Original compost - Organic plus compost (OP) | ecosystem: Engineered > Solid waste > Mixed feedstock >...
CAATGGGCTGCTCCGCTACGCCCTACGGGCTCCGCTGCGCAGCCCATTGCTTCAACCGCGCTCATGCGCAAAACAACCGCCCGGCTCTAATCCCAGCTGGAGGAAAGCTGGGGGTCACGTCACGTGGCAGATAATCGCGGGCGGGAAGCGGTGACGCTTGAAGGATAAGGGCTGCATAGCCCTCTATTTAGATAAAATTCGTGAGGTGGAGACGAGAGTTGTAGTTAGACTGACAGCACCAGCTGGGTGAAGCTGGACGACGAGTATTGACCGCCCCCGGTCGATGCGGCCCGGCGGCTTGCGCCGGAGCGATCATCTTCCTAACCGCCACTTTATGATAGCGGACGTCGAGCCCTTCCACGCCATTGCGATCAGTCGCCTTGCGCATAGTCTCGCGGCCGAAGGGCGTGACATCATTCACATGGAATTCGGGCAACCATCGACCGGAGCCCCGGCCGGCGCCATCGCTGCCGCCCGTCACGTCCTGGATAACGATCCCATGGGCTACTGGGAAAACGTGCGGCTGATGGAACGCATCGCGCGTCATTATGCCGAGGCTTACGGAGTCGATGTCCAGCCCGATCAGATCATCCTCACCTGCGGCGCATCGCCTGCATTCGTGCTCGCGCTTTCCTGTCTGTTCGCGCCAGGTGCACGCGTCGCAATCGCCCGACCCGGATATGTCGGCTACCGCAACACGCTAAAGGCGCTCTATCTTGAACCCGTCGAACTCGCGTGTGGTGCAGAGGAACGCTTTCAGATCACCGCGAAGGCGCTGGCGGCTCTCGATCCTCCGCCTGACGGCGTAGTTATCGCTAGCCCGGCCAATCCCACCGGCACGATCATTCCTCCGCACGAAATGGCGGCTATCGCGGAGGTTTGCCGAACCCGGAATATTCGTATCGTCTCGGACGAAATCTACCACGGCCTCAGTTTCGGCGAGCCTGCGCAATCCATGTTGCAACACGATCCGAGCGCTCTGATCGTTAACAGCTTCTCGAAATATTACAGCATGGCGGGCTGGAGGTTGGGCTGGCTGGTCGTGCAGGCGGACCTGATCGCCGCGGCACGGGCGCGCATGGGCAACTTGTTTCTGACGCCTCCGGTACTTGCCCAGCACGCAGGTCTCGTCGCCTTCGACTGCCAAGATGAGCTTGAGGGACATATCCGAAACTATGCGCGCAACCGCACGCTGATGCTCGACGCTTTGCCCGCAATGGGGCTGACGCGCATGGCGCCGCCTGACGGTGCGTTCTACATCTACGCCGACATTAGCCATCTCACAAATGACAGCCTTGGCTTCTGCGAAGGGCTGCTGCGCGATACCGGCGTCGCGACCGCTCCTGGCATCGACTTCGATCCGGTGGACGGGCACCGCTTCATTCGTTTCAGCTTCGCCGTTGCGACGCCGTTGGTCGAGGAAGCTATTCGGCGAATGACGCCGTGGTTTCAGGCGCGGCGAAATGAGCTGCGCCGCTAAGTACTTTGGGCATTGTCGCCCTCGCTGAAGATTCGGCGGTTTGGACGCCAGGGGAACGTTGTCGTGCCTCCGACGCTAAATAGGGGAGGCGCATCTGCTGGAAGATCGCCAGAACAAGGAAATTGAATGCGGCATTTGCGGTCCAACCCGGGCCAGCCGGGTCTGCCTGCATCGAAGACGTGTGCGCGGTACTGATGCCGAGATTGTTGCAGGAGAGTATGGCTGGCCTCCGGACGGCGAGAGACGGCTGATCATCGACCTCACTCTCTGAAAGGCGAATTGTTGGCATTACGCATCGAGGATTATGCCCTGCTGGGCGACTGCGAAACTGCGGCGCTGGTATCCAGAAACGGTTCGATCGATTGGCTGTGCTGGCCCCGTTTCGATTCCGACGCGTGCTTATCCGCCCTGCTAGGAACTCCCGACAACGGCCGATGGCAGATAGCCCCGATCGACGAATCCGCCCGTATCAGCAGGGCCTATCGCGGTGACACCCTTATTCTCGAGACTCGCATCGAGACCAAGGAAGGTTCGGCGCTTCTCATCGAATTCATGCCGGTGAGGGGCGCTCCGAAGTCTGATCTGATCCGGATCGTGGTGGGCGAGCGTGGCACGGTCCGCATGCGGACGGAACTAGTGATCCGCTATGGCTATGGGAAGGCGGTTCCATGGGTGAGCCGGCTGGAGGATGGCGGGCTGAAGGCTGTTTCAGGCCCTGATATGATCGTGCTTCGCAGCCCGGTGGCACTCCATGGCGAAGGCCTCAAGAGCATCGGCGAGTTTTCCGTTTCGGAGGGTGAACGAATTCCGTTCGTCCTCACCTACGGACCCTCGCATTTGCCGGTGCCCGAGTGCGTCGATCCCGATGCGGCGCTAAGCCAGACCGAAAAGTTCTGGACCGAATGGTCGGACAGGGGCGACACCGCCGGCGAATGGTCGAAGGAGGTCCGGCGGTCGCTCGTGACGTTGAAGGCGCTCACCTTCGCCCCGACTGGTGGCATCGTTGCGGCGCCGACCACTTCGCTGCCCGAGCAACTGGGCGGGCAGCGCAATTGGGATTACCGGTTCTGTTGGCTTCGCGATGCAACGCTGACTCTGCTGTCGCTGATGAACTCGGGGCATAACGAAGAGGCCCGAGCGTGGCGCGACTGGCTGATCAGGGCCGCGGCGGGGGCGCCTCACCAGATGCAGATATTGTACGGTCTCGCGGGTGAGCGCCGGACGATGGAATGGGAAGTGGACTGGCTACCCGGCTTCGAGGGATCGCGACCGGTGCGTGTGGGCAATGCCGCACACCGGCAACTCCAGCTCGACGTCTATGGCGAGGTAATGGACGCGCTCCATCAGGCCCGCCGGGCGGGGCTGGCCCCCAGCGACAGCGCCTGGGCCCTTCAATGCGCGCTGCTCGACCACCTTGAGACGATCTGGCACGAGCCTGACGATGGGATCTGGGAAGTGCGTGGGGGGCGGCAGCATTTCACTTTCTCGAAAGTGATGGCTTGGGCGGCGTTCGACCGCGGGATAAGCGGGATAGAGGAGTTCGCGCTGGAAGGGCCGGTGGATCGCTGGCGCGAGCTCAGACGCCGAATCCACGAAGATGTGTGCCGCCACGGCTTCGATCCGGAGCTCGGCAGCTTCGTCCAATCCTACGGCTCGAAGCAACTTGATGCCAGCTTGCTGCTGCTTCCGACGCTGGGTTTCCTCCCGGCTTCCGATGAACGCATACGCGGCACGGTGGAGGCCGTAGAACGAGCCCTGGTCGTTGATGGGCTCGTCCTGCGATATGACACGGCCGAAACGTCCGATGGCCTACCGGCGGGCGAGGGGGCGTTTTTGGCATGCAGCTTCTGGCTGGTGGACGTCTATGTGCTGATGGGGCGGCTTGAGGATGCCCGGCGCCTGTTCGAGCGCTTGATCGCGCTGCGCAACGATGTCGGGCTGCTTGCGGAGGAATACGACACCGCCGCCGGCCGCCAAGTAGGAAATTTCCCTCAGGCGTTTTCGCATATCTCACTGGTGAACAGTGCTCAGAACCTTGGGCGGGCGAACCGGCCGGCGGAGCAGCGCTCCGATGCGCCGGCCGAAAGTCCGTGACCGCTTGGGCACGGTGCCCGGGACCGAATCGGCCGCGGTGACTTGGGGGGAACTTCCGCGGACAATGGAAAGGCCGCTCAGAAGGCCCCTGCGGCTGTCCAGCCGCGGGTCACGTAATCGGCCACGATCAGCAGGAACAGGAGGCCGATCCAGACGAAGCCGGTCAGGACGGCGAGCCGCGAAAGTCCACTGTCGGAACGCAGCTCCATGAAGAACCAAAGGACCAGCGCGGCCTTTGCCATCGCGATTCCGTAGCTGGTGACCGTCCGCCAATGCCCCAGCGGCAGGAAGGTGGCTCCCACGGTGAGCGCGAGGAGAAGCATCAGCGCGGCCCAGACAAGGATCAGGCGCAGGCTCGGGCTCATACCGGTCTCGCGAGATAGAGCGTGGGGAAGAGAAATATCCAGACGACGTCCACCAGGTGCCAGTAGAGCCCGACATTGGCCGCCATGACGTGTCCAAGACGGCCAGCGCAGGCTCGCCCTGCCAACGCAACGAGGAGAATTAGGCCGACGCTCAAATGGATCGCGTGCAGTCCGGTCGAGACGAAATACAGATTCATGAATAGCCGCTGGGTTCGGTCCTCGATTCCGCTTGCGTCCACCCCAGGCATCAGGCCTGCGCGATATTCCAGCCAGTATTCGGTGCCCTTGATGCCCGCGAACACCAGGCCGAGCAAAGCCGCCGCGATGAATAACCAGCCGAGATGGCGATACCGGCCTTTGCGAGCCGCCTCCACGCCGAGTGCCACAAGCAGGCTGGAGGTCAGCAGCACTCCGGTGTTCGCCGTTCCGAGCCACAGGTGTAGCTTCTGCGAGTATGCAGCGAAGGCGTCGGGCTCCGCCATCCGCAGTCCGAGCGCAGCGGCGAAGATACCGCCGAACAACATGACCTCGCTGGCGAGGAATAACAGCATGCCGAAACGGTCGGTCTCGTGCTGGCGGGCGAGATCGTGAAACGGTTCATGAAGGGCCGAATTGCTCATCCCTCGTTTCCCGGAGGCGGATAATCGTAGGCCTCATGCGTGACGATCGGTTGTGTCGTGAAGTTATGCGGCGGCGGGGGCGAGGATGTTGTCCATTCCAGGCCCACCGCTTCCCGCGGGTTCGGCCCTGCTCGTGCGCCTTTGAATAGGGACCACAGAAGATAACCGAGCGGCAAGAGATAACCGGCGCCCAGGATCGACGCCCCGGCAGATGACAAGACGTTGAGTACCTGAAAGCTTTCCGGGTAGACGTGATACCGCCGCGGCATGCCTTGATATCCAAGCATGAACTGCGGGAAGAAGGTCAGGTTGAAACCGACAAAGATCAACAGTGCCGCCACTCGGCCCCAAGCCTCCGGATAAAGCCGTCCGGTGATCTTTGGCCACCAGAAGTGCAGCGCGCCGAAGAATGCGGTCACCGCACCGCCGACCATGATGTAGTGGAAATGCGCGACCACGAAATAGGTGTCGGTCACATGTACGTCGATTGCCAGCATCGCCAGCATCAGCCCGGTCAGTCCGCCGGCGACGAACAGTCCGATGAAGCCGCAGGCGAACAGCATTGGTGCGTCCCAACTGATCGAGCCTTTGTAGAGCGTCGCCGTCCAGTTGTAGACCTTGATTGCCGAGGGCACGGCCACGGCAATGCTAAGGAAGGAGAACGCTGCGCTGGCATAGATCGACTGCCCGGCAACGAACATGTGGTGACCCCACACCAGGAAGCCGATCGCCGCGATCGCGAGCGAGGCGTAGGCGACGAACCAGTATCCAAAGATGCGCTTGTGCGCCGATGCGGTCACCAGTTCGCTGACGACTCCGATTGCGGGCAGGATCATGATGTAGACGGCAGGGTGGCTGTAGAACCAGAACAGGTGCTGGAACAGAATCGGGTCCCCACCCAGGCGCGGGTCGAAAATGCCCAGGCCCAGCACCCGTTCGGCGGCGACCAGCAGCAGGGTGATGGCCAACACCGGCGTCGCCAGAACCAGGATCAGTGAGGTCGCATAGTGTGACCAGACGAACAGAGGCAGCCGCCCCCAGGTCATTCCTGGCGCGCGCAGCTTGTGGATGGTGGCGATGAAATTGATGCCGGTGAGGATCGAGGAGAACCCGCTGATCAACACGGCTGTCAGCGCTGCGACAACGTTGCCGTTGGCGTAGATCGAAGACAGCGGAGTGTAAAAGGTCCAGCCGGTATCAACCCCGCCGGTCACCACCACGAACAGTGTCAGCAGCCCGCCTGTCATATAGATATACCAGCTCGCGAGATTGAGCCTGGGAAAGGCGAGATCGCGCGCGCCGATCATCAACGGAATAAGGAAGTTGCCGAAGGTATTTGGGATCGATGGAATGAGGAAGAACCACACCATGACGATGCCATGGAGCGAGAAGGCTCGGTTGTAGCCCTCGTTGGTTAGCAGATCGGGCGCGGGGGTGACGAGATCCAGCCGGATCAGCGCGGCGGCGATCGCCCCGACCGCGAAGAAGAAGCTGATCCCGAGCAAGTACAGGACAGCGATACGCTTGTGGTCAGTGGTCAGCAGCCAGGACTTCAGCGTATAGCCGGCTTCAAGATAGTTCGGAGGCGCGGCGCGATTCATTGCTCCTCCCGCCCGATAGATTTCACATATGCGACGAGCTGCGTGACCTGTGTCTCGTCGAGCACATTGTCGAAGGTGGGCATGATCGGCGCGTAGCCGGCGGCGACGTCACGGTTCGGCTGCAGGATGCTGTCGTGGATGTATTGGTCGTCGGCCGAGACCATGCGGCCATCGGCAAGCGGCACGGGCGAGCCGTAGAGACCGGCCAGCGGCGGAGCGTGGACGCTGGAGCCCGAACTATGGCAGCCACTGCAGCCGAACTTGCGAAACAGAACCGCGCCCTTCGCTGCGAGAGAGCCGTCGAGCGAAGCCTGTTGCTGCCATTTCGCATAGTCACCGGGGCTCATCACGACCAGCTTGCCGGTCATCGCTGAATGATCGGTGCCGCAGAATTCAGCGCAGCGGAGGGCATAGCTGCCGAGACGGTCGGCCTGGAACCACAGCATGGTATAGCGGCCAGGCAGCACGTCCTTCTTGATCCTCAACGCCGGCAGATAGAGGCTGTGGATCACGTCTTGCGACGTCATCACCAGCTTCACCGGAGTGTGCGCCGGCACATGCAGCGCGTCGATCTCTGCTGCACCGCCGGGATGCTGTGCTTTCCACATCCACTGCTTGGCCACGACGTTGATCGTCAGCGCGTCCTGTGGTGGCGATTGCAGGTTGAAGAATAGCGTCGTCGACCAGACGTAGAACACGAGCACCAGGAGGAACGGAATCGCCGCCCAACTCGTCTCGATCAGGACACTACCTCGCGGTGCATGCTGCCGGTCGATGGCGCGGCCGCGGCGATAGCGGATCATGAAATAAAGGCTGACCAGGAACACGGGCAACGCCAGAAGCCAGACCAGCACGCCGAACGCGCCGATCAGCCAGTCGATGTGCCGGGCGTGTGCGGATGCCGCCGTGGGCCACAGAGTGATCGGAAGGCTCATGCCCGGCGCCTGCTCAGAAGAAAAATTGCAACCGCCAGCGCGAGAGCGGTCAGCAACGCAGCCGTGCGGATCATGCGACCGATCGCCAGCGAATATCGTCCGGTCTCGGGATCGTAATGGTAGCACAGCAGGCCAATCGCACGGGCGAAAACACCGGTACGTCCGACGCGCGCATCGGCAACCGCGCGTCCGAGAACCGCCGGATCGGGCGCGATGCCGTTGAGCCAGCGAACCAGCCGGCCCTCGGGGGTGAGAACCGCGATGGCCGCGACATGCGCATATTGGCGAATGCGCGGATCGTAGGCGTAGCGATATCCCAGCGCGTCGGTCACCGCATGGACCTGCGGTGGGTTGCCGACGACAAAGGTTGCAGTGAGCCGCGAATTGCGCAGCCGATCCGCTGCCGCGTCCGCCACGGTTTCCTGGGGATCGATGCCGAAGGCAACCACTGCAACCTTGCGATCGGTTTCTCGGGGCTGGGCAGCGAGGGCATCGGCGAGACCCGCCAGCGTCACGCCGCAAATGTTCGGGCAGTCGTGCAATACTGGGGCGAGCAACACGGGTTTGCCGTCGGCGATCCGGCGGAGTGTCGTCCGGGACCCATCCGCTGCGATCACCGGCAAATCCATCGGCACCTGCGCTCCCGGACGGTCGTCGATGCTCGCCTCATTGAAGGGATCGAATGGCTCGGCGGCGATCAGCGCTGCGGCGGCGAGGGATAGCGCGAGACGTTTCACTGCGCCGCTCCGGCATTCCTGCGTGCAATTTCCGCCGTCGTCGGCGCCTGCCGGCGGTCGCGCCATCCTTCGGCCGCGATGAGGCGCATGGCTTGCTCGATGGAAGGATGGCTCGCGTCCCCTTTCAGCCGCGCTCGTCCGGCAGCCTCTATCCGCAAGCGTTCCGATTGCGGCTTTACCTGCAGCCTCGGTGGCGGCGGTGTTGGCATGGCCAGCGGTGTGCTCGGCGGTTCGCTGGAACCGATCCAACCAAGCACCGCGGCGACGATTAGACCAACGAGAAGCAGCCCGGCAAAAATTCCGGACAATGCCAGGGCTGCACCGGCAGCGGGGATGTCGCGTCGCTCGTAGCCCCTGTCGCTCATGCCGTCCGCCCCTTGGTGCGACGTGCGAGCGCCAGCGGCAGCAGGCCGGCGTAGAGGCAGCAGACGCCGGCGCCGGCAATCAGCCCGAACAATGCAGCGGCGGCTCCACGAGGCGGTGCAGCAAACCACAGGAGTTCAGCAAGCTTGCCGGCAATTACGGCGATGGCCAGCCAGGCTAACAGCCGCGGACTCCCGCGGACACGGGGAAACAGCAGCAGGAGCAAGGGCACGCCGCCAAGGACCGCCGCGGCGCACATCGTGTTCGCCCAGATTCCGCTGCGGGCTTGGTACCAACCCACCGCCGCCGGCAAATTGCCCGCCCAGACGATCAGATAGGTCATGAAGTCGAGGTAAGCCCAAATCAGTAGTAGGGTCAGCAACAGCGCGCCGAGGACCCCCGTGCGCAGCTCTCGCTCGCCGGCGGAATGGCGCAGCAGGAGAACCGCACAAAAGGCAATCGTCGTCATGATCGAGAGCAGTTGCAGACCGAATGCCGAGGAAGCGAAATGGGGATCGCGCGACATCAGCCAGTCGACCGCGACCATGTGTCCAAGCAGCGGCATCAGAATCAAGCCTGCCGCAGCAACCACTCCGGTGCGACGGCGCGAGCGCATTGCCCAGGCAAAGCCGCCGAGATAGACGAACCATAGGAGCGTACGGGCAATGTACCCCGGTGCCGAGAGCCAGCTTTCGGCGAAAGCGCTCGGGGCGGGACGGCTCATCCACGGGTACAGCGCTCCAAGGCCGATGAAGAGCGGCACAAAGGCCAGCGCGGCGACAGGGACCAGTAGCGTGGCGGCTTCGCAGGCCAGGCGCAGGACCTCACCCCAGGCACCGGGAATGAGCCGCATCATCATCAGCAAGATCAATGCTCCGGTTGGGACGGCCGTCGCCGCGACCGCTCCTGCCAGCCAGCCGGCGAGTGCGTCTTCCGGCCAGCGCAGCGTCGCCAGCAGCACCGCGGTGCAGGCAAGCGCTCCGGCGCCAAGGAGAACGCCTTTACATCGCATCGTGGCCTCGAGGCTCTCGAGTGCGCTGGAGCGCGCGGATATAGCCGGTAATTGCCCAGCGATCGCGCGGTTCAACGCGGTCGGCGTAGGAAAACATCACGCCATAGCCATTGCTGATCACGTCGTAGAAATGTGCGTCGGCGGCATCGCGCAATCGCGGGGAATGATAGCTGGGCGGTCGCGGAAAGCCGCGCGACACGATCACGCCATCGCCGTCTCCAGCATAGCCGTGACAAGGCGCGCAATAGATATCGAACCGCTGGCGGCCGCGTTCGAGCAAAGCGAGGGTCAGCGGTGGGCGCCTTTCGGCCGATGCTGCCGGTGCCTTGTGTTCGACGGTCCCCGCCGGGGCCTGCTGCAGGACCTTGCCGTCGGGGAACAGATCTGCGCTTTCGTAGTCGTCGTAGCGTGGCTGCTGGACCATGTTGTTGCAGCCATTCAGCAGCAGCGCCAGAAGAGAGATGAAGCCAATTTTCACGCTGCTTCGGCCGCGATGTCAGTGATAGAAACTGGATCGAGCGTGGCTAGAGCCTTGCCCACGCCGTGTCGGTCGAAATCCGCTCCTGCGAGGATGGCGAGGAAATACCGTTCCTCGGCAAGCGAGAAGCGTTCAGCCTCGAACACCGGATGATTCAGCCGCGGCAGCCTGTTGCCGATCAGCATCGCCAGGATGCCTGCCGCGACCGAGCAGAGCACCATCAACTCGAACGTGATCAACATGAATGCCGGTATCGCGATCAGCGGCCGTCCGCCGATCCATAGCGGGAAGATGAGATTGACCCACGCCTGCATGCCGAAGCCGATCACCGCACCGGCAGCGCCGCCGAACAGGAACGCCGCGGGAACCAGCCGGCTGCGGAACCAAATCGCTTCCTCAAGCCCGTCGATCGGGAAAGGCGTGAAAGTCTCAATCGGACCGAAGCCTTGCTGGCGCAGGCTCCTCACCGCTTCGAGCAGCGGCTTCGGCCCGGTGAATTCGGCCAGCACTCCCCACGGGACGGAATTTTCGCGATCAGCCATGTAGCGTCCCTTCCACGGCTCGCTCGCGTACTTCGAACACCGAGATCACCGGCAGAAAACGGACGAACAGCAGGAACGCCGTCAGAAAAAAGCCGATCAGGCCGGCGTAAAGCGCCCAGTCCCAAAAGGTCGCATGGAACAGACCCGCGGAGGATTCGAGCCAGTCGCGTGAGAGCGAGCTGACCAGCAACATGTAGCGTTCCATCCACATGCCGACGGCGACCGAGAGGCCGATGAGGAAGAGCGGCACGGGCGCGCGGCGGATGCGCTCGAGCCACAGCAACTGCAGCGGCACGAAGTTGAGGATAACGGCGCCCCAGAAGCTCCATGCATAGGGCCCGGTGAGGCGATCATAGAGGGTTTCGAGTTCGCGGCCGCCGGCATAGAGCGCGGTGAATGCTTCGGCGACGTAGCCGAAGGCAGTCATCATCCCGCAGGCGAGCGTCAGACAGCCCAGCATGGACAGGTGATGGGCGGTGACGAGCTGTTCGAGCCGCAACATGTGCCGCAGTACCACGGCAATCATCGACACCACGGCGAAGCCGGAAAAGGCTGCGCCCAGAACGAAGTACGGGGGGAAGATCGTAGAATTCCAACCAGGCACCGGCCCGGCGGCAAACAGCATCGCGATTTCGGAATGGACGGAAACGACAAGTGGCACGGCGATGCCCGCAGTGATCCAATAAGCCTGGCGCCAGCGTGCCCAGTGGCGACCGGCGCCGCGCCAGCCAAGGGCGAGCAGCCCAAAAAACACCTGCCAGCGGCGCTTGGTGGCCTTGTCGCGTGCCGCGGCAAGATCGGGTATCGTGCCGATATACCAGAACAGCGTGGAGACGATCAGATATGTCAGCACTGCCCAAAAGTCCCACGTCAGTGGACTTTTGAACTGCGGCTGGGTGTCCATGACGTTGGGGTAAGGCGCCATCCAGTAGAACCGCCAGGGGCGCCCAAGATGGAAGATCGGATATAGCGCTCCGCAGGTGACGGCGAACAGTGTCATCGCTTCGGCGAAACGGTTGAGGCTGTTACGCCAGCCCTGGTTGAGCAGCAGCAGCATTGCCGAAATCAACGTTCCCGCATGGCCGATGCCTAGCCACCAGATGTAGTTGGAAATCGGAAAGCCCCAGGCGACCGGGATATTGTTGCCCCAGATACCGGTGCCGCGGGTGAACACCATCGCGATGGCGATGACGAGCAGGATCGTCAGCAGAAACGATGGTGCAAACAGTAGCCACCATGCAAGGCGCGCAGGGAACGCCGTCGGCGCGCGATAAACCTGCTCACCAGGCAGGAGGGTGCTCATGCCTCGTCCTCCCTGGCGATCCGGGCCGAATGGGTCGTGCGAGGGCGGGTATTCGCGTCGGCGAGCAGAGAATAATCGCGGCCGTTCGCCTTGCGGCGGCTGACGGGGCTTTTCGGATCGGACACGTCGCCGAACACGATCGCTTGTGTGGGGCAGGCTTGCTGGCAGGCGGTCTGCACTTCCGTAGCCCAGTCGGGCTGCTCATCGACTTCGCCGTCGATCCGCGCGTTCTGCAGACGCTGGATGCAATAGGTGCATTTTTCCATCACGCCCCGTCCACGAACGGTGACCTCCGGATTGCGCGCTGCCTGCAGTTCCGGCGCGTCCTCCTTGGTCCAATCAAACCAGTTGAACCGCCGCACCTTGTACGGACAGTATGCGGCGCAGGTGCGCGTTCCGATGCAGCGGTTGTAGACCTGAAGGTTGAGGCCGTCCGGGCTATGCACCGCGGCATTGACAGGGCAGCCCATCTCGCAGGGTGCGTTCTCGCAGTGCATGCAGGGCACCGGCTGGAAGACTTGCCGCGCGTCGTCCGGCGGCCCCTCGTAGTAGCGGTCGACGCGCAGCCAGTGCATCTCACGGCCCTTGGCGACCTGCTCCTTGCCGACCGTCGCGATATTGTTCTCGGCGACACAGGCCACCACGCAGGCGTTGCAGCCGATGCACAGATCGAGATCGATCGCCATTCCCCAGGAAGGCTCAGTCATCGGCAGCGGTGGATACATGTTCGCCCTGACGGGCTCGGCCCGCAGAGGGGTATTGGGGCTGGGCACGAAGCGGACGAACTCGTCCGGCGCCATCGCGAAATGGCTTTGCGTGCTGGCGACCAGCTGCCGACCGCCGACTTTGCGCAGCGTTGCGTCGGAATGACTGCTGCCAGCCGGCCCCAGCAGCGCAGCGTTGAAGCCGAGGTTTTCGGACACGGTGCCGGCGTGATGCCGCCCATAGCCGAGATGAACCAGGATCGTGCGACGTTCTTGCCCCGGGACGATCCATATCGGGCCGGAGACCGAGCGCCCGGCGACGCTGAGCTCGACCAGGTCGCCATTTTCCAGGCCTTCTTCTTCGGCCAGTGCAGGGCTGATGTGGATTGCATTGCCCCAGACTATTTTCGTTAGCGGCTTGGGGAGCTCCTGCAGCCAGGGGTTGTCAGAGAAGCGGCCGTCCCACACCGTTGGGTCCGCGCGGACGAGAACCGTCAGCTCATCGTTCGATCGGGGAGGCGTTTCAGCGCCGGCCTTTGCAGACGCGGATACGGCCTGGGCAGATGCGGGCGTTACCCCTTCGCTGCTCGCGGGGCGGAAGCCGCCGCGCAGCGTCTCCTGCCACTGCTCCTCGAAATTGGCTCCTGCGGCCCACGCGCTGCCCCATGTTTCGCGGACTAGCGCATGGTCGGAGCTCGATCGGCCCGCCAGCGTTGCGAGCTGTGCCGCCTTCGAGCGTACGTCCAGCCATGGACGGACCAGGGGCTGGATCAGGCACACCGAACCGTCCGCCGCGCGCGCATCGCCCCAGCTTTCGAGATCGTGCGCTAGCGGGGCATGCCAGTGGCAGCGGAAGGCGGTTTCGTCGGCATGAAGCCCGGCATGAATGCGTAACGGGACCCGCTCAATTGCCTCGGCGAACTCGGGAAGCGCGTAGACGGGGTTGGTATCCAGCACCATGAGCGCCTTGACCTCACCGGCGTGCATCGCAGCAAGCAGCGGCTCGATTGGGTCTGCCTCAACCGGTCCGGCAGGCAGAGCTCCATCGGCAGCGTTGCCTAGTTGGTCGTTCAAGCGCCGGGCAAGTTGCTGTAGCGCCGGCGGGTGGTGCGCTCCGACCGTGACCAGTCCGCGGCCCGGGTTTCGCACCAGCGAACGGGATGCGAGTGCCACCCATTCCTTCTCACGCGGTGAGAGGCCGGCCACCGTGCCATCGAGCAGGGCCGCCAGCAGCACCGGCAAGCGCGCGGTCCCGGCGATGAGGCGGTGGCTCGCGGTCACTCCGGTGAGGCTCGGTGTCGGCTCGGCCACAAACAGCAGCGCTTCCCCTTCTCCCGTGTGATAGGCGCTTCGCCGCGCCGCCCAGCCACGCGCGTTCCAGGTCTGCAACGGACCAGGGCCGAGCAGGTCGTGATCGAAACTGACGATCGCATGTGCCCGGGACAGATCTGGCGCTGTTGAAGCCGTGGGCACGGCCGACCATGCATGCCATCGCGCCGCCGGCCAGCGCTTCAACATAGCGCCAATCAGTCGCAGTTGCGTCGGCGAGCGAGTAGCACCGGTGAGCAGGCGAAAGCCTTTGCCGCCGCTTGCATCCATCCGCCGCGCCAGCTCGTGCGCCATCGCATCGTAGGCCTGCCAATCGGCGATCCTGCCCTTATGGAGCACCGCCTGCGAACGCTCGGGATCGTAGAGGTCGAGCAAGGCGGCCTGAGTGAATGCATCGGTCTTGCCGCCGCTGGCCGGGTGGTCGGGATTGCCCTCCAGCTTGATCGGTCGCCCGGCGCGAGTCTTGCCGATCACCGGCTGGGCCACTCCGTCGAACTCCAGCGCAGTCGCATAGAAGCGGGCTTCGCCAAGAGTCTCACCAGCGGCTTGCCGGACGTAGGGGAAAGCGCGCTCATCCGGTTGTCGCTCGCATCCATCGAGGCCGGCGAGCGCGATCGCTGCGCCCATGCACTTGAGGATGTCGCGTCGTTTCCAGTCGGCTGCCGTTGTCAACGACGGGAATTCGGCGGCGAACAATTCCCGGAAGGAACGGCTGTCGACCAACTCGTCGAGGCTGCGCCATTGCCTGCTCACCGGTGACAAGTCTCGCAGTTTACCAGCCGGCCCAGGTCAATTTGATGCGCTCTGATGAGCTGCTCGCCATAGCGGCGCGCCGCAGCGTCCGTACGGGGCGGCGGCGGCATCATCGTGACTTCGCCTACCGGGTGCAGACGCGGTGCGGGATCACGGTGACAGTCCAGGCACCACTGCATCTGAAACGGTTCGGCCCGATAAGTGAGCGGCATCGTGTCAATCCTCCCATGACACTCCACGCAAGGGACGCCGCGCTTCACATGAATAGAATGATTGAAATACACGAAGTCGGGCAGCTGGGAGACGCGCATCCAGGCGATCGGCCGGTCATTGGCATAGCTTGCGCGAACAGGCGCCAGCACCTCGGCGCCGGTCCAGATCTGCGAATGGCACGTCATGCACACGTGAGTCGAAGGCAGACCCGCTCGCGCGCTCTGCTCGACGCTGGCGTGGCAATATCGGCAGTCGATCCCGGCATCCCCCACATGGTGCTTATGGCTGAACGGCACCGGTTGTTCCTCAATCCACCCGACCTGGTTCACGTAAGTCGACCCGGCAAAGCCGCCCGCCGACGCCAAGCCTCCGCTCAACAGTAATGCCATCGTCGCTGCCGCAAGACGCAGCCAAGTATCGGCAGAAGGGCGGAATATCTGCGGCATCTGGTCTCAAATTCACCGACCGGGCAAAAAAAGGACTCCTCGTCGCGTGGGCCGTTCCCGAGGAAAGCCCGCATCCACGCTCCGGGGCACTTCCCAACAAATGCACTGACGGCGCGGGAGGTCTGGTCGGCTAGGCAGGATGATGCACGCCCGAAGAAGCTGGCGAGGCCGTTCCGCTAATCTAAAACATCACCTGCGAGGCGCAGGGATGCGCTGACGGAACCTGACTTTCGCTTAGCGCATCATCGGAAAATCTCTCTTCGTTCGTCCCTGTAATTACCGCCCAGAAGCGGGGTTCATGAGGGAAGAGCGATGAGGGGCTTTAGACGACTAACTTTCCGACAGCAGCTTTTGGCTGGTGCGGCGGCATGTGTGACGATTGCACATGCTGGCCCGGCCACTGCCCAAGATGGCACTTCAAGCGATCACGGTCTTGGAGAAATCGTTGTTACAGCACGTTATGTACAAGAAAACGTGCAGGACACGCCGATTGCGATCACGGCCAAGACTAACGAACAATTGGAAGCCGCGAACGTCACCAATGTGGGCACGCTCGGCGCCGTGGTACCAAATTTGCAGACGGTTCCGGGAGACTCTCAGTCTGCTGGTACGCCGCGCATTTCGCTGCGCGGTGTGCAGCAGGGAGCGTCATCGAGCATAGCGGTTCCTCCTGCGGTCGCGATTTACACCGACGATATCTACCACTCGACGACTGCCGGTTCGGAGCTGGACTTCACCGATGTCGTTCGGGTGGAAGTCAACCGCGGTCCGCAGAGCACGCTTTCGGGCAATGCC
>Ga0164243_10007938_pt1 | contig 15768 bp, 13 predicted proteins | sample OricompcompostOP_FD_108781 | JGI IMG/M metagenome (GOLD analysis project Ga0164243, IMG submission 108781) | Organic Plus compost microbial communities from Emeryville, California, USA - Original compost - Organic plus compost (OP) | ecosystem: Engineered > Solid waste > Mixed feedstock >...
CTCGGAGCAGTCAAAGCCGACTTCGGACCCTGATGCCGACGCGCGAGTGGCGACGCGTGCTCGACTACGTGACCGGCGCGCGTCTGGTCATCCGCTACACCCACGAGCGCGGCGTGATCATCGGCTACGCGGTCGTGCTCGTGCTCGCGCACGAACCTGTGCCGAAGCTCCAGGGTGCACCGAGCGGGAGCGACGGGGGTCAAACCCGCGATTGACACCCCGCATCGAGATTCGCGTCTGACCCGTCGCGTTAGAAGGGACGACGGGTCGACGCGCCGTGGCGTTCGAGGATGACGGCGAGGCGGCCGATCTGTTCGCGGTCGCATTCGCTCCAGCGTGCTTCTGGCGAGAGCGTTGCGAGGCCGGTGAGATGGCGAACGAGATGAACGTCGGCTCCGCGGAACCGGCCGAGTAGGTGCCCGATCGTCGTGTTGTTCCAGGACTCGTGAGCGTCGGTGCAACGGAGCGCGGCGGCGAGTGCTTGGAAACCGCTGCTGATTGGAAGACAACGGGCGAGCATCTCGGCGCGCTCGGGATCGGCGACGCCCGCCGACAGGGCAGCTTCGGCTTCGAGTTGGAGGGGGCGTAGACGGATCTCGACCTCGCCGCGCTGCGCCTGCTCGGCGTGCATCCGCAGTTGCTCGACACGGTCGCCAAGTTCCTCGATCAAGGCGAGGAGTTCGTCGGTCTGTGACTCTGACAGCACGATCGCCTCGGCCGCACCGAGGTCGGGCTCGATGCCGCGCACGAGCGCGAGGCCGTGCAGGAGGGTGACCTCGGTGCGGCGCAGCCCTTCGGCGAGTTGCATCCAGCGCAGCGTCGCGCCGACCTCGTAGCAGCCAATCGGGTCGCTCATCGACATGACCGCGTTGGATGGCGACGGCCCCGGCGCCCGCCCCAGGGGGAGAAGCGGTGCCGGGGCCGCCTTGTGCCCAGCCCGCCGGTGGCGCCCGTCGTGCTGCTCGCGAGGGGGGTATGCGAGTCAGCAGGCGTGGGCGCCGTGATCGGCGTGGGCTGGACCTGTTGGCCGATGGGTTTCGCAGCGTGAGGGCGCTGGCGGCCGGCGGGCCGTTGTTCTCGACCATCGGGCACGGCCGGTCCCGCGTGGGGGTGTGCGGGACCGGCCGACCGCCCGTGTGCGCAACGCGGGGTCTCCGCCACGGACGATGGCGAATCGGATGCGTCGCGTTGACGCCGTGCGGCGCCGGAGTCCGGCCGCGGTCGCGCTGCGCTCGACGGGCGCTCGCATCGGGGGAGTGGTGCGAGTCGCGTGACGTGAGTCGCGGCTGTCTGACCGTGGCGGGACATCGCCGACGATCTTGAGTCTTGAGCGGTGCGGTCGGAAGGGCGCGGCGTAGGCGCTTCGTAGGCGAACCGCCTATAGGTGGTGTTCCGGCTCGTACGGTGGGTTCGATTCGGTCACATGGGCGGAAGCGACTTGAGGGAGCGTTTCATGCGAGAGCGTCGGCGTCGTTCAACGTCACGGACGGAGCGGCCGCCTGCGCTCCGTTCTGATGCAGTTGCAGAGCTAGAGTCGCCTCGGATGGCGGTCGCGTTGAATGCTCGCCAGATCTGCGCCGTGTTGGTGTCCGGCGGGCGCGAGCTGGGATGGGGTCTGCGCACCGTGGGTAACGAGATCGATGGCTGGCGACGACTCGCATCGGCGATCCCGGACGAGCGATTGCGCGCGGAGGCGTTGCGCGGCCTGGACCACCGGCGGGGCCACATCGACGGCGCGGCGCTTCTGTGGACGCTGCCGTCGAGACGCAACGTTACGTTGCTGCGCGTGCTCGTCGCCTACGAGGTCATGCAGGACTACCTCGACGGTGTGAGCGAACACGGCGCCCGAGCTGGCGCGGAGGACGCGACGGTCCTCTTCCGCGCCGTCGCCGACGCGCTCGATCCGGCACGCAGGCCGTGCGGCAGCTATTACGCCGATCTGCCCTGGCACGAGGACGGCGGCTACCTGGCCGCGCTCGTCGCCGCCTGCCGCGAGAGCGTGCAGCGACTGCCCTCATTCGCGGCGGTGCAGCCGCTGCTCGTCGAAGAAGGGACGAGAACCGCGGTCCTCTGGCTCAACCATGTATGCGACCCCGATCGGCGTGATGCCGGGCTGAGCAGGTGGATCGGCGAGACGATGCCGTCACGCACGGGGCTGGCGTGGTACGAGCTGGCGGCGGCGGCGAGCGGCTGGATAACGACCCTCGTGCTGCTCGCAATGGCGGCCGAGCCGAAGCTGACCGCCGAGGAGGCGCACGCCACCTATGACGCGTACTTCCCGCACTTCGCGCTGTCGCTGACGCTGCTCGACAGCTGGGCCGACCAGGTCGCCGTCGCAGAGGCCGGCGTCCACAACGACATCGCGCACTACCCGACGCGCGAGCAGGCCGTCCAGCGCCTGTGCGCGAGCATCGAACGAACCGCGGACGACGTGCTGCGGCTCCGTCACGGCGAGCGTCACGCGGTCGTGCTCGCCTGCATGATCGCGCTCTACACGACCGAGCGCAGTGCTCGATGTCGAGACATTCGGCCGATGACCGACCGCATCGTGTCCTCGGGCGGCGCGCTGACGCGGCTGCTCGTTCCGGCGATGGTGCTGTGGCGGTTGCGCAACTTCCGGTACGGCGCGACGCATTGACGCGCGTCAGGGCGCGGTCGTGAGGCCAAGCCGGATCGGCGCCCGTGCCACGATCGCGCCGACGATGCTCGTGATCCCGACGGCGACCAGCGCGACGAGCGCGCAGGCGGCGATCGTCTGTACCGGCGTCGGGCTGAACGGCGCGGGATAGCCGGTCGAGATCTGGAGAAAGCGGCTGCTGAGCGCGTGGCCGTAGGTGCCGAGGATCGCGCCGGTGGCGCAGGCGGTCAGGAGCACCAACAGCGATTCGCTCAGCAGACGCCGCCACAGGTTGCCCGGCCGGAACCCGTGGGCGCGTTGCTGGCCGAACTCGACGCGCCGCTCCCACATGCCCGCGGCCATCGCCGCCGCCATCGCCGCCGCCGCGGCGATCAACAGCAGGATCGCGATCTGGCTCAGGCGCTGGAGGCCCTGGTCGGCGAGGCGTCTGTACTGCCCCAGTCGCTGCGCCGCGCTCTGGACTTGGAGGCGGTCGGACCCGATCGCCTGGCGCAGCTCTGCGGCGACCTGCTCGGGGTTGGCGCCATCGCGGAGGTCGACCTCGAGCGCGCTTGGCGCCTGCGTGTTCCACGCGTGGCGCACGTCGTCGGCGTTGAGGATGACGGTTCCCGGCGCCCAGCCGAGATTCGTGAGCAGCGCCGCGACCCGGAACGACCTGTCGCCGGTCGGCGTTGGCAGGGTGAGCGCGTCGCCGATGCCGGCGTCCTGGGTCTTGGCGATCGTCTCCGAGACGGCGACCCAGCCGCCTTCGCGCATCCGGTCGTTGGCCTGCTCGAACGACCCCTCGCGCAGCTGGCTCGGCGGCACGAGCGCGTCGTCGCCGCTGGGCCGTCCCGCGAGCGCGACGCGGCGGTCGGACAGGTCGAGCATCCCGCCGACGTACTGGCGCACGTCCGCCACCGCGGGGTTCGCTCGGATTCTGCGCTCGGCGTCGCCGACCTCGAAGCTCTGCGCGGTCAAGCCGTTCTCGTCGCCGCCGACCGTGACCCAGAGGTCGGCGGTGCTGAGGAAGTCGGCCGAGTTGCGGTCCAGCCCGGTGATGAGGTTGGAGTGCGCGCCCTCGATCGCGACGCTGCCGAAGACCGCCACCGCGCCGGTCGCCGCGAGCGCGAGCGACCGGATCGTCGTCGCGCGCAGCTCGCGGGTGCCGAGCAGCAATGCGTTGACCCGGCCGCCGCGTGAGATCAGGTCGGCGCCGCGCAGCACGAGAGCGAAGACGACCGGGATCGCGAGGACCGTCGCTGCGGCGAGCAAGCCGGTGCCGACGACGGTCAGTTTCGGCTGCCACAGCACGACGACCGTCGTGAGCACGACCAGCCCGACCGCGACGATTCCCATGTTGCGCCGGATGGACGGGCTGAGCTGGTGGCCAGGCTGGCCGGGGCCGTGATGCCCGTCGAGGACCGGGTATCGGTGACGCAGGTCGAACAGGGGTTGGGCGGCGGCGACGCAGGTCGCCAGCACGCCGCCGAGGAAGGAGACGAGCAGCGCCGTGGTGTCGAAGATCGGATGGACGCCGAGCGGGAACGCGAACGTGAGGTAGCTGGGCGCCTCGCGCGCGGCTACCTGCGCCATCCCGTACCCGAGCGCGAGGCCGACCAGCGATGCGACGCTGCCGAGGACGACGCTCTGGAAGGCGAGGATCGCCGCGATCTTGCGGCGCCGGACGCCGAGCTTGCGAAACGCGGTGACCTGGCGGCGGCGCTCGGGCACTGTCAGCAACATCGCGTTGAGCGCCAGCAGGAACCCGACGAGCGCGCTGATCGCCGCGAACAGGCTCGTGGCCTGGTCGTTGGGCGCCGCGGCCTGTTCGAGGAGCGCGATCTCCCGGTCGACGGGCGCGACGGTCAACCCGTCGCCCGCGATCTCGTCGAGCTGTCTGCGTGCCTGCTCCTCCTGCCCTGGGCGCGGGACGACCAGCACGCGCGTGATCCGGTCGTTCAGGCCGGTCAGGCGCTGGGCGTAGGGAATCGATGCGACGGCGACCATCGCCTCGCTCAGCTGGCCGATTGAAGACTCGTCGGCGACGGCGGTGACCTGGCTCTGCGTGACATGGCCGCGCGTGCTGACCGCAACGCGCGGCGGGCGCCCGCCGGTGCGAGCGGCCGGAAGGTCGAGCTCTCGGCTGACGGCCGCGGGAAGGATCAACCCTGGTTGCAGAACGAGCCCGCCGACCTGGAAGTTCTGCGCGGCTATCCCGCCCAGCGACGGCAACCGGCGATCGACGCCGACAAGGTCGACGGCGGCATGCCGCCCGCGATGGACGATCGTCGCCCGCTGCTCCAGCACGGGGGCGGCGTGTTCGACGGCGGGCAAGTCGGCGACGCGGTCGAACGTCTCAGCAGGCATCCCGCCGGAGTCGCGAGCGCTCAACTGGAGCGTCGCGGTTCCAGATATCCCTTCGACGATCTCTCTCGCCGAGGCGGTGATGCTCGAATTGGCGATCTGCACCGAGAAGACGAGCGCGACCCCGACGGCGATGCCCAACAGCGCGAGCAACTCTTGCGCCCAATGGCGCCGCAACCGCAGGCCGTACCAGTACCAGAGCTTGCGAAAGCCGGAGAGCGCCCGGCGCGGAGCGGCGAGAACGCTGCGCATGGCGCTCACCGATCCGAACGGGCCTGCGCCAGCGCGGCCGGCGTCGCCACGTCGTGCGGCGGTTGCAGGCGGCCGTCGCGCATGTGCACGGTGCGGTCTGCAATCTCCGTCGCCTGTGGGTCGTGCGTGACGATCAGCACCGCCGCGCCGCGCTCGTGCGCGATCTCGCGAAGCATCCTCAGGATCTCCGCGCCGGTGTGCGAGTCGAGGCTGGAGGTCGGTTCGTCGGCGAGCACCAGCGGCGGCTCGTTGGCCAGCGCCAGCGCAATCGCAACGCGCTGCCGCTCACCGCCGGACAACTCCTGCGGCACGGCGCGGAGTCGATCGCCCAGCCCAACCCGGACGAGCCAAGGTTCGGCGCGCTTGCGCGCAGCCGCGATCGAGATGGGATCGACCAGCAGCTTCAACGCCGCGTTCTCGGTGATCGAGACGCTGGGCATCAGGTAGGTGTCCTGGAAGACGAACCCGACCCGCAGACGCCGATAATCGTCGGCCTCGCGCGGCGTCAGTCTGGAGATGTCGCGGCCGTCGAGGCGGATCGACCCGCTGTCGGCCGGCATCAACGCGGCGGCGAGATGCAGCAGCGTCGTCTTGCCCGACCCGCTGGGACCACTCAGCGCGACCATCTCGCCGGCCTCGACGGTGAGCGTGATCCCGTCCACGGCACGGACCGCGGCGCCGCCGCCCGACACGTAGTGCTTGCGCACGTCGACCAGTTCGAGCATCACGCCGACGTGCGCTCGGATCGAACGGGCAACGGCACGACCGTTCCAGGCGGTTCGGCTCTGGTCTCGCCTCGCAGCTCGCCCTCGTCCAGGATCAGCGCCCGGTCGACCCCGGACAGCTCGCTCGCGTGGCCGACCGTCATGAGGATCGCGATGCCGTCCTCGTCGGCGATCGAGCGCAGCAGCTCAAGCAGCGGCGCCACTTCGGTGACCGTCACGCCGTTGGCCGGCTCGTCGACCAGCAGCAGCCGCGGTCTGCTCGTCAACGCGCGCGCGAGCGCGACCCGGATCGTCTCACCGTGATCCAGCTCGGCCGGTGCCCGCAGCACGCATGCCTCGGCTCTCGTTCGCGCGAGCAGTCTGCCGGCAGCCGCGTCGGCCTCCTTGAGCGACATGCGTCTCGCCAGCAGCGGAGCCGCGACCTGCGCGAGCACCGTGTCTCCCAACAGCGGCGAGAATTCCCGGTCGCAATGCGCGATCCCGCCCTCGGTGCCCAGCACGGCGCGCTTCGCGAGATCGACGCCGTCGAAGGTCGCCACGCCACTCGTCGGCTTCAACGCTCCAGCAGCGACCCGCAGCAACGTCGAGCGGCCCGAGCGTCGCCGTCCGAGCACCCCGATCACCTCTCCAACCTCAACCTCCACGGTTGCATCGCGCAGCGCGGGACGCCCCGGTAGGTAGTTCACGGTGACGCCGTCGAGTGCGAGCAGCGACACGGGGACATTCACTCCGAAGACGCCGGGCAGCGTTCCAGCAACTCTCTGCGCGCCAGCCGCAAGAACTCGATGTGCGCGTCGGCCATCGCAGACGCCTGGTGGATCGCGAGCTGCTCGCCAAGGTGTCTCGACCGCATCGGCAGGCGTCGCACGTCGCGCAGCATCAAACCCTCGTACTCGTCCAGCAAGAATCGGATCTGCTGGGGATCATCCGTCGACGCCAGTCGGACCAGGACCTCGGTCAGCTCTCCCAGGAACGGTGCCCCCACCCACTCGCGCCACGCGGGCACGCCGTCCGGCGTAATGCGATACACCGACTTCTCGGGCTCGGTGTTGTCGCCGCGATCGATTCGCTCGACGTAACCGGCTTCCTCAAGCCCTCTCAGCGCCGTATAGATATGCGACGACTGTGGCCGCAGCATGTTCCCGTAGCGAGCCTGGAAGCGACGGTAGATCCCCATCCCATGTCCAGGCTGCTCCCGCACCAGCGTCAGCGTCGCCCCCACCACCTTGGATCTGATCATCCGCTGCCGCGTTCCCCTTCCCCGTGAACCGCCCCGTTCCCCGACACACCAGGGGCGTAGACCGGCAGCCTAAGTCATCCGAGCGGTGCATCGCAACCGACAGGGTTCGGCCGCCGTCCCGCTTGGAGAACGCCTACGACATGGGGAGAAGCGCGCGAAGCGGCTCGATCGCGTCGGCACGCTGGGGCAGCTCGTGCAGCCATGCGGCGGCGGCGTGGACATCGCCGGGGTTGAGATCACTCTCGGCGCGCAGGCGGTCCAGCCAGCGTGCCGCTGCTCGTTCGTAGCGGTCATCACCATCTCGGGCCATCAGCTCGACGATTCGCAAAGAGTCGCGCAGCGTCACCCGCGGCATCTCACGAGCGATGTTCTCGATGCGCTTGAGGCTCCCGGCCTCAAGCGCTTGAGCGAACACGGGGTACGGGATGGTGACGGCGTGCTTCACGACCCGATCGTCGCATGCCGGTCCACAAGCTTCAGGTGGAGCTGGCACGGCGTACCGACACCGCCGATCGGCGGTAGAACTCCACCCATAGGCGGTGCCGACTCGGCCGGGCGGATTGCACACGGCGTCTTGCAACTGACCAGCGCGTCTGATCTTGTCGCCGCTTGGACAAGTGAAGTGGTCCGGACGAGCGCGGGCACGCCCGCCCGGACCGGTTGCACCGAAGGGACTAGCTTCGGCGCACCACACACCGTAGTCGGTGCCGAACCTGCCTTGGCGCGTTTCCGCGCAGGCAGCTCGGCGCGGACCTACCGTGTGTTGTGACCGGCTGCGTCCTCGCGGTGCTCGATCGAGAGGAGGCCGCTCATGCGGACCAAGCTCACGCGAGCGCAGCGCGGGCGTTTTGGCGACCAGTAGAGAAGCGCTTACCGCTTCTCTCTTGTTCCGTAAACGGGCGCATACCCCCTGATTTCCCCGACAAACGTGGCGTGTCAGCCGCATGTCGGTGCGGTGTTAGCGGCGCCTCGGACCGTGGCCCTCCCGCCTCAATCGAAGGGAGTCACACCATGGAATCCGTGCCGCTGGATCGCCTCGACGCTGAGTGGCGACGGCAGGTCGCCGGACCTCAACTTGCGCGCCGTCTCGCGGCCTGGCGGCGGCGTGAGCCAGCGCTGGCGTCGTTCGCGGACGCCGCCTCGCTGATGCGGCTGTTTCGCAGCGACGCGCAGCCTGCGACGAAGGACCGCGTACTGCACGCCCTCGTCGAGATCGCACGCACCGACCCGCTCGCCGGACTCGTCGTGCTGGAGGCGATCACGCCGGGCCTCAAACGCGTGTCGCGCCGCATTCTGCACGACCCGCGGGAGCGCGACGAAGTGTGGGCCGCCCTGCTGGCCACAGCGTGGGAGCGCATCCGCGATTTCCCGGCACACCGCCGTGAACGGGTCGCGGCGAACCTGCTGCTCGACACGATGCGAGACGCGCTTGCTGCTCTGCGCGAGGGCCGGCTCGGTCGTGGCCAGCTGACCGACGACGTGGCGTCGTTGGTCGCGGCCGAGCCGGTCGATGGCGATGTCGACGGGCTGGTCGACCTTGCGGTCGATGCCGGCGCGCTGAGCGTCGAGGAGGGCGAGTTGATCTTGCTCACGCGGATCGACGGCTTCCGGCTGATCGATCTCGCCGCCGATCAGGGCGTCGCCTACAACACGCTCAAGATGCGGCGCCAGCGCGCCGAGCGCCGGCTGCTCGTCTTCCTCGGACACCGGCCTGTACCGCGACGGCCGCAAAACCGACGTTCCTTCCCCGCTCGGGTCGCTGGTGCCGGGATTGCCCCGGCCGGCGAAGACGCTCAGTCGACCTGAAAGGGAAAGGAGGTGAAGGGGCCGACCCGCGCCGGCCCCGAGCCCAATGCGACGCACGTTCGCGTGCGCGCTCGGCGCCGCGGCAGCGCTTCTGCTGCTCGCGGCACCGACCGCCCTGGCCGCCCAGAACGATCTGGGCGGCGTCATCGACAACCTGCGGGTGTGGCTGACCGGCCTTCTGGCCGCGCTCGCCACCCTGCTGCTCACGATCGGCGGCATCCGCTACCTGCTCGCGGGTGGTGACCCCGGAGCCATCGAGCGCGCGAAGGGCGCGGTCAAGGCGGCGCTCGCCGGCTACGCGCTCGCGCTGCTGGCGCCGGTGCTCATCGGCATCGTCCGGCAGGCGGTTGGGTCGTGAAGGCGCTTGCCGCCGTCGCGCTGGCCTGCGCGGCGCTCGCCGTGCAGGCGAGCGCGGCGTCGGCAGCGCCCGCGCCCCCTCCCCCGCCCGCGCCGTCGCTCACCAGCCCGCCGCCCGGCATCGATGTCGGGCCGCCGCTGCCCGACGACGGCGGCGCACCGAGCGACCGAGAGGAGTTCAACGGCGACGGAGAGGACGACGACCCCGGCCTCTTCGACATCCCCGGCAAGGTCCGCGAGGCCGTCAACGACTGGTTTCGCGGGCTCGTCGAGGATGCACTCAGACCCTCGCTTGAACTGGTCGGCAAGACGCTCCTGGCGACGCCGCGCGTCGTCGGCGAGGACCGCATCCGCCAGCTCTGGCAGGTCGTCGCCGGCATAGCGAACGCGCTGCTCGTGCTCGCCGTGCTGGCCGCCGCCGCGCTGGCGATGACGCACGAGTCGGTCCAGACGCGCTACTCGATCAAGGAGGTTCTGCCGCGCCTGTTCGTCGCGGCCGTGCTCGTGAACGCGAGCCTCGCGCTGTCGGGGCAGATGATCGCGTTCGCCAACGCGCTCTCGACCGGCCTGGTCGCCAGCGGCGCCGACGCCGTTGAGGCCAGCGAACGACTCGCCGCGTGGGTCGTCGCCGCCGTTAGCGGCGGCGGCATCTTCCTGATCTTCCTCGGGCTCGCCTGCGCGGCGTTCGCCGTCGTGCTGCTGGTGCTCTACATCGTGCGCGCGGCGCTGATCGTGCTGCTCGTCGTGGCCGCGCCGGTCATGCTGCTCGCGCACGCGCTGCCGCAGACCGAAGGGCTCGCCCACCTGTGGTGGCGGGCGATGATCGCGGCGCTCTCGATTCAGGTCGCGCAAGCGCTCACGCTCGCCGTCGCGGTGAGCGTCTTCTTCACCCCGGAGGGGCACAGCGCGCTCGGCCTCTCGGCGACCGGCGGCTTGATCGACCTGCTCGTCGCGCTCTGTCTGCTGTGGGTGCTGCTGAAGATCCCGTTCTGGGCCAAGGAAGCGGTCTTCTCCGGACGCCGCTCGACGATCGCGACGACGGTGCGCACGTACGTCGTCGCTAAGAGCTGGCGTGCGGCGGCGGTGGCAGCGGCATGAACGACCGCATCAAGGTCCCCGCCGATGTCGACCTCGAGGATCGTCTTGCCTTCGGCTTGACGTTCCGGCAACTGCTGATCCTCGTAGGCGCCGCGATCGGCGCCTACCTGATCTTCAGCGTCGTCGGGTCGATCGCGCCGCTCCCGTTCGCCGCTGCCGCCGCGACGCCGATCGCGCTGATCGGCGTCGGGCTGGCGTTCGGCAGACTCGACGGGCTGCCCGGCGACCGCCTCGCGCTCGCCGCGCTGCGGCTGCTGCTCGGCCAGCGCCGCCGCGTGCTCGCACCCGAGGGCGTCAGCGCGCCGCTGCCCGGCGCCGACGCCGTCTCGCAGCCGGTCAGCTCGCCGCTCGACGTGCCGGTGCGGGCGATCTTCCGCTCGGGCGTCGTCGAGCTGCGCGACGGCCGCTACTGCCTGCTGGCGACCGCAGGCGGCACGAGCTTCGGGCTGCGCGGCGACGAGGAGCAAGTCGGCCTCGTCGAGGCGTACGGCCGCTGGCTGCACTCCCTGACCGAGCCGGCCGGGATCACCGTCCGCAGCGAACCCGTCGACCTCGCCGGCAAGGCCGCCGCGCTGCGCAACGACGCCGACGAGCTGCCGCACCCCGCGCTCGCCCGCGCGGCACGCGGCCACGCCGACTTCCTCCACGAGCTCGGCGACGACGGCGGCGTGCGCCGCCGGCAGATCGTCCTGACGCTGACGACGAGCGCCAAGGACCGCGACGCGGCGACCGCGACGCTGCTCCGCAACGCCGAGGAGGCCCGCGAGCTGCTGCGCGCGGCCGGCGTCGACCTGCGACCGCAGGACGGCGACGACGCCGCCGCGCTGCTCGCGCACGCGATCGACCCGCCCGGCCTCCCGACCGGTTCCTACCTCACGGGGGTTGTCACATGCTGAGCGCCCTGCTGCCCGGACGCCGCCCGGCCGGCGGTTCGCTCGCCGGTCCCGCGTCGCTCGAGCTGGAGCGCGACTGCGTGCGCGTGGGCGAGCGCTGGCAGCGCACGTTCGCCGTGATCGGCTACCCGCGCGAGGTCACGCGCGGCTGGCTGGCGCCGCTGCTGCGCGCGGCCGGCGACCTCGACCTGACGCTGCACGTCGAGCCGATCACGCCCGAGGTCGCCTCCTCCAACCTCCAGCGCCAGCGCGCGCGGCTGGAGTCCTCGCGCCGCATCGAGGCCGACCGGGGCCGGCTCGCCGATCCGACGATCGCCGCCGCCGCTGAGGACGCCGACGAACTCGCCAGCCGCCTCGCGCGCGGCGAAAGCCGCCTGTTCCGCAACGCGCTGTATCTGTCGGTCACCGCCGCCGACCGCGACGAGCTGGCCGCGCGCTCCGAGCGCGTCCGCAACCTCTGCGCGTCGCTGATGCTGCACGCCGTACCGGCGACCTTCCGGCCGCTCGACGGCTGGCTCTCGTCGCTGCCGCTCGGCATGGACCGGCTGCGGCTGCGCCGCGCCTGGGACACCGAAGCGCTCGCAGCCGCGTTCCCGTGGGCGTCGATCGACCCGCCCGTCGAGGCCGACGGCGTGCTCTACGGCGTTACCGACAGCGGCGCCCCTGTGATCGCCGACCGATTCGCGCGCGAGAACTACAACACCGTCGTCCTCGCCCGCTCGGGCGCCGGCAAGAGCTTCCTCGCGAAGGTCGAGACGCTGCGACTGCTCTATCGCGGCGTGCAGGTCTGGATCATCGACCCCGAGGAGGAGTACCGGCCGCTGTGCGAGGAGGTCGGCGGCGCCTACCTGCCGCTGACCGGCCCCGACGCCGTCGCGCTCAACCCGCTCGACCTCGACACCAGCGGCGAGGAGAGCGCGCTCGACGACCGAATCCTGTTCCTCGCCGAGCTGGTCGAACTGCTCGTCGGCGGCCTGGTCGGCGCTGAGCTGGCCGCGCTCGACCGTGCCGCGCGCGCCTGCTACGCCACGGTCGGGATCACCGCCGACCCCGCGACGCACCGCCGGCCGGCGCCGCTGCTGCGCGACCTCGTCGCCGCGCTCGCTGCCGAGGGCGAGACGGGCGCGAGCCTCGCCGAACGGCTGGAGCCCTACGCGACCGGCTCGCACTCGTCGCTGTTCAACCGCGCCACGACCGCCCGGCCCGACGGGCACCTGATCTGCTTCTCGCTGCGGGGCCTCTCCGACCGCATCAAGGCGCCCGCGCTGCTGCTCGCGCTCGACGCGATGTGGCGCTCGCTCGACGGCCCGCTTCGCCGTCGCTCCGTCCTCGTCGACGAAGCGTGGCTGCTGATGCGCGAGACAGCCGGCGCGCGTTTCCTGCACCGGCTCGCCAAGACCGCTCGCAAGCGCTGGTGCGCGCTGACGACCGTCTCCCAGGACGCGCCCGACCTCCTCTCCGACGACCTCGGTCAGGCCGTCGTCTCCAACGCCGCCACGCACGTCCTGCTGCGGCAGGCGCCGCAGGCGATCGACCAGGTCGGCGAGGCGTTCCGGCTCTCGCCCGGCGAGCGTCGGCACCTGCTGACGTGCCCGACGGGGCACGGGATGCTCGTCTCGGGCGACCAGCGCATCCCGCTGCGCGTCGTCGCCAGCCCCGCCGAACAGGCGCTCGTCACCAGCGACCCGGCCGAGCTGGCGCAGGCAGCCTGAGATGAAGGCCGCGATCGGCCTGCTCGCCGCGCTGCTGATGCTGCCCGTGCTGATGATCGGCGCCGCCACCAGCGTGATCGGCGGCGGCGCGAGCGGCTTCGGCGGCGCCGAGGCCGGCGGCCCCGTGGCCGACATTCCGGCGACCGAGCTGCGGCTCTACCGCGCCGCCGCGAGCCGCTACCGCATCCCGTGGTCGGTGCTCGCCGCGATCGGCAAGGCCGAGTGCGACCACGGCCGCGACCCCGATCCCTCCTGCTCTCATCCGGGCGCGGAGAACTACGCCGGGGCCGGCGGCCCGATGCAGTTCCTCGCGCCGACGTGGGCGACCTACAAGGTCGACGCCGATCGCGACGGCGACGCCGACCGCTGGAACTCGGCCGACGCGATCTACGGCGCCGCGAACTACCTGCGCGCCTCTGGTATCCGCACCAACGTGCCGCAGGCGGTCTGGGCGTACAACCACTCGGCCGAGTACGTCCGCGACGTGCTCGACATAGCCGAGCGCTACCGTCGCGCCGCCGCCGCCGCACCGCCGACGCCGCAGGCCGTCGAGGGCGATGCCGCCGCGCTCGCGCAAGCGGTGCTGTCCAGCGATCGGATCGAGCTGCGGCCCGAGGCCGCCGGGGACGTGCGCTCGGGTCGCATCGACGGGCGGTTGCTCGCCGTGTTGCTGACGCTGAGCCAGAGCTTCACGATCGCCGAGGTCGGGCCGTTCATCACCGGCCACAGCCAGTACACGACCAGCGGCAGCGTCTCGAACCACTGGGTCGGGCGCGGCGTCGACATCGGCACCGTCAACGGCCAGCTCGTCCGCGACTCCAGCCCCGCCGCCCGCGCGATGGCGCTCGCCACCGCGCGCCTTCCGGCGCGCATCCGGCCGACGGAGGTCGGCACGCCGTTCAGCGACATCAGCCTGCCGGGCTTCTTCAACGACGCCGCCCACGAGGACCACCTGCACTTCGGGTTCGACGGATGAGACGCGACCGCGACACGCCCCCGCAGCCGCCCGACCCTGCCGACGCACTTGACGGCGCCCGCCGCTGGTTCGACGACACGCTCGCGCCGATCGCTGCCCACTGGCCGGTGATCGCGGTGGCTCTGGTCGCGCTCGTCACGGTCGCGATGCTGCTGCCGCGCTGGCGCGCGCGGCAGCTTGCCCGGCACGCGCGCGTGGTGTCGATCGGCGCGCCGCCGACGGCCGACCCCGACGGGGCGCTGCTGTTGTGGTCCTCGCTGCACGCGCTGCTGCGCTCGCGCGCCGGGCGGCTGCTGCGCGGCAGCGTCCACCTGGCGTGGGAGATCGCCGCCGACGACGGCGGCGCGCGCTTCCGCATGTGGGTGCCGCGCACGATCCCGACCGGCCTGCTGGAGCGCACCGTCACCGCCGCATGGCCCGGGGCGACGCTCGACGACGGCGACGACCTCGGCTCGGCCGGTTCGCTCGAGGACGGCTACCGCCGCGTCGTCGAGCTGGCTCCGACCGGCCCGGACTGGTTCCCGATCGGCACCGGCAGCCCCGACCCGCTGCCGCTCGTGCTCGGCCAGCTCGCCGACCTCGGCACCCGACAGCAGGTCGTCGTGCAGGTGCTCGCGCGCCCCGCCACGCACCACGAGCGCCGCCGGCTGCGCGCGACCGCCCGCAGACTGCGCGCCGGCACGCCGCGCAGCGGCTGGCTCGCACTCGGCGGAGAGCGGCGCCCGGCCCGACCGGCGCCCGATCCGACGATCGCGCCCGACGTGCGCGCCGTGCTCGACAAGGCCGCCCACCCCGGCTACCGCTGCCTGGTCCGGATCACCGTCACGGCCCCGACGCGCCGCGCCGCCGCCGGTCGCGCTCAGGCAGTCGCCGGCGCCTTCGCCGCCTACGACGGCCGCGCCGGCCTGCGCAGCCGCCGGCGCCGCGCCTCGCTGCGCCGCGTCGTCGAGCGCCGGCTCGGGCGCGACGCGTTCCTGCTCAGCGTCCCGGAGGTGGCCGCGCTCGCGCACCTTCCCGCCGACGAGACGACGCCCGGCGTCGACCGGGCCGGCGCGCGCAGCGTCCCGCCGCCGCCCCGGCTGCCCACCGCCGGCAAGCCGCTCGGCATCGCCTCCAACGGCCGGCGCGTCGTGCTCGCCGCCGCCGACGCCCGCCACCACCTGCACCTGCTCGGCCCGACCGGCACCGGCAAGTCGACCCTGATCGCGCGACTCGCGCTCGACGACCTCGCCGCAGGGCGCGGCGCGGTCGTGATCGACCCCAAGGGCGATCTCGTCGAGGACGTCCTCGCGCGCATCCCCGCCGACAAGGTGGACCGCGTCGATCTGCTCGACCCGCACGACCCCAAGCCGCCCGCGCTCAACGTGCTCGAAGGGCGCGACACCGACCTCGTCGTCGACCAGCTCGTCGGCATCTTCCACCGCCTCTACGAACGCTCCTGGGGACCGCGCACCGACGACATCCTGCGCTCCTCGCTGCTGACGCTGGCGCGTGCCCCTGAGCCGATGACGCTCGCCGACGTGCCCAGACTGCTGACCGACGACCCATGGCGCGCGGAGCTGACCGCGCCGATCAGAGACCCGGTCGGTCTCGAACCCTTCTGGAGCTGGTACGACGGCTTGTCCGAGACGACCCGCGCGCAGGTGACCGGGCCGGTGTCCAACAAGCTGCGCGCGCTGCTGCTGCGCCGCAGCGTCCGCAGCATCATCGGACAGCCACGCTCGA
>Ga0164243_10007940_pt1 | contig 15767 bp, 16 predicted proteins | sample OricompcompostOP_FD_108781 | JGI IMG/M metagenome (GOLD analysis project Ga0164243, IMG submission 108781) | Organic Plus compost microbial communities from Emeryville, California, USA - Original compost - Organic plus compost (OP) | ecosystem: Engineered > Solid waste > Mixed feedstock >...
CATGAGCGCGGACACCCCGGCGGCGCGCAGTCGGCGGAGCGCGGTGACGTCCGACAGCCCGGACAGCTTGCGCGGGTGGTACATCTGCCCGTTCGGGCGGCGGACCGGACGGGTGACCAGCGCGGTCGGGGCGGGCGGCGGGGTGGGAGCCGACGAGGCCGGGGCGGTGGGGGTGCGCGGGGCGACGGTCGCGGTTTTCGCGGCGTCGGCGGTTTTGTCCGTGGCGCGGTAGCTGACCGGTTTGGTGCCGACCGGTCGCGCTTGTCCGAGTGCTTCCAGCGTCACCAGGGCATTGCCGACCGCGCCGGAGGACTTACCCAGTCGGCGCGCGATGGTGCCGGGGGTGAGCGCGGCGGTGGGGTCCTTGGCGAGTTGTTCGGCCACCATGCGGCGGAGTTCGCCGTTGCGCAGCCGGGTCGTGGTCGCGCCCGGGACAGCGAGCGCGGTGCCGTGGTCCGGAGTCGTGGCGGGGGTGCTCATGGTTTCGGTGTCCCTTTCAGGCGGGTCGCGGTTCGCAAAGCGGGGAGCACAAGGTCAGCCGGGCTGGAAGTTTTCGCCCCATTCGGCGTTGCGCCGATGGAAGTTGAGGTCTGCGTGGCCCCCGCACGGGCAGGGGGCGACGTTGTCGCGCTCCCACTGCTGGCGGGTGATGTCCAGCGTTCGCGAGCAGCGGCCGCATTCGACCGTCCCGGTGTCGGGCCCGCTGGGTGTCCGGTTGCTGGTGGTGGTCAGCCATTCGACCGCGTCGTATTCGGTGGCGGCGTCGTAGTGGGTGCCGTCGGCGGCGACGATGCGCCAGTGGTCGCCGCGCACCCGGTCGGCCGGGTAGTAGGTTCCGGCGAGCGTTCCGTCGGGGTGGGTGACCGTGCCGTACAACAGTTGTTGCGCGTCGGCGGGGTCGATGACCACGCACGTGACCGCGCAGCCGTTCGCGGTGAAGCGGTTGACCGCGATGTCCGGCAGGTGCGCGGGATCGGCCATCGGGTCGATGACGTACACCGCCGGGATTCGCGGTGTGTTGGCGTTGCGGTTCACGGCGTGGCCCCCTTTCCGGGGATGTGGCGCGGGTTTACGGGCGGTTCAGCTGTAGGCGAGTTCGGCGTCGTGGTGGGCGTCGGTGGCCGCTGCGGCGGCGTCGTGGTTGGGGTGTTCTTCGGTCCACCCGCAGTTGCAAAACGCGGTGGCGGTTCCGTCGGCGTGGGTGGTGACGTCGGTGTAGCACATAACTATCCCCGTTCCTGAATTCGCCGGGCGGGCGGTTTGTGGTGGTTTCCGGTTTTCCCGGTGACACATCAAAAGTAACTCGACCCCGGGCGGCGTGCAATAGTTTTCCGGCGTCAATTTCAGGGAATTTTGGCCATCTTTTCGCCGTCGAATTGACGCCTATTTCTACATCATTTGCACAGGTCAAACGGGTTCGAAGCAAACGCAGAAATAACGCGCCGGACGACGGGAAAACCGAATAGGACGACCGTCTTTCCGAGAGAAACCAACGGAAAATCAGGAGGATTGAAGGCGAGCGGGGCACCGCGCCAACCACCGACATCAGGATGCGGATGGTGCATGACATCGCTGCCGGGCCTGATGTACTTACCCGCTTGGCGGCAAGCGAGTCTGGGACACCGGTGGATCCCCGTTCAGGGTGCATGACCTGCGGTGACGTGGGACAACAGGGGATCCGGCTTAGCCGGATACCGGAGAACCATGCGGAGCGGCCCGGTGAACGGCCCCTCCGTCGGCGCGCGCTCCCCGCGCCACCTCGCCCCGCGGCGATGACACGGGGCGGTCGTTTGCGCTCGAGGGACCCAGCCGCGCCTGTCCGCATGAGGTCGTCCGTACATTCGCGACGGAATTGCAACTGCCGGTCCCGTGATCCCCTTACACGGGAAAAAACGGCCAGGTATGGACAGGTGCGCACAGAGTTCTTTTCCGGCCTTGGCGGTGGTTCTACTGTGTCGACGCTAGCATCGAACCCGGCCAGGCAGGGGCTAGAAATCGAGGTATTTCGTTGTTCCCGACGAGTCTTTTTCCTCCATCGATTCGCGACCACTCGGTGATTCATGGTTGCGTGTGATGGCGAGTTTTCTCGGCGGGGATCCCGGTGTGCTGGGCGCGTAGTCGCTGTGCAAGGTCGATGGTGTCGGGTGTGGGTATGGCGTCGATTTCGGTGAGGCGGGTGCGCAGCAGGGTGAGGGTGCGGGAGATGGCATCGTGCCGGCCGAGTGCGTGTTGCAGGCGCATGATGTCGCGGTAGAGCAGCTCGTTGTGTGGGTCGAATGCGCGCGCGGTTTCCAGGAGGTCCAGGGTGTAGTCGGGGTCGGTGTCGACGTGGGCGCGGGCGAGCGCGGCGACGGCGTCGAGGGCGTCCCGGCGGGTCGCTTCGCGCGCGGCGGTGAGCCATTCGGCGGCCAGTCCGTCGGCGAGAGTGCCGCCGTAGCAAGCCACGATGGCCTCGTAGGCCTCGAGGCGTTGATCGGGAGTGGTAGCGGTGCGGCGGCGGGAGACCGCGTCGGTGAAGGTCCAGTAGTCCACGTGGACGAGGGCCGGGTCGAGCCGGTAGCGGCCATGTTCGCTCAACACGAGGTCGGCGATGGCTCCGCGGGTCGCGGTGTCGAGGGCCCGGCGGATGCGGGAGAGCACGGTGCGCAGGACGCTCGCCGGGTTGCGCGGCGGGTGGTCGGGCCAGAGGGCGTCGACGATCGCGTCCCGGGACACGCCGCGGGGGTGGACGGCGAGGAGCACCAGCAGTTCGAGCAGCCGGGTGGTCAGGTGTCCGGTGACGTCGCGCAGGTCGTCCGGCCGGTCGGGATCGGGTCGCCAGCGCAGGGTCGGCGCGCCGAAGATGGCCAGCTTCAACGGGGTGTGCGCCGCTGACTTGCCATCTCCGGTCGTTGGTGAGGCGGGGTGTTGGTCGTCGTCGGGCTCCACAGGTGGTGGGCCGGTGACGATCTCCAGTCTTTGAGCTCTGTGTTCGCCTGGCGCAGCTTGCTCGGCGGGTGTCTCGTCATGGGACGGGTCGGGTTCGGGTGACTGGGTGGCGTGGAGGAAGGCCAGCAGGTCGCGGGTGGCGGTGTCGGGCAGGGTGAAGGCCCGTGCGCCGCGCAGGGGCTCACCGTGCCCGGGGTCCGTCGCGGAGATGATCCCGTCGCTAGTGACGTAGGCGGTCACGCCGGCGCGCCATTGGCCCAGCAGAACGGCGCTGACGCCCGATGGTGCGCCGTTGTCGAGCAGCTGCTGCAGGTGTGTCTGCAGCTCCGGCTCGCGTGGCGGGGATGCCACCAGGACGGTGCGCAGGCCCGGTCGCCCAGACTCCTGGTGCGTGGCTTGGGAGTCGAGAACGGTCAGCGCGGCATCCAGGTTCGCGACCACCGTGATCCGGTCCGGGAGCGGTCCGGCGACCGGAACGCCGAGCAGGCGGCTGAGGTCGTCGGCGGGAACGAGCACCGTGACTGGGCCGTCGGTGGTGGTGAGGGCGGCGACCACGAGGGCCCGGGCCGCGGCGTAGCCACCGGGGCCGACCAGTCCGAGGCCGTGCACCGCCGCGAGGTCGAGGGCGATCTGCTCGACCTCGCCGCCGTGGACGTCCCGGACAGCGGTGTCGACGGCGCTGTCCCAATGCGGCGAGGGGACGACGCGCCGGAAATGCGAAACGAGGACCTGCAACTGATCCTCGCCGCGCGGCCCAGTGGGGGCTCCGGTGTCGGCGGTATCGGCCTCGAACTCGGAGTCCTCGTCACGATGCTGGGCACGCAGGTGGGCCAGCCGCAGCTGGTACACCACGGGCGGGACGGGCAGATCGTCGCCGCGTCGGCCACTGCCGGGCCGGTAACGCGCGTTCCGGCGCCGCCGCGCAAGCACCAGCAGCGCGCTCACGGCCCCCGCCAAGCCCAGGCTGACGAAGATCTCACCACCCCAGGACACGCCACCCCTGCCAGCGTCCTTCCCTGCCGAGTCGCCCTGCGTCGTCGGTGCTGACGACGGAGTTGCGGTGCGAGTCGGCGCTTGCGTCGCGGGACGCGGGGTATCGGGCCCGGATAAGGGTGGTGCCGCGGCGGTGTGCGTGGGGAGCCGGAGAGTGTCGCCAGGGTGGATCAGATTCGGATTGGTCAGCCGGCGCCCGCCGGGCTGAGTGCTGCCCTGGTTGAGGGCCCAGATCTCGGGCCAACGGTCGCCATCACCGAGGCAGCGCTCCGCGACTCGCCACAGCGAGTCGTGCACTCCGTTGGCCGGCTCGCGAACGCGTTCAGTGCCCGGCGCGTCCGCGTGTATCGCGTGATTTACCGGCCGGATGGCGGTCCAGGCGGGGGCGGCCGCTACGACAGGCGCGTGGCCTGCGGGCCGTGCCGGGTCGACGGACGTGACCGGTGCGGCGGTGGCAGTGCGGCCAAGCACGGCCACCAGCATTGTGCCCACCAGGACGGCCGCGACGCGACGCACCGGGCCGGTCCGCAGCCGCAGTTCGAGCGCTCGTGCGCCGCGTGCTACATCGATCGCGCAGGCGGCGACCTCGAGGGTGAAGACGAACCACAGCAGCCACGCCAGGCACGCCACGGTGTCGAGCAGGAAGCTCGTGGACATCGGTGCCATCAGCACGGCGCCGATCTCGTCCAGGGTGGGGAGGTGATCCGGCAGCGGCCAGCCCACGATCCGCACGAGCACCCACGGCAGCCCGCCGGTCAGCGCGAGCAGCATCGCCGCGGCCAGCAGCCCGCGCACCGTGCGCCCAAGGAGCCGGGCAGCGCGAAGTAGCCACGCGGGTGGCCGGGCTCGGCGGGTGAGCGGCACCATCACGCGCTCGCGGCCGCCGCGGCGGGCTCGGCCGGCCGTTTCGGTGTGGGGCGAGTGATGGACGTGGCGTGGCCGTTGGTCGCGTTGCTGCGGGCCTTCGTTGTGGTGCTGCGACGGCGTTTGCCGCGGTTGGTGGTCTGGTCGCGCCAGCGTGTCAGGTCGGCGGCGGGGATGTCGGTGACCTGGGCCAGCTCGGAGATGTCGATGACCTCCCCGGCTGCGGTCAGGACCTCGCCGAGTTCGCGCTCGAGCTCGGCGAGCTGGGCTGCGAGCGTGGCGTGCCGGCGTGCCAGCTCGCCCACCGTCGTGGCCGCCTCGGCGCGGCGGGCGTTGCGAGCGGTGTCCTTCTCGGTGAGGCGGCGGGTGATTTCCTCTTCCGATGTGACCATGCCGGTCTCCCTTCCGTGCGGTTACGGTTCGACGGCGGTGACGCCGCGTTGGGGGTGGGCAGCGCCGCTGCCATGGGTGCGGATGTCGTCGATGCCGATCAACGAGAGCAGCTGGGTGCGGTAAGTGGTCGTGACCTGCACCGTGACGGTGTCCCCCGTGACCTGCACGGTCCCGGTGGCGCCGACCGCGGCGAGGTAGCGCTGCGCCGACTCCCGGGCACGGGCAGGATCGAGCCGGACCTCACCGGTCGCGCGGTATGCGGTCAGATCCAGTGCCTGAGCACCGGCGCGGGCCGCGGACTCGGCCTGACCACCGGCACGGACCTTGCTCGCGAGCGCGAGACCGCCGTCCAGGCTCAACCCGGCCACCGCGAGCAAGCCCAGCATCAAGGCGAGCACGAACGCCGACACCCGGCCGTCCTCGCCCGCCCACCACGCAGGCCATCTCTGCCAGTGCGGGCCGGTCATGGCGTGCTCCCGGCCGTCTGTGTCTGACATGTCCCCAGTTCCTCTGCGGCGGAGGTTGACGTGTTGCGGCTGGTCCGCAGGTGGGTGTGGGTTCCACCGGCCATGACGAGGTATTGACGTTCGGTCGGGATTCCTGAAGGATGGCCGGGATTCTTCAAGAGATCGTTCCTGTGGTGAAGTGGAGTTCGGACGTGGAGCTGGCTGTCGTTCGCACGATCCGGTCTCCGCGTCAGTTGAGTACGGCGCAGGAGCAAGGGGATTTCGAGCAGGAGTTGGTCGATCAGTACGCGTTGGCGATGGCGGCCAGCGGGGTGAGCGACCTCCATGTGTCGCGCGAGCGGTCGGTGTTGTTCGACTTCGTCCGTTTCGTTGGTCGTCCGGTGTGGTCGGTGGAAACCGACGACGCGGATCGCTACTTGATCTGGCTTCGTGCCACCCGGAAGCAGGCGCCGAACACGGTGTTCTCGAAAGCTGTGACGCTGCGGCAGTTCTTCGATTTTGTGATCGCGCGCTATCAGGGTGACATTCACGAGTTGACCGGATGCGTTGTGGCGCAGCCGATTGACGAGTTCAACCGGCCGAAAAAGCCGCAGGCGGTGCTGGTTCCACGGGTGCCGCCGGTCTCCACGGAGGTTGAGGCGTTGTTCGCGGGGTGGCGCGAGGCGCTTCCACAGACCCGCAAGTTCCTGCCCGCCGCGCGGGACTACCTGGCGGCGTCGCTGTGGCGTCGGGCTGGGCTGCGTATCAGCGAAACCGTGGCGTTGGACATCCGTGACTGGCGGCCGGATCTCGGCGAACTCGGGAAGCTGCACGTCCGTTTCGGCAAGGGCAGCCACGGTCGCGGCCCGAAAACCCGGCTGGTTCCGGCGATCAACGCCGTCGGCGACTTGTTGACGTGGTGGTTGACCGACGTACGACACCAATTCGGCGACGACTGGGCCGATCCGGATGCACCACTGCTGCCCAGCGAGCGACGCGACCGGCAGACCGGACTCTGCCGGCGGGCGGGGACCAACGCGCTGCGCACCGGCTTCGCCGACGCGGTCGAACACAGGCTGCCGACGTGGCAAGGTCGGCTCACACCGCACGGAATGCGGCATTTCTGCGCATCCTCGATGTACGCGCGCGGAATGGATCTCAAGGCCATCCAGGAACTGCTGGGGCATTCCTGGCTGTCTACGACCACCCGCTACATCCATGTCCACAACGACCACATCGAGCAGGCATGGGCACAATCCAACGCCCGCGTCGCGGCCCGGCTGACCGATATCGGAGGTTAAGACGATGCAGTGGAACCTGCGACTCAAGGCCGCAGAACGCGGAATCTGGAAGTCCACCGAGATGCGTCGCCGACTCGCCGAGTACGGCTTGGAAATCAGCGCCGGGAAGATGTCCGCGCTGTGGACCACCACGCCTACAACAATTCGACTCGAGGATCTCGACGTGTTCTGCGCTGTCCTGGACTGTTCGCCTGACGAGCTACTGATTCGCGAGCCCGCGCAAGTCCAGGCACGACGGGAGGCCCTGGCCCGCGCGGCCGGTGATCGACGTTCGTCGCCACCGCCAGCGGTGACACCTCGCCTGGGGCGCAACAGATCCACACCTCCGGCGTGACGCCGCGACGCCCCGGAGCTACTGCGATCCGGCAGCCACGCTGCACTATCTGCGCGCAACGACCGGTCGCGATGCGCGGGGTGAAGTTCTGCTTCGATTGCTGGCCAGGTGGTCCGGTTACCCCTCCACCTTGCCTGCGATGCGGTGCCACCACCGACTACTGGACCAGCGGCATCTGCGCCCGGTGCCACATCAACGGCGAAACCGGAGTCGATTCCTGCCCCGACTGCCACGCCTGGGGAACGACTCGAACGCACAAGTGGCTGTGCGTTGGATGCACGGGTTACCGACGAAGCAATCGAGACGTCGGATCCTGCCCCTCGTGCAACAGGCGCCGTCATTTGGGCAAGTGGGGAGTGTGTCGGCTGTGTCACAAGCAGGGCACTCTCCTGACCGAGGCCCTCGGAACGTTCGACCCCACCGCCGCCAGCCGACTCGGTCACCAGCTGTTCCTCGCCGACCTGTTCACCAACAGAGGGCAACGCCCACCAGCCAGGCCGCCGAGCAGTCAGGCCGCCGAGCGCCCTGACGCGCGGGCGCCGCTCAACCAACTCGTGTTGTTCCACGCCCAGCGCGATCTCGCCGCGCATGGACGCACCGGCTTGCACGAACGGGCCGATCCTGTGCTCGCCGCTGAGCTTGACGAGCACGCCCGCGCGACGGCCACCGCACTGGGGTGGAGCAAGAACCAACTCACCGACACCTGCTTCGGCATCCGCATCGTGCTGGGCATCCGCGACGACGACGGACCAGTCAAGGCCAGTAACGTGGAACTCCTGCGAGACATCGACCTGCCCGTCTGGACCGTGTTGAAGGTGCTCGCCGCGGCCGGGCTGCTGGAGGAAGATCGCCTCGCGGCGCTCGACTCGTGGGTCGCTCAGCAACTCCGCAACCTGCCCGAGCCGATGACGATCGAACTGCATACCTGGTTTCAGGTCATGAAGAACGGAAGCCCAACGCCTCCACGCCGTCGACGGCGCAGCGACACCACCATCAACCTGCACTTGCGCTGGGCGCTGCCGATCCTGCGCGAGTGGGCAACCATGGGCCACACCAGCCTGCGCGAAATCAGCAAGGAAGACGTCCTGCTCGCACTGCCGCCATCCGGCAACCCGCGATCCACCGCCGGGCAGGGCCTCAAATCGATCTTCCGTGTCCTGAAAGAACGCCGAGTCCTGTTCACCGATCCCACCCGCCGCATCAAGACCGGCGAACACCAATCTCGCGAACCGCTGCCCGTCGACATCGATCTGCTGCGCACCGCACTCAATTCCGACGTCCCAGCCCAAGCCGCGGTCACAGCCCTGATCGCCTTCCACGGCCTGCACGTCCGGCAACTGCAACGCCTGCACCTGACCCACATTCACGACGGCCGCCTGCACATCGACGGCCGAACCGTCGTGCTCGCCAAACCAGTCCGCGAGCGCCTCGCCCGATACCTCGACGAACGCGCGCGACGGTGGCCCAACACCACCAATCCGCACCTGTTCATCACCCGTCACACAGCAAGCCGCCCTGACCCGGCAAGCAAACGCTGGATCTGGCTCACCCTCGGACCCGGGCTGTCCGCCGCTGCAGTGCGCGAAGACCGCATCCTCGACGAAGCCCACGCCACCAGCGGCGACGTCCGCCGAATCGCCGACCTCTTCGGCCTGAGCATCCAAGCCGGCACCCGCTACACCACGACCGTCGACCACCCCGACCTCACCAAAGCCGACGACTGAACCTCGAAACTGCACTCCAGTTCGGGAACCCAAGCCACCCGATACCCTCATCAGCGGCCACCCCCGCTCCGGTTCGAGCCGACGACACCTTCAGAATTCCCGAACCCGTAATCAACGGAGCGGTAGGTGTCGACGACCTCGCTGGCCGTCGATTCCAACGTGGTCGTGCCGGGAACACCGAGCAGCACCGCCTGCCCGAAGTCCACGGAGCACCGCACACTGACGGAAATCGTGCCGCCGGGCATCACCGCGCCGCGCAGGCTGGTGGTCACACTCCGGCACACCACGCCGGCCTGTGCCAGCGCACTCGCAGCGGTCGCGCGCGCCGAATCGGCGGCCGCCGGCGTGCTCCGCTGCATGCTGGCGGCCCGGGCAGCCTGGTGCGCGACGTCGTCGAGCCGCAACCGGGCATCCACCCCGCGATGGACCATGACGGCGATGAACACGATCAGCATGATCAGCAGCGGCGCGATCAGCACCGCCTCCGCGGTGACCGATCCCCGCTCACCGTTCCACCACCGCCGCCCGGCACCACGGCGTGTTTCGAGCGCGGCCCGCGTGCGGGCACCGGGGCGCGTCATGAAGCACCTCCGCATCCGAGAAAGGCGGCCTCGTCCCTCGACCAGCCCGACCTGACCGCGACCAACAGGTCCGCCGACTAGGCTGCGACAGTTGTGAGCAGCCCCCTGTCCACGGCTGGCAGCGCCGTCGGTGTGTTCGCCGGAACCAACGTCGACGACCTCGTCGTGCTCACTGCGCTGTTCCTTGCCGCTCGCACGCATGGCACACCGCGGCCCTGGCAGATCGTCGCGGGCCAGTACCTCGGCTTCCTCACCCTCGTCGCGGTCAGCGCCGGTGCCGCCGCCGGGCTGGTGATCGTTCCGGACCGGTGGGTTGGCCTGCTCGGCCTGATTCCTCTCGTCCTGGGCGTGCGCGGTTTGTGGCGTGCGCGCACGCACGACGGTGACAACGCCGCGCCGCTGGCATCCGGCCTGCTCGGCGTCGCCTCGGTCACGATCGCCAACGGGGCGGACAACATCAGCATCTACACGCCGCTTTTCCGCACCCTCGGTGTCGGGGCGACACTGCTCACCACCGCGGTCTTCGTCGCCCTGCTGGCACTCTGGTGCGCGGCAGGCGCGTGGCTTGGCTCGCACAAGCGAGTCATCGACACGCTCCGGAAAGTCGGCCACCTGCTCGTGCCCATCGTGTTCATCGCGATCGGTGCCTGGATCCTCATCGACTCGCGGGTTCTCACCGAGCTGTTCTGACGCCGCGATCGCCTTCACACCGGGACACGTCGCCCCGAAGTCGGCCTCGGCTCCCCTACTGGAGCGCTCGACTACCCTGATCATCCGGCACCACCGGTCGAGAGCCCGCCCGAAAACGCTTCAGAATTAGCGAACTCGTTGCCATCTGGGATAAACCTCTCGACCTCACCGACGGCTTCGGCGTGCACGTGCAGGTGCACGCCCGGCAGCACCGGGGTCGCCTCACCCTGGACGCTCACCGCCACCGAGATCGCGCTGCGCGCCACGTCCAGCCGCGAGTTCCGCAGCGGGCCGGCCGCCAACTCGTCCAGCAAGCGTTGCCCCGCGGTATGCCCTGCCGCGGAGGTGCCGTTTTGCATTCGGGCGGCGGCGAGCGCCTGGGAGGCCGCGGCTTGCGCGACGTGGGTGGCGTGTGACCACAGTGCGAACTGGACGATCGCCAGCAACGCCAGCAGGAGCAGCGGGGTGGCGATGACCAGTTCGACGGTGACCTCGCCGCGGTCGCCACGCAGGGCGCGTCCAGTCGCCCGCCGGATGGAGCCGGCGATGCGTCGGCCGTGCATCTCAGCCGCCGAGGCCGAGGTCGATGGAGTTCGCCTTCTCGGTGAGTTTCGCGACGATGATCGCGATGATGGCGATCGCGGCGATGGCCATCAGGGCGGTCACGATGACCGTCGTGGTGATCTCACCGCGCTCCGGGTCCTCCCGCAGCAGCATGGTCCGCGCCTGGATCAGGCTCCACACTATCCGGCAGTGATACAACATGAGTTCGCCTCTTTCCTTGTCGTGCAATCCTTTCCGTCGCCCAGGCCGACCTAGAGTCCATTGAGGACTTGAATGACGGCCGGGTAGGCTATGAAGCCGAGGAACCCGATGAACAACAGCGTCACCGGCAGTGCCATGCGTTCGGTGGCGGCCTGCGCATCGGCTTCGGCGTCGGTGACCTGGTGGGTGCGCAGCGCTTGTGCTTTCGCCGCCAGGGATCCGCGGACACGGGCGCCTTCGGTTCCGGCCAGGGAGATCGAGGCGGCGAGTTCGGACAGCTCGGGGATGTCGAGTTCCTCTCCCAAGCGGCGCAGGATACTCCAGGGGGTGGTGCGGGTCAGCTGCGCGGCGTCCAGCGCGCGCTGGATCTTGTCGAACGCGGGGCCGCGGCCGACGGCGGCGGCATCCAGCAGCGCGGCCTCGACTCCGGCGCCGCCGGCAAGGGTGATCCACACCAGGTCCAGAAACGCCGACAAGGCGGTGCGGAACTCCCGCCGCTGCCGGGCCGCCCGGGCGCGGACATCGAGGTCTGGGGCTAGGAAGCCGAGGCCGGCGAGCACCAGCCCGGCCAGCAGCGACACCTCCAGCCCGGGGGAGAGACCGCCGAGGGCCAGCAGCGCCTGCAGCAGCCACGGCGCGAGCAACCCGGCCAACGCGAGCACGGCCTTGGACGCGAGATGGGTATCGGTGCCACGGCCGAGGACCCGCAGGTCATTGACCAGGTTCGCGCCGGGAAGGCCCCCGGCGCGCAGGGCGGGCACGAACACCCGCCCCCAGGTGCTGACCCACGGCGCGTCCTCCGGACGCAGGATCGGTGCGACGGGCCGTTGTGCGCTGACCTGAGCCAGCCGGGCGCCGAGGGCGGGTCGCGGTGGCACCGCCCAGACCAGGAGCAGCCACAGGCCAAGACCGGCCCCGGTGCCGAACAGGATGGCGGGGATCATGCACGCTCACCCCCGCGAGCGGCAGGTGCCGTGCTCGCGACGGCCGGGACGTCCAGCGTGAGCACCCTGGCCTGGCCGCCACCGGCAGCGATGCGCGAGAGCCAGGCGAACCCGGCAGCGAAGAGGCCCCCGATGAGCAGCAGCACGAACTGCCCGGTGACGGTGTCGTAGACATCGAGGTAGGCGCGGTTGAACACCACGACACCGGCGGCGAAGGCGAGAGTGGTGGCAACGATGACCCGCACCGAGGTCCTCGTGCGGGCGCGCCCGGTCTCGACCCGCATCCGCATCGCGGCCTGCTCGCGGGCGGTCGTGGCTAGCGATCCGAGCAGGTCGCCGAGCTGGCGGGCCTGGTGCTCGGCGGCCAGGACCAGGGAGGCGATCACCAGGTCCGCGGTCGGGTCGGCAAGCTCCGCCGCCAGCCGGCGCAGGGCGGGCACCAGCCGCTGCCCGCTTTCCAGCCTCGTAGCGAGGGTGGTGATCTCGCCGCGGATCGGCGCGGGCGCGAGCGGCGCGGTGGCGAGGATGGCTTGCTCGAGCCCCGCCGCGGCCGCGAGAACGTCACGCAGCATCTCCGTCCACGACGCGATCGCCTCCATCCGGGCCACGCGACGCGCGTGCGCGCGATCCGGCCCGACCAGCCGAGGCAGAAACCACACCGCCGCCCCGGTCAGGACCCCACCGACCATCCAACCGGTCACCGCGCCGGTCAGCAGTCCGGCGCCGACGGCGAGCACCACCCGCAGCACGAACCAGCGATCGCGATCCTGCCCGCGCACTGCCCGCAGCCGGGCGCCGAACCTTGAGGTCGACGACACCGTCCCGGCCGGTCGACGCCAGGCGGCGAGGATCCGCAGGATCCCGGCCGCGGCACCGAGACCGAACACGGCGGCCACCGCCGTGTCGAGAGTCATGACGTCCACCAGCCCTCAGGCTGGGCGAGCAGGTCCGCATCGAAGCCGGCCGCGACCAGGTCATCGAGAGTGTCCGCCCGCAGAGCCCCCGCGACGGGAACCGCACGCCGGTCGGGACCGCGCCGGTAGACCTCGTTGGAGATCACCGCGCCGCCCTCGGCCCCGACGACCTCCCGGATCGAGGCGATCACGCGGGTGGTGCGGTCGGCAGCCCGGTCCAGGTGGACCACGAAGTGCACGGCGGAGGCAACCAGCAACGCGGTGGCCTCCAGCGGCAGCCGCTCCGGCCCCTGCGCGGCGTATGACGCCAGCCGAGTGAACGCGATCTTCGACGACGAGGCGTGCAACGTCGCCATCGAGCCGTCGTTGCCCTGACTCATCGCGTTGCACATCGGGATCACCTCGGCGCCGCGGATCTCCCCGACGATCACCCGGTCCGGGCTCATGCGCAGCCCCCAGCGCACCAGCTCGGCCTGGTCGATCGCGCCCTCCCCCTCGACGTTCGCCTCCCGCGCCTGCAACGCGGTGACGTCGGCATGCAGCTCCGGGTCCAGCCCGAGGCCGAGTTCGAACGCGTCCTCCACGGTGACGATGCGCTCCATCGGATCCATCTCCGCGGCCAGCGCCCGCAACAGCGTGGTCTTCCCGGCGCCGGTGCCCCCGGTGATCAGCACGTTCTTCCGGGCCCGCACCAGAGCGCGCAGGAACCGCTCCAGGCCCGCGTCCAACGTGCCGCGGCGGCGGAGCTGGGCGAGGGTGGCGGTCAGATAGCCGTGCCGGCGCACCGTCAACGCCGTCACCCCACCCGCGGTCAGCCCCAGGACCGCGAACAACCGCTCACCGCCGGGCAGCTGCAGGTTCAGCGCGGGCGACCCGCGGTCGAACCGGCGCTCCTCTGAGGAAGCGCGCGCCGCGAGCGTGCGCACCAGATCCGTCAGCTCCTCGTTCGACGCGGCGATTGGCGCGACCTGGGCGCGGCGGCCGTCGGTGTACTGGACGAAGACCCGGTCGAACCGGTTGACGTTGATGGTCTCCACCGAGCTGTCGGCCAGCAGCGGCTGCAACCCGCCCAGGCCGAACACCTCGTCCAACACCTGCTCGGCGACACGCTGCTCCGCGCCGCGATCCAGCAGCACGCGACCAGCAAGCAACTCGGCCTCAGTATGCGCGGCAATCGCTTCATCAAGGACCTCGCGGCCGATCTGCCGACGCCGCGTCACACTCAACGGGCCTTCCCCGGCCCGAGCGGCGGCCTCGACCCGCTCCGGCAACTCCGCGGTCAGCACCCGCCGTAACCGTGCCCGCAGCTGCTGCTCCGCATCCCCGGTCGCGGGGTCGTTCCCGGACATCACCGAGGTGGGCTGGGCAAGCGACGTCATATCGACACCTCTCTTTCGGGCGATCCCTTCGCCCCGTGGCCGTTGATCTCGGGCGCATCTGCTGGGCGTCGGAAACCGTCGAATTCCGGTGGGCCGGTGACGGTGCCAGCCGGATTACGCACCTGCTGAGCGGGAACGCCAGGCACCATCGCGAGACCACCGGACGCCGTGCCCGCCCCCTGCGGAGCGGCCAGCGTGCGCGCAAGCGCGGCGACGCTGCGCGCGAGGGCGCTGCGGCGTCGGCCGGGTGGGCGGTGCCCGGCCAGCGCCGCCGCAGTGGCCGGATCGTGCGGGATCCGGCCGATCGTCGGCACGCCCAGCTCGCGCTCGATGTCGCGGGTCGGGTAGCCCTGCCCGGTCAGCAGCAGCCCCGGCCGCGACGTCCAGCGCGACAGCGCGGACAGCCGCGTGGCGACATGCGCGAGATCGTCCCCGTGGGTGCCGGTGACCAGCACCAGCGCATCCGCGCGCCGCGCGAGGGCCTCCGCCGGAGAGCCGGGATCGATCCGCCCGCAATCAGCCAGCACCAGTACGCCGGGCTCACGGGCGGTCGCGTCCAGAACGGGCCCGTCCGGCGCCGCGGTCAGCGTGGTCAAGGCGGCCCGGGCGTGCACCCCGCCCGGCGGAGCCGGCAACACACGAGCACCCCCGGGCAGGACCTGGGTGTGCTCCCACACCATCGCGGAGTCGCGAGTGCGGCGCGCCGCCGCGGCGAGACTGACCAGGCCCGGAGTCGTGGGCAGCCCGAACCGCATCGCCAGGTCTCCCCCGCTCGGGTCCACCTCGGCCACCAGGCGCCGCACGTGCGCGGCCTCAGGCCACTGCATGGCCAGTGCCACCGCCAGGGTCGTCACCCCGGGCGAGCCTTTCAGGCTGGCGAGAGCGATGAGCATCAGCGCGTCCCTCCCGACGGCTGCATCACCAGAGCAAGCTGCCCAGCCGGGACCTGGGCCAACTGCGTAGCCGCGGTGCTCTCCAGCTCCAGGGACACCACCGTGGCCTGATCGGTGCCGGCGGGCGAGACCCCGATGACCGTGGCCCGCCAGGACGCGCCCTGTCCCTGCCCGTCACTGCCGACCGCGGCCACCGTGGTGTCGGCGGTGACGACGACCGTCACCGGCGCACCGGGGGCGAGCTCGGGTGGAAACTGGCCAGGCTTCACCGCGACCGCCGCCACCGCCCGGCCGAGTGCGGGGATCGCGGCACCGCCGACGCTGTCCGGGGTCAGCAGCGCGCCAGGCGCGAGGCTGGTCGCCATCGGACGCCCCAACACCCCCGACACCTGTTCTGCGGGCATGGTCGCCACACCCGACGGCACCGCCACCTCGACGCTACGGAGATCCGCCGACGTCAGGACCTGGCCCACGGTGACCGGGCGCGCGACCACCAGCACCGGCACGCGGTCCCCGCTGCCAGCGGTCCACCACAAGGCGCCGCCGACGCACATCACGACCAGCAGCAGACCGAGCACCAGGTGCGGCAGCCGACGGCGAGACCGGCGAGGCGGCGCC
>Ga0164243_10007941_pt1 | contig 15765 bp, 18 predicted proteins | sample OricompcompostOP_FD_108781 | JGI IMG/M metagenome (GOLD analysis project Ga0164243, IMG submission 108781) | Organic Plus compost microbial communities from Emeryville, California, USA - Original compost - Organic plus compost (OP) | ecosystem: Engineered > Solid waste > Mixed feedstock >...
CGGAGGCGTGGGAGAAGGTCGCGAAGGTGGCCGTGGACCTCGGGCTCACCAAGACGCTCGTGGACGTCAAGCCGCTGATCGGCGACCTGTCCGGCGAGGCCGGCACCGCCAAGCTCTGACCCCCTGACCACCCCCGCTACGGCACGACGGGAGCGCAGATGACCACGACGACCTTCGACGAACCGGTGGGCTTGCTGTACCAGATGTGGGAGGTGCGCGAGGAGGCGACCGCCGACCTGGTGCGGCGCGCCTACGACGAGTTCGCCTACGCCGAGGAGCTCGGCTACGACTCGGTGTGGGTCGGCGAGCACCACAACGTCCAGGACGCGCCCTTCTACGGCCGCATCCCGGTCCCCGAGCTGCTGCTCGCCCGCGTCGCCGCGACGACCGAGCGGCTGCGCCTCGGCACCGGCGTCAAGGTGCTGCCGGGCGTGCCCGCGCAGCGCAGCGCCGAGGAGATGTGCCTGCTCGACCTGGTCACCGACGGCCGGGCCGAGATCGGCATCGGGCAGGGCACGGCCGGGCCCGCCGACGAGGAGACCCGGCGGCGCAAGCAGGAGCGCTTCCGGGAGCTCCTCGGCGAGATCATCGCCCTGCTGGAGGGCGACACCTCCACCGGGCTGCCGCTGCTCAACGTCGGCCCCGCGCCGCACCTGATCCCGCGGATCTGGGCGGCCTGCCGGGACGACGCCTCGATCGAGTACGTCGCGCAGCGCGGCGTGAACTTCGTCGTCGGGCAGGCCGAGATCGCCGAGGCGCAGGCCCGCTACGTCGCCCGGTACCGGGCCGCGGGCGGGACCGGCAAGGTGCGCGGCGTGCGCGCGGTGTTCATCGGGGAGACCCGCGAGGAGGCGATGGCCCGGTTCTCCGCGGCGTTCGAGACGTACTACGCCCTGATGGGCGCCAAGGGCCGGTACGCCGCCGACGCCACCGCCGCCGGGCTGCTGCCGGCGCAGGCGGTCACCCTGGAGGACCGGATGCGCCGCGCCTGCGTGATCGTCGGCGACCCGGCCGACGTCACCGCCGCGCTGCGCGAGTACCTGGAGATCACCGGGGTGGACCAGCTCGACCTGCTCGTGCAGTTCCCCGGCCTCGCCCCCGAGCCGACCCGCCGCACCCTGGAGCTGTTCCAGCGGCACGTACGGCCCGCCCTCGCCAAGGTGGCCGGCCGTGGCTGACCGACGCGACCGGGAAGGCATCGTCGTCCGCGACGTCACGATGACGTACGAGCGGCGCGGCATCACCACCACGGCGGTGGACGGCTGCGACCTGATCGTGCCGAAGGGGTCCTGGGCGTCGCTGCTCGGCCCCTCCGGCTGCGGCAAGTCCACCCTGCTGAAGATCCTCGCCGACATCGTGCGGCCCACCTCCGGGATCGCCACCATGGACGAGCTGACCCCGGCCGAGGCCCGCGCCGCCCGCATCTTCGCCCTGGTCTCGCAGCAGTCGGTGATGCTGCCGTGGCGGCGGCTCGCCGAGAACGTCGAGCTCGGCCTGGAGGTCGCCGGGGTCTCCCGGCGGGAGCGGCGGGCCCGGGCCAGGGAGGCGATCGAGCTGGTCGGCCTGTCCGGGTTCGAGAAGGCGTACCCGCACGAGCTGTCCGGCGGCATGCGGCAGCGCGGCGCGATCGCCCGCGCGCTCACGCTGCGGCCCAAGTTCCTGCTCATGGACGAGCCGTTCGGCGCGCTCGACGAGCTCACCCGGGAGCGGCTCAACTTCGAGCTCATCCAGATCCTGGAGGAGACCGGGGCGACGCTGCTCCTGGTCACCCACTCGGTGTCGGAGGCGGTCATCCTCTCCGACAAGGTCGCGGTGATGTCGCCGCGGCCGGGCCGGATCGTGCACGTCGCCTCGCTGCCGTTCGGGCACCACCGCACCCCGGAGCTGCGCGACGACCCGAGGTTCGTCGCCGCCGAGCGCGAGCTGCGGCACGCGCTCGGCTCCGGCGGCGCCCCGGACGCCGCCGCGCCGCCGGAGCCCGCCGCCCCCGACCGGGCGCTCGTCGCCGGCTGAGCGGGGGCCGGATGAAGCGGATCACGCGGAAACTGCTGGAAGGCGTGGCCGGCGTGCGCGCCGCCGCGGCCTTCCTGCTCGCGGCCCTGCTGCTGTGGCAGCTCGTCACGAGCACCGGGCTGGTCAAGTTCTACGTGCTGCCCGCGCCGAGCACGGTGCTGGAGGCGATGGCGCGGTTCCGGGGCGAGCTCGGCGAGGAGGCGCTGGCCACGCTCACGGTCGCGCTCGCCGGGTTCGCGCTCGGCACCGTGGCGGCGATCGCGGTGGCGATGACGCTCACCTACTCGCGGCTGGTCAGGACGGCCGTGTACCCGCTGCTGCTGGCGCTGCGCGCGCTGCCGTTCATCGCGATCATCCCGATCCTCGTGGTGCTCATGGGCACCGGGTACGAGCCGCGGATCACGATCTGCGCGATCAGCACGTTCCTCACCACGCTGGTCAACCTCATGCGCGGGCTGCGCTCGGCCGACGGGGAGGTGGAGGAGCTCATGCACACGCTGAACGCCACCGGGATGCAGCGGCTGCTCAAGGTGCGGGTGTACGCGGCGCGGCCGTACCTGCTGGCGGCGCTGCGCATCTCGGCGTCGTCCTGCGTCATCGAGGCGACCGTCGCCGAGTGGATCACCGGGGACAGCGGGCTCGGCTACCTGGTGCAGATCTCCGGATACACCTTCCAGATCGGCCTGATGTGGGCCGCGATCGTGGTGGCGTCCGCGCTCACGCTCGCGCTCGTCGGCGTCATCACGCTGATCGAGAAGGTCGCGATGCCGTGGGCGCCGCAGGCGCCGGGAGCGGGGGCCGCCGTATGAGACGCGTCATCCCGGCCGCCCTGCTGCTCGCGGCCGTCCTCGCCGGCTGGGAGCTGTACGTCACGCTCACCGGCGTCAGCGTGCTCGTCGTCCCGCCGCCGTCCGGCATCGCCGCCGCGATCGTGGAGAACCGGGCCGACCTCGTCCACCAGACGCTCGTCACGCTCGCCGAGGCGTCGCTCGGCTTCCTGCTCGGCAACCTCGTCGCGATCGTGTGCGCGGTCGCGTTCACGTACTCGGGGCTGCTGCGCGCCGGGGCGTACCCGCTGGTGCTCGCCATGCAGGCGGTGCCGCTGGTGGCGATCGCGCCGATCCTGGTGCTGTGGCTCGGGCCCGGCATCCTGTCCAAGGTGCTGCTCGCGGCGTTCCTCGCGTACACCGTCACGCTGGTCAACATGGTGCGCGGGCTCGCCTCCGCCGACGCCGGCACGCTGGAACTGATGCACACGCTCAACGCGTCGCGGTGGCAGCAGCTCACCCGGGTGCGGTTCCCGGCGGCGCTGCCGTACCTGTTCACGTCGCTGAAGCTCGGCGCGTCGGCGGCGATCGTCGCGGCCATCGCCGCCGAGTACATCGGCGCGCTGGAGGGGCTCGGCTACCTGATCCACGACACCCGGGCGCGGCTCGACAACGAGTACCTGTGGGCGGCGGTCGCCACCGCCGCGGTGATCGGCCTGGCCGCGTTCGGGCTGGTCGTGCTCGCCGAGCGGTGGGCGATGCCGTGGCGGCGCGAGGCCGTGGAGGAGACATGAGGCAGCCGCAGATCGCCTTCTCGGCGCGGGAGTTCCGCGACGCGCTCGGCCACTTCGCCTCCGGCGTGACCGTGGTGAGCGCGATGTGCGACGCCGCGCCGGTGGGGCTCACCTGCCAGTCGTTCTACAGCGTGTCGCTCGACCCGCCGCTGGTGTCGTTCTCGGTCGCGGTGACCTCGGCCAGCTATCCGCGCATCCGCGCGGCCGGGGCCTTCTGCGTGAACGTGCTCGCGCACAGCCAGCAGTGGATCTCCGACCAGTTCGCGCGCAGCGGCGCGGACAAGTGGCGCGGCGTCGCGTGGCGGCCCACGGCGGCGGGCAACCCCGTGATCGAGGGCGCGCACATGTGGGTCGACTGCCTGCTGGAGGCCGAGCATCCGGCGGGCGACCACTACGTGGTGATCGGGCGGGTGCGGGAGCTGAGCCCGCCGTCCGGGCACGCCGGGCGGCCGTTGATCTACTACAGGGGTGAATACCGCACCTTCGGGTAGTTCGCCGCGTATTCTCCAGGCAGGAGCGCCGCCGGAGGCGCCGCGAAGGGAGCCCGAGGTGGTTCTGGACGAGGACCGTTGACCGCCGAGCTGATCGTCGGCCCGATGGCCCGGTACGCCGACGCCACCCGGGTGTCGATCTGGGTGGAGACGAGCGCGCCGTGCACGGTCGCCGTCGAGGCCGGGGGCGTGCGCGGCGAGGAACGCACGTTCACGGTGCACGGCCACCACTACGCCATCGTCGACCTCGACGGGCTGTCGGGGGACGCGCCGTACACGGTGGCCCTCGACGGCGAGACGGTGTGGCCGCCGCCGGACGGGGAACTGCCGCCGAGCCGGGTGCGGCCGGTGTCCGAGCCGCGCAGCCTGCTGTTCGGCTCCTGCCGCACCAGCGTGCCGCACGACGTGCGGCACGTGCTCACGCACGGCGTGGACGTGCTGCGGGCGTACGGGCACCGGCTGATGTCGGCCCCGGACGAGGAGTGGCCGGACACGCTGCTGCTGCTCGGCGACCAGGTGTACGCGGACGAGCCGTCCGAGCGGATGCTGGAGTTCATCCGGGCGCGGCGCGACCACGAGCCGAAGGACGAGGTCGCCGACTTCGAGGACTACGCCGAGCTGTACCGGCAGGCGTGGACCGACCCGGAGATCCGCTGGCTGCTGTCCACGCTGCCCACCGCCATGATCTTCGACGATCACGACGTGCGCGACGACTGGAACACCAGCGCCGACTGGCGCGCGAAGATGGCGAAGGTGCCGTGGTGGCCGCGCCGCATCATCGCCGCGCTCGGCGCGTACTACGTTTACCAGCACCTGGGCAACCTGTCCCCGGAGGAGCGGGCCGCCGACCCGCTGTACGAGCGGCTGCGCTCCGGCGGCGACCAGGGCGCGGCGCTGGACGAGTACGCGGCGCGGGCCGACGCCGAGCCGGCCTCGGTGCGCTGGAGCTACTCGCGCGACCTCGGCCGGGCCCGCCTGGTCGTGCTCGACACCCGCGCGGCCCGGGTGGTCGAGCCCCGCGCCCGGCGGATGATCGACGACGAGGAGTGGGAGTGGCTCACCGGGCGGCTCACCGGCGACGTCGACCACCTCATCGTGTGCTCGTCGATCCCGGTGCTGCTGCCGACCGGCATCCACCACGTGGAGGCGTGGAACGAGGCCGTCGCCGACGGCGCGTGGGGGCCGCGGGCCGCCAAGGCGGCCGAGGTGATGCGCCAGCAGGTCGACCTGGAGCACTGGGCCGCGTTCCGGCACTCGTTCGAGGCGCTGACCCGGCTGCTGATCGACGTCGCGTCCGGGGCGAAGGGCGCGCCGCCGGCCACGATCCTGCTGCTCTCCGGCGACGTGCACTACTCCTACCTGGCGAAGGCCCGCCGCCACGAGATCTACCAGATCGTCTGCTCGCCGATCCGCAACCCGCTGAGCCGTACCATCCGGCTCGCCAACATCGTCGCGTCCTTCGGCCTCGCCGGCCTGGCGGGCGGGCTGCTGGCGCGGCTCGCCAGACTGCCCCGCCCGCCGCTGCGCTGGCGCATCACCAAGGGCCCGTGGTTCCAGAACGCCGTGGCCACCCTCGACCTCGACCACGGCGCGGCCACCGTGCGCTGGCACACCGCCGGCCCGGCCGACACCACCTCGGTGAGCGAGATCGCGGCCGTGCGGCTCAGCCCGAAAGCACCTCGGCGAGCCGGTCCACGGCCCAGTTGACCTCGTCCTCGGTCACCACCAGCGGCGGCGCGAGCCGGATCGTGGAGCCGTGCGTGTCCTTGGCGAGCACGCCGCGCTCCAGCAGCGCCTCGCACACGTCCCGCCCGGTTCCGATCGACGGGTCGACGTCCACGCCGGCCCACAGCCCGCGCCCGCGCACCGCCACCACGCCGCGCCCGACCAGCCCGCCGAGCCGCCGGTGCAGCACCGCGCCGAGCTCGCGGGCCCGCGCCTGGTACTCGCCGGTGCGCAGCAGCCCGATCACGGCGAGGCCGACCGCGCAGGCCAGCGGGTTGCCGCCGAACGTGGACCCGTGCTGCCCGGGCCGCAGCACGCCGAGCACGCCCGCGTCCGCCGCCACCGCCGACACCGGCACCACGCCGCCGCCGAGCGCCTTGCCCAGCACGTACATGTCCGGCACGACGCCCTCGTGGTCGCAGGCGAACGTCTCCCCGGTGCGGCCGAGACCCGACTGGATCTCGTCCGCGACGAACAGCACGTTCCGTTCGGAGCAGATCTGCCGCACCTGGCGCAGGTAGCCGTCCGGCGGCACGATCACGCCCGCCTCGCCCTGGATCGGCTCGATCAGCACGGCCACCGTGTTCTCGTCGATCGCGTCGCGGATCGCGTCGGCGAGGCCGTACTTGACGATCGTGAACCCCGGCGCGAACGGCCCGAACCCGCCGCGCGCGTCCGGATCGGTGGAGAAACCGACGATCGTGGTGGTGCGCCCGTGGAAGTTGCCCTCGGCGACGATGATGTTCGCCTTTCCCTCGGGCACGCCCTTGACCTCGTACCCCCACTTGCGCGCGACCTTGATCGCCGTCTCCACGGCCTCGGCCCCGGTGTTCATCGGGAGCACCATGTCCTTGCCGGTGAGCCCGGCGAGCGCCGCGCAGAACTCGGCGAACCGGTCGTGCACGAACGCCCGGCTGGTCAGCGTCAGCCGGTCGAGCTGCTCCCGCGCCGCGGCGAGGATCGTCTCGTTGCCGTGCCCGAAGTTCAGCGAGGAGTATCCGGCGAGGCAGTCGAGGTAGCGGCGGCCCTCGACGTCGACCGCCCACGCGCCGTGCGCCTCCCGGATCACCACCGGCAGCGGGTGGTAGTTGTGCGCGCTGTGGCGCTCGCCGCGCTCGATGTACTCGGTCGTCCTGCTCATGATCGGATCTCCAGGGTGCAGCACTTGGGACCCCCGCCGGCCTTGCGGAGTTCGCTCAGGTCAACCGGGATGACGTCATACCCGCGGCGCTTGAGCTCCAGCGCGAGCCCGCCCGCCTCGGCGTTGATCACGACGGTGCGGCCGTCGCTGACCGCGTTGAGCCCGAGCACCGCCGCGTCCTCCGCCGACGCGATCACCGCGTCGGGGAACATGCGCTCCAGCACCGCGCGGCTGCCGGGGGAGAACGCGCCCGGGTAGTACGCGACGTTCTCGCCGTCGAGCGGGAACAGCGCGGTGTCGAGGTGGTAGTAACGCGGGTCCACCAGCCGCAGCGTCACCACCGGCTGTCCGAGGAACTCCTGCGCCTCGTGGTGCGCCGGCGGCCTGGTCCGGAACCCCGTGCCGGCGAGGATCACGTGATCGAGCGTGAGGAAGTCCCCCTCGCCCTCGTTCACGTGCTCGGGCTCCTTCACCTCGGCGAACCCCCGGTCGAGGAACCACTTCAGGTACGCCGGGCCCTCCGGCTCGCGCTCCGCGTTGGCGAACCGGGCGCCGTACACCTTCCCGTCCACCACCAGCGCCCCGTTGGCGGCGAACACCATGTCGGGCAGCCCGTCGATCGGCTCGATCAGGTCGACCCGGTGCCCGAGATCCTCGTACACGGCCTTGAGCCCCTCCCACTGCCGGATCGCGCGGGACCGGTCCGCACCGGCCGCCGGGTCCATCCAGGGGTTGATGGCGTACTCCACCGCGAAGTAGTCGGGTCGACACATGAGGTAATGCCGAACACGCGTCATGCAACGCTCCACAGAGGAAAAGGGCTGGTCAGCGGGATACGACCAGGATAGAAACGGCATTTGACGCGGACCAAGCGAGCGACGTTGCGCGTATCCGTCGTTCCGTTGCGTCCCCGAGCCCCGCCGCGGCGATCCGTTGCGCCGAAACACGCTCGAAAGCCCGCCGAAACACCCGAGAGCGCCCCGGACCTTTCCTCACTCCGTCGGCACCGGCGTCTCCACCAGCCGCGACAGCACGATCGCGCTCTTCGTCCGCACCACGAACTCCTCGCTCGCGATCCGCTCGATCACCCGCTCCACGTGCCGCATGTCCGTCGCCCGGATGTGCAGCAGCGCGTCCGCCTCCCCGGTGATCGTGCACGCCGAAACGATCTCCGGACTGTTCGCCACCGCCATCGCGATGTCCTGCGGCGACGTCTTCCCCCGGCAGAACAACTCCACGTACGCCTCGGTCGTCCACCCCAGCGCCGCCGGATCCACCCGCGCCGTGAACCCCCGGATCGCCCCCTTCTCCAGCAGCCGATCCACCCGCCGCTTCACCGCGGGCGCCGACAACCCCACCCGCTGCCCGATCTCGGCGTACGTGGCCCGCGCGTCCTCGACGAGCTCCCGGATGATTGCACGATCAAGCTGGTCAAGCTCCACGCAGACCTGTATACCGCGCCGCGCGCGTGTGCCGGGGTTTCCGCATCGACATCGCCGATACACCTGTCAGGTGTATCGTTGGTGTATGAGCCGTACCAACATCGAGATCGACGACACGTTGATTGAGGCCGCCATGAAGAAGTACGGGCTCAAGACCAAGAGAGAGGCCGTCGATCTGGCGCTGAGACGTCTGGTCGGCCATCCGTTGACCACGGAGGAGATCCTCGACCTTGAGGGGACGGGCTGGGAGGGGGATCTCGACCAGATGCGCGAGAGCAAAGTCGCGACCTGGGATCACGACCACGCCACGGACGAGTAAAGTTGCAGGGTGTATCTGATCGACTCCTCAGCGTGGATCGAGTTCCTGCGTAAGACCGGCTCTCCTGTGAACGCCAGGCTCCGGCGGCTCATCGCCGATCGGGAGCCTGTCGCCACCACCGAACCTGTGATCATGGAGGTCCTGGCCGGAGCCAGGGACCAGGGTCAGCTGCTCAAACTGGAGCAGATGTTCAGCGGGCTTCCGCTGCTTACCGTGGATCATCACACCGACTACGAGCACGCGGCGCGCCTGTATCGGGTCGCACGCGCCCGTGGTCACACGATCCGCAAGCTATTGGACTGCCTGATCGCGGCCGTGGCGATCCGCAATAACGCCACCGTCGTACACGCGGACAGAGACTATGAGTCGCTGAAGAAGGTCATCCCATCCTTCAAGACTCTGACGGGGTAAGGGGCGGCGTTTCATATATCCGGCTGGAGCGCTGTCAGGCGGGACCACACCTGGCCGCCGGTCGGGCTTGACTGGTCCGCATTCCAAGCGGGGTGACGCGGTCGGCCGCTTCACGGGCTCGGTGAAGGCGAGTCGGAGCCTGCGCACCGGGCCGCAGCGCTCTCTCCCGGCTGGGGATCGTCTCTCTCACGCTTCTCGCCCTCGGCGGCGTGAGTCTTGGTGTAGCGGGCGGCGCTCTTACGGCACAGTCTCTCGGTGCCGCCATCGTCACACTCGTGGGCCTTGCCATTGCCGCGCTTCAGTGGCTGCGACCCCGCCAACCGGGCATCCCCGCAGTGTCCATGGAGCAGAAGACCGGCCCGCCGGCACGGCCCGCCGAACCCTCGCCGACAGCCCTGGAAAGGATGGACGAACCCGAGGCCGTCAGAACGCCTTCGGCCGAGCCGGCCCAAACGCTGACCGACTGGGGACCTGCACCCGCGTCCGCTGCCTTCTTCGGGCGTAGTGAGGAGGTCGCCACGCTGACGGGCTGGATCCGTGACAAGGTCCGGCTCGGCGTCATCGTGGCGCGCGGGGGGATGGGAAAGACCACCCTCGCGGCTCGGGTCGCCCGCGAGAGCGAGGACCTCTTCGACGTGGTGATATGGCGATCGCTCGCCGACAGACAGTCACCTGAGGAACTGCTGCGCGACCTCGTGGGGGTCCTGCTGCCCGCCCGGGCTCCGGAGGCTGTGTCCGAGGGAGCGACCGACCGGCTGACCGCGGAGCTCATCCGGGTGCTGCGGGCGCGGCGCTGCCTTCTGGTCCTCGACAACATGGAATCGGTTTTTTCACCCGGGACGTCCATGCCGTCGCCACACGAGCGCGGCCACCTGAGCCTCCTGCACGCGCTCGCGGATGCCGAGCACAACGGAACCGTGCTGATCACCACACGCGAGGTGCCGGTCGAATTGCTGGACCGCCCTGGTCGGCAGGTGTGCATGCTCCAGTTGGGCGGTCTCGACACCGCCGCGTGCGCAGAACTGCTGACCGCTCAGGAGATCAACGCCGATGCTGCGGCGGTTGCCCGAATGGCGGAGGTGTACTCGGGCAATCCATGGGAGATCACCCTGGCGATCGGCGTCGTCCGTGACCTGTACGGCGGCGACGCTGACGCGTTCCTACGGGAGGAGGTGGCGGTAACCGGGGACGTCAGGGGCTTGCTCACCGGTCAGGTCGCTCGGCTGAGCCCACTGGCGCTCGCCGTGCTGCGATGGATGTCCCTCGGGCGCGAACCGCTCGGTCTGGACGACCTGATCCACTGCTTGATCCCGTCGACGATGGGCAAGAGCAAGGTCATCGATGCCGTGGGAACCCTCCTCACACGAGCGTTGGCCATACGTACGGGTCCCGGGCGGTTCACGGTCATCCCGGTGATCGCGGAGTACATGATCGAAGACCTTCTCGACCTGGCCTTCTCGGAACTCGTCGCGGGTCAACCGCAGGTGCTGTCCCTTCATGGCCTGCTGCGGTCGTCGTCCCGCGAGTACGTTCAGCAAGCCCAGCGACGCGTCCTGCTGGGACCGCTCGCCGCACGGTTGCTGGACGTCTACGGTCCCGAGGGGAGCCGTGAGCTGCTGCGTTCTTTCGTACAAGGGTTGCGCGACAGGCCGGAGGCGGCGAACGGTTACGCCGCGGCCAATGCGATCCACCTCGCCCTCGCCATTGGTGCGGACCTGTCATCGTTCGACTTCTCGGGGCTTACGATCAGGCATGCCGCGTTGCAGGGTGCGCGCCTGACTCGCGTATCGTTCCGCGGGACCCGCTTTGTCGGGACGTCGTTCGCTGACACATTCGGCATTGTCAATGCCGTCGCGGGCGCGGCCGACGGTGAACTCGTCGCAGCGGGAACCGCGGGCGGAGACGTGCGGCTATGGCGAATGTCCGACAGTCAACCCGTCGCCGTCTGGCGTGAACACATGAACGCCGTGACCGCCGTGGCGTTCAGCCCGGACGGCCGGTGGTTGGCCAGCGTCAGCGTCGACCAGACCATCCGGGTATGGGAACTGCGCACCGGGCGAGTCGTCCGGGTGCTACGAGGTCACGAGCACATCGTCGCCGACGTCGCCTGGCATCCATTCCGCGCCCTCCTCGCCACGGCGGGCTACGACAACACCGTGCGGATATGGCATGCCCTTACCGGCGACCCGATACAAGTCCTCACCAACCATTCGAACTGGGTCCGAGCCGTACGCTTCACCGACGACGGAACGCTCCTGGTCAGCGCGAGTTTGGACGGTACGGTCCGGATGTGGGACACCGGTGACTGGCGGTGCCTGCGAGCCCTTGGCGACGACGAGGCATACTGGACCGTGGCGGTGTCGGCCGAATTCGTGGCCGCCGGTAACCCCGACGGCGACATCCGGATCTGGAAGCGAGCCACCGGGGAACAGGTCGACCTCGGGCTCGGACATTCAGACCGGGTTCGTTCCCTGGCCTTCACGCCTGGGGGTGAACGGCTCCTCAGCGGCGGAGACGACAGTCTCGTGCGGGTCTGGGACATGACGACCGGCCGGCTGCTCCGCAGGCTGGAGGGCCACCAGCGGACGGTCAACTCCGTCGCCCTGCTCGGCGCGGCTCCGCTGGCCGTCAGCGGCGGTGGCGATCAGAGCCTGCGCATCTGGGATATCGACAAGGGCGCCTGTCAGACGTCACTCGAAGGTCAAGAGCAGCCCATCAACTCTGTGGCGTGCTCACCGGCCGGCATCATCGCGACAGGAGGCATGGACACCCTGATCCGGCTGTGGAGCCGGGAAGGCCGCTGCCTCCGGACCCTTGCCGGGCACGCCGCCAAGGTGGGCCCGCTCGCGTTCAACGACGACGGCACATGGCTCGCGTCCTGCGGGGACGATCGAACCGTGCGGGTGTGGGACGTGGCCACCGGCCGTGCCATCCGTGTGCTGACCGGTCATCGCGGCTACGTGTCCGACCTGGCCTTCAGCCCGGATGGGCAGCGACTGGCCAGTGGCGGGCAGCACCAGCTCGTGCACATTTGGGATCTCACGACAGGCAACATCCTGTTCTCGGTCCCTGCGGTGGAGTCGGCGGCAGGGCCGGTGATCTACACCCCGGATGGGCGCCTGCTCATCACGGGCGGCGGCGATCATTACGATCCGGTGAAGCTGTGGGACGCCCGGGATGGGACTCCGGTGGCGACTCTGCGCGGCGGCACTCCCGGTGGAGTAGTCGCACTAGCCGTCGCTCCCGACGGCGACCGGCTCTTCGCAGCGGTCGCGCAGGGTCCGGTGGAGGTTTGGAGCCTCGAGGAACGGCGTCTTCTCGCCAGCCTGCACGGCCACGAAGGCTACTGGAGAGCGGTCGCTTGTCACCCAGCCGGTCGCATGGTCGCGACCAGCGGCGACGACCGGCTCATCCGGATCTGGCGGATGGACGACCTGTCCGACCCCATGATGATCGTGGGCCACTCCGGGCCGGTACAGGCCTTGGCATACACCCCGGACGGGACGGCCCTGGCCAGCGCCAGCCTGGATGGCACCGCCAGGCTATGGGACGAGGGAGGACGGCAGGTGGCGATGCTCGTCCCGGACCGTTCTTATGAGCAGATGGACATCACAGGGGCGCATGGACTTACCGAAGCGCAGCGGGCGACATTGCGTGCGCTGGGCGCCGTAGACGAGGCCGTGCGGTCTTAGGGATCGGCCTGGAACCGATCAAGCTGCCGTCACACCGGCGGATCGCCGTCAGGCGTCGGTCGCCCTGTTCCGGAGACTCGCGAGTAAGATGGACCAGTCGGCGGGAGTGAAGGCGAGAGCAGGACCACCAGGGTTCTTGGAGTCGCGCACGACGACGATGCCCGGGAGGTTCGTCGCCACCTCGATGCAGGCGCTGGTGTCGTTGGATCGACGGGACTTGCGCCATTGCGCCAGGTCCATTGTCGCAACACATCCTTGATGGTCTGGGTGTGGGTTTCGACGTGAGTTCCGTGAACCAGTCCGGCTTCCGTGGAGGCCCTGGTCTGTCCCGGGTTCCGTGGAGTCGGATTGGTTCACGTGCGCGGGACGCCTCGCCAGGTGATTTATGCGGACTGCTGCAGACCGTTCATCTGCGACTCCGGCAGATCCAGCAGCGTCGTGCTGTCCTCCGCCGAAAGCCCCGCATCCCGCAGCCTGGCCGCCGCGGCCTCCTCCAGCAGGAGCCGCTGCCGGTGGTAGGACGCGAGGACTTCGGAGGGGACGCCGGGCAACTCGTAGACGTACTCGACGGCGACCGGTGTCTCCTTGGGCACGCCGAGGATGAAGTGCTTCACGGCCTCGACCTCTTCGAAGAGCTCGCTCAAGGTCTCGCCGTTCACGCCGGAGCGGATGGGAGCGTTGACGGGGCTCGCGTGCCACACGTCGATGTCCGTGTCGAGAGCGCGTGCGCGGCTGATGCGGAATACCAGCCGGTGCGAGGCAGCGGTCATGCGAGCCAATCCTTCCCGAACACGTGCGCCAGGTCGGCCTGGAGCTCGTCAAGATCCCACTGAGTGATGTTCTTGACCCGGACCAAAGCGCGCGCCACTACGATCTGCTCTCGGTCGTGAAGCAAGAGTACGCGAGAGGACCGCGTCGACTCGACCCAGTCGACACGAAGTTGGCGCTCGCGAGCGAGCTTGTAGATCCGATCGCGGATCTCAGGATAGGTGCACAGCACACGGTAATAATAGAGTAACGGACAGTTATATCGGCGGGTGCCGATGGGGCACCTGCTGTTGAACCGGCCAGGCGCTGTCAGGAGTCGGAGGCCTCGCTCCGGAGATTCGAGATGAAGCTTGACCACTCGGCGGGGGGGAAGACGAGGACGGGGCCGTCGGGGTTCTTGGAGTCGCGCATCGCTACGACGCCCGGGAGGTTTGTCGCTATCTGAACGCAGTGGCCGGTGTCGTTGGACCGGCTCGACTTGCGCCATTCCGCCTTGCTCAGGTCCACCTCTCCAACACCTCCTTGATCGTTTTCGCGGACAGTGTTTGTGGGTGCGCCTCAACTCGAATTGCATCATATCGGGATACGAGGGCTCCAATCACTCCTCGATCAGTCGTCATTCGCCCGTCCGGGATGGATTCCACGTAGCCGGCGAAGGGGACGGCGTGATGCTCGGCGATGACGAAGGCCGGATCGAATGCAGGGGCCTCGGTTTCGAAGGGGACGATCTGGATCCTTACCGCCGGATGGTGAGTCATTTCGTAGAGGCTCATCAACTGCTCGCGCATCACCTCCGGGCCGCCCCGGGGACGTCGAAGGGCAATCTCGTCGATGAGGCTAAAGATCATCGGCGGATTTTCCCTGGCCAGTATGGCCTTGCGCTCCATCCGGTGTTGGACGCGTGCTTCTATTTGCTCTTCGCTGATTCCTGGTGCACAGGCAAAGATCTTCCGTGCGTACGCTTCGGTCTGAAATAGTCCCGGGATCAGCGTGGTATCCCACATGCGGATTGCGGTGGCACGCTGTTCCACGAGCATCCACTCGCGGAACCGTTCGGGTATGGGCAGGGGCGGTGGCCAGGCCTCTAGATGCAGGGCCACCATGACGCCGCTCAGGCCGAACGCCTTATCGCACAACTCGGCCATCTCCAGGCTGGGGGCGCGCTGCAACGTCTCCACCGCGCCGATCATGCTTCCGGAAAAGCCGATCCTCCGTCCCAACTGCACCTGCGTGAGCCCGGCCATCAGGCGATACCGCCGCAACTCATAGGCGAATCGCGCCGCCGTGGATTCATCGGGATCCACGTTAAGTATTGGGGACATATCGCCTCCTCGCGTCGCCCGGTCGGCCGTCGCTCCACTGTTGCTCTACACCGATTGAACGCTGTAGTGGAGCCGATTCGTCACCAAACGTAGCCGAGCGTAAGCAGCATGGTGAGGCGTTCTCCCCGATTGGCGACCGCCATTCGTCGAGCAAATCGGGGCATCGCTGTCATTTCACCAGGAAGAGATTCCCCCAGGAGATCCCGATGGCCGATATCGCATGGCGCAACCACCTCGAACTGGTGGCCACGCCGCGCGCCGCGTCCGAAGCCCGCCGGCACGTGCGAAAGATCCTGGCCGACTGGGGCTATGACCACCTCATCGATGCCGCCGAACTGGTCATCTCCGAACTCGCCACCAACGCCCTCATCGCGACCAGCCGCCTCGCGCCGCATCACAAGGCCGACTGGGCGCCCGGCAGTCCAGGCCGTATCTGGATCGACCTGTTCCGGGGACCGACATTCGTCGTTCTGGACGTCTGGGACGCCAGCTCCGATCGCCCGCAGCCCCAGGTCGCCGCCCCCGACGAGGAGGGCGGCCGCGGCCTGGCCCTGATCGAGACGCTGGCCAAGTACTGGGGCTACCGTTGGCTCCCCGGCGGGGGCAAGATCGTCTGGGCTTTGCTTGGCGCCGCCTCTGACGCCGATGCGAAGTAGGACCGGCCAGGGGTGCCCGGGCGAGGGCGATCAGTCGCGGGAGAGACGGCGCGGCCCTGGCGAAGTCTGGTGATACCCGGTCGGGTGCATGCGGGTGTCCTCTAGACGCTGTGTCGGATCTGGCCGACGCCTACCTCACCGTGTTTCTGGATCCTTGGCCCACGCTCCTCTGATCGGTGGTCCGAAGCGGACATGGCCTGACTTTCGGGCTCCCAATGCCTGAG
>Ga0164243_10007943_pt1 | contig 15764 bp, 12 predicted proteins | sample OricompcompostOP_FD_108781 | JGI IMG/M metagenome (GOLD analysis project Ga0164243, IMG submission 108781) | Organic Plus compost microbial communities from Emeryville, California, USA - Original compost - Organic plus compost (OP) | ecosystem: Engineered > Solid waste > Mixed feedstock >...
CGGCGGCGATCGTGCCGTCGAGCGAAAGCTCGCCCAGCACCACATAACCGCCGAGCGCATCGGCCGGAACCGCGCCCAGCGCCGCCATCAGCCCGAGCGCGATGGGCAGGTCGTAGTGGCTGCTTCTGCCACATTCACAAATTTGATATCCTTTCCCTACCTATGGTTGCACACTCAAAAGCACCCCTAGGAAAAAATCATTCGCCGATAGGCGAATTCCGTTTTGAGAATAAAGGCTGGCCTGGCGTTGCATTCGAACAAAAGCCAAGGCTCAGCCTTTATTCAAAGGAAGGCGGCCGAAGGCCGTCATTGTCGGCGTTAGCCGCCTTGGACCCCGACCGTCAGGGAGGGGCTTTGAGCGCAGATCAATGGGATCGTCGGAAGGCGCGCAAGCGGTTGCTCAGGCGTGGGGACATTAAACCATTTCAAGTTGCTATAGAGCGCGCGAATGCGTGGTCGATGGCGGCAAGACCAAACGATTCCCCAGAACTTATCGAATCTTGGCGCAAGAACAATAACATCGGAAACGTCTGGTGTTGATGGGCTCAAGCATCGCGCGCCGCCTGTCTTTGCGTGGTCAGAACCGCGCCGATACGGCTTCTCTAGACACGACAATCTCGGGCTTGGTTGAATCGCTGCGTTTCAGTCGCGGGGGACCTTGGGCCAATCCGATGGCAACCTTAATCCGAAGCCATTTTTCTCATCGCGATCCAAAAATCTTATGCCTTTCGCTTCCAATGCTTTTTGGATTTTCCGGAGGGTTTCCCATCGGACCATGCCGCTGGTTTCCATTTTTGCAACAGTTCTTAGCGCCACCCCAGCTTCCTGAGCTAGCTCTGCCTGGCTCATGCCAAGCGCGATCCTTGAAGCGCGCAACAATTCGGCGGGGACTTCCATTTTTTCATGTTTATTCCATTCGATCTTTTTCGGCCAAATTTTCCTGAAAATGCACTTGAAATGCATTCGCGTGCATTATAAATGCACGCAAATGCATTCTGAATGCACGTCGCCGGGGGCGAAGCCTTTGCAGCCTCCCTTTCACAAACGCGAATCAGAGGAGGAAACATGCTGGTATTTGGTCCGGAGACTGATGAGCGGGTTCGAAATATCCTGAAATTCGAAGCCGCTCGGTTGTCCGCATTGGCTTCGGATTTGATTGAGATTGCCAAGCGAGAAAAACTCGCACCTTCGGACGCTCTTTTCCCTAACGAGGCACCACTACTCGAATTCTGGAGCCTAGGTTCTCGTGGGGCAGCCTGTCTAACCGGACTGTCGTCTGGGCATCCCATCCTCCATGGTGGCCGCCGCGAAATCATAACATCGGATTTGGTGGCTTTCAGTGAAGCTCTCGGTTGGGCGCGCACCCGATCGAGGTGGTATCGCCTAGGCCAAAGAGCCCGTGACACGTCATCTCATTGATGGGGTCGACATGACATCCGCACTTTCAAGGTTCCTTATCCGCCAGGCGAAACGCGCGGCTCGTGATGCCGTCATTCAAAAAGCCATTCTGGCGGGCCTCTTCGAAGTGTCTTCGACGTCAGTCAATGGGCAAGAAGTTGCACTTCTCGCCCCGCGAGGTGACGAGGTGCTTACCGTCAGAAAAATGAAGAACTTGCTTCGTGGAACCGAGCTGGACCATTCGGGTAGGTACCGGGTCGATGCATTCGATGATCCCCAGTCCACAGATCAGACGCTGTATCTGGAAAGGCCTGAGATCGAACGTAGAGGTATCTGGTCGGCCTCAAGTCCGAAAACGCGTCGCCTTCTTCTCAACCTGACCGAAGCCCTCAGTCCGGTCCATTTGGCAGCGATATTCCTGTTGGAGCGCGCTTTGCAGAGATCCGATTTCTCGGCAAGGCAATTGCTCGACATCTTTAAGAAGGACCAGCCGATCATCGCCATAGCCTGTCAGGCACCGGAGTTTGACCGGATTTTCCAGCAGCTGTTTGAAGAAGGTATCCTGTTCGGGAAAATGGCAAAGTTCGCCGATGGCTATGTAATCGACGGCCCGAAGGAGCAGCCCACCTTCGCCAGATTTCCGATCACCGATTGGAAAATTATCCTGTTTTGCCGTCACCAGAGGCGTTCCGAAAAATCATTAGAAATCGGGTTTGCCCTGATGACAGGATACCCAGTTTTTGCACTGGCCGAGACTCGGGACCAATTTCCCGAAGAACTGGGCGCTGCGGCGCATTTGATGCTGGACTGCGGTCCACTGGATTATGAAATCATCAAGCAGGTAGCCCGGATCGCGACCGACGTTGATCTACCTGATCTTGACGAGCCTCTCGACGTATCGGCTCTGCCCTTGTCCGACATTGCAATAGCGATCAGGCCTGATCTGTGCGCGAAGCAGATGCGCCACAAGATTTTGGAGGTCAGCTTTTTGAAGAAACAGCGACAAGCCGAGCAGGCGGCTTCAGTCGACAAACAGCAGGCGTCCGTCAAGGAACGGAAAACGAAGAAAGGCAAACCGACCGGGAGCGACATAATCCTGCCCGCAAGCCCCGAAGATCGGCGGACGTTGGGCGTGTTTGCCGAAGATCTGTCGACGCTCAGTGGCTACGGCAAGGCGAAAGAGTGGGGTCTGGATCTGAAGATCGACCTCGACCACTACAAAGAACGTCGGATCGCGTGGCGTGATGTGCTGAGCAAGGCCCTGCTCGTCGGCCCGCCCGGAACGGGCAAAACAACGTTCGCCAGGGCTTTGTCGAACACGTTACAGATCCCGTTGGTGGCCACTTCTGCGGCCACATGGCTTCAGCGCGGTCATCTGGGAGATGTGCTCGAAAGGATGTCAAACGTCTTCGAGGAGGCCCGCGATCTCGCACCGTGCATCCTTTTCATTGATGAGATTGATGGACTTGGCCATCGGCACGCGCGCGGAGAATACAGCGACTACTGGAATAACGTCGTCAACAGGGCCTTGGAGCTTCTCGACGGCATTGCCAAGACCGAAGGGGTCATCGTGCTGGGGGCCACAAATCGCGTAGATTACATCGATACGGCTTTGCTGCGCTCGGGCCGACTGGAAAAGCGGTTCGACATCCCACTTCCGGATATCGAAGCATTGTCGGGGATTTTTCGAACGCATCTAGGGCTGGATATCGTTAGCGTCGTTATGTCAGCACTTCCGGCCCTATCGGCAAATGAGAGGGATGGCGAAGATGTGGTCGACAGCAGCAGCTCGCCAGTGTGACTTTTCCGTTCATGGCTGAATTGAATGGAGGGATCATGAATACGCAGCCGAATGCAGATCAGGTTCTCCGCGAGCTCGGACGCCGCGCAGCTGGGCTAAGTCCAGCAGACGTCGAACGCATTGTGCGCGAAAGTCGACGAGCCGCTCGGCGCGCTGATCGCGCGCTTCAGTTTAATGATCTGGTTCAGGCATTGGGGCAAACCAAGCCGCCTCTCCCCGCGCATGTTCGTCGGCGACTGGCCATCCACGAGGCGGGTCATTTCGTTGCTCATCTGACATTGGAGGTTGGGCGTGTCTCCGCGATATCTATCGATACAATGGAGGGAGGAGGCTGGATCAGAATGGAGCTGCCTCCGGGGCAGGAGGCCACGGAAGATCACCTCGAAAAAATGCTTGTGCTTTACCTCGCTGGTCGCGTGGCGGAGGAACAAATCCTGGGCAACGCGGTCGCCGGTTCAGGTGGCGGCGCACAGAGCGATCTGGCCATAGCCACACGGCTGGCGCTCGACATGGAGACCAGGTTCGGTTTCGGTGACGACTTGTCATTGGTTTACCTGGACGTCAAGGACATCGCCTGGACGCTCCTTACCCACAAAGAACTCGCGCGGCGGGTAAATTCCAGGCTCTATGATGCGGAGGTGGAAGCGCGGAATCTGATATCGCGCAAAAGGGACGAGATCGAAGTCGTTGTCGATGTACTCCTAGCGAGTGGCACGCTGGGAGGGGAGTCGTTGAAATCGGTCATTCAGCAAATCAGACCATGATTGTCAAAACGCGACTGCGAACATAGGGCGATCAGCTGTAAATGCTGATTCTAACGCGCCGTTCCGCAATGCGTCCAAGTAATTTCGAACATGTAAGAACTGGGGTAGTCCGTTTTCGATAAGCGTGTCTACAGGCCGCTTTCCATGAAACAACGGTCCCTGATTAGGCAACCGCATCCACTCGGCGGCAATAGGAGCACTGAAGTAAAGCTTCAGGGCCTTGTAAATCCCCACGAGAGCGCTCAATCGAAGCATCTGGTCCTTGGTCAAATTGCCAGGATATTCAGGCTTCTTCGCCCTTTTCCATGTGCTTTCAGACATATCGGCTAACTCGGCCGCTTCTGAGAGTGAAAGCTTCCATTCCGTGGCGATAGTGTTGAACGCCTTCAACGCGACGCGAGACATTTCATCCGAGCTGCGTTTTCTTGCTACGGCTTCCATCATAGCCCTCCTTGGCAAACTTGAGGGAGAATCGTTGAAATCGGTAGTGGAGAAGCTGAAATCTGGATTTTTCACGGTGTTATCTGAAGAAGGTTCACCCTGCGCCATCGGCGCGACGGCTTTGTTCGTGATCCACGCTCGACAGTTGGCGAGCACCCCGCAGTGGCGCGCTCATCTCCGGCTGGGTGGGTTCTTCCATCTTAGTGACGCGTGCTCTCTGCTTTCGCGCTGGTAATCCAGGTATTGAAGCGCCAAAAAGCGAGGCTACCGTCGCGAGGTCGGATTTGCTGATCTCCAGCCCTGAGGGAAGTTCCGCGCGTCCCGAGCCAATTGGCATCCTTTGAAGAGAACGGACCGCATCAACTCGCCCCACAACGTCATTGAGAACCTTAATCTCACCTCGCAAGACTTTCTTTTGGAGGTCGTAAAGGTAACCAGAGGCGATTCCTCGAATTTCTGTCTGTTGGATATCGACCCCCGCGATAAGGCAGGCCGCCTCCTCTAGTGTAAACCTATCGCGAGACTTTACTAAACGACTGACAGGTGTTGTTTCGTCTAAATTGGGCCTCTTATCTCGCCACTTCTGATACGGAGCTACAAAAAGTACATTGCAGAAGAAGACTGCTGCAAACAGCCCAAACATCGAGATGGCAACGAAGATTGCCCAGGCGACCGTGTCCTTGAGGTTGTCGGCACTCATAAGATGGTCGCGAACGAGTATGGGAGTGGCCCACCATACGATTGCAGCCGTAACCCCCAGCAACAACATATCCCGCAGGATATCTGTCAGACTGTGGCGCATAACGAAAGCCCACGTGCCGTGCCACGCGATCCGTAAGACATCTCGCCAGTAATCGACAAACAACCCCGTGCGCCTCACGCGTTCCCTGTGACTCAACACAGTGCCCGAATTCTCAACTCTTGTGTAGTGCTACCTATATCGCGCGGCGGTCGCAGGGCTGCGTTATCTCTTCGACGAGCCTCGCTATTCGAGGAAGGTCGCCACTTTCGAAAAAAGCGGCCGACTGGGCGTATTCCGCCACCCAGGAGGGAGAGAGACCAGCCGACCACCGCGAGCGAGCGCGAAGCCACGATAGCAGTTTTGGTGAGCCCGAAAGACCGTTGAACTCGACGTTGCGCTAGGGACCAGTGCTGCTTCTAGATCCGCGTTAGGCGCAAGCGCGCTCGCATGATGGCTTCTCCGCCAAGGATTCCCGTCGCCGCGCGGACTGTATGAATCCTTGGCGGGACATCGTCAGAAGGGACTCGTGCTGTAGAACAATATTTCACTTGTATGGTCAAGAAAGTCGGGCGGAGCCGGATTCGCATCGGGTTGCACTGTCCCGAGTGATAGCCTTTTATGGACACGACTTGCCGGGGGGCGAATATGTACACGGGCAAACCGTTCGTAGAAGAACTGACGATTGAAAACTTCCGATGCTTTCCGACGCCCAGAACCGTAACGTTCGCGGTCCCAAATGGGGCTATTGGAAGCGGCCTGACTCTTTTTGTCGGCAATAACGGAACCGGAAAAACGTCGGTTCTTGAGGCTTTGGATTATCTATTCGGAGGTCGCTACAAGGGCGAAAGTCGGCTGAAAATCGGCGACTTCAGCGACTTCGAAAAGAAAATCTCCATTTCAGGACGAACAGACAGGTTCAGCGTTGGTTCATCCTTGGAATATTACAAGGGAAAATACTTCAATTGCATCGGTGTCAATTTTACCGCCCAACCGAGGGATCGAAAGCAACCGGGTAAACTCCTGTCCGCGCCCATTTCAGCAAAAAGCATGTTCTCTCTAGATGAGAACGCGTACTACAACGTCGGGGATCATGAAGCCTATATCCAGAAAAAATCAGGAGACTCTAAGCCTGTAGATCCAAGGGAGCTGACACTGGATAACGGAAAGGCTGGCCCTAACGGGATCGATGTCTTCTATTTCGACAAGAATCGTGCGCGTCACTTAGCTAGCGGAACCTACCGCACGACATTTGACGCCATTTGCGAGGATTTAAACTGGAAATTTCAAAAGAAACTCCGGAACGAAGGTAATCCGTCCGACTACGCGTCTAAAGTGTCCAATGAGCTTTTTTCTTGGGCGATGGAACTAGCCCAGAAGGGCACTGGCGAGCGGCTGGGGAACGATTTCAGCGAGTTCTTTGGAAACGAGACGTTTAAAAACATTCGGTTTGAGCTTCTATCCCTCCTCGAACCATTTTCTTCTGCATTTCTTGCGATACGCAAAGAAGGCGACGTTCACCAGATTTCTACGAGGAGTTTGGGTTCTGGGGTGGAGCTTGTTCTCGCGCTGCTCCTTCAACGACTGCTTTCAGAATCCGCCAAGGGCGACAAGATTTACCTGATCGATGAGCCGGAGATGCACTTGCATCCAACAGCCCAAAAGAAGCTGGCAGACTTGCTTCTTGAGGAGGCAAAAGAAAGTCAGGTCATAGTCAGCAGCCACTCTCCGTACATGCTTCAGTCCCTCGTGAGCTCTGGCCTCACAAACGTCTTTACGACTTCGGCGGACGGTAAAATCAAGGTTGAGCCGCAGGGTAAAACCACTGGATATTTCCCGTGGAGCCCATCGTTCGGCGAAGTAAATTTGAAGGCATTCTCGATGCCGACCATCGAATTTCACAACGAGCTTTATGGGTTCATTCAGGAGAGCGAAAATCTTCGCACGTGCCCCCAAATGGATGCGTTCTTGCTCTCCAAAGGAGTCCCGCAGGACCACACGTGGATCAACGCAAAAACCGGATCAACGGAGGCGGTATCGCTGTGCACTTATGTCCGTCACTGCATCCATCACCCGGAGAATAAGCAGAATAAAGGGTATGATGAGGTCGCTTTGGCAGCGTCAACAAAGTTGCTCATTGACGTCCTTGAGGCTCGGCAGTCTGGATCCGTTCATTCCTCTAGCTCGCCATAAGACGTTTCGTCTTTCTCTGCTGCCTCCAACTGCTGAAAGTTGCCGACATCGGCAAACGGACTACCTTTGCCGCTATTCTCGCCGCTACGGTTCGTTTGGTACGCTCTTCCATGATCGCGTACCACGGCGCATTCGGCGAGAACGGAACCCTTTCACCGGGTTTCGTGGCGGCGTCGGTTGAGCCGTCCGGGCTTGTGTTTCTTCCATGCCGCATCGCAGGCCATAAACAGGGCGGCGGTCCACGCCTCGACCGCTATCCTCCTAAGTTCGAGCCTTTCCGAATAATCGTAGGAACGCGAGTAATGTCCGCCGTCCTGATAGACGAGGCGGAACCTAAACACTCACTGTTGATCGATTCGAGGTAGTAAGTTCCCTTGTTCGACGGTCATACAGTACCTCTCGAATGCCGCCGCGCTAGCAGCTGAAGATACTGTCTCATAGAATTCCAGTTTGCGATCCTCGCGGACTGCCGTTTCGCCAAACGCCAAGTCGCAATTGAAGACGTCCATTGCAGGCGCTGGTACGCGGGTCTTCTCTTCGTTGATCTGGAAGTTAGATTGCTCAAGAACAGCCAGCAGTCCGTCGAAAGCGATGGTGACAGTGTCCAGTGTTTGTCCCGAGAGCACTATGTCATCCATGTAGATTGACTTCGTGATATGGCCTGGAAGCCCCCGCAGGTAATCGCCTACAGACGATTTGAGCAGAACTAAGGACGCAAGAATTGGAGACTGCACAAAGCCATATGGCAGCGAGTAGCTAGGAGCACCGTAGGGGTTTTTGACGGTCGACCACTTCGCATATCTTTCGGCGCGGTCTATCCCTATACTGCGCAACGCTTTTGTGACGCGGTTGCGTCCTATTCCATAAAAGAATGTTTCGATATCGACGCGCGCAAATATGTGGTTACCCCGGTGTGCATGAAGCGCTGAAACGTGGCCGCCTGGTAAAAAATGATACACAAAATGGTCGAATTCGAATGATTCTTCGACCTTACCTTTGATGTCGTAGCCGATTTTCTTTCCGACTGGACTCGGAACAAATACGGGCTTCCCGTCACGAAGATACGAGTATTCGTAGTTTTGGAATTGGACGGGCATAGTTGACGACCTTGTTCACAAGCTCAAGCACCTGATTAGTCACCTCAAGGATGACAATAATCAGAGGCAGATACCTGTGAACAAGGTCAGTGAGAGTGGATTTTTTCCGCATGCTCACCTCCGTTGCTAGCTGCCAGCAACCAGCAACTCCATCGCAAGGAGTTGTCAACTGAGAGAACCCTATGGGCCTCGAAGCGGTCTACTCAAAGTACCCAGTAGCAGGGCTTCAGGTAGCTGCTAAGTTGAGTTGCAGGCTATCGCCGACAGCATTGAACAGGTACGTCAGCAAATCCTGTTTTACAAGAGCCTAACTGGTACCTGCGGTTGTACCAGGATGCCATTGCGCCCAGGCCTCCATAAAAAGCGATTTTAAGAGAGCGATGAGCGCAGGGAGAGGGTCCGATTGGGATGCTACGCCCGCACTCTCTGAGAGCAGACCTATAAGCGGCTGAAGATGCGAGAATCCTACGCATTGGTTCGACCGAGGAGATTCTTCCAGCTATTCTACACTTCTGGTTGATTTGCGGGGGGAGTAGAGCGTGAGCGATCTTTGAAAAGGTAAGCCAGGTGCAGCCGAGAACCTTCGCCTGTTAGCTCGCGAAGGAAAATGGCTCGCCTGGGGAGACCAAGAGGCTGATGAGGACGGTGCCAGCAGGCGAAGGATCGCGGGTGCGAAGGGACGCGCGAATGAGGTTCTTTCTCAGACTTTTCATGCGACCAATGTTTTGATCCCTCTTGGTTCAGGCGCGTCGTTCAGCGCGCAAAATGCTGACCAAAGGCAAGCACCCCGGGATGCACGATCTGTGGCACGCGGCCCGAGCAAGGTCTCCGAGGAAAACCTCTTCGACAGTTCAGACTTCGACAATGCCGCAGAATCTCATTTCGCTGACTACCCGACGAATACGTATCTGAAGAGCAAGTCCGTCCTTCCGAAAATGGCCGATTCTATTGCTAAAAGCAGGAAACGCGTATCTGTAGCGCGATGAAGGTGGGCCGATTTTGCGGCCATTTCACGCTAACCGTTAGCCAAAACATCATGCCTTTTCGTTCAATTTCGGGCTGGCGGTTGTGTACCCGATGACTACACTCTCGGATTGTAGAAAATATATCGGCGTGCGAATCAAACTGGATAGCTAGTTGCGGAATCAATTCCTTAAAGTTTGCCAGATGCACCACCGTCCTGTCGCACAGGTGGCCTGAGGATTCATGCGGGATCTCGTTAGGAGCAATGCGCGATTGACCCAACCGCAGCTCTTGGTGAAAGAGTGAGAAGACACACCGCGATCTCAGGAGGCAGGTCCAACGCGGTTGGTAGGGGTAGCAGGGCCAGAGGGGTGCACATGGCTGAACAGACGCTGCAATCGCTTTTGCAGACCTATCGTGATGCAGCGCGTACTGAGCGCGAAAAGGGTACGTATTTCGAGCGTTTCGCGATTGCCTACCTAACTCACGATCCGATCCAGCTTGAGCAATATGAACGAGTGCAGACCTTCAAGGATTGGGCCGACGCGAATGGCTGGGATGCTCGCGACACTGGCATCGACCTTGTAGCGAAGATTCGTGACGAAGATGGGTTCGCTGCTATCCAATGCAAATTCTACGATGCTGCATACCGGATCAGGAAAGAGGACATCGACAGCTTCATTTCGGCGTCGGGCAAAGCCCCGTTCAAACGGCGCATCATCATTGACAGCACCGAAAAGGCTTGGAGCGAAAACGCTGAAACGATGATCCGAGGTCAGGCAATTCCCGTTCTTCGGATCAACCTTTCCGAAATGCAGGAAAGCCCCATTCGGTGGGAAACCTTCGCCGCAAAGGGCGAAGTCGTGCTGGCCGACAAAAAGAAACTCCGCGAACACCAGCAGGACGCATTGCGCGACGTGCGCGCGGGGCTAGCCGAAGCGGATCGCGGCAAGCTCATTATGGCGTGCGGCACGGGTAAGACCTTCACCAGTCTCAAGATCGCTGAAGACCTTGCCGGTGAAGGCAAGCTTGTCCTGTTCCTTGTGCCATCCCTTGCCCTGATGTCGCAGACGGTGCGCGAATGGACGGCGGACACGGAAACCCCGTTGCGATCCTTTGCCGTATGTTCGGATTCGCAGGTTGGTAAGCGTCGGCAAAGCAATGACGACATTGCTGAAATCGACGTGCTGGACCTTGCCTTTCCGGCAACGACGAACGCCGCCAAGCTATCTGAAAGCGCGGGCGAGATCGTCGCAGATAAAATGACGGTGGTGTTTGCTACCTACCAATCCATTCAGGTTGTCGCGGACGCGCAGCAGAAACACGGCTTGCCGGAATTCGACCTCATTATTTGTGACGAGGCGCACCGCACGACAGGCGCAACACTGGCGGGCGAAGATGAATCCAACTTCGTCAAAGTCCATTCCAATGATGTCATTCAGGGTAAGAAGCGCCTCTATATGACAGCAACGCCGCGCATCTTCGGCGATAACGTCAAAAGTCGCGCCGAGGAGGCCGATGCTGTTCTCGCTTCGATGGATGACGAGAAGCTGTTTGGCAAAACGCTATTTTATCGCGGCTTCTCATGGGCGGTGCAGAACAATCTTTTGAGCGACTACAAGGTGGTCGTGCTGGCAATGGACGAAGGCCTTGTCAGTTCAGCGATTCAGAAACGCCTTGGTGACGGCAATTCCGAGCTTGTCCTTGATGATGCCACTAAGATCATTGGTTGCTACAAGGCGCTGACCAAAGCGGATATGAAAGCCGATGTTGCTGCCGATCCGCATCCAATGCGCCGCGCATTGGCATTCTGCAAAGACATCCGCAGTTCGAAGCTGATTCGTGACGAGTTCGGCACGGTAGTCGATGAGTATCTCGACTACACCGACGAAGACGACGCTGAGAGCAGATTGTCCCTACGGTGCGAGATCGAACATGTTGATGGCACATTCAACGCCAAGTCCCGTGGCGCATTGCTCGATTGGCTGAAAGCCGACGCGGGCGACGATATCTGTCGCATCCTCACCAATGCGCGTTGCCTGTCCGAAGGTGTGGACGTTCCGGCCCTCGACGCCATCATGTTCTTGCATCCCCGCAAAAGCCAAATAGATGTCGTCCAGTCGGTGGGGCGCGTAATGCGCCGCGCCGAAGGCAAGAAGATGGGCTATGTCATCCTGCCCGTCGGTGTTCCAGCAGGCGTTCCGCCGGAACAAGCGTTGAACGACAACGAGAAATATCGTGTCGTCTGGCAAATCCTCAATGCCCTGCGTGCCCATGATGATCGTTTCGATGCAACCATCAACAAGGCATCGCTGGGGCAGGACGTCAGCAATGCGATAGAGATCATTGGCGTCACCCAGAATGCCGAATTGCAGGCTGTAACTGCCGTTGTGGAAGACCTGCCTACGCGCTCAAAACCCGAACGGTCAGGTATTGGCACGCCTGGACGTGACCCAATCATCGCTAGCGAAGTTCAGGGTGAGTTTGCTTTCTCCGTTGACGAATTCTCCCGCGCCATCATGGCAAAGATCGTCAAAAAATGTGGCACCCGTGACTATTGGGAAGATTGGGCAACCAACATTGCCGAGATCGCCAAAAACCACATCAGCCGTTTGAAGGGCATTCTTGCCGATCCGGATACCGAGGCTCGCCGTGCCTTCGAAGAGTTTCATGGCGAGCTGAAGGACGATCTGAACGACAGTATCACCGAAGACGATGCCATCGAAATGCTGGCGCAGCACATCATTACCCGGCCGGTGTTCGAGGTTCTGTTTGAGGGCCACCAATTTACCAGGGAAAACCCGGTGTCCCGCGCCATGCAGCGTGTCTTGGACGTGCTGGACGAAGCCAATCTGGACAAGGAGTCCAAAGACCTCGAAAAATTCTATGCCAGTGTACGGTTACGAGCGTCGGGCATCACTGATCCTCAGGCAAAGCAACGGCTCATTGTCGAACTCTACGATAAGTTCTTCCGAAAAGCCTTCCCCCGTACGACCGAGAAGTTGGGCATCGTCTATACGCCGGTCGAAATCGTGGACTTCATCATTCATTCGGTGAATGAGGTGCTGCAGCAGGAGTTCGGGCAGACGCTTGGCTCCGAAGGCGTTCATATCATCGATCCGTTCACGGGAACCGGAACATTTATCACGCGCCTGCTGCAATCTGGCCTGATTGCACCGGAGGAAATGGAACATAAGTTCCGACATGAAATCCATGCCAACGAGATTGTTCTGCTGGCCTACTACATTGCCGCGATAAACATCGAGGCTGTCTATCATGGCATCATGGGCGGGGATTACGTGCCGTTCGAGGGTATATGCCTCACGGACACGTTCCAGATGTATGAGAGCGACGATCTAATCTCTCACTACATGCCGGATAATTCGGAGAGGCGGAAACGGCAAAAGTCGACTGACATCCGAGTAATCGTAGGCAATCCGCCATACTCAGCGGGACAGAACAGCGCGAATGATCATGCCGCCAACACTGCCTATCCATTGTTGGACGATAGGCTTCGGGATACATTCGTGGCCAGATCGACTAACCCCAACAAAAGAGCACTCTATGATAGCTACATCCGGGCGATCCGTTGGGCGTCGGACAGAATCGGCGATGCGGGGGTAGTCGCTTATGTGACCAATGCCGGATGGGTCGACGGAACCGCTACGGATGGGTTGCGCGCATGTCTGGCCGAAGAGTTTACCGATCTATTCGTGTTCCACCTTCGCGGAAATCAACGGACCAGCGGCGAACGGTCTCGCAAAGAAGGCGGTAAGATCTTTGGCTCAGGCAGCCGTGCACCAATTGCCATCAGCGTTTTCGTGAAGAACCCGGGGGCGGCAGAACATGGCCGTATTTTCTTCCATGACATTGGCGACTATCTTGACCAAAAGCAGAAGCTAGCGATCATCCGCGATTTCGGATCAATCGGGGGGATTACGAAATCCGAAGGCTGGACACGGATTACGCCTAACGATCAAAACGACTGGCTAAATCAGCGCGACACGAGCTTCGATGCTTACATGAAGATCGGTGACAAGCGGGACAAAAGTGGGGAAACGCTATTTGAAACATACTCCCGCGGTATAGCGACAGCACGTGATGCTTGGGTGTACAATTCCTCTAAAGCTGCCCTCACTCATACTGTCAAATCCAGCGTTGATGTGTTCAATGCCAGTCAAGGCAATGGCCTGCTGGTAGAGGCCGTCAGCGGTTTCAAATGGTGCGAGAACACCATAAAAGACTACCGCGCAGGGAAGAAGTATACGTTCAAACCGGAGAATATTGTTCTAGCGTCCTATCGCCCGTTCCTTCGGCAATGGTTGTATTACGATAAGGCTCTGAATTGGAGCGCATATCGCATGCCCCTCATATTTCCAAAAGGAGACTGCGAAAATCGCATGATAGTCATCGAGGGGAGCTGGCGTCAGAACGGCAATCTAGCAATGATGTGTGACAAAATACATGCCCTTATGCCAGACGGCGGCTGTCAGTGCTTCCCACTTTATCTCTATGATCAGCAGGATGAGGAACCAGGCGACCTATTTGGAGGCCAGACGTCTGGCCTTCAGCGCCGTGACGCGATTACGGATGCTGGCTTGAAGCACTTTCAGGACACCTACCCGGGGCACACGATCACAAAGGAAGACCTGTTCTATTATATTTATGGGCTGCTGCACTCTGAGGACTACCGGACGGAATATGCTGACAACCTGTCCAAGGAATTGCCCCGCATTCCCCGTGTGAAGACCGCCGCAGACTTCTGGGCCTTCAGCCGCGCGGGCCGCTTACTCGGTGACCTGCATGTTAACTACGAATCTGTCGAACCCTTTCCGGTAACAATTAAGCAAGGTGACCTGCGCTTGGCCGACATCAAAAACCCCGAGGACTTCTACCGGGTGACCAAGATGAGATTTGGTGGTAGCGGGAAAGCGAAGGATAAATCCGTCGTCATTTACAATACCAACATCACCATGCAGGACATCCCGCATGAGGCGTATGACTACGTCGTAAACGGCAAGCCTGCTCTGGAATGGGTGATGGAACGCCAGTGCGTTAAGACTGATAAAGACAGCGGCATCGTCAATGACGCCAACCGCTACGCAATCGAAACCATTGGCAATCCTGCCTATCCGCTCGAATTATTCCAGCGCGTAATTACCGTCAGCATCGAGACGATGAAAATCGTCCGCAACCTGCCGACGTTGAAAGTCGCCGAGTAAGTGTGTGTCGATGCCAGGGGCAATGCAAATGTAGGCGGCCGTAGTTTGCTACGTCTGGAGGGGCGCGGGGATGGGTCAGTTGAAATCAAGTGAGGATGGCGCACTCGCCATCCTGCCAATTCATTTTGATTTGCCCGCACATGCAATACCGCTCGAAACATTTGTACGTACCGCCGAACAGGCGGTAGCCATCATCGCGTCACTGAATAGTGAGCTGTTCGATGGAAAACTGAAATACCAAATCCTGGTGCTTCCCCCACAGGAGGGCTCCTTCAAAAGCAGGATAGGTGTCTATCTGCTTGGCGGCTGGCTTGCCGTTTGGTCATTTACAGAAAGTGATGTGGGTCAGGCATTCATCCGTGGTTTGACACTGCACGAACCAGCACATTGGGCTGAGCAGGCAGGTTCGGCAGTCAGGGAGCAGATTGTTTCCGATGCCGATGACGAGGCCATCGAGGAATACGACGAAGCGCCAGCGGATGACGAAGCGAAGAGCCGTGCCGCCGCTGAATTCCTCGTCGAAACGACAAAATCCTTCCTGCAAACGGATGTCGCTGAACTAGAGTCTGTCGGGATAACCACGACGCGTTTCCGAGATGGCTTTGCAGCGCGGAATGAGTTTTACGAAGCTTGTGCTGACACACCTGAGATACGTGCAGTCGGATTTGAAGACGAGCCTGTTTTCCCAGTCGGCCGAAGCGATTTCGCCCGTCTACAGGTTTCGCTTCCACCCCGGGAAGACGAAAACGATGAGCCTTGGTCGACTGGTATTGTCGATCTTAAGGTAACGTCGCCAAACTGGGACAGAGAGGATCGTCAACGTTCTTGGAAAGGCAAGGATTCCAAGGGCCGCGAGCGACTTTTCCGCATTGAAGACGAACACTTTTGGAGATTGGTGAAGGCGGAACGCCTGAATATCCACATCATGGATACGATCAAGGTACAGTGGGCATTTCAAGGAAAAATAACATCGCCAAAGAACATCAGAGTCTTGCGCGTCCTAGAATTCAATGGCGATGTTCTGTCCGACGCATTGAGCGAAAATGCCCTAGAAGCAATTCTGGGCATCTATATTGCTTCAGACATTGAGCAGGGTGATCTTTTCGCCTCTCATTCGGAGGGGAAGTAGGACCTCATGTATGCCTA
>Ga0164243_10007945_pt1 | contig 15761 bp, 15 predicted proteins | sample OricompcompostOP_FD_108781 | JGI IMG/M metagenome (GOLD analysis project Ga0164243, IMG submission 108781) | Organic Plus compost microbial communities from Emeryville, California, USA - Original compost - Organic plus compost (OP) | ecosystem: Engineered > Solid waste > Mixed feedstock >...
CCGCGCCGCCTTCGGGGTGAGGGCGACGCCGAGGGCGCGGGACAGGCGGACCTTGCGGCGGTCCTGGGACTTCGTTGCGGGCATGCTGGACTGCTCCTACTCGTGCAGCGGCGCTGCGATTTCGACGCGGCCCGCAGATGCGGGCTTCGCTGGCGTACCTCGCAGGGCCCTGACTCCGGTCACACGCCGACGTGCCGGGGGCGATTCCTGCTCGGTGCTCGCGCAGTCCCCGTGGAGGAGCTGTGGAACGAGCCGATCAAGTGTACTACAGGCCCGCCGCGTTGATGAGGCCGAATACGGCCCAGAGCACGACGAGGCCGCCGAGGATGAAACCCCAGGCCGGGTTGAACGAGGTCGTCCTCGCGTTCCGCGGCGCGGCGAAGACGGCGAGGAGGCCGCAGACGATGCCGATGGCGCCGAGCACGAGCGCGATCCAGAGGAACGCGACGGTCACCGCGTCGATCGCGGAGAGCGCCGCGAAGACGGCGCCGACGACCGCGACGACGACGCCGACGACCTGCGCGGCCTTCCAAGCGGATGCATTCGCAGCCATCGGATCCTCCTCGTCGTCGAGTTCCCTTTTCGTTCGGGCAGACCCATTGCAGCAGAAGGCCGGAGAAGACCGATCCGGCTGTAATCAGGACTTCCGATCGCGTAAAATCCTCCGGATCTGCTCGAGCCGCTCGGCGATCCTCGCCTCGAAGCCGCGGTCCGAGGGGGTGTAGTACTCGGTGCCGTCGAGCTCGTCCGGGAGGTACTGCTGGGCTGCGATGCCGCGGGGCGCATCGTGGGCGTACTGATAGCCCTTGCCATGCCCGAGCCGCTTCGCGCCCGGATAGTGCGCGTCGCGCAGATGCTTCGGGACGCGCCCGATCCGGCCGGAGCGGACATCGCCGATCGCCTGCTCGACCCCGAGGTAGGAGCGGTTCGACTTCGGCGCGGTCGCGAGGTAGACGACCGCCTCGGCGAGGACGATCCGGCCCTCCGGCATGCCGATGAGCTGCACCGCCTCGGCAGCGGCGACCGCGATCGCCAGCGCCTGGGGGTCGGCCATGCCGACGTCCTCGGCCGCGGAGACGATGATGCGCCGCGCGATGAAGCGCGGGTCCTCCCCCGCCTCGATCATCCTGGCGAGGTAGTGGAGGGCGGCGTCGACGTCGGAGCCCCTGATCGACTTGATGAACGCGGAGATGACGTCGTAGTGCTCGTCGCCCTGGCGGTCGTAGCGCAGCAGCGCCCGGTCGACGGCGGCCGCCACGAGCTCGGCGGTGATGACCGGCGCGTCCGGATCCGAGGCCTGGGCGGCCGCCGCGGCGGCCTCGAGCGCGGTGAGCGCGCGCCGCGCGTCACCCGAGGCGAGCCGGATGATCGCCGCGCGCGCCTCCGGCTCGAGCTCGACGGTCCCGCCGAGGCCGCGCTCGTCGAGGAGCGCGCGATCGACGAGCTCGCCGAGATCCTCCTCGGAGAGCGGCTCGAGCGTGAGCAGGAGCGAGCGGGACAGCAGCGGGGAGATGACCGAGAACGAGGGATTCTCGGTCGTCGCCGCGACGAGGATGACCCAGCCGTTCTCGACACCCGGCAGGAGCGCGTCCTGCTGCGCCTTGCTGAAGCGGTGGATCTCGTCGAGGAACAGCACCGTCGTGAGCCCGTAGAGGTCGCGGGACGCGAAGGCCTGCTCCATGACGTCGCGGACGTCCTTGACCCCCGCGGTGACGGCCGACAGTTCGACGAACTTCCGTCCGGAGGCCGCGGCGATCGCCTTCGCGATCGTCGTCTTGCCCGTGCCGGGCGGCCCCCACAGGATGACCGAGGTCGCGCCCTTGGCTCCGGAGCCCTCGGAGGCGAGCGCGCGCAGCGGCGAGCCCGGCCCGAGCAGGTGGTGCTGCCCGACGATCTCGTCGAGGGAGCGCGGCCGCATGCGCACGGCGAGCGGCGTCGCGCCGGCGCTGAGCCCCGGTTGCAGCGCCGACTGCCCGTCCATGCGGCCATGCTATGCCCGGCCCCCGACGCCCGGCCGGGCCATGGCGACGGCGCGATAGGGTGATCGACCGTGGCCAGGCGTCCCGACCCATCCGACCGCGAGCAGCGCCGTCTCCTGCGCGACTACGAGGCCCGCCGGGCGCTCCACGCCCGCCAGACCGCGCGCCGGCGGCGCGACAACTGGATCGGCGTCATCGCCGGGGCGGCGATCTGCGCCATCGCGATCTTCGGGGTCTGGGCCTACGGCGCGTGGGGTCCCGGCAGCCCGCAGGCGACGGCGAGTGCGACGCCGAGCCCGGCGGCGACGGACCTCGCGGTGCCGGACCCCTCGCTCGCCGAGGGGCGGACCTGGACCGGCTCGATGACGATCGACGGCGTCGAGCTCGGCATCGAGCTCGATGGGGCGCTCGCGCCCCAGGCGACGGCGGTGCTCGTCCAGGCGGCGCAGAGCGGCTGGTACCTCGGCAAGTACTGCCCCCGCATCACCGCCTACGACACGATGCAGGTGCTCCAGTGCGGCACGAGCGACCCCGAGTCGACCGCGAGCGAGACCGGCTACGCCTTCGGCCCCATCGAGAACGCGCCCGCCGACGACGTCTACCCCGCGGGGACGATCGCGATGGCCCGCGTGAGCGGCGACGCGAACTCGATGGGCCACCAGTTCTTCATCGTCACCGCCGACTCGACCATTCCGCACGACGACGCCGGCGGCTACACGGTCGTCGGCCGGGTGACGACGGGCCTCGCCGCCCTCATCTCGGAGGTCACGGCCGCGGGGCCGGCCGACGGCTCGCAGGACGGGGCCCCCGCCGCCCCGGTCCAGATCACCGCGTTCACGATCGAGTAACGCCGGGTCTCGGCGCGCGCAACCCTCGTAAGCTTGGGTGGCGACGACGACCGAGGGGGCCATGTGACCGCGAACGACCCGACCGCCGCACCGGCCTCCGGTCCGGCCGCCTGGGGGCGCGTCGACGAGCACGGCGCCGTGTTCGTGCGCGTCGGCGAGGGCGAGCGGCAGGTCGGCGAGTACCCCGACGCGACGCCGGAGGAGGCGCTCGCCTACTTCGTCAGGAAGTTCACCGATCTCGAGGGCCAGGTGGCGCTCCTCGAGCAGCGGGCGAAGGGCGGCGCTCCCGCCGCCGACATCGCGAAGGCCGCCTCCCACCTCGCGACGGCGATCGAGCACGCGAACGCCGTCGGCGACCTCGCGAGCCTCGCTGCGCGCGTCGACGCGCTCGGCGGCCGCATCGCCCAGCTCAGCGAGGAGCAGTCCGAGGCGCACCGCGCCGAGATCGACGCGGCGGTCGCCGAGCGCACGGCGATCGTCGAGGCGGCCGAGGCGATCGCGGCTCGAGACCTGGGCCGGGTGCAGTGGACCGCCGTCGGGGCGGAGATGGACGCGCTGTTCAAGCGCTGGCAGGAGCACCAGGCGACCGGTCCGCGCATCCCGAAGGGGGCCGCCGATGCCCTGTGGAAGCGCTTCCGCGCGGCGCGCTCGACGCTCGACGCCGCGCGGCGCGCCTACTTCCACGAGCTCGACGCCGCCCATCGCGACGCGCGCGCGGCGAAGGAGGCGCTCATCGCGAAGGCCGAGGCGCTCGCGCCGAAGGGCTCCGACGGCATTCCCGAGTACCGCGCCCTGATCGAGGACTGGAAGCGGGCGGGACGGGCCGGCAAGAAGTCGGCCGACGACGCCCTCTGGGAACGGTTCAAGGCGGCGGGCGACGTCCTCTACGCCGCGAAGGCCGACGCGGTCGCGCACGAGAGCGCGGCGTACTCGGCGAACCTCGAGACGAAGCTCGCGCTCCTGGACGAGGCCGAGTCGATCCTGCGGATCACCGACCGGCGCCAGGCGCGCGAGCTGCTCAGCGGCGTGCAGCGGCGCTGGGAGGCCGTGGGACGGGTTCCGCGCGACCAGGTCAAGCCGATCGAGGACCGGCTGCGGAAGGTCGAGCAGCACGTCCGCAGGCTCGAGGAGGAGCACTGGCACCGCACGGACCCGTCGCGCCTCGAGCGCTCCGAGGGGTTCGCGGGCCAGCTCGAGGACTCGATCGCGAAGCTCGAGGCGGAGCTCGCCGCCGCGCAGCAGGCCGGCGACCGGAAGGCGGCCGCGGAGGCGGCGAAGGCGCTCGAGGCGCAGCGGTCCTGGCTTTCCGCGGTCCGGCAGTCCTGAGCCGCCGCCGATTCCTCCACAGCCCGCGTCGCGTCCACAGATCCACCTGACTCCATGTGCGGCGTCCGCGGTCCGCGGCACACTCGCCGCATGCATTCCGTGCTCGACCCCCTGCTCCAGCCCGGTGCGCTCTCCCCCGCGGAGTTGCGTGCCGCAGCCCTCGACGGGGAGCTCTACCCGCTCGGCGAGGCGTTCCGGCCGATCGACCTTCCCCCGGATCCCGACGCGAGAGCGGCATCGCTGCGCGCGGTCCTCGGGGATCGCCTCGTCGCGGCGGGACGGACGGCGGCATGGGTGTGGGGTGCGTCCCACGCCGCGGGTCCGCCCTACTCCGCCTGGCTGCCGCCGGGGGGCGGATCGGCCGGGCCGCCCGACGCGAGGCTGCGGGTCCGGGAGGTGCTGCTGCGCGACGACGACGTCGTCGCGCGGGGCGGGGTCCGTGTCGCCTCGCCGCTGCGCGCCGCGATCGACCTGCTCTGCGCTCCGGAGCCGGAGTTCGACCGGGAGGTGGTGCTGCGCCTCCTCCGCGCCTGCGGCGGGGGGCGCGCGGCGCTGCTCGCCGAGCTCGGCGCGCGGCCGCGCCTGCCGGGGCGACGGATCGCGCTCCGGCGGGCTCAGGTGCTCGTGACGCGGTAGACGTCGTAGACGGCGTCGATGCGGCGGATCGCGTTGAGCACCCGGTCGAGGTGCGTCGCGTCGCCCATCTCGAAGACGTAGCGGCTGTAGGCGATGCGCTCGTTCGAGGTCGACACGTTCGCGGAGAGGATGTTGACGTGATGCTCGCTGAGCACCCGGGTGATGTCGGAGAGCAGGCCTGCGCGGTCGAGCGCCTCGACCTGGATCTGCACGAGGAACACGCCCTTGGCCTGGGGGGCCCAGCTCACATCGATCATCCGCTCGGGCTCGTGCGCGAGCGCCGCGACGTTCCGGCAGTCCGCGCGGTGCACGGACACGCCCGCGCCGCGCGTGACGAAGCCGACGATCGCGTCGCCCGGCACCGGCGTGCAGCACTTCGCGAGCTTCACGAGCACGTCGGCGTCGCCGCGGACGAGGACGCCGCTTGCGGAGCTCGGCGCCCGTGGCGGGCGGACCGCGCTCGGGATGAGCTCGGCCTCCTCGTGGTCGACCGCGTCGGCGTCCGCGGCGAGGAGCTTCTCGATGACCGACTGGGTCGACACGTGGCCCTCGCCGATCGCCGCGTAGACGCCGGAGACCCCGGCGACGTTGAGCTGGGCGGCGAGGGCGAGCAGCGCGTCCTGCGTCGTGAGCTTCTGGAGCGGGAGGTTCCGCTTGCGCATCGCCTGGGCGAGCGCCTCCTTGCCCTGCTCGACCGCCTCCTCGCGGCGCTCCTTCGTGAACCAGGTGCGGATCTTGTTCCGCGCCCGGGTCGATGCGACGAAGTTGAGCCAGTCCTGGCTGGGTCCGGCGTCGGGATTCTTCGAGGTGAGCACCTCGACGGTGTCGCCGGACACGAGCAGGGAGTTGAGCGGGACGAGCCGGCCGTTGACCTTCGCGCCCATCGTGCGGTGTCCGACCTCGGTGTGCACGGCGTAGGCGAAGTCGACCGGCGTCGAGCCGTTAGGGAGGCCGATGACCTTGCCCTGCGGCGTGAACACGTAGACGTCCTTCGCGCCGATCTCGAAGCGGAGCCCCTCGAGCCACTCCGCGGCGTCGCCGGTCTCCTCCGACCAGTCGGTGAGCCGCGCGATCCAGGCCATGTCGGAGTCGACCGCGCGCTCGTCCGACTCCCCCTTGCCGGCGGCGATCCGCTCCTTGTACATCCAGTGCGCCGCGACGCCGTACTCTGCGCGCTGATGCATGTCGTGAGTGCGGATCTGGATCTCGACGGCGCGGCCCTCCGGACCGATGACCGTGGTGTGGAGCGACTGGTAGAGGTTGAACTTCGGCGTCGCGATGTAGTCCTTGAAACGCCCGGGGACCGGGGTCCACCGGGCGTGGATCGCGCCGAGCACCGCGTAGCAGTCGCGGATCGTCGGCACGAGCACGCGGATGCCCGTGAGGTCGTAGATCTCGTCGAACTCGCGGCCGCGGAGCACCATCTTCTGGTAGATCGAGTAGAGCTGCTTCGGCCGGCCCTGGATCTCCCCCTTGATCCGCTCGACGCGGAGGTCCTCCTTGACCGTCTCGATGACCTTCTGGAGGTACTCCTCGCGCTCGGGATCGCGCTGGCGGACGAGGTTCTCGATCTCGACGTAGAGCTTCGGATGGAGGACGCTGAACGAGAGGTCCTCGAGCTCGATCTTCACCGTCTGCATCCCGAGCCGGTGCGCGAGCGGCGCGTAGATCTCGAGCGTCTCCTTCGCCTTGCGGGTCGCGGACTCGGCGGGGACGAAGCCCCATGTCCGGGCGTTGTGCAGACGGTCGGCGAGCTTGACGACGAGCACGCGGATGTCCTTCGACATCGCGACGATCATCTTCCGGACCGTCTCGGCCTGGGCGCTGTCGCCGTACCTGACCTTGTCGAGCTTGGTGACGCCGTCGACGAGCATCGCAATCTCGTCGCCGAAGTCGGCGCGGAGCTGCTCGAGCGAGTAGTCGGTGTCCTCGACGGTGTCGTGCAGCAGCGCCGCGGCGAGCGTCTTCGGCCCGAGCCCGAGGTCGGCGAGGATCTGCGCCACGGCGACCGGGTGCGTGATGTACGGCTCGCCGCTGCGGCGAAGCTGCCCGCGGTGGGCCCGCTCCGCGGTCTGGTACGCGCGCTCGACGAGGGCGATGTCGCTCTTCGGATGCCGCGCCTTGGCCGTCTTGAGCAGCCGGTCCACCGCGCCGGACTGCTGCGGCGCCCGCGAGAAGATGCGGGGCAGGCGGGAGAGCAGCGACGCGTTCGCGGTCTCCGTCATGGTGGCGCCTCCAGGGGGAGGCTCCATTCTACGCGCGCGTCACTCCACGGCCTTCGCGCGCAGGGCGAGGACCCGCTCGGTGTGCCGCCGGATCTTCGGCTCCCGCTCGCGCATCTGCGCGTAGAGCGGCGCGGCGATGAAGATCGTCGAGTAGGTGCCGATGATGATGCCGATGAACAGCGCGAGCGCGATGTCCCTGAGCGTGCCGGCGCCGAGCACGAGCGCGCCGATCCACAGGATCGCGGCGACCGGGAGCACGGCGATGACGCCGGTGTTGATCGAGCGGACGAGCGTCTGGTTGACCGCCATGTTCACCGATTCGGGGAACGTCCGCACCGACTCCTCGCCGTCCTGCTTCGTGTTCTCGCGGACCTTGTCGAAGACGACGACGGTGTCGTAGAGCGAGTAGCCGAGGATCGTGAGGAAGCCGATGACCGCCGCCGGCGAGATCTCGAAGCCGAAGACGCCGTAGACGCCGATCGTGATGACCATGTCGTGGATGAGCGAGACGATCGCGGCGACGGACATCTTCCAGGTGCGGAAGTAGATCGCCATGAAGATCGCGGCGAGCACGACGAAGATGATGAGCGCGCGGACCGCCGACCACGTGATGTCGCTGCCCCACGTGCCGCTGATCGAGGTCGCGGCGACGTCGGTGACCGGCACGCCGTAGGCGTCGGCGAGCGCCTTCTTCACCTCGTCGGAGCGGCTCGGGTCGACCGTCGCGGTCTGCACCTGGATCGATCGGCCGTCCGCGCCGACGGTCGTGACCCGCGGCACGGCGTCGGCGACCACCGACCGCACCGCGTCCTCGGCAAGGCGCTGGTTCGGCTCGGCGACGTTGCTCACGGTGTACTGCGAGCCGCCGGAGAACTCGATGCTCCACACGAAGCCCCCGCGGATGATCGGCACGACGATCGCGATCGCGAGGAGGACGGCCGCGATGCCGTACCACCACCAGCGGCGTCCGACGAAGTCGAAGGAGCGCGCCCCCGTGTAGAGGTCGTTGCCGAAGCGGGTGAGTGCGGATGCCCGGGCCATCAGTCCCCCTTCCCGGTCGCGTCGGCGCCGCGATCGGCCGCGGCGGCCCGCCGTTCGGCGATGGTCTGCCGCCGCGCCGCCTCCTTGCTCGCGCCCGCGCGGCGCTTCTCGGCGGAGAAGCGGAACTCCGCCCGTCCCCGGTAGACCGCGCCGAGCGCCTGCGGGTCGAGGCCGCTGAGCGGGTGGCCGCTCGCGAAGAACCGGTTCTCGGCCATGAGCTGGAGGACGGGATGGGTGAAGAGCAGGACGACGATGACGTCGATGACCGTCGTGACCCCGAGCGTGAACGCGAAGCCCCGGACGCTGCCGACGGCGAGGACGTAGAGGACGATCGCGGAGAGCAGGTTGATGAACTTCGCGGAGAGGATCGTGCGCAACGCCCGCTTCCAGCCCGCCGCGACCGCGCCCGGGAGGTTCCGGCCGTCGCGCAGCTCGTCCCTGATCCGCTCGAAGTAGACGATGAACGAGTCGGCGGTGAAGCCGATCGAGACGATGAGGCCCGCGACGCCGGAGAGCGACAGGCTGTAGCCGTTGCGCCAGGACAGGATCGCGATCGTCACGTAGGTGAGCACCGCCATGAGCACGAGCGAGGCGATCGTGACGAGGCCGAGCAGCCGGTACTGGAAGAGCGAGTAGACGACGACGAGGAGGAGGCCGATGAGGCCCGCGATGAGTCCGCTCGCGAGCTGCGTCGAGCCGAGCGTCGCGGACACCGCCTCGCTCGACTGGAGCGCGAAGCTGATCGGCAGCGAGCCGGACTTGAGCTGCGCGGCGAGCGCCGTCGCCGAGGCCTGCGTGAAGCTCCCCGAGATCATCGGCCGGCCGTCGGTGATGACCGCGTTCGTCGACGGCGCCTCGATGACCCAGCCGTCGAGCACCATCGCGAAGCGGTTGCGGGAGTTGTTCGGGTCGTCGGCGCTCGCGGTGAACGCGTAGAGCCGCTGCGTCATCGCGGCGACCTCCTGCGTCCCCTTCGCGTCGAACGTCATGTAGACCGCCCACTCGTTCGTCACCGCGCCGTTGTTGCCCGCGACGAGGCCCGCGTAGGCGTCGGTGATCGACTCGCCGGAGACCTCGACGGGTCCGAGGATGAACTTCTCGCCGGTGTTCGGGTCGCAGGACAGGAACGGCTTGTCGGCCGGCGCGGTCGCCGTCGCCGGGTCGTTGAGCGCAGAGCAGTCGAAGGCCTGGAACGCCGCGTAGAGGTCGTCGTTGACCCAGGACGGGTCGCTCGGGCTCGTCGGGCCGGGCGAGGCGGTCGGGGTGTAGTCCGGGCCCGGCTCCGGGTTCGTCGCCGTCGGCGTCGGCGTGGAGGTCGCGCCGGGCGTCGGCGTCGCGGTCGGCTCGCTCGCCGTCGAGTTCGAGACGGAGTCGGCGTAGATGACCGGCCGGAAGTCGAGCTTGGCGGCCGACTCGATCCGGGCCAGCGTGTCGTCGGACGGCGTTCCCGGGATCGAGACGACGATGTTTGCCCCGCCCTGCGATGCGACCTCGGCCTCGGAGACGCCCGCGCTGTCGACGCGCTGCCGGATGATCGCGACCGCCTGGTCGAGCTGGTCCTGGGTGACCGTCTGCCCCTCGGCGAGCTTCGGCGTCAGGATGAGCTGCGTGCCGCCCTGGAGGTCGAGCGCGAGCTTCGGCGCCCAGCTCGCGGTGCTCCAGAGCACGCCTCCGCCGAGGACGGCGAACAGGATCGCGGTGATGACGGCGAGCCAGACCAGCGAGCGGGTCGCGGCGCGCACCGGGGCGCTGCGGGCCATCGTCGGCTCTTACGCGTCCTTGTCGTCGCTGGACTTCTTCGGGTCGATCCGCTCGCCGAAGCGGGGCGCGGACTCCTCGCCGGTGAGCTCGTCGGCCTGGCGCTGCGCCTCGGCGTCGTCCGACGCCTCACGCGCGGCCTGCTCCGCCTCGGCGATCGCCATCGCCTCCTCGACCGAGCGCGGCGCGCCGGCGGGGACGTCGGTCGTGTCGACGACCTTGACGAGCGTCTGCCGGTGAACCTTGACCACGTTGCCGGGGCTCACCTCGAGCTCGGCCGTGCCCGCGAGGTCGTCGACCGAGACGAGCCTGCCGTAGAGCCCGAAGCTCGTCATGACCTCGACGCCGGGGACCATCGCGGACTGGAGCTTCTGCTGGTCGGCGCGGCGCTTGCGCGAGTTGCGCCACATGAAGAAGACCATGACGACGAGGAGCACGATCATCGCGATCGTGAGCCAGTTCCCTCCGAGGAAGTCGCCGGTGGCAGCCGTCGGCGCAGGGGTCGGATCGTCGGCGACGACGATCGCGGGGATGAGGGAGCTCATGCGAAGCCTTCCGATGGGAAACGGGCCTCAGCGATCATAGACCATCGCCGAACAGCGCTTCCTGTGCCGTCGTGCCGGGGACGGGCGTCTCCCCGAAGTGCGCGAACGCGGCGGGCGTCGCGATCCGTCCGCGTGGCGTCCGGCCGAGCAGGCCCATCCGCACCAGGAAGGGCTCGACGACGCTCTCGATCGTCTCGGCCTCCTCCCCGACCGAGACCGCGAGCGTGCCGAGCCCGACTGGGCCGCCGCCGAAACGGGAGATGACCGCGCGCATGACCGCCCGATCCAGCCGGTCGAGGCCGAGTGCGTCGACGTCGTAGAGCTCGAGCGCCCCGCGGACCGCCTCGAGGTCGGGCGCGCGGCGGCGAACGAGCGCGTAGTCGCGGACTCGGCGCAGGAGCCGGTTCGCGATCCGCGGCGTGCCCCGGCTGCGCCGGGCGATCTCGGCGAGCGCGACGCCGGGCACGTCGAGGCCGAGGAGATGGGCGGCGCGGGCCAGCACCTGCGCGAGCTCGTCGTCGTCGTAGAACTCGAGGTGGGCGGTGAAGCCGAAGCGGTCGCGCAGCGGGTTTGGGAGCAACCCGGAGCGCGTCGTCGCCCCGACGAGCGTGAACGGCGCGAGATCGAGCGGGATGCTCGTCGCACCGGCGCCCTTGCCGACCATGATGTCGATCCGGAAGTCCTCCATCGCGAGATAGAGCATCTCCTCGGCGCTGCGGGCCATCCGGTGGATCTCGTCGATGAACAGGACCTCGCCGGGCACGAGACTCGAGAGCAGTGCCGCGAGGTCCCCGGCGTGCTGGATCGCGGGGCCGCTCGACATCCGAAGGGGGCGCCCGGACTCGTGGGCGACGATCATCGCGAGCGTCGTCTTGCCGAGGCCGGGAGGGCCGGCGAGCAGGATGTGCTCCGGCGCGCGCTGCTCGAGCGCCGCGGCGTCGAGGAGGAGCTGGAGCTGGCCGCGGACCTTCGCCTGGCCGACGAACTCGGCGAGCGAGCGGGGACGCAGCGCCCCCTCGTAGGCGAGCTCCTCCTCCCCCGCGTTCGCGGACACGAGCCGCTCCCCGCTCATCGCACTCCCGCCGGTCCGAGGAGCGCGAGCGCGCGCCGGACGACGACGCCGACCTCCAGGCCGGGCTCCTCGCCGAGGACGTCGTCGACGGCCTGCTGCGCCTGCCGCTCGGGGAAGCCGAGGGAGACGAGCGCGTGCCGCGCCTGGCCGCGCGGCTCGGCCCGGCCCGCGGCCGTCGGCACGTCGGCGAAGCGGTCGAGCTTGCCGCTCAGCGTCACGACGATGAGCTTCGCGGTCTTCGGCCCGATGCCGGAGACGCGGCGGAACGCGGCGTCGTCCTCGGCGGCGACCGCGGCGGCGATCTGCGCCGGCGCGAGCTGCGCGAGGACGCCGAGCGCCGACTTCGGCCCGACCCCGGTGACCTCCCGGAGCAGCTCGAAGACCTCGAGCTCCTCCCTCGTCGCGAAGCCGCACAGGCTCAGCTCGTCCTCGCGCACGACGAGGGCCGTGTGGACCAGCGCCTCCTGGCCGTCCCGAAGCGCGAGCGCGTGCCGCGGCGTCACGGCGACGGCGTAGCCGACGCCGCCGACCTCGATGAGCAGGCGCCCGCCGGAGACGGCGAGCACGGTGCCGCGCAGGGAGGAGATCACGGGACCAGCCTAGGCCGCTCTTCGTAGCTGTGTTCGAACGACACGCGCCGATCAGACGATAGGTTGGTCGATCGGAGGGGAGCGATGATGCGTGTCGCGTTCGCCGTGCTGCGGCTCGTCGTGGCGGGCGCCATCGTCGCGGCGATCGCCGGCCAGCTCGTGACGAGCCTCGGCTACTGGCGCGAGGTCGCGGGGATCACCGATCCGACAGTCCAGCTCGTCAACTTCTTCAGCTTCTTCACGATCGAGTCGAACGTGCTCGCCGTCGTCGTCCTCGTCGCAGGTGCCGCGCTCCTGCTCGCCCGCCGCGGCGCGGACCCCCGCTGGTTCCTCGTGCTGCGCCTGTGCGTCGTCACGTACATGGTCACGACCGGCGTCGTCTACAACCTTCTGCTGCGCGGCATCCCGCTCCCCCAGGGCTCGACGCTGCCCTGGTCGAACGAGATCCTCCACGTCGTCGCGCCGGCGTGGCTGCTCCTCGACTGGCTCCTCGCGCCCGGCCGTTCTCGACTGCGCTGGCGCTCGGTGTGGATCATCGTCGTCTTCCCGATCGTCTGGGCGGCATACACGCTCGTCCGCGGCCCGCTCACGCAGGACGACGTTCAGCACCGCCCCTACTGGTACCCGTATCCGTTCCTCGACCCGAACGTCGCGCCGGAGGGCTACTGGTCCGTCGCCTTCTACATCGTCCTCATCGCGGCGGTCATCGGGCTCACGGGGCTCGGGGCGGTATGGGTCTCGCGGCGAGCCCCGCGTCGCGCCACGCGGCCTGCGCGGGCGTGAGCGATTCGGGCGGGGCCGACGCGCCGGGGCCCCGCCATGCGTGGCAGAGCGCGAGGGCGAGCGCGTCGGCGGCGTCCGCGGGACTCGGCGAGGCGTCGAGCCGGAGGATGCGCCGCACCATCGCGGCGACCTGCCGCTTGTCCGCGCTCCCGTAGCCGGTCACCGCCGCCTTCACCTCGGAGGGCGTGTGCAGGCCGACGGGGATGCCCCGCGCCGCGGCGCGTTCGAGTGCGAGACCGGCTGCCTGCGCGGTGCCCATGACGGTCCGGAGGTTGTGCTGGGCGAAGACGCGCTCGACGGCGACCGCGTCCGGCGCGTGCTCGTCGAGGAGCGCGTCGAGGCCGCGGGCGACGGCGAGCAGGCGGCGCTCGACCGGGACGCCGGCGTCGGTGCGGATGACGCCCGCGGCGACGAGCGCGGCGCCGCGGTCCGGCGCGACATCGACGATGCCGTAGCCGCAGCGGGTCAGCCCGGGGTCGATGCCGAGGACTCGGCGGGTCCCCACGACGCGCTCCGCTCAGTCCTCGTCGTCGAGCTGCGCCTGCACCTCGGCCGGGACGTCCTCGTTCGAGAACACGTTCTGCACGTCGTCGAGGTCGTCGAGCGCGTCGATGAGCCGCTCGACCTTTCTCGCGGTGTCGAGGTCGACCTCGATCTGCAGGTTCGGGACGAACTCGACCTCGGCGGAGTCGTAGTCGATGCCCGCGGACTGGAGCGCCTCGCGCGCGGCGACGAGCGACGACGGGTCGGTGATGACCTCGAAGCCGACGCCGTGGTTCTTCACGTCCTCGACGCCGGCGTCCATGACCGCCTCGAGGATCCGGTCCTCGTCGACGCCGTCGACCGCCTCGATCGAGATGACGCCCTTGCGGGTGAAGTTGTAGGCGACGCTGCCGGGATCGGCGAGCGTCCCGCCGTTGCGGGAGAGCGCGGTGCGCACCTCGGCCGCAGCGCGGTTCTTGTTGTCGGTGAGGCACTCGATCATGAGCGCGACGCCGTTCGGCCCGTAGGCCTCGTACATGATCGACGTGTACTCGACGGCCTCGCCGCCGATGCCGGCCCCGCGCTTGATCGCGCGGTCGATGTTGTCGTTCGGGACCGAGGTCTTCTTCGCCTTCTGCACCGCGTCGTAGAGCGTCGGGTTGCCGCCGAGATCCGGGCCTCCGAGCTTCGCGGCGACCTCGATGTTCTTGATGAGCTTCGCGAACGACTTCGCACGCTTGGCGTCGATGAGCGCCTTCTTGTGCTTCGTCGTCGCCCACTTGGAATGCCCGGACATGGTCCCTGATTCTACCGGGGGTCGAGATCCTGGACCGGCACGGCGCCGGTCGGCGGGACGAGCCCGCTGAGCCGCTCGGGGCTCAGCACCTTGTCGACGAGCTCCTCGGGGAGCAGGCCCCGGTCGAGGACGAGCCGCCGGACGCCGACGTGCGACTGCAGCGCCTCGTGGGCGAGCTCGGCAGCGGCCTGGTAGCCGATGTAGGGGGTGAGCGCGGTGACGACCCCGACGCTCGAGTCGACCATCGCGCGCAGCCGCGCCCGGTCGACCTCGATGCCCTCGACGCAGTTGACGCGGAGCGTGTAGCAGGCGTTCGACATCCACGCGAGCGACTGGAGGAGCGAGTTCGCCATGATCGGCTCGAAGGCGTTGAGCTGGAGCTGCCCGGCCTCCGCGGCCGCGGTGACCGTCGCGTCGGCGCCGATGACGGCGAACGCGACCTGGTTGACGACCTCGGGGATGACCGGATTCACCTTGCCCGGCATGATCGACGAGCCGGCCTGCCGTGCGGGGAGGATGAGCTCGCCGAGCCCCGCCTGCGGGCCGCTCGCGAGCAGGCGGAGGTCGTTGCAGATCTTCGAGAGCTTGACCGCCGCACGGCGCAGCGCGCCGGAGACGGTCATGAAGACCCCGGCGTCGCTCGTCGCCTCGATGAGGTCGGGCGCCGTCGTCACGGGGACCGGCGAGAGCGCGCCGAGCTCGACCCGGATCGCCTCCGCGTAGCGCAGGTCTGCGGTGATGCCGGTGCCGATCGCCGTCGCGCCGAGGTTCGTCTCGGTGAGGGCGGGGATGACCGCCTCGAGCACGATCTGGTCCTCGTCGAGCGTGTGGGCCCAGCCGTGGAACTCCTGGCCCACCGTCATCGGGACTGCGTCCTGGAGCTGCGTCCGGCCGACCTTGAGCACCGCAGCGAACTCGTCGCCCTTGGCGCGGAACGCGTCGGCGAGGGCCCTGTGCTCGCCGAGCAGCCGGACGATCCCGAGCATCATGGCGAACTTGATCGACGTCGGGTAGGTGTCGTTCGTCGACTGGCTGCGGTTGACGTCGTCGATCGGATGGAGGCGGGCGTAGTCGCCCTTCTCGTGGCCGAGGATCTCGAGCGCGCGGTTGGCGATGACCTCGTTCGCGTTCATGTTCGTCGAGGTGCCGGCGCCGCCCTGGACGACACCGACGCGGAACTCGCCGTGGAGCGAGCCGCCGATGATCTCCTGGCAGGCCTGCTCGATCGCCGCGGCCTTCGCGGGGTCGAGATGGCCGAGGCGCGCGTTCGCGCGGGCGGCGGCGAGCTTGACCGTCGCGAGGGCGATCACGAGGTCGGGGTAGTTGTAGATCGCGCGTCGGGTGATCGGGAAGTTGATGAGCGCCCGGGCGGTGTGGATGCCCCAGTACGCGTCGGCGGGGACGGCGAGCTCGCCGAGGGAGTCGCGCTCGATCCGCACCCGCCCGTCGGCCGCGGCGATCGCGTTCTCGTACGCGTGCCGCGGCGAGTAGTCGTCGCCCGCCGGCGCCGGCGTCTCGAAGGGGCTCATGGGATTCGCTGCAGGAACCGCTCGTGCAAGCGCGTCTCGCCCGTCATCTCCGGGTGGAAGGCGGTCCCGAGCAGGGGTCCCTGCTCGACGGCGACGACCCGGCCGTCGGCAAGGGCGGAGAGCACCGTCGCCCGCGGGCCGACGCGCTCG
>Ga0164243_10007947_pt1 | contig 15759 bp, 16 predicted proteins | sample OricompcompostOP_FD_108781 | JGI IMG/M metagenome (GOLD analysis project Ga0164243, IMG submission 108781) | Organic Plus compost microbial communities from Emeryville, California, USA - Original compost - Organic plus compost (OP) | ecosystem: Engineered > Solid waste > Mixed feedstock >...
ACCAACATGGACGCCAGCCTGACGGTCCCGACCGCCACCAGCGTGCGCGCCGTACCGGCGAAGCTGCTGATCGACAACCGGATCGTCATCAACAACCATCTCAAGCGCGGCCGCGGCGGCAAGATCTCGTTCACCCACGTCATCGGGTACGCGATCGTCAAGGCGCTGGCCGCCATGCCGGAGATGAACCAGGGCTACACCGTCGTCGACGGCAAGCCCACCCTGCTCCGCCCGGAGCACGTGAACTTCGGCCTGGCCATCGACGTGCAGAAGAGCGACGGCTCCCGCCAGCTCCTCGTACCGAACATCAAGCAGGCCGAGACGCTGGACTTCCGCGGCTTCTGGATGGCGTACGAGGACGTCGTGCGCAAGGCGCGCGCCGGCAAGCTCACCGTCGAGGACTTCCAGGGCACCACGATCAGCCTGACCAACCCGGGCACGATCGGCACGGTGCACTCGGTGCCGCGGCTCATGTCGGGCCAGGGCACGATCATCGGGGTCGGCGCGATGGAGTACCCCGCCGAGTACCAGGGCATGTCGCAGGACACCCTGAACCGGCTGGCCATCAGCAAGGTCATGACGCTGACCTCCACGTACGACCACCGCATCATCCAGGGCGCGCAGTCCGGCGACTTCCTGCGCATCGTGCACCGGCTGCTGCTGGGCGAGGACGGCTTCTACGACGAGATCTTCCGCTCGCTGCGGCTCCCGTACGAGCCGATCCGCTGGGAGCAGGACATCTCCGCCGGGCACGACGACGACGTCGCGAAGTCCGCCCGGGTGCACGAGCTGATCCACGCGTTCCGCGAGCGCGGCCACCTGATGGCCGACACCGACCCGCTTGAGTACCAGCAGCGCCGCCACCCCGACCTCGACATCGCGTCCCACAACCTCACGCTGTGGGACCTCGAGCGCGAGTTCGCCACCGGCGGCTTCGGCGACAAGCCGCTGATGAAGCTGCGCGACATCCTCGGCGTGCTGCGCGACTCCTACTGCCGGACCGTCGGCGTGGAGTACATGCACATCCAGGAGCCGGCCGAGCGGGCCTGGATCCAGGACCGGGTGGAGCACGGCCACGCCAAGCCCACCCGCGAGGAGCAGCTGCACATCCTCGGCCGGCTCAACTCCGCCGAGGCGTTCGAGACGTTCCTGCAGACGAAGTACGTCGGGCAGAAGCGGTTCTCCCTCGAAGGCGGCGAGTCGCTGATCCCGCTGCTCGACGCGGTGATCACCGAGGCCGCGCACGCCGATCTCGACGAGACCGTCATCGGCATGGCGCACCGCGGCCGGCTGAACGTGCTGGCCAACATCGTCGGCAAGTCCTACGGCCAGATCTTCTCCGAGTTCGAGGGCAACATCGACCCGCGCAGCACGCACGGGTCCGGTGACGTGAAGTACCACCTCGGCGCGGACGGCACGTACACCACCGCCGACGGCGCGAAGATCACCACGTCGCTGGTCGCCAACCCCAGCCACCTGGAGGCCGGCGACCCGGTCCTGGAGGGCGTCGTCCGGGCCAAGCAGGACGTCCTGGACGCCGGGCCCGAGGGCTTCACGGTGCTGGCGATCATGGTGCACGGCGACGCCGCGTTCGCCGGCCAGGGCGTGGTGGCCGAGACGCTGAACCTCTCCCAGCTGCGCGGCTACCGTACGGGCGGCACCGTGCACGTGGTGGTGAACAACCAGGTCGGCTTCACCACCTCGCCGACCGAGAGCCGCTCCAGCGTGTACGCCACCGACGTCGCGCGGATGATCCAGGCGCCGATCTTCCACGTCAACGGCGACGACCCGGAGGCCGTCGTCCGCGTCGGGCAGCTCGCGTTCGAGTACCGGCAGGCGTTCAACAAGGACGTCGTCATCGACATGGTCTGCTACCGGCGGCGCGGCCACAACGAGTCGGACAACCCCTCGTTCACCCAGCCGCTGATGTACGACCTGATCGACGCCAAGCGGTCCGTGCGCAAGCTGTACACCGAGTCGCTGATCGGCCGTGGTGACATCACCATGGAGGAGGCCGAGCAGGCGCTGCGCAACTACCAGGCGGAGCTGGAGCGGGCCTTCACCGAGACCCGCGAGGCGCTGAAGCGGCCCACCGAGCCGGGTGCGGTGATCCGGCCGGAGCCCGAGGCGCCGGTCCCGATGGACCACACGACCGCGCCGACGGCCATCGGCCAGGAGACGGTCAAGCGGATCATCGAGACGCAGATCGACCTCCCCGAGGGCTTCAGCGTGCACCCGCGGCTGCAGCCGATCCTCGCCCGCCGGGCCAAGGCGATCGAGGAGGACCAGGTCGACTGGGCCACCGGCGAGCTGCTGGCCTTCGGTTCGCTGCTGCTCGACGGCCGCCCCGTACGGCTGGTCGGGCAGGACTCCCGGCGCGGCACGTTCGGCCAGCGGCACGCCGTGCTCGTCGACCGGGTCACCGGCGAGGAGCACACGCCGATCAAGCAGTTCGGGCAGGGCACGGCGAAGTTCTACACCTACGACTCGCTGCTGTCGGAGTTCGCCGCGATGGGCTTCGAGTACGGCTACTCCCTGGCCCGTCCGGACGCGCTGGTCTGCTGGGAGGCGCAGTTCGGCGACTTCGCCAACGGCGCGCAGTCCGTGGTGGACGAGTTCATCAGCGCGGGCGAGCAGAAGTGGGGCCAGAACTCCGGCGTCACGCTGCTGCTGCCGCACGGCTACGAGGGCCAGGGCCCGGACCACTCCTCGGCGCGCATCGAGCGGTACCTCCAGCTGTGCGCGCAGGACAACATGACCGTGGCCCAGCCGTCCACGCCGGCGAACTACTTCCACCTGCTGCGCTGGCAGGCGCTGTCGGACCGGCACAAGCCGCTGATCGTCTTCACGCCGAAGCAGCTGCTGCGGCTGAAGGCGGCGTCGTCGGCGGCCGAGGAGTTCACCACCGGCTCCTTCCAGCCGCTGATCGGCGAGACCGAGCCGATCGACCCGGCGGGCGTGCGCCGTGTGGTGCTGGTCTCCGGACGGCTGTACTACGACCTGGTCAACGCGCGGAAGGCCGCGGGCGACACCAGCACGGCGATCCTCCGCATGGAGCGGCTGTACCCGCTTCCGGTGGAGGAGGTCAAGCGGGAGCTGGCGAAGTACGCGCCGGACGCCGAGCTGGTCTGGGCGCAGGACGAGCCGGCCAACCAGGGCCCGTGGCCCACGGTGGCGCTGTACCTGCCGGAGCTGCTCGGCCGCAAGATCACCCGGGTGTCCCGCCCGGCCGGTTCGTCGCCCGCCGTGGGCTCCGCGCACCGGCACGCCGACGAGGCCAAGGCGCTGCTCGGCATGATCTTCGCCGCCGCGGAGTGAGCCGGTGTACTTCACCGACCGCGGCATCGAGGAGCTGGCCGACCGGCGCGGCACCGACCAGGTGACGCTCGGCTGGCTCTCCGAGCGGCTGCGCGACTTCGTCGACCTCAACCCGGAGTTCGAGACCCCGGTCGAGCGGCTGGCCACCTGGCTGGCCCGGCTGGAGGACGACGAGGACGAATAGCGGGACTCGCCCCGCACCCGCCGTACGGTTGGGTGCGGGGCGATTTTCGTCCCGCAGACGCGATACATCTTGACTTCTGCCGTACGCGACATATCGTGTCGTAGGACGGCACCGAGACTTGGGGGAAAGATGGCGCGCTGGACCATCGACGAGCCCGCGGGGATCACCCTGGAGAAGCTCAGCGAGCTGAAGGTCCGCGTCGTGGCCGGGCATATCGACGTGATCGCCACGGAGGACCGGCCGCGCCTCGAAGTGCTCGAGGTCGACGGCCCCGAGCTGCTGATCACCGAGGAGGACGGCGTCCTCACGGTCACGTACGAGGATCTCACTTGGGAAGGGCTCATGAAGTGGCTGCGGCCGCGCTACCGGCGCAGAGCCGCGCTGGCCGTCATGGTCCCGCCCGGCTGCCGGGTGGAGCTCGGCGTGGTGTCGGCGACGGCCGTGATCGCGGGGACCAGCGGGGGCGTCACCGCGCGGGCCGTGGCCGGCGACCTCACGCTGGACGGCGTCAGCGGTGAGACGGTCGTGCAGACCGTGTCCGGCGACCTTGAGGCGCGCGACCTGTCCGGGCGGCTGAACTTCGGCACGGTGCAGGGCGACCTCACGATCGCGGGCGGCACGATCGAGCAGCTGTACGGCAAGACCGTGAACAGCAAGATCATGGCGGACGTCGACCTCGCCGACCACTGCCGGGTCCGGCTCTCCACGCTGTCCGGATTCATCACCATGCGGGTGCCCGAAACCCCGGGCGCGTTCGTGGAGCTGCGTTCCACATCGGGCAACGTCAGCTCCGCGTTCGACGGCCTGACGCGCGCCGACAGCCCCGGATCCGCTTCCCTCACCGGGCATGTGGGTGACGGTACGGGTAGCGTTACGGCCGTGACCGTATCCGGAGATGTGACGTTGCTCCGCCGTGAGGAGGCCGAATGAGCCCCGTCTTCGGCCACGGTCGGCTACGGCTGTACCTGCTGAAGCTCCTCGACGAGGCGCCGCGGCACGGCTACGAGATCATCCGCCTGCTGCAGGACCGCTTCCTCGGCGTGTACTCCCCGTCTCCCGGCACGATCTACCCCCGGCTCGCCCGGCTGGAGGAGGAGGGCCTGGTCACCCACGAGGTCGTGGGCGGCAAGAAGGTCTACCGCCTCACCGACAAGGGCCGCGAGGAGGTGCACGCCCGCCTCGACGAGCTGGCCGACCTCGAGAAGGAGCTGACCGAGTCCGCGCGGGACATCGCGCGCGAGGTCAAGGAGGACGTACGGGAGACCGTGCGCAACCTCCGCGAGGAGCTGCAGTCGGCGACGCGGGAGATGCGCGAGCAGTCGCGGAACGCCCAGCAGGAGGCGCGGGACGCGGCGCGCTCCTCCAAGGAGGAGATGCGCCGGGCCAAGCAGCACGCGCGCGCCGAGCGCTCGTCCTGGCGGCAGGACCGGCGCGACTGGTGGAGCGGCGAGTGGCAGGCCTGGGTCGAGCAGTGGAGCGACTGGCAGTCCTACCCCGAGGAGGCGGGCCGCGCCCGTAAGGACCTCCAGCGGCTGGCCCGCGAGACCGGCCGGGAGCTCAAGCGCATGGTCGACGCCACCGGCCCGGCCGACATGGAGGCCGTCGAGGAGGCCCGCGCGCTGTTCGACGAGCTGCTCACCCGGCTGCGTACCGAGGTGCTTGACCAGGCCCGGGAGCGCCACAACGCCCGCCGCGAGGAGGACTGAGGCGGCCCCGGGCCCGTACGCGGACGGTCAGACGGTGAAGACGATCTTGCCGAACTGCTCGCCGTCGACCATCGCCGCGAAGCCGTCACGCGCCTGGGTGAGCGGCAGCTCGCGGTCGATGCGCGGCCGTACGCCGGTCTGCTCCAGGAAGCGGGCGAGGTGCCCGAGCTGGTCGCGGGTGCCCATCGTGGAGCCCACGACGGACAGCTGGAGGAAGAACACCCGGGTCAGCTCGGCCGGCGGGGCCTGGCCCGAGGTGGCGCCGCAGATCACGATGCGCCCGCCCGGGCGCAGCGACTTCACCGAGTGCGCCCAGGTCGCCTGGCCGACGCTCTCCATGACCGCGTCGACCTTCTCGGGCAGCCGCGCGCCGGACTCGAACGCCTGGTCCGCGCCGAGCTCCAGCGCCCGGGCGCGCTTCTCCTCGCTGCGGCTCGTCGCCCACACGCGGTAGCCCGCGGCGCGGCCCAGCGCGATCAGGGCGGTGGCCACGCCGCCGCCGGCGCCCTGCACCAGGATGGTCGACCCCGGCGGCATGCCGGACTTCTCGAACAGCATCCGGTACGCGGTCAGCCACGCCGTCGGCAGGCAGGCCGCCTCGGCGAACGACAGCGCCGCCGGCTTCGGCACGAGGTTCCGCTTCGGCACCGCCACCCGCTCGGCCAGCGTGCCGTCGTACCGCTCGGACAGCAGGCTGCGCCGCGGGTCCAGCGTCTCGTCCCCGCCCCCGGCCGCCGCGTCGCCGATGACGGCGTGCACGATGACCTCGTTGCCGTCCTCGTCCACTCCCGCGGCGTCGCAGCCCAGCACCATGGGCAGCTTGTCCTCGGAAAGCCCGACCCCCCGCAACGAGAAGATGTCGTGATGGTTCAACGCGGCGGCCTTCACCGCCACCGTCGTCCACCCCTCAGGTACCTTCGGCTCCGGCCGCTCCCCGGCCTCGAGCCCGTTCAGCGGATTCTCCGCGTCAATACGCGCGGCGGTTACGGCGAACATGGGCCACACCTTACGCACCCACCTGATCACGATCCCATGTGGCCCGCATCTCACCCCTCGCGCCCTCGCGCGAAAAGGCCTCGCTTCGCGAGACTGATTTTTTTGCGCGTGCGGCCGCCGTGCGTGGCGGGCCGCCGTTTGCGAAGTGCAGGCAGGAGCAGAGCGAGATCTGTGCAGATCCCAGGCACGCGGGCGTCGTGGTACATCCAGAGTGCCGTGCCGGTCAGGCCTCGCTTCGCGTGGGGCTGCGAGGGCGGGACGATGGCGCGGGATCGGCGCAGTCGAGTACCCAGACCAGCTCCATGCCGGGGACCGTACCCCGGCATGGAGCCGCGATCCGGGGTCAGTGTCGCGCGATGCCCTCCGCGCGGGCCGTGCGGGCGACCGCCTCGGCGATGGCCGGGGCTACCCGGTCGTCGAAGACGCCGGGGATGACGTACTCGGCGGTCAGGTCGTCGCCGACCAGGTCGGCCAGGGCGTCGGCGGCGGCTAGCTTCATGGCCTCGCTGATGTCCGTGGCGCCGGCCTGGAAGGCGCCCGCGAAGATGCCGGGGAACGCCAGGACGTTGTTGATCTGGTTCGGGAAGTCGCTGCGCCCGGTGGCGACGACGGCGGCGTGCCGGCGCGCGACCTCCGGGTGCACCTCCGGGTCGGGGTTGGCCATCGCGAAGATGATGGCGTCCTCGGCCATCGACTCCACCGCCGCCTCCGGCACCTGGCCGGCGGACAGGCCGATGAAGACGTCCGCGCCGGCCAGCGCGTTCTCGATCGGCCCGGTGATGCCGGTCTTGTTGGTGATCTGCGCGAGCTCACGCTTGACCGGCGTCAGGTTCTCCCGCTCGCGGTGGATCAGCCCGCGGCTGTCGGCCACCGCGACGTCGCCGACGCCGCCGCGCAGCAGCATCTTGGTGACCGCCACGCCGGACGCGCCGGCCCCGGACACCACGACGCGCAGGTCGCCGAGCTTCTTGCCGACCAGCCGGGCCGCGTTGCGCAGCGCCGCGGTGGCCACGATCGCCGTACCGTGCTGGTCGTCGTGGAAGACCGGGATGTCCAGCCGCTCGCGCAGCTTCTCCTCGATCTCGAAGCACCGCGGCGCGCTGATGTCCTCCAGGTTGATGCCGCCGAAGGACGGCGCCAGCCGGGCGACGGTCTCCACGATCGCGTCGGCGTCGGTGCAGTCCAGGCAGATCGGCACGGAGTCCACCCCGGCGAACTGCTTGAACAGCAGCGCCTTGCCCTCCATGACGGGCAGCGCGGCCTGCGGCCCGATGTCGCCCAGGCCGAGCACCGCGGTGCCGTCGGTGACCACGGCCACGACCTTGGACTTCCAGGTGTAGTCGTGCACGAGCTCCGGCTCGTCGGCGATGGCCGTGCACACGCGGGCGACCCCGGGGGTGTACGCCATGGAGAGCGCCGCGCGGTCGGGCACCTCGACCGAGGAGCGCACCTCGAGCTTGCCCCCGCGATGCATCACGAAGACAGGATCATCGTCGTACTGGTTGGTGGTGATCGGCTCTGCGGCCACTGGATTTCCCCTGACTCGGTTGCGATCCCCGCCCGCCCCGTCGAAGGCGAGCGCGTCTGCTGATAGAACAGCACCAGAGGAACGTACGCCCAGCTCGTAGGCGGTCGTCCGGCGCGTTCGGAAAGGCGGCCGGCCACTGGATCTCGGACCCGGCCTCGTACGGGGGTCGCCCGTTATCCGATTTTGTCACAACGGTGTTCGAGATCTTGCTCGGTCGTACGTCAAGATGACCCGATACCCATCTCCCTGGGAAAAAAGGGACCGATTTCTCCGGAGGGTCCACGTGATACGTCTTCGTGGCCGCGTCACCGCGGCGAGTGCGGCGGTCACCGCCGCCGCTCTCATCCTCGCCGGCTGCGGCTCCGGCAGCGGCGGCACCAGCGCCGCGCAGCCGAGCGGCAGCGTTCCGAAGCCGAAGAAGGACGCCAAGCTCGCGGCACTGGTCCCGTCGGCCATCACCAAGGACGGCACCATCACCATCGGCACCGACGCCACGTACGCGCCCGGTGAGTTCCTCGCCGCGGACGGCAAGACGGTCGTCGGCCTGGACGTCGACCTGTTCGACGCCGTCGCGGCCAAGCTCGGTCTGAAGACCAAGTGGACGCCCGCGCCGTTCGACAACATCATCCCGGGCGTGCAGTCCAACAAGTACGAGGCCGGCGTCTCGTCCTTCACCATCAATGGCGAGCGCAAGAAGGTCGTCAACATGGTGCAGTACATGAACGCGGGCATCCAGTGGTTCACCAAGAAGGGGAACCCGAAGAAGGTCGACCCGGCGAACGCCTGCGGCAAGAACATCGCCGTGCAGCGCGGCACCATCGAGGTGCCGGACCTCAACAAGCGGTCCAAGGCGTGCACGAAGGCGGGCAAGCCGGCCATCTCCATCCACCAGTACCAGGGCCAGGACCAGGCGACGGCCGCGGTGGTGTCCGGCAAGGAGGACGCCAGCTCCGCCGACTCGCCGGTGGCCGCGTACGCGGTTAAGCAGACCAACGGCCAGGTGCAGCTGCTCGGCGGCATCTACGAGGCCGCGCCGTACGGCTTCGTCGTCAACAAGGACCAGACGAAGCTCGCCGACGCGCTGTCCAAGGCGACGCAGTCGATCATGACCGACGGCACGTACAAGAAGATCCTGGACAAGTGGAAGGCCGGATCCGGCTCGGTGGACAAGGCTCCCGTTAACCCATGACGGAACAGGAACAACGACGGCCTCCCGAGGCCATCAAGGCGGTACCGGTCCGCCACCCGGGGCGCTGGGTGGCGGTCGCCGTGGCCCTGGTGCTCGTCGCCATGTTCGCGAACATGCTGGTCACGAACAAGAAGTTCGACTGGACCTTCATGTTCGCGAACATGTTCAGCGAACCGATCGTGCGCGGCGCCCTGACGACCGTCGAGCTGACGGTCTTCTCGATGGTCATCGGGGTCACGCTCGGCATCATCCTCGCGGTCATGCGGCTGTCGGCGAACCCGATCCTGTCCGGCGTCTCCTGGCTGTTCACCTGGTTCTTCCGGGCCATGCCGCGCATCGTGCTGATGGTGGTGTTCGGCAACCTGGGCATCCTGTACGCGCGGCTCGAGGTCGGGTTCCCGTTCGACACGCAGATCGGCCACCTGCTCGGCTTCGACTTCCACGCGCGGCTGTTCGGCTTCGACGCGCCGACGCTGCTCAGCGGCTTCATGGCCGCGCTGATCGGCCTGGCGCTGTCCGAGGCCGCGTACATGGCGGAGATCGTCCGGGCCGGCATCCAGTCGATCGACGAGGGCCAGTCCGAGGCGGCCGGCGCGCTGGGCATGAGCCGCACGCTGACCATGCGGCGGGTGGTGCTGCCGCAGGCCATGCGGGTGATCATCCCGCCGACCGGCAACGAGACCATCTCGATGCTGAAGGACACCGCGCTGGCCGCGTACGTGCCGGTGAACACCGAACTGTTCTTCCAGATCCAGGCGGTCGGCACGCGCACGTTCAACGTGTTCCCGATGCTCGTCTCGGCCTGCCTGTGGTACCTGGCGCTGAGCAGCGTCCTGATGATCGGCCAGTACTTCCTGGAGCGCCGGTTCTCCCGCAGCCGGCGCGGACCCGCCGGACCGGCCGGCGAGGCGCCGCCGCCCGCGGCCCTGCTGTCGGTCGGAGGGGAGCACTGATGACGCACGAAACCGACGTCGACACGGTGACCCCGGACATCGTCCGGGCCGAGGCCGTGCACAAGAGCTTCGGGCACGTCCACGTGCTCCAGGGCATCGACCTGACCGTCGCGCCCGGCGAGGTGAAGTGCATCATCGGGCCGTCGGGCTCGGGCAAGTCGACGTTCCTGCGGTGCATCAACCATCTGGAGAAGATCAACGCCGGCCGGCTGTACGTGAACGGCCACCTGGTGGGCTACCGGGAGCGCAACGGGAAGCTGTACGAGCTGCGCGACCGCGAGGTCTCCGCCCAGCGCCGCGACATCGGCATGGTGTTCCAGCAGTTCAACCTGTTCCCGCACATGACGGCGCTGGAGAACATCATGGAGGCGCCGCTGCGGGTCAAGCGGGAGCCCAAGCACGAGGTCCGCGAGCGCGCGATCGAGCTGCTCGGCCAGGTCGGGCTGTCGGACAAGGTGCACAACTACCCGTCGCAGCTGTCCGGCGGCCAGCAGCAGCGGGTCGCCATCGCCCGCGCCCTGGCCATGCGCCCGTCCCTGATGCTGTTCGACGAGCCCACGTCCGCGCTGGACCCGGAGCTGGTCGGCGAGGTCCTCGACGTCATGCGCCAGCTCGCCGTAGACGGCATGACCATGGTCGTCGTCACCCACGAGATGGGCTTCGCCCGCGAGGCCGGCGACTCGCTGGTCTTCATGGACGGCGGCGTGGTGGTCGAGGAGGGCGCGCCGCGCGAGGTGCTGGCCGACCCGAAGCAGGAACGCACGAAGTCCTTCCTGTCCAAGGTGCTGTAGCCGGCCGGCGCCGGGCGACCCCGTAAGGTGCGGGTGTGGACCTGGCCTCTTACGCGGAGCTGGCCGTACGGCTCGTCAACGGCGAGGCGTACGGCCCGCCGCTGCCCGAGCTGCGCGGCGTGTTCGACGCCGCCGCGGACGGCGCGCCGCGTACGGCGGTGGCCGCGCTGAACGCGCTGCTGGACGCCTACCCCATCCGTCCGCAGGTCACCACGCACGACGGGGGGCCGTGGCACCTGCACCTGGCGGCCGGTGAGTCGCCCGCCGAGCAGCTGGGCGCCGCTGCCCTGGGGCTTGCGCAGTTCGTCACCGCGTACGGCATCGACCGGCTCGGCCGCTGCGCCGCCGCCGGCTGCGCCCGCGTCTACCTCGACACCTCGACCAACCGCTCCCGCCGCTACTGCGGCGACCGCTGCGCCAGCCGCGCGAACGTGGCCGCCTACCGCGCCCGGCGCCGCGCCAGCACCCCCGGCGACGGCCAGTAGCGCGCGACGGCGCGCCCCTCGATCAGCGCCCCCGGCACCGCGCCGAACACCCGGCTGTCGTGGCTGGCCGCCGCGTTGTCGCCCTCAAGCCACCAGCCGCCGTCCTCCCGGCGGGTGGCGCGCTTGATCACCCGCAGGTCCGTACGGTCGGGCCGCCGGGCCACCACGATGTCGCCCGGGCGTACCCGCGCGCCGCGCCGGACGACCAGCCAGTCGCCGGGCCGCAGCGTCGGCCGCATGGAGTCGCCCGCCACCGCCTCCCGGGTGAGCCGCCGCGCCGCGAGGAAGCCGGCCACCGCGGCCGCGGCGCCGATGAGCAGGAGCCGATCTGGTTTCACCTCTCCATCATCGGCTACCTCGCCAGGGGTAGGGTCACCTTTGGGACCATGATCCGAGATGAGGGAAGGGATTCGATGAGGCTGCTCGCACGTCTCTTCGAGCCGAAGAGCACGGTTCACGCGCACTGCGACCTGCCGTGCGGCGTCTACGACCCGGCGCAGGCCCGGATCGAGGCGGAATCGGTGAAGGCCATTTGTGAGAAGTACCAGGGCAACGAGGACCCCGAGTTCCGTACCCGCGCGCTGATCATCAAGGAACAGCGGTCGGAACTCGTGAAGCACCACCTGTGGGTGCTGTGGACCGACTACTTCAAGCCGCCGCACTTCGAGAAGTACCCGCAGCTCCACCAGCTGGTCAACGAAGCGACCAAGCTGGCCGGCGCCTCGGGCTCGAAGGGCTCGGCCGACCCGGCCGTGGCCCAGCAGCTGCTGGACAAGATCGGCGAGATCAGCGACATCTTCTGGGAGACCAAGAAGGGCTGAACCCGGCCGCACCTTGAAAGGGCCCTTGGACGCCTGCGTCCGGGGCCCTTTTCCTATCCTGGTCCGGTGATCAGAGACGCGCGGCCGGGGGACGTACCGGCGATTCATCGGATGGTGTGCGAGCTGGCCGAGTACGAGCGGGCGCGGGACGAGGTGCTGGCGTCGGAGGAGGATCTGGCGCGGGACCTGTTCGGGGAGCGGCCGGCGATCTACGCGCACATCGCCGAGGAGCCCGACGGTTCGGTGGTCGGGTTCTCGCTGTGGTTCCTGAACTACTCCACCTGGCTGGGGCGGCACGGGATCTATCTGGAGGATCTGTACGTGTCGCCGGCCGCCCGCGGCGGCGGCCACGGGAAGGCGCTGCTCGCGGAGCTGGCGCGGATCGCGGTGGACCGCGGGTACGGGCGGGTCGAGTGGTCGGTGCTGACGTGGAACCCGGCGAACGACTTCTACCGGAGCCTCGGGGCCGTGCCGCAGGACGAGTGGCGGGTGAACCGGCTGACCGGTGGACCGCTGAAGGAGCTCGCCGGGCAGGCTCTGCCCCGACCGAGCTGACCTTTCCGACCACCCGAAACGCCACTACAGGGACGAATCGGCGCCGCCGTTCGTTTGACACGCAGTCGTGACGCCGCATTGGTTCGGGGTGCTGCCATGGACACGGTAGGTTGCGAGGGAACAGGCGACCGGCGCCCCGTACGCCGGCCGCCGATACCACTGACGTGAACCGGAGGAGGCACGTGAGCGCGCAGCAAGGCCGGGGGCCCGTCCCGAACGGTGACGGCGGGTCCGGCGGATCGGTGGCCGGTGGTGGAACCGCCGTGCCGGTACGTGACGCCGTCACGGTCCGTCTCCCCGCCGCGAGCGCCTACCTGTCGGTGCTGCGTACGGCGACCGCCGGGCTGGCCGCACGCCTCGACTTCACGCTCGACCAGATCGAGGACCTGCGGATCGCCGTCGACGAGGCGTGCGCGATGCTCCTGGCCCAGGCCCTGCCGGGCGCCGACCTCGAGTGCGAGTTCGTGCTCGGCACCACGGAGATCCAGGTCCGTGTCTCGGTGCTGACCGTCGACGGCATGGTGCCCGCGCAGGACACCTTCGCCTGGACGGTCCTGAGCGCCCTGGCCGGCGACGTGGACACCCAGGCCGGGCCGGACGACCGGGTGACGATCACGCTGACCAAGAAGCGTGGCGAGCCGAGGTCAGGGTGACCGAAGAGAGGGCCGCAGTGCCGGCAAAGACCGACCACGCCGTACCGGACCGGGTGCGGGCCCGTGAGCTGTTCCGGCGCCTCACGGAGCTCCCGGCGGACGACCCGGAGCGGCGCCGGGTGCGCGACGAGCTGGTCGAGCTGCACCTGCCGCTCGTCGAGTACCTCGCCCGCCGGTTCCGTAACCGCGGCGAGTGGCTGGACGACCTCGTGCAGGTCGCGACGATCGGGCTGATCAAGTCCATCGACCGGTTCGACCTCGGCCGCGGCGTCGAGTTCTCCACGTACGCCACGCCCACCATCGTCGGCGAGATCAAGCGGCACTTCCGCGACAAGGGCTGGGCCGTACGCGTGCCCCGGCGCCTGCAGGAGCTGAAGCTCTCGCTGACCAAGGCGATCAGCGACCTCGCCCAGCGCGAGGGCCGCGCCCCCACGGTCAGCGAGCTGGCCGAGCACCTCGGCATGACCGAGGAGGAGGTGCTCGAGGGCCTGGAGTCGGCCAACGCCTACTCCACCGTCTCCCTCGACGCGCCCGACTCCGGCGACGAGGACGCCCCGGCCGTGGCCGACTCCCTGGGCATGGTGGACGACGCGCTGGAAGGCGTCGAGTACCGCGAGTCCCTGAAGCCGCTGCTTGAGCAGCTCCCCGCCCGGGAGAAGAAGATCCTGCTGCTGCGCTTCTTCGGCAACATGACCCAGTCCCAGATCGCCGCCGAGCTGGGCATCTCCCAGATGCACGTCTCCCGCCTCCTGGCCCGTACGCTGGCCCAGCTCCGCGAGGGCCTGACCGCGGAGGACTAGTCGGTCAGCGACTGTGTGGTGGCCGGAGCGAGCAGGGTGAACGCGCCGGCCACGGTGGCGACGATGATCGGGATGCCGTACGCCAGCTGGTGGCCCTGGATCAGGTAGATCGCGATGATGAAGCCGAACACCTGGGTCAGCAGGGCGGGCGTACGGGCCCAGCGGCGGGGCTGGTAGAGGCCGCGGGCCACCGCGAGCAGCGCCGCGCCGACCGCGAGGGCGCACACGGCCAGGGCGATCGCGTTGGCCACGCTGGCCGAGTGGGCGGTCAGCGTCTCCACGGCGACGAACAGGCCGACGCCGATCATCGCCAGGCCTTCCAGGGCCTCGATGGCCGCCGCTGCCGTCAGGGTCGCCGGTCGATTCGCCACGCGCACGACTCTATCGAGAGTGCGCCCGTTACCCTGATGCCGTGCCGGCTCTGCTCATCGTCAATCCCCGCGCCACCGCGCTGACGCGTCCCGTTCGCGACGCCGTCATCGCGAAGCTGGCCGCCGGGATCGGCGACCTCACCGTAACGACCACGGAGCACCGTGGCCACGCCGGCGACCTGGCCCGCAAGGCGGTGAGCGACCGGCTGGACACCGTGATCACGCTCGGCGGGGACGGCACGCTCAACGAGGCGGTCAACGGCCTGCTGTCCGACGGCGTACCGGACGACCCGGCCTGCCTGCCGGCCGTCGCGCCGCTGCCCGGCGGCAGCGCGAACGTCTTCGCCCGCTCCGTGGGCCTCCCCCGTGACCTGCACCGGGCCGCCGACCTCATCCTGGCCGCGGTGCGCGCCGGGCGCCGCCGTCCGCTGACGCTCGGCCGCGCCGACCGCCGGTACTTCACGTTCTGCGCCGGCCTGGGCCTGGACGCCGAGGTGGTGCGGGCCGTGGAGGAGCAGCGCGCGGCGGGGCTGCGCGCCACGCCCGCCCGGTACGTCCGCACCGCCGTACGCCGGTTCTTCACCACCGACCGGCGGCACCCCGCGCTGACCGTCGAGACGCCCGGCGGCTCCGCGGTCGACCGCGTGCTGCTCGGCATCGTCTCCAACACCGCCCCCTGGACGTACGCGGGCCCGCTGCCGGTGAACCCCACGCCCCGCGCGCGGCTGGCCGGCGGCCTCGACGTCCTGGCCGTACGCCGCATGGACGTGCTGTCGTCGCTGGGCCTGCTCGCCGCGATGGCCTCCCCGGGCGGCATCCGGCCCGGCCATCCGGGCACGTCCTCCCTGTACGACCTGACCGCGTTCACGTTCCGCGCGGACCGTCCGGTGGCGTTCCAGGCCGACGGCGAGTACCTCGGCGAGCGGACCCGGGTCGATTTCGCCGCGGTTTCAGACGCGGTCCGTCTGGCCGTGTGACCTGACCCTTCGCAGGTCAGACGGGTGGGCCATATCACACATTTAACATGCGTGTGACGCATACGACATGCGTTTGGCCGTGCACCCCCTGGCAAGGTCTTGCGCGAGATCCTCTCGGCTGAGAGTCTCAAAGAGGCGTCGGGCGATCGAGTCAGACGCATCGCACAAGGCCAGACCGGTCATGGACGCCGAACAATGTAAGGGACCGATGAACATCGGCCCTGAAATTACGGGCAAGTTCGTGAATGCGTTCACAAAGAATTGGAGCCCTGTCACCCCAAGGGCTCCGCGTCGAGGAGGAGAGGACCGCATGGACTGGCGCCACCGCGCTGCCTGCCGTGACGTGGATCCCGAGATTTTCTTCCCGATCGGCAACAGCGGCCCCGCCGTGCTGCAGATCGAGGAGGCGAAGCAGGTGTGCCGCCGCTGTCC
>Ga0164243_10007948_pt1 | contig 15759 bp, 15 predicted proteins | sample OricompcompostOP_FD_108781 | JGI IMG/M metagenome (GOLD analysis project Ga0164243, IMG submission 108781) | Organic Plus compost microbial communities from Emeryville, California, USA - Original compost - Organic plus compost (OP) | ecosystem: Engineered > Solid waste > Mixed feedstock >...
CCAGCGCCAGCGGGTGTCGCTCGCCCGGGCCTTCGCGGTCGACCCCGATGTCATCCTGTGCGACGAGTCCTTCTCGGCCCTAGACGAGATCACCGCCAAGAATCTGCGCGCCGAGTTCGTCGAACTGGTCCGCTCCGGAGGCAAGACCGGCATCGTCATCACCCACAACATCGGCGAGGCGATGTCGTTGGGCAACCGGATCCTGGTGCTGCGCCCGCCGGGCCACCTCGCCGCCGACATCCACCTCGACCACGTCACCACCGATCAGCAGCGCGCCGAGCTCCGCGAACGGGTCCTACTCGCCATGGACCCGACCCATGAGCCCGACAGCGACGCCGGCGATCCTGCCGGGTCGATCTCGGCCGGCGGGGCTCGCCGCTCGGGCGCAGAGGCCGGGCGCCCGTGAGCCACCCCACCGAATCCGGCTCGACGGACGCTGCCCTTCCGCGTCGTGACAGCCTCGGCTACGTCGCGAAGGGCCCCGCGGACGGCCATCCGGTCGTGCTCCTGCACAGCCTGGGAACCGACCACACGATCTGGGAGCCCTGCCTCGACCTGCTCGAGCAGCGCTGGCTGATCGCGCCGGACACCGCTGGCCACGGCGACAGCACCGGCCAGCTCGACGGCCCGGTCACGGTGCAGCGTTGGGCCAATGACCTGCACGCTCTGCTCGAGGAGCTCGACGCACCGCCCGCCGTACTGGTCGGGGTCTCGATGGGAGGCATGCAGGCGGTCGCCTACGCCGCCGCGCACCCCGACCGCGTCCGTGGCCTCGTCGTGGCGGACAGCTTCGTCAAGCTCGACCCGGCCGTTGCCCGGACGAAGATCACCCAGCAGGAGCAGGCGGTCGACGCAGGCTCGATGGCCGCCGTGGCCGACGAGTACGTCGCCGCGACCTTCGATCCGCCCTACCCGCCCGGTGCCGAGCTGGTTCGCAAGGCAATTGCAAGGCTCCGGCCCGAGGAGTACCTCGCCACGGTGCGTGCGACCTTCGGGGTCGACATCGAGTCCCTCCTTCCGCAGGTCGACGTACCCACGCTCGTGCTCTGGGGCGAGCAGGACACCAAGGCACCGCGGTCCCTCTCCGAAGACATCGCGGCGGGCATCCGGGGCAGCCGTCTACGGACGATCCCGCGCGCCGGCCATCTCTCGAACATCGACAACCCGGAGGCCTTCGCCCGCGAGGTCCTCGACTTCCTGGGCCACCTCGACACCACTGCTCGTGACGAGCAGGACGCCGACCGACACCTGAAGGGCGCTAGCCATGGGCAGCACACATGAGATCACCGTCGACATCAATGGCCAGAGCCGTCACGCCGTCGTCGCCGGCCGGACCAACCTGGCCGACTTCCTGCGCGACCAGTTCGGCCTGACCGGCACGCATGTGGGCTGCGAGCACGGCGTGTGCGGAGCCTGCACCGTGCTGCTCGACGGTCAGCCGGTCCGCTCCTGCATCATGCTCGCCGCCCAAGCAGACGGCCGGGCGATCACCACCATCGAAGGCCTGGCCGGCCCCACGGACGAGCTCAATCCCGTCCAGGACGCCTTCTGCGGCGCGCACGCCTTGCAGTGCGGCTTCTGTACGCCGGGCATGGTGCTCGCGGTTCACGCACTTCTCGACCGCGTCGAGGAGCCCGACGACGCCCAGATCGAGGAAGCGATCGGCGGCAACATCTGCCGCTGCACCGGGTACGTCCAGATCCGCGAGGCCATCGCCACCGCGGTCCAGAACCGGTTGCGTCAGCACGAGCCCGACGGCTCCGGTGCCGCCGCGTCGGCGGACGCACTCCCCGCACGGGCCAGCTAGCGCGCCGTACCGCCTGCTCCACGACCGAACCCACGAAGGGATGGCTGCTCCCCCATGACCGACACCATCAGCGAACCAGTCGACGACACGGTCACCGCACCCGCAACGAAGCCGCGGCCGAGCACCGACCCCGCGCCCACCACCGACAAGGACTTGATGGAGCCCGGCGGCCAGACCGCGGACGCCACTGACCATCGGCACCGGTTCGTGTCCCGTCACGCCCGAGTCCGCGAGGACCGCCGCTTCGTCACCGGACGCGGCCGTTACGTCGCCGACGTGCTCCCGACCGGCACCCTCCACGTCGGACTCGTCACGAGCCCGCATCCCCACGCTCGCATCCTCGGCATCGACGCCAGTGCCGCTCTCGAGATCCCCGGCGTGGTCGCCGTCCTCACCGGGGAGGAGCTCGCCGCCGGGACCGAGCCGCTGCGTCAGTACCTGGACGTTCCCGAGGTGCAGTGGCGGCCGCTCGCGCACGGATCGACACGGTACGCCGGGGAATGGGTCGCTGCCGTCGTCGCCGAATCCCGCGCCGTCGCCGAGGACGGCGCCGAAGTGGTCGACGTGACCTACGAGGAGCTGCCCTTCGTCATGGATCCGGAGGTCGCCCGCCGGCCGGACGCTCCTCTGGTCCACCCCAGTCACGGCACGAACCTCATGGCCGACCGGAAGTTCACCTGGGGCGAGGTCGAGAAGAACCGCGCCCGTGCCGACGGATCGGTCACGGTGAGGACCCGGTGGAACCGCAACTCCACGGTCCCGCTGGAGACCTTCGGCGTGGTCGCCTCCTGGGACAGCCGCAGGGATCTGCTGGACGTGTGGGCTTCGATCCAGATGCCGCAGTTCCCCGACCAGGTCGCGGGCGCGCTGCGCATCCCGAGCAACCAGGTGCGAGTCCACTTCGACATCGACGTCGGCGGTAGCTACGGCGTCAAGCGCGGTATCAAGCACGCCGTCCTGGCGAGCTATCTCAGTCGCACCCTCGGCTCGCCGGTGGCGCTCATCGAGGACCGCAGCGAGAACATGCACGGCGGCGACTTCCACGGTCCGGATCGGATCTTCGACGTCGAGATGTGCTACACCCGCGACGGCGAGATCACCCATATCCGCATCGACGTACTCGACGACGAGGGCGCCTACCCGGGGCGGTCACCGCTCCAGCTCGCCAAGCCGATCGGCGCGATCGTCGGCCCGTACGCGATCACGAGCGCGGAATACAACGCGAGCGCCGTCGTCACCAACAAGACCGGCCAGGTCGCGGTGCGTGGCTTCGGCCAGTCGCCGACCAACTACGCGATCGAGTCCGCGATGGATGCCGTCGCCCGTGAGCTCGACATGGACCGCCTCGAGCTACGGCTGCGCAACTTCATCCCCGCCGACGCCTTCCCTTACCGGATCCCGAGCGGCACCGAGTACGACTCGGGCGACTACGCCGCCGTCACCGACAAGGCGCGGGAGATCTCCAGCCTCGAGGAGCTCGTCGTCGAACGCGACGAGTTGCGCCGCCGGGGGCGGCTCGCCGGGATCGGCTTCGCCAGCTGTCTGGAGCCGGGCGGCGGGAACGCGATCTTCGAGAACCTGATGAACCCGAAGAACGACAAGACCACCTTCCCCGAGGCCTGCCGTCTGCGCGTCGACGGTCAAGGAGCGATCACCGCGATCATCTCGATCTCCTCCGCCGGTCAGGCCCACGAGACAATGGTCGCCACCCTCGTCGGCGAGGAGCTCGGCATCGACCCCGCCAAGGTCGCGGTCATCCGGTCGGACTCGCTGGCCGGCTTCCCGTCGCAGAGCCCCGTCGGCAGCCGGATGACGATCGTCCTCGGCCAGGCCTTGCACGGCGCGGCCACCGAGCTGAAGGACAAACTGTGCCGGATCGGCGCCCACGTGCTGGGCCTCTCCGTCGATGACGTCGCCTACGAGAACGGCGACGTCGTCGCCGTCGGCGACGACAACAAGCGGGTCACCTGGGAGGAGCTGGTGGCGGTCGCTCATCGCAAGCAGCATCGGATGCCGCCCGGCGTCCAGCCCGGACTCGAAGTGGTCCACGTCGCCCATACGCCGCGCTCCGGGACCCTGGCTGCCCCCGATGGGACCGTGCAGCTCTACCCCTGCTACTCCTTCGAGGTCCACGTCGTCCTTGCCGACATCGACCCCGAAACCGGCAAGGTCGACCTGCGCAAGTACTTCATCGCGCACGACTGCGGCACGGTCATCAACCCCGACGTCGTACGTGGGATGGTGTACGGCGGCACCGCGCACGGCATCGGTGTCGCCCTTTACGAACAGTTCGCCTTCAGCCCCGACGGGCAGCCACTGACCCAGTCCTTCATGGACTATCTCCTGCCCAGCGCCCACGAGGTGCCGCAGATCGTCGACGCCGAGCACTGCACGCCCTCGCCGTTCACTTCGCACGGACAGAAGGGGGTCGGTGAGGCCGGCTACATGGGCGCGCCCGCGGCCGTGGCGAGCGCGGTCAACGACGCACTCACCGCGGTCGGGGCGCCGCCGGTCCTTTCTCTGCCGATGAAGCCCAGTGACATCTGGTCCGCGACCCGCGCCATCGAACCGACCACCGCCACCAAGGAGCACCAGTGACCTCGACCCCTGCCGCCGAGACCAACCACATCTCGGTGGACTCCCACGCCCACATGGCCCCTCGCGCCCTGCTCGAGCGACTCGCCACGAGCAACACCGACTTCCCCCACATCGCGGTCACGCCCCACGAGAGCACGTTTCGGGTCGCATTCAACGGCGGCGAGCCGACCCGCCCGATCGCGCCGGGACTGACCGATCTCGCCCGGCGACGAGCGTGGATGGCCGACAACGGGATCGGCCACCAGCTCGTCGGTGGCTGGCTCGACATCTTCGGCTACGACCTGCCCGCCGACGAAGGCGTCGCCTGGGCCGAGGCGCTGACCGCAGCGCTCCGTGCGGAGGTCGGCGACGACCGCAGTCTCACCGTCCTCGGCACGGTCGCCCTCCAAGACCCCGAGCGCGCGGCGGCCGCGGTCAAGAGCCAGACGGCTGAAGGGCTTCCGGGGATCATGATCGCCACCAGGGCGGGCGGCCGAGAGCTCGATGACCCTGCCTTCGAGCCATTGTGGGCGGCCGCCGACGAGGCCGAGGCCATCGTCTATCTCCATCCCGGGTTCGGCGGCGCCAGTGACCGCTACCAGGAGTTCGGTCTGGTCAACGGGCTCGCCCGCCTCGAGGACACGACCGTCACGCTGGCCCGGCTGCTCTACGCCGGAGTCCCGGCCGCCTGGCCGCGCCTCAAGTTCGTCATTGCCCACGGCGGCGCGGCGCTGCCCTATGTGCTGGGGCGCCTGGTCCGCAACCACACGATCAACCCCGACACGACCAAGGACCCGCTGGAGTCCTTCGCGCGGCTCTACTTCGACAGCGTCGTCTTCGATGCCGATGCCTTGCGGTTCCTGGTCACCAAGGTGGGCGCCGACCGGGTCCTGCTCGGCTCGGACTATCCGTTCCCGATCGGCGACCTGCAGCCGCGCGGAGTGCTCGCGGAGCTCTCCGACCAGGAACGGGCCGTCATCGAACGCGGCACCGGTCGGCTCCTCGCCGGAGGTCGCTCGTGAAACCGGCCGACTTCGACCTACATCAACCCCGGACCGTCGAGGAGGCCCTGGACCTGCTCGCCGAGCACGCCGCGGTCGGCAAGGTCCTCGCCGGTGGGCAGAGCCTCGTCCCGCTGCTCAACTTCCGGCTCGCCCGCCCCGAGCATCTCATCGACCTGAGCAAGATCGCCGCGCTCCGGTCGCTGAGTCGCACCGCCGGTGTGCTGTCCGTAGGTGCGATGGTGACCTACGCCCAGGCGCAGCGTTCGCCCGCCGTCACCGAGGGCGCCCCCTTGCTGAGTGCGGCGATCCCGCACATCGGCCACGACGCCATCCGCGCGCGCGGCACGATCGGCGGCAGCGTTGCCCACGGTGACCCGGCGGCCGAGGTGCCGGCCGTCGCCGTGGCGCTCGACGCCGAGGTCATCGCGCGAAGCGTGCGCGGCACCCGCACCATCGCGGCGGCCGAGTTCTTCACCGGGAACCTGATGACCAGGCTGGCCGACGACGAACTCCTCGTCGAGGTCCGCTTCGCCCATGCCACCCCCGGGACGGGTGCCGCCTTCGAGGAGGTCGGTCGGCGCAGCGGCGACTTCGCCCTCGCCGGTGCCGGCGCCCAGGTCAGGGTGGAGTCCGGGGTGATCGCCGAGGCGCGGCTGTGCCTGACCGGAGTCGCCAGCCGGCCGGTGCGGATCAGCGAGGCCGAGCAACTGCTCGTCGGCGCGGAGCTCTCGGCATCGACCACCGAGCGCGTGGTCGACATCGTCCGCTCCCGTATCGACCCCAGCGGCGACCTGCACGCTCCGGCCGAGTACCGCCGCGCGGTGGCAGGAACGCTGGCCGCACGTGCGCTCGCCAAGGCCAGTCAGCGCGCCACCGAGAACAGCAGCCATATCTACCAGGAGGCATCCAGGTGATCTACGAACTCCGCGAGTACCTCGCCTACGACCACACCCTCGAAGCGCTCCACGATCGCTTCCGCACCACCACGTTGCCGCTGTTCGCCAAGCACGGCCTCGACGTCGTCGGCTTCTGGAACGACGAGACGGACCCCACCCGGCTGATCTATCTCCTACGTTTCGCCGACGAGGACGCGAAGGCCCGCGCCTGGTCAGGCTTCCAGAGTGATCCGGAGTGGAAGGCGGCGAAGGCCGAGTCGGAGACCGACGGCCCCATCACCGCGTCCATGTCGAGTCGCGTCCTCGCGCCGGTCGATTACTGGCCGGCCCCCTGATCCGCCCCACCACCGAAGGGACTTCGCCCGTGCTCGAGCTCAATCACCAGTTCCAAGTGCCCCTCGGCGTCGATGACGCCTGGGGCCTCCTCACCGACCTCCCCACCGTCGCACGCTGCCTTCCCGGTGCACACCTGGACGCCTCCGACGGTGGCGAGTTTCGGGGCGGACTCGCCGCCAAGATCGGACCGATCACGGCCCGGTACCGGGGCGCCGCCTCCTTCCGGGAGCGCGATGAGGTCGCCCACCGTGCCGTTGTCGAGGCCCGCGGCCAAGAAGAGAAGGGCAGCGGTTCGGCCTCCGCGCTGATCACCATGGTTCTCAAGCCGGACGGCGCCGCCACCGTGGTCGACGTGACCACCGAGATGAACATCAGCGGCCGCGCCGCCCAATTCGGCCGCAGCCTCCTTGCCGAGGTGAGCAACTCGCTGATGGGCCAGTTCGCCGAGAACCTGGCCGAGATGATCCGCAGCGGCACGACCGGCTCCGAGGCCGGCCGCGGCGCGACCACTCCTCCCGAGGCAACCGCCTCCGCGGCGCCGGCCGCCACCCCGGTGGGGACAACGGCGGGCGCAACCACGGGCGAACTCGACGTCGTACGCACGCTGGTGGTGCCGGCGCTCAAGCGAGCGCTGGTGCCGGCCTCAGCCGGCCTGGCCGGTCTCGCGCTGGGGCTGCTGGTCGGGGCGCGCAGGCGTGGCCGCGGGGGTGCCGGGATCCCGCTCACCTATGTACTCCCCTATCCGGGCACGCGCCTGGCCGATCCCGGCCGCGATGCCTCGTGGTGACCGGGCCACCAGCGTCGGTCGCCGTCCCTCGTTCCGGTCACTGACAGGCAACCTCATCCCGGCTGTTCGCGGGCAGGAGCCAGGATCGCGCGCCGCAGTCGTCTCAATCGCCAGCGACCATCATCGAAACCGCTCCAACGAAGAGAGAACACCATGAAGCGCCCACACCGTACGTCTCGGCACCCGCGGCTCCGCACGACGCTGCGGAGCGCCGCGGCCGCGCTCTCGGCCCTTGCGCTGGGGGCGACCCTCGTCGCCTGCGGTAGCGATGCCGCCTCAGGCGAACCACGGGTCAACGTCGTCGCCTTCCAGGAACCGTCCCTCGGGGCGTTCCTGCCCGCGATCATCGAGTCGCGCGGTATCGACAACGACCACGGGCTGGATCTTCGGTTCACCTATGCGACACCGGACAACTACAACACCGAGTTCTCCGCCGGCCACTTCGACGTCGGCGCCAGTGCCGCCCTGCTCTCCGAGGCGCTCCGGACCGAGCGCGGCTCCAAGGTGACCTATCTGTTCAACCTCTTCGACTATTGGGGCACCGTGGTCACCAAGAACAGCGGCATCAAGTCCCTGGGCGACCTGTCGGGGCACAGTCTCGCCGCAGCGACCGGGACGACGAACTACGCCATGTTCGCGTGGTTCGCGAAGAAGGCCGGCCTCAATCTGAGTTCGGTGGACACCCAGAACCAGACCACCTCGGGGCTGTCCACGATGGCCAAGACCGGCCGCACCGATGCCACCGAACTGTGGGAGCCGGCCTACTCCACACTGACCCACGGCGACGACTCGATCTCGACGGTGAATCTCGACTACGGCGCCTGGGAGAAGGCCTTCGGTACCGACCAGATCCCCTACCTCGGCGTGGCCGCCACCACGGCGTGGGCGGACAAGCACCCCGACGAGGTCCAGAAGCTCTATGACATCTACAAGGACGCCGCCGACTGGGTCCAGCAGCACCCCGCCGACGCCGCCAAGATCATCGCCAAGGACATCCCCGGTGGGAACGCCGAGGTCATCGAGACCCTGATCAAGAACAACGACCGTCTCCAGCTCGACGTCCAGCCGGCCGCGAAGGTGGCCAACGGCATCCGGTCGGTCTTCAAGGCCGGGATCCAGACCGGCTACCTCACCAAGCAACCGCCCAAGTCGATCATCTACAGCGGCCTGAAGTGACTCCACGCCCGGACGGCCTTCGGCCGGCGCGGCACGCACACAAGTGACCGGCCCCGAGCATTCTGCTCGGGGCCGGTCACTGCACGGTGACGACCGTCCTCGGGGCTGGGCGCCAACGTCAACGCATGTACAGCGTGCACACGGTCGGTGATGGATCGAGCAGTTCCGCGGACGCCGTCACGACGCGGAGTTCGATCGGCACCTGACCGCTGATCGGACTCCCCGGGGCGCGCACGAGACCTGAATGAAAGTCAGAGTGCCGGAGGCGGGACTTGAACCCGCACGCCCAAGGGCACGGGAACCTAAATCCCGCGTGTCTGCCTGTTCCACCACTCCGGCTGGCGGAGTCAGTCTAGGGGCCGCGACGCCTGGGCCGGCGACCGCGCCCGGCCCGAAGCGACGACCGGACCTGGCCCCGGGAGGCCGAGCGCTCTCTTCTACGGTGGGGGCATGCCGACCCTGGTCCTGGCCTCCCAGTCCCCAGCGCGCCTGACGACCCTGCGAAGCGCGGGCGTCGAGCCGGTGGTGATCGTCAGCGGCGTCGACGAGAGCCGCCTCGACGGGCTCCCGCCCCGCGAGCTCGCGCTTGGCATCGCCGAGATGAAGTGCGCGACGGTCGCGTCCCGTGACGACCTGCCTGAGGGCGCCGTCGTCCTCGGCTGCGACAGCGTGCTCGAGCTGGAGGGCAAACCGCTTGGCAAGCCGGGCACAGCCAGGGAGGCGGTCGAGCGGTGGCAAGCCATGCGCGGACGCAGCGGTGTGCTGGTCACCGGCCACGCGCTCACCGACACTGCCAGCGGCGCGACCGTCTCCCGTACCGCAGCGACGACGGTCCACTTCGCGCCGATCAGTGACGACGAGATCACCGCGTACGTCGCCACCGGCGAGCCGCTTCATGTCGCCGGCGCGTTCACGATCGACGGCCTCGGCGGCCCCTTCGTCGCGAGCATCGAGGGCGATCACCACAACGTCGTCGGGCTCAGTCTTCCACTGGTCCGGGTGATGCTTGCCGAGCTGGGCCACGAGTGGACCGATCTGTGGACCAGTCACTGACCTGCTCGGAGAGCTCGGCGAGCTCGCCGTCCTCGATCCGGCCGAGGACCTCCGCGGCATCCGCCGTCGCGTGCGGGTCCTCGTAGACCTCTGTGTAGCGAATCTTGCGGTGGAAGACGAACTGCCGGAGCGTTTGCACCTGTAGGCTGAGGGCATGCCGACTTCACACACTGGCCGTGACCTCGCCTACTGCCGTATCTCGCTCGACACGTCGCGCTCCGGGTCGATCGCTAAGCAACGGGAGCGTCTAACGGCGGCTGTCGTCGCCGCCGACCGCGACCCTGACCGGATCCGCTGGCACACGGATGAGGGCGTATCGGGGTCGAGGGACGTGAAACGACCTGGCCGCGATGCTCTTATGCGGACGGTTTCGAAGGGTGACCGGGTCTTAGTCACGAAGATCGACCGGCTGGCGCGCAATGTTGACGACCTGCGCCGCATCGTGCAGCACATTGCGGACGTTGGCGCGTCGATTCGGTTTGTGGATAACGATATCGATACTGCGTCGGCGTCGGGTCGCCTGATCCTGATGATTCTTGGCGCTATCGCAGAGTTTGAAGCACAGTTGATCGGTGAACGTCGAAGGGAGTCGATGGATACTTTCCTCAATGAGGGTCGTCATGCGGTAGGGAAACCACCGTTTGGGTTTAAGGCTGTCGATAACCCGAATGGTCGAGGGCTTGTCCTGGTGCGTGACCCGGAGACGGCTCCAATACTCCGTAAAGCGTTGGAAATGGTCCTGGACGGTAAACCGCAGGCGAACGCTCGGCGGTTGACTGGTCATACGCCTAGCGGTTTTGGCGACTTGTTGCGGAACCCGCGTCTGGCGGGTATGACTCGCCGCCCGAACGGCGAGGTTGTGAAGACTAACGGCGTGCCGCGTGTTGACGCCGACGCGGCTGTGTTGTCTCTTGCGGAATGGGACCGTCTGCAAAAACTGTTGGATAAACCGGCTCGGAAAACATGGGGGCGGGGTGTTGGTTTTGGGAAGGCTTTAGAGTGCGGCATTTGTGCAAGCCGACTGTATGTGAACCGTAAAACGAAATATTCTTCGTATGTTTGCCGTTCGGCTTCCGACGACATGAACCGGCACAGTTTAGGTATCCGGTTTGAGGCAACAAACGAATATGTGGCGGAAACGTTCCTTGAGTTGTGGGGGGCGGAACCGTATCGAACTGCTGTTGTTGTTGAGGATGATTCTCGACGCGCGGACGCTGTTGCGGCGGCGAATGTGCGTATTACTGAACTGTCGCGGCGAATGCAGCAGGAGAGCGACCCGGAAGCGTTGGCAGGTATCGCTGGCGAGTTGGTGGAGGCTAACCGGCACCGGATTGAGGCTGAGTCGATCCCGGCTGAACGTCGGGAAACGGTTTCGATATCGGAACGCACTATCGGGGAAGTGTGGGCAGATGCGGAGGATGATACGGAACGTGAGGAATTGATTGCGGCTTTCGGGTCGTTTGTGGTGCATCCGGGTCTTCGTAGCCTTGGCCCTAAGGGTCAACCTGTGAGCGAGCGTGTCGAATGGCGAGGCTTGACGCCTGACATGGTTTTCGTTAACGCTGTCCGGGCTCAGGTTGTTTTGGTTGAGGCTGCTGAGGCCAGTCAGGAGAGTTTGTTTCCTGGGCTGCCTGTACGGCGGGTTAATGCGGGGCTACGTGTTGAGGTTCGCCCGAGGTAACGGGGGCGATTGTCTAGATGTTTCTGTCGGGGACGGCGAAGGAGTGTCTGTCTGGCGTGACATAGTTCTGCCGATGCCCGTTCAGGACTGCGGCGGATCGCCGGTGATGCGGCGTGACCGGAGTCGGGAGGCATGGAGTATCGAGTAGGGAACCGACACAGGGAGACGTGGAAGACGTAACGCATGATCTTTTGACACCGGGGCAGGTGGCCGCCCGGTGGGGTGTATCGACGGGACACCTTGCGAACCTCCGCTATCGCGGCGAGGGAATCGGCTACGTGAAGATCGGCGCGAGGGTCGCCTACCGGCTCTCTGACGTGCTCGCCTACGAGGTAGAGCACTACGTGGCCCCGGTGAGCGCATGAGCGTCACGCAACTGTATCCGTCGCCTGCCGAGCGCCGGGACGAGGAAGCCGCTGCCGCGATTCTGGCGGAGGCTGGTATCTCGTGGGCGCGTTTGAAGGATGAGCGGAACCGGGCCATGTGTGTACTGGCCGAGGCTGGTTGGACGACGCGCGAGATTGCCGCAGTGTTCGAAGTGAGCAAGTCCACCGTGGATCGGGTTTTGTCCCAAAACGGGACAAACAGACTGGACCCGCGCGGTGGTGCTCGTGGACGGAAACCCACGGCAGAAGACACTAAACGGCATGCGCCTGTGGGTGTCGCTGTGGTGTAGATCGTCGCTCTCTAGTTTTTCTGCGGGGCTGTCGGGTTTCCGCACGGGTTGCGCCCGTCCGTGAACGCGCGGCATTGGCTCTTATCGGATGCTGCCCAAAGGATGGGCGGCTAGGAGGTTCGTTTGACTGTTTCAGGCAGTTGTCTTGTTGTGGCGCATAACTCGCATCGTGCGCGGCGGCAGAATGTGGAACAAATGTTTGGCGTTGTTTTGGGTGACGACGTGTTGACGTTTGCGCGTTGCGGGAATCGGTTGTGTTGCACCGCCCAGCATGCGGAATGGCGGCAGAGCCGGTGAGCGTCTGTGCGGTTCAGGAAGGCGCGGAGGTTGCGCGGGGGCATGTTCCCTCACAGGGTGTCTCACCGGGCGTGTGTGAAGCGGAGAGACGGTCAGACTGTGGTGAGCATGGCGGATTGTGTGCTTACCGGGGTGATGAGCCGGAGCGTTGCCGATGGTGTCATTCGACGTGGGCGGCTATTGCGGCGTTGTTCCGTCAAGGTTGGGTTGACGGCAAGGGTAAGTGGCATCCCTATTTGTGGTCTGAGGTTCATTCGTGCGAGCAGGCGAGCGTGTGGCGTGGGAAACCGAGGCCGGTTCGGCGGCATCGGGTACGGGAGGCCGCGCGGATGCGTGCACGCGGCATTCTGACGGCTTCTGCGGTTCAGGAGGGCACCTGTAGCGCTTCTGTGGGGAAACCCACCGCCGAGGGTTCACCGGGCGTCTGTGAAGCGGAGAGACGGGTTAACGCGGGTACGCGGGGGATTGTGTATGTCGAATGCGCCGCATGTTGCCGCCGCTACGGCGTCATGGTCGAAACAGTCGACATAGCCAAATGTTCACACTGTTGCGGCCCCGTCACCGTGGTAGGTGCACCAGACGACCACGGGCGACCCTCGAACGACGAACTAGGTTTGAAAACCGTTCGCGCCGTCACAAGGACGGCAAGTTGAACGACAGCGACCCCTGGAATCCCGATAACGAAGACCTGCCCGACGAGCGCGACGAGGCCGAGGTCGAGGCCGACGCCGTAAGCGTGGATCCGTTCGCTGCTGTGCGTGCACGGGCGGTCGCAACACTAGGCCGACGCGGGGTAATCGGACACGACGGCTCCACCCCGTGGAACACGGCTAATCAGCGTGACCGCGCTCTCGCGCGTCGAGTCGCTGAGTTCTATGCAAACAATCCCAGCGCCGACGATGAGCACGCCTGCGATGCCTTGTCGCTGCGCCGATGGGAGTTGTACGCGGGTCGATGGTTGGCGGTCGCAGGCGGGTTGATGCGCCGCACAGGCGGGAAATGGAAGGTCACGGATTTGGAAGAGGTAATGGTTTGACTGTGTTCGATATTGATTTTGGCGGCGGAATGCATACTCGTGCGACCATGGCCGAGATAGCCGCAGTGTTCGAAGTGAGCCACCAGACCGTAAGTCGGATTTTGCTCAAAATGGGCAAAGAGCGCGACCCGCGCGGGGGCGCTCGTGGACGGAAGCCGGACCCTCGCGGCGGCGCTCGCATGCGGCACGGACTCCTGGCCTGCACCGGAGAGGGCCAATATGTCGCCACTATTCCCGGTCAAGCACCGTGAGTGGCAACCAGTCGCTTATTTGGCGATGGATGGCCGCTTTCCGGGAAGTAAATAAAGGGATTCAGGGTCGCAATTTCACTCCCGGTGAAATGGGTGTGTTGTTTTCTGTTGCGACACATGCTCACCCTGACGGAACGAGAATCTTTCCGGGTGGGGCGACTATCGCGGACGAGACAGGCGCAGACAGGAAAACAGTCACCAAGGCTCTTAAAGCTGCCCGTGACCAAAACGTGATGAGGCGAATAAGGAACGGAAACAGCCGTAAAGGTGTGGCGGACGAATATCGTCTAGTCGAGCCGCGTGACTGGCGGCTGCGACACCAGAGCCGAAACCATATCCCTGTTAGCCCGGTCGTCCACACAGTGCCGGTGCTGCCGGACCCTGGCGAACCTCTCCCGTTCTGAACCGATGGGAGTGTTTCCCTCTGATCCACCGATGGGAGTACGTCCACGACCGATGGGAACTATTCCCGCGATCGATGGGAGTAAACGGGCCGCCAAGAGTGCTATAGGAAGAATGCTATGAAGAGTGCTACTGCACTCTCTTCTATCGAAGAGAGTAGACGCGCGCGTACGCGCTGGCGCGCGTGGCGCTCGCAACCTCGACCAGAAGCCGGGGGGCTCCCTTGCCGACGCCGGTTCAACCTGGGCGGGTGTGGACTTCTGGTCAAGGTTAAGAAACCACCGGCCCTTTAAGGGGCCGGGGTTGTTTTCAGTGCTTGAGTATTTCTGTAACACAGACTTGCGAAAGTGAAGACAACAAAGACTGAACGAATGATTGATTGCGAAACCCTTAAAGGTTTCGCTCAATTGAAACCTGTTTCAGAACTGAAACAAACCTCGCTCAACGCTCGGTCAAGGAACACTTGAAACCACCTTGGTTTCAAACTTCCTTCCACGCTTGGCGCTGCCAGCGCCGCAAGCAGTTGGTCTGATGCTTGGCTTGGTCAAGGATCGTTGCGTAAGTCAACGCGCATGCGCACGCGGGGAGTCCGTACGGGTAGCACCCGCGATTGCTTTCACAACTTCAAATCAAACAACAATTAACCCGAATGTAATGCAAACCCAGAAAGGCAAATCGAAACAGTTTCACATATCGCTATCGAAAAAATCCCGCGCTTCGAAATACAAACCAATTTATGCGAATGCCCAATAACGGCAGGGGCACGCGGAAAAGTATAACCGGCCCTACTTCTCTAGACCCAGCGCTCTTGGCCGCAAAAAAACGAGCGCAGGTTAGAAATGCTTTTCGTGGGAATAGGTAATGATTAACGAAATAGCGTCTAAAGGCGCTAGAAAAAGAGGAATTATTCAAGTGAATCAGAGCAATTATGGGCAAATTGGCCGCTATTCTCGATAATTCGGCCGTATCGTATCACGATCCCGCGTTGATGGTGGCCGAAGCGTGGCCCGGTGACCCTGATATGCGGGTCCGGGATTGTCGGCGCTGCGGTAGCGCATTCACACAGTCACGATCACGCCGTGGCCGACCGGTGGCGTTCTGTAGCGACCAGTGCAGGGCCGAATTCGGCACGCACGGGGAGATTCGGCTCGACCGGTCGGCACACAACACAGGCGTCGTGGATGCGACCACAACCACCGGGCGACACGGTGGCCGCACGGTCGAACACAATGCGGAACAACTCGCAGACCTGTTAGGCATGTACGACGTTGTTCGCCGCGCTGGTGTCGTCGTGTTCGACGTGGACGACGACAACGCGCCCGTGGACGTGTTTAAGCGTGAACTCGACCGAAACCTCTATGCGGAGCGCAAAACCGCTCATAAGGCCGGTTGTGTGGCAGTGAGCGTGCTCTACGACTTGGGCGGTGGCGCGACCGTGGGCCGGACCGTGGCCGGTTCTCATGTTGACCGCGTTACAGGTCAAAAGGATGTGACCGCTGACTGGCAAGAGCGGCTTGATGCCGCTGCCGCGTGGCTGTGTGACGCAGTGTAGGTCAAGGTTGTGGCGAAAAAGGCGACAACTTATGAGAGGCCGCGGCAAAGACTTTTGTTACCACCATGCGCCGCTGAAAGGGTGTGAGCGCCGAATGAAGAACGTCAACATACCAACAGGCATGGATTCCCAGGTGGAGGACATGCTTTTGTGTGCCGGTGTTATGTCGCGCCGCTCTCGCGCCGAGTTCGGCGCAACGATGCTCAAGTTTGCGGACAAGTGGCGCAC
>Ga0164243_10007950_pt1 | contig 15757 bp, 8 predicted proteins | sample OricompcompostOP_FD_108781 | JGI IMG/M metagenome (GOLD analysis project Ga0164243, IMG submission 108781) | Organic Plus compost microbial communities from Emeryville, California, USA - Original compost - Organic plus compost (OP) | ecosystem: Engineered > Solid waste > Mixed feedstock >...
AGCAGGAAGAGAAATAACGGGATCACCTGGAACCGGAAACGGTTATTTTCTCCCAGCTCCAGGAAGTTACCTGCCAGCATGAGATACAAAATGTTAAAAGCCGCGTAGCATGCGGCGATATCCTGCCATTCCCATGCGGCGAGGCCTTTGCGCACCTGTTTCCAGCGCCTGAAGCCCGTCCACGCCAGCATCCCGAAGGAAACCGCGTATAGCAGTACCAGTATGGCATTGGTGAGGAAGATGTAGTCCTTATGGATTTTGATGTAGCCCAGGTTGAAGAAGTATTCATACCCAAGTATCCGGCTCCTGTTTTTTACCAGGTTGAAATAATTGGTAGTAGGGGAAAAGTAGAGAGAATTAGCCGTGAACGTGAGTTTGAGGTATTTTTTAGGATCGGCCTTCAGGCAGGCGATGCCGGCCTTCTGGAACTGATCGGAGATGTAGATGTAGCGGATGTTGTTGAAATTACTTTCGCTGGTGCCCTTGCACCAGTCGTGCAGCGCGCGGATGCCCGGATACTGCTTGTTTTCCGGCAGCCATTGCACGCCGTATTCTTCCAGGCAGCGGAAAGGTCCGATGTCCGCGTAGCGGCGGATGGTATCGTTGGTGATGGAGGGCGGCAGCTGCCTGTCCAGCGGCAGCATGATGCGGGCCACATTCATACCCATCCAGGTGCTGGCGGTAAAATGGCCGAACATGATTTTATTTTTCCCGTACCAGCCGGTGACCAGCAGTAGGGGAAATAACGCGGCGAGGATGGTTTTTTTGCGGAGGCCTGGTTGGCACATCAGCAGTACCAGCGCGGCTGCGGCTACTAGCCATACCAGGTGGAACATGCTGATGGTAAGGCATATGACGGCCAGGGTGAGGAATAACGCGAACCCCCATACGAATTTTTCTGTCCGTAAAAAGCGGATCAGGAAGAAGAGGGAGTAGGAGAGGAAGATCATGCCCAGGTAGGTATAGAAGTACCAGGCTTCATACAGCAGGAATGCCGGCGTGATGCAGAAGTAAGCGCTAACGGCGAAGGCTGCCCACCGTTTGCCGGTAAGTTGGTATATGGAGAGATACAGCAGTATTGTTTGAACGTAGCCGAGGATGATCCACAAGGCTTCCATTACCATCGTATAATGGTCCGGAAACGCATTCATGAGCAGGCTGCAAAGTCCGTTGAAGAGCGGCGGCTGGGAGTGGAGGTACCACATACATTCCCAGGGATGATCGATGAGTAGCTGCTTATCCAGCAGGTGCCAGGTTTCCAGCACGGGAACGGCGTTGAAATCAAAGTGGCAATAGTATCTGACGATAAAGCGGCTGATGACGGTAAGGAGCGTTAACAGCAATATCGCCGGCAAGTGCTTACGGGGCATAAGGTGCATCATATCTGCGGTACGGGATTATATATAGTAGTTAGGGCGGATGCAGGTGCATCCGGCTCCAAAATACAAAAATATTGTCAGTGTGGGGATTAATTCTCCGCTACCGCCTGCAGGGCTTCTTTTTGCAATCTTTTGCGGTTGTAGATGGGGAGCGCCACGAGGCTGACGAAGCCCAGGACGATGACCAGCAGGGTTTGCACCACCCAGATGATCCATCCGAAGGCAAAGCCGATCACTTTATTGATGTGGTAAAGTTCCAGCGTTTTTTGCACGAGCGTTTGATATGCGCCGATGCCCCCGGGGGTAACGATCATGCCTATACTACCGATTACCAGTACGGCCAGTGCGGCGCTGATGCCGAGGTGCGTGGTTTCCTGCAGGCAGTAAAAACCGATATAGACCTGAGAGAGGTAGCAGCACCAGATCAGGATGGATTGAATGATAAAGGCCCATTTATTTTCCATCTTGCCGATGGATAAGATGCCTTCCATGACGCCACGCGCCAGGTTTTTGATGGTGATGGCCGCTTTGGAGCGGGCAAACCTGCGCAGCAGCCAGACGATGATGCCGATGCCGGCAGCGGCGGCCAGCAGGAGCAGGGCCAGTTGCAGGAAATTGGCGTTGGCGAATTTGTTGCCGATGGGGATGAGTATTTCCTTATTGACGTAGGCGCCGAGCACTTCCACCTGCGTGAGTACGGTGATGGCCATGAGCAGGATGAGGCAGACCATATCCACGGCGCGTTCGGCAATCATGGTGCCTACCAGCTTATCAGCGGGAATTTTTTCGTATTGAGCAAGGATGCCGCAGCGGGTTACTTCCCCGAGGCGGGGCACCGCCAGGTTGGCCAGGTAGCCCACCATTACGGCAAAGAAGGTGTTGAGGGTAGTGGGCTGATGGCCGAGCGGCTTCATCAGCAGCTTCCAGCGGGTAGCGCGGAACCAGTGGCTGGCAATACCGAGTATCACAGCAGGTATTACCAGCCAGTAATTCGCCCGTTGAAACGCCTCTTTCATCATCTCCCATTCGCGGGGAGTGAGGTCCTTTGTAACCAGCCAAATCAGTAACACGCCTATGCCAAAAAAACAGATGAACTTAATGACATTCTTCAATGATTTAGGCATAACTAAAGCTGTTTAGGGTGTTACAATATTTACAAATGGTTACAAACCGGCAAGGGTATTATAATTTGTTTCCTTCTTTAGGGAAAATGGCAACAGGCTGATATTTTTTCGCCTCTTCAAAATCCATGGTCGCATAGGAAATAATGATCACTATGTCGCCCGGGGCTACCAGGCGCGCAGCAGGGCCGTTCATACAAATAACGCCTGAACCGCGCTTGCCTTTTATTACGTAAGTTTCCAGTCTTTCGCCGTTGTTCACGTTGAGGACCTGTACTTTTTCGTATTCAATCAGTCCCGCCGCATCCATCAGATCTTCATCGATGGTGATACTGCCAACATATTGCAGGTTAGCCTCTGTCACTACTGCGCGGTGAATCTTACACTTTAAAATTTCAATTTGCATAACTTATATACTCCCTGTGAAAAGGAGCGTCTGCAAAACTAGGGAAAATAATGTTTTGTGCCAAAGCTGACAGCCTCCTCCGGAATGCTGCGGGGAAATGTTTTTTCTGCCCGACTTTGTAAATACTGCATAATTTCCTGAAATTAGTAGCAGCAGCGTAAGAATAACTGGAAAATCCGGTAAAAAAAGAAATGTTAATATGTTTAAGTAATTGTCAACCAGAATCGTATAAAATTAATTTTCAGTTATTTCCTGCGCTGCCGGATCTGTGTATTTGACGCTGACCTAGCCACCCTGAAATTCATGTTTACAAAACGACTGTTGATTCCACTGTTAATGCTGTTCTGCCTGCAAGCGCCGGCGCAGGACTTTATTTCCCTGAATGTAAATGATGGCCTCTCCAATAACCAGGTAAACTGCATCTACAAGGACAGTAAAGGGTTTATGTGGTTTGGCACCATGAGCGGACTTAACCGCTATGATGGCACCACGTACCGCGTGTACCGCCATAAGCCTTCGGATTCGCTTTCCATCAGCGATAACTACATCCTGGCGATATACCCCGCTCCCGGGGACCGGATGTACATCCATACCCGCAACGGCGATGTGGTGTACAACCCGGTTACAGAGCAGTTCGAAAAAGCTGCCGCCTGGCTGGCCGCGCAGGGCCTCCCTGCGTATGGCATCACCTGCATGCAGCGCAGCGGCAATACCTATTGGTTCGCCTACCAGGATGGCCGTTTGTTCTGCAAAAAACAAGATTCCCCTGTAAAACAAATAGCAGTAAAGCCGGACAGCGAAAATCCCGTGACGGGTTTAGAGGGAACTCAAAGCGGTTATATGCTGGCACTGCATAAGAATGGAGAACTCGATAAGATCGCTGTGAATACGATGCAGTTGACCGAACGGAAAAATTTAATCTCTCCCCAACCCCTAAAAAAACCACTCAGCATGCGACTGTTCATAGACAGTGACGACGACCTGTGGATATACATGGAGGGAACCGATTACGGGGTGACTTATGTGGACGGTAAGACCTGGCATACGCAGCGACTCAACAGCCGCAACAGCGAACTGAATAACGATATCGTCAACAGCATTGTGCAGGACGATAAAGGGCAGATCTGGATCGGGACGGACCACGGGGGCATCAACCTGCTGAATAAAAAAACTTTCTCCGTGCAACACCTGCTGCACCGGGATGATAACAGTAAAAGCATTGCGGAAAACGCCATCTACGCGCTGTATAAAGACGACCTGGGCATCATCTGGTGCGGCACCTATAAAAGCGGTATCAGCTACTATGCGGAAAGCATGCACAAGTTTGCGCTGCACAACCGCCGCCCGGAGGAGAAATCGCCCATGGCGTACAATGATGTGAACTGCTTTGCGGAGGACCAGCAGGGCAACCTCTGGATAGGCAGCAACGGCGGGGGACTGATGTTTTACGACCGGCAGAAAAATACCTACCGCCAGTGGAAACATAACCCCAACGATCCCGGCAGCATCAGCGCGGACGTGATCCTGAGCCTGCTGGTGGACAAGGATAACAGTCTTTGGATCGGATATTACTACGGGGGACTGGATCACCTGGTAAACGGCCGTATTACCCACTATGCGCCGGACCCGGAGAACAGCCTGAGTATGGCCGATAAAACGCCGTGGAAACTCTTTCGCGATAGTCAGAACGACCTCTGGATAGGCACGCTGGGCAGTGGTTTGGACCGTTTTGATCCCAAGGGGCCGGCATTTTATCACAACAACGTGAGCATGCATAATTCCGTGCATAGCAATTTTATTACGGACCTCACGGAAGATAAGCAGGGCAACCTCTGGATTGCGACGGCTTACGGGATTGATATGATGGACAAGGCAAAAGGGCTGTTTATCCATTACCTGCACGATACGCACGGGCTCAGTAACGATAATGTGAACGCGATACTGTGCGATTCGCGGGGCTTCATCTGGGCGGGTTCCCGGGATGGGCTCTGCGTGTTTAATGCGGCTACGCAACGCTTCCGGACCTTCCGTATGGAAGACGGCCTGCCGGATAACAATATCATCGCTATTTTGGAAGACAACGGCGGTCACCTGTGGGTCAGCACTTCCAACGGCCTTTCCAAAATAACGCCCCGGCAGGAAGCCGGCAAGGGCATTGTAGGCATCAGCTGCCGCAATTTCAATTACAAGGACGGCCTGCAGGGCGATGCGTTTAACGTCAACGCGGCGTTGAAGCTGCGTTCCGGGGAGCTGGTGTTTGGCGGGGCCAATGGCTTCAACCTCTTTGACCCGGCCAGCATTATACAGGCCCGTACCGAGCCGCCGCTGGTGTTTACCAGTCTGCAACTCTTTAACCGCACGGTAGGCGTGGACGAAAAAATCCATAACCATGTGATACTGCCTGCCGGCCTCCCGGAAACAAAGGAGATCACGCTGCGCTATGATGAAAACGATTTTTCGCTGGACTTTGCCGCGCTGGATTTCCTGAATACGGACAAGAATAAATATACCTATGTGTATATGCTGGAAGGCTTTAACCGGGAGTGGCAGACGGCGGATGCGCGGTCTAAACGTATCACCTATACGAATATCAATCCCGGTACCTATACGCTGCGGCTGAAAGCCCTTAACGACGACGGGGACGCATCCTGGAAAGGCATCAGTCTGAAGATTACCATCCGCCCGCCCTTCTGGGCGACGGGATGGGCCTACTGCGTATATGCGTTACTGTTGGCCGGCGGGTTATTCCTCCTGCGGCATATTACCCTGCAAAGGGTACACCGGCGTTTTGCCCTGGCCCAGGAAAGGAAGGAGGTCCAGCGTTTGCATGAGTTGGATATGTTGAAGATTAAACTCTTTACCAATCTTAGTCACGAGTTCAGGACACCGGTGTCCCTTATCCTTGCGCCATTGGATGAAGTCATCCGGCACGAAAAAGAGCCGGTTTACCGTCAGAAATTATACCTCATGCGCCGCAATGCCAGGCGGTTGCTCAACCTGGTGAACCAGCTGATGGACTTCAGAAGGATGGAGATGCATGAGTTGAAGCTGGACCCTACGCCCGGGGACCTGATTGATTTCATCCGCGAGGCGGTGTATAGTTTTTCCGACCTGGCGGAGCGCAAGCAAATGCAGCTGGAGTTCCAGACGAATACGGCGCAGTTGTTTACCTCTTTTGATCATGATAAGATAGAGCGCATCCTGTTTAACCTGTTGTCCAATGCATTCAAGTTTACGCCCGTTGGCGGCGCAGTGCGTGTAGGCGTGCAGGTGAGTACGGACGGGGAGGACGCCCTGCTGGAACTGAAAGTCCAGGATACGGGCATCGGCATCCCGGCGGACCGCCGGGAGAGCGTGTTTGAGCAGTTCTTTAAGCACGACGTGCCGGGGGGTATCAACACCCAGGGCAGCGGGATAGGGCTGGCGATTACGCGGGAATTTGTGAAGCTGTGCAAAGGGCAGATTGGGGTGGAGAGCGAGGTGAATAAAGGGACGGTGTTTACGATTCTGCTGCCGTTTAAGCGGGAAGCGGGGATTGCAGGGGAGGATAAACCGGGAGTAGCAGCGTGGTCGGGAGGTTGGGAGCAGGAGGGTAAACCGTTGGTAACAGGGCAGGAACCGGTGGCAATACTAAGGCCGGCAGCCTCCGGGCCGGAGGATAAACCATTGGCAACAGCGCATGAGCCGGAACTCAAACAACCTGCAACACCCCATGAGCCGGGGCTCAAACCGGCAGCATTACCCAGGGATAAAGCTACCATCCTCCTGGTGGAAGACAATGACGATTTCCGCTTTTACCTGAAAGAAAATATGCAGGAGGATTATAACGTACTGGAAGCCGCCAACGGCGTGGAAGGCTGGCAAAAGGTACTGGCGGCGCATCCGGACCTCGTGGTGAGCGATGTGAACATGCCGTTGATGGATGGTATATCCCTCTGCGCAAAAATCCGGAGCGACAGCCGGACCCGCCGCATCCCCGTGATACTGCTCACGGCCATGGCAGGGGAAGAGCAGCAGCTGAAGGCGCTGGACCAGGGCGCGGCGGATTACCTCGTGAAGCCTTTTAATGTGGAGATCATGCTCTCCCGTGTGCGCAATGTGCTGGCCGCAAGAAATGTAGCGCCAAAAGTTATTTTGCCTTTACAGGCAGATGAAGCGCCTGCCCTTAGCCCGGATGAAAAGTTTATGCAGAAAGCGCTCGAAATCGTGGAGCGCAATTTATCCAACCCTGACTTTTCCGTGGAAGAGCTGAGCAGGGAACTTTGTATGAACAGGGTATCCGTGTACCGGCGGATTTTCGCTATCAGCGGTCAGCCCCCGATAGAATTTATTCGTGGCATTCGATTGCAACGCGCGGCGCAGCTGCTGAGTCGCTCCGAAATGAACGTGGCCGAAGTAGCCTACGAAGTAGGATTCAACAACCCGAAATACTTTTCAAAATATTTTAAAATGGTCTACCAAATGCTGCCAAGCGCTTACCAGGCGGCCAACAGGAAGCAGGTCTGAAACAAAACGATACCCTTCCTGTTACATTTGAACCCCCACGTTTGTAACAATTTAGGTAGTTAATATAAACAACGCAGTACCTATGAATCCGCTGCGATGGGATAACTTTATGCTCATCGTTATGAAAGTAATCTACTAATGGACCAAAATCAAGAGATCGCCAATTTTTAAAACTTAATTCCTCCACGTATGAAAAGAGCCAGTATTACTGGAAAATCATTCCTCCTGGTATGGTTAGTGGCCTCCTGCATGGCATTTTTAAGCCCTGTATATGGTCAGCAGCCTACCGGTGCATCACCCAAAGTAACAGGTAGAATTACCTCCGAATCCGGGGACCCCATTCCCGGCGCTTCCGTGGCCGTTAAAGGCACGCGTACCGGCACTGCCTCCGATGGCGACGGCCGTTTTAGTATAGACGCCGCCGTTGGGGAAATACTCGTCATCTCCTCCATGGGATACAATACCCGCGAAGTAAAAGTGCCGGCCAACAGGGTAGTGGCCATGCGCCTGCAGGAAAATGCCACCAAGCTGAAAGATGTGATGGTGGTAGGTTATGGCACCATGAAAAAAACAGACCAGAGCAGCGCGCAGGTCTCCATCTCCGCGGCGGATATTAACAAGACCATCAACACCACGATGGATCAGGCCATACAGGGCCGCGCCGCCGGCGTGTACGTTACCCAAAATACCGGGCAGCCGGGCGGGGGGATTTCCGTAAACGTAAGAGGGGTGAGCACCATCAGCTTCACCACGGAGCCGCTCTATGTGATCGACGGGGTGCAGATACAGCCCAAGCAGATCGAGTACGGCAACACGCCTTCGGTGAACCCGCTTGCCGGTATCAACCCTGCGGATATTGAATCCATGGAAGTATTGCAGGGGCCTTCCGCCACTGCCATCTATGGCTCCAGGGGTACGAACGGCGTAATCCTGGTGACCACCAAGCGGGGAAGCAAGGGCCTGAAAGTGGGTTACTCCTATCTCTACACCAACCAGGAACGCCCGGAACAGGTGCCTACCATGAACCTGCAGCAGTTTGCCATCATGAGCAATGCTATTGCGCATGACCTGAACAGGACGCCGACGCCGGAGTTCCAGAACCCTTCCGTACTGGGGCCAGGCACCAACTGGCAACGGGAACTCTTCCGGCCTTCCCCGCTGCAGAAGCACCAGTTTAATGTCAGCAACAGTAACAACATTACCAACTACTACATCTCCGGCGAATACCTGAAACAGGATGGTGTGGCCACGGGTTCCAATTTTGAAAGGTATTCCTTCCGCGCCAACATGGATAACCAGGCGTTTAAATGGTTGAAGCTGAGCACCAGCGTTAACTTCTATCAAACGAAAGAACGCCTGTCCAGCACCTCGGAAGATGTGATCCGCACGGCGCTGAACCTCGCGCCCAACGTACCGGTGAAGAACCCGGACGGCAGCTGGGGCGGCGCTACCACCAACGAATTCGGCTCCAACGCGCAGTACGCCCCGCTCAACCCGGTGGCTATCGCCAGCCTGATCGACAATACGTACAAACGTACCGGCGGATTAGGCGGTATGACGGTAGATATCACACCCATCCCGGGCTTGCTGATCCGTACCAACTTCAACGGGAACTTTGAATATGCCGATGGCTCCAAGTTCACGCCTACCTATCAACTCGGCTACCAGCAGAATACGGCGGCGACCATGAACGTGACCACCGCCAAAAACTTTTTCTGGATGCTGAATGAACTGATACAATATAACAGGTCGTTCGGCAAGCATGCCGTTGGCGTTATGGCCAGCCACGAAGCGCAGGCCAACAACTGGGAAGGCCTGAGCGCCACCCGCACCGGTTTTGCCAGCAACTCCGTGCAATCCATCAACCTGGGTAACGCTACCGGGCAAACGACGGGCGCGTACAAAGGCTGGGGCTCCATGGAATCCTACCTGGCCCGTATCAACTATACCTACCACGATAAATACATTGTGCAGTTTGTAGGCCGCGCCGATGGTTCCGCCAACTTCGGGGTGAACAGCCGCTGGGGTTACTTCCCTTCCGCCTCCGCCGCATGGCGTATTTCCCAGGAGCCGTTTATGCAATCGCTCACCTTTGTGGATGAACTGAAAATCCGCGGGGAATGGGGTAAGACGGGCAACAGCGGCCCGGGCAACCGGCAGTTCTCCAACCTGGCAGCGGTGACCACGCCGTTTGGCTCCTCCTTCCTCACTGCCCAATATGGTAACCCTGACCTGGCCTGGGAACCGACTGAAACCAAGAACATCGGCTTCAACCTGAATATGTTCAACAACCGCATACAGCTGGAAGGTGATTTCTATATCCGCAATACGGATAAGCTGTTGCTGGAAATGCCGCTGCCGGCGCTGATGGGAACCGTGTCCGAAGGGTCTATCCGCCCGCCGGTAACCAACATCGGCAGCATGAAGAACAAAGGCTTCAACTTCACGCTGAATACCATCAACGTGCAGAACAAAGCAGGCTTTGTATGGAAAACGAATTTCAATATCTCCGCTTTCCGTTCCACCATCACCCGGTATTATTCGGATAATGCCTTCGTTACCAAAACCCTCTGGAGCCTGAACAACTTTGCGGAACGCGCGGCGGTGGGCCAGGCTCCATGGCTGTTCTATGGTTACATATCCGAAGGATTGTTTACCTCTGTGGACGAGATCAACAAAAGCGCCGTACCTACACAGGCGGACGGGAGCCGCCTCCCTACAGCCCGCGATGGCGGCGTGTGGGTAGGAGATGTGAAGTATAAAGACCTCAACAATGATGGCGTGATCGATTCCCGCGATCAGACCTATATCGGTAACCCGTGGCCGAAATTTACATTCGGGTTTAGCAATACCTTCTCCTACAAAGGGTTTGACCTGAATATCATGATCACCGGCTCCCAGGGCAACCAGATATTCAACTATCTCCGTTTTGAAAATACACAGCCCAACAACATCGCGCTGGGAAGGAATCTTTTCCAGGAAGCGTTTGACTACGCGCGGGTGACCAACGACGGCGACAAGTCAGTAATCACCAACGCAGGTACCAGGATACCGCGGCTGGTTGCCAACGATGTAAACGGTAACGGCAACCGCTTCACGAACGATTACGTGGAAGACGGTTCCTACATCCGCATTAAAAATGTGCAGCTGGGCTACAGCTTCCCTTCCTCGCTGCTGAATATGCAACGCATTGTGAAGGCGCTGCGTGTATCCATTGGCGTACAAAACCTCGCTACGTTTACCAAATACACGGGCTTTGATCCGGAAGTGGGCGCCTTTGTAGGCAAGGAAGCGCAGGTAAGCGCGCAATATATTGGCGTGGACGCAGGCCGTTACCCGCTTACCCGCATGTATTCAGCGAGCATTGCTGTTGATTTTTAACAGAGAAAAAAAGATTATTATGACGTACAGATATTATCAATTCCTGTTTTTGATGGCGCTGGCAGCGGGTATGCTGGCCGGTTGCAGCAAAGACTTCCTGAACCGTCCACCGAAAGATCAGATTGTAGATGCCAACTTTTATCAGACTGCTGAGCAGGTTATGGCCGGCACCGGCGGGTTATACAACCAGGTATGGTTTGCTTATAACGACAAGGCCTCCCACGGCCTCGGTGATGGCAGGGGTGGAATACTGATGTCAGGCTCCTACCAGGTGGCCAACATCCGCATGCAAACCACCGATGTAACGCCGGAAGTGTACAGCGCATGGAGCGCATTCTATAACGTGGTGGCGCAGTCCAACATGGCGATCAATAACATCACCAAATTTGCAGGCCCGGGCGTGCCGGACAATATCAAGCGTTATGGCATTGCGGAAGGCCGCTTTATGCGCGCCGTAGCCTATACCTACCTGGTGATGAACTGGGGCGCTGTGCCGGTGATAGAGGACAACCTGCAACATATGACGGATACCAACCTTACCCGCAACACGGTGGAATCCGTATGGGCGTTCATTATCCGCGATCTGCGTTATGCAGAAGAGAACCTGCCTGCTACGCCGTACCAGAAAGGCCGCATCACCAAATGGGCCGCTAAAGGCATGCTGGCAAAGGCTTACCTGACCCGGGCAGGGCTGAATCAATCCGGCGCCCGCGTACAGGCGGACCTGGACAGTGCGGCCATCCTCGCAGACGACGTGATTAAAAACAGCGGCGCATCCCTCATGGAGAATTATGAGGACCTGTTTTTAACCGCGAATAACAACAACACGGAAAGCCTCTTTGCGCTGCAATGGAAATACGACGGGGACTGGGGAACGCAGAACAGCGTGCAGGCCTTCCTCGCGTTTAGTCCGTCTATCACCGGTTTCGGAGATGGCTGGGGGTCAGATATCGGCGCCTCTTACGATCAGCTGAAACTATATTCTCCGAACGACAAAAGGCGGAAAGCCACCTTTATGTTCCCCGGCGATCACTATTCGTATATCCATCAATCCGTGGACGATCCCAATAATCCCGGTAAGAAAATCATACAGGAACTGGATGTGCCCTGGAACTACGTAGGTACGGAACGTTATAACAACCGCGCCTGGGTGAAGAAGTATGTAGTAGGCAGGCCGGAGGATAACAATGGCAAGGTAACCCAGCAACATACCGAGATCAATACGTACATGCTGCGCCTCGCGGACGTGTACCTGGTTTATGCAGAGGCCAAACTGGGCAACGCGGCTGTGACCACGGATGCCGCCGCGCTTTCGTACGTGAATGCGCTGCGCAGGCGTGCCGGCGTAGGGGCAAAAACTTCCCTTACCTGGGAGGATATTTATGTGGAGAGAAGATTGGAGCTGGCGATGGAAGGGCAGGCGTGGTACGACCTTATCCGGCTTTATTATTATGACCCGGCCAAAGCGCTGTCCATTTTGGGCAGCCAGGATAAAGGGACTTACCGCATCGTCCCCAATGCCGAGAAAAACGCGACCAGCTGGACGATCACTTCCGATACGCCGGACTATTACCCGGTTACGGCCAGCAATTTCCAGCTGCCGATTCCGGCGCAGGAATTATCCGCCGCGCCGAGTTTGCGCAAGCCTCCTGTTCCGTATAAATTCTAATCTCAAAAAAATCACTTATGAAAATTATAAAGAAAGGCTGGTTGCACATAGTGATGGGATTAATGATGATGGGTTATGTGGCCTGCTCCAAGAACGGAGATCAATCCGCTCCGCCCAGCGTTCAAAAAATCACCCTGCTGGATTCCACCCTGCAGGACAGCTCCTTTACCAAAGCCCTGCCCAATACGCTGATACTGGTCACCGGGCAAAACCTGCATGGTATGGTGAAGGTGTTGTTCAACAACCAGGAAGCCTATTTCAATCCAACGTATAATACCAGTACGCACCTGATCATCGTAATACCGGAAAAAGCGCCTACAGAGGCCATTGACCCGCAGGTGCCGAATAAGATTAAATTCATTACCACACACGGCGAGTTTGAATACAACTTCGTCATCGATATTCCGCCTCCTTCCATTGCGAGCATTTCCAATGAGAATGCTTTGCCCGGCGATTCGGTATTCGTAAACGGCAGCAGCATGTACCTGATCAGTAAAGTGGTGCTGCCCGGCAACCGGGAGATTACGGACCTCACGACCAACCCGGCGGGAACCCGCATTGGCTTTGTGATGCCGGACCTGGGGTCGGATACCGGCCGGCTGGTGATCCATGCTAAATACGGCGCCGCCATGAGCGACGGGCCGCTGAACGACCACGAAAGCGGGGATGTGATCAGTAACCTGACCAATACGGACGAACCAGGGGAGAAGCCGGTATTCAACTGGGCCTGGTGGGGCGCGGTGCGCACCAGCGATCCCGTACTGTTCCCCGGCACCCGCGGCGGATACCTGCAAAGCGTGTTCGGTGGGCTGGGCCCCAATGCCGGCGACTGGTGGAACGATAACAGGTCCGGTAACTTCACCAACGTACCGATGTTTACCAGCGGTATCCCGAATGCCGAAGCGGGCAATTACGCGCTGAAGTTCGAGATGAATACGAAAGAGGCATGGTCCGCCGGTATTATGGTACTGCGGTTCAATGATAAGTTCTGCTATCGTTTTATGCCATACCTCTCCGCTGCGGACGGTAAGTTCTCCACCAAAAACAAATGGCAAACCGTTACCATTCCTATTTCACAGTTCCGCCAGACAGCGGATGGCATTGAAGGTACCGGCGCGCCGGCGCAGATGTTTGCAGATATCCTGAAGAAAGACACGGTGATATTCGGTTACCGGTTTATTACCGAGAAGGACCCGGTGGACGTCTACAACGCTGCATTCGACAATTTCAGGATCATAAAAATCAAATAGCTGGGTGATAAAGCGTAGAAGTGCCGGGTGTTTCCAATTGCAGGGAACACCCCGGCCTTTTATTTCGCCTTTCAAATTACAATTCATGAAGAGAGCGCATTTAAAATACCTGTTACTGCCGATGCTGATGCCATTGATGCAGGCTTGCGGCAGGCATAAGTCGGGCGCGCCTGAAGCAGGTAACGGAAACGACACAACGAAAGTAATGGTACCGCCGGACCCGGCGGTAGCGCCTACCACCGGATTTTTTATGGACAGCTGGCAGCCCGTGCGCTTTACCGCGCCTGCGGCCGTACCGGGTACAGTGCCGGCATCGGGAGGAGTGAAGGTAATGGTGGATGCGTCGACCGTCATCTGCCGGATATCGCCGGCGTTGTTTGGGAATAACGCGAACCCCTATATGACGCAGATTGTGACGCAGCCGGTGTTGATGGAGCATATCAAGCACCTGCAGCCGGGGATTATCCGCTTCCCGGGCGGTAACCTGAGCAGTTTGTATTTCTGGAATGCGGCCCCGGGCTCGCCGCCGGCCGATGCGCCGGCCAAAATCCTGGATGGGGATGGCAAAGAGATTGATCCCAACTATTGGTACGGCAATAACGAGTTCGGACATACGCTGTCGCTGGCGAACTATTATAAGCTGTTGCAGCAAACCGGCAACGAAGGAATTATCACGATCAACTACGGGTATGCCAGGTATGGCCTTGGACCTGATCCGGTGGCGGCTGCGGCGCACCTGGCGGCGGATTGGGTGCGGCATGATAAGGGCAGGACCCGCTTCTGGGAGATCGGGAATGAGAGCAACGGCAACTGGCAGGCAGGGTATCGCATCCGGACGGCCAACAATAAGGACGGGCAGCCGGAGTTCGTGACGGGGGAGCTCTATGGGCGCCATTTCCGGGTATTTGCGGACTCTATGCGGCGCGCCGCCGCCGAAACCGGCGCGAGGATCTATATCGGGGCGCAGCTGCTGGAAAAAGAGCCGGCTTCCTGGGCTACGGCTACGGATAAGAACTGGAATACCGGCGTGCTGACGCAGGCCGCAGCGCAGGCGGATTTCTACATCGTGCACAGCTATTTTACGCCCTATATGACCAATGCCGCACCGGCGGAGATACTGGCTACTGCCACCAGCGGTACGGCGGAAATGATGGCCTATATCGATAAAAGCCGTAAAGCGACGAATGCGCCTGCCCGCCCGGTAGCGCTGACGGAGTGGAACATATTTTCCGCCGGCAGCAAGCAGATGGTATCGCAGGTAGCGGGGCTGCATGCGGTTATTGTGGTGGAGGAGCTGATCCGGCAGCAGTACGGCATGGCGAGCCGCTGGGACCTGGCCAACGCCTGGGAGAACGGCAACGACCACGGGTTGTTCAGCAAAGGGGAACCCGCTTCCGGGGAATCCCTCTGGGCGCCGAGGCCGGCGTTTTATTACCTCTGGTTGCTGAAGAAGACGTTGGGCGACCGCTGCATACCGGCCACGGTGACCACCGGGCAAAAAGACGTGCTGGCTTATGCAAGCAGTTATAGCAGCGGGGAGATGCAGGTGGTGCTGGTGAATAAGGGAACCACAGCCGCGGATATTTCGGTGGACTTTAAGAATTTCAAACCCGGCGGAAAGTATTACTGGTACACGATTTCAGGGGAGAGCACGGGGTTTAGCCGCAAGGTGGTGATCAACGGCCAGGGGCCGGCGGGGAGTATAGGAGGGCCGGCGGATTATATGGCGGTGAAGGCATTTAGCGCGGAGGCGGCAGGAGGAGTGAGGGTGAATGTACCGGCGATGGGAGTGGTGATTGTGCTGGTGGAGAAGTAGGAGGGAGTGGATTGGAGTTTATGAAGGGGATAAGGTGGGAGCCTTATCCCCTCTTTGTATGGTTAATCTATTGCCTGAATCGGGCTTATGCTTATGGAGCCAGGCCGTCATGCAGTTATTATACCCCTGCATCCAATCATCCTTGACACTATCCAGCCACGCTGTCATCGCGCTTTACCCCCCTAAATCCTTCCCTGGATAATCATATTATCAATCAACCTCACCCCAT
>Ga0164243_10007951_pt1 | contig 15756 bp, 13 predicted proteins | sample OricompcompostOP_FD_108781 | JGI IMG/M metagenome (GOLD analysis project Ga0164243, IMG submission 108781) | Organic Plus compost microbial communities from Emeryville, California, USA - Original compost - Organic plus compost (OP) | ecosystem: Engineered > Solid waste > Mixed feedstock >...
CGTAATTACCAAGTGCTTTACTTTGAACGCTACCTCCGAATGGGTAGGGTCCAGCTTCCATGTAGTTGCCATTGTCTTCCTTTTTTTTAGTTAACGCAAAAGTACCCCTGAATGTTTAAACATCCATTGAACTAGGTTAAGATTTGAAAAGTACGGAAAGCTATGGCCTTAGTGGATGTCGATGCTATATGTGATCTTCACTCCGCCGGCAGCCAGCATATCATGAACCGAACAATACTTTTTTACAGCCAGTTCAGCCGCTTTTTCGGCTTTCGCCGGGTCTATGTCACCCTTTAGGTAAAACGAAATATGAATATCGGTAAATATGTTGGGGATCGTCTCCCTGCGTTGGCCATCTACATCGATTTTAACATCGTCGACTTGCTGACGCTGCTTTTTCAGAATATTCACCAGATCCAATGCACTGCAGGAGCCGAGTGCCATCAACACCAATTCCATAGGACGGACTCCCAGTTCCTGTCCACCTATTTGGGGCGAGCCGTCAATATGTACGCGGACGGCCGTTGACTCACTCGTTCCTTCAAAATGGACCGCATCGTTTAATCGTTGAAGTGAAATATGCATGTCGAAAAAGGTTATACCAACCTAAGCGTTCTGTAATGCCCGGGTTATATCGTCAATAATATCAGAGGCATCTTCCAGCCCCACGGATATGCGTATGCTGCCGGGTTGTATCCCCAGCTGAAGGCGCTCTTCTTCCGTAAGCTTGGAATGCGTAGTGGATGCAGGGTGTGTGGCAATGGTACGCGAATCTCCCAAATTGGAAGTGATGCGTATCATTTGCAGTGCATCCAAAAATCGCTTTGCTCGTTCAAATCCGCCTTTTATGGCAAAGGTGACGATCCCTCCGCCCGCCTTCATTTGCTTCCTGGCCAAGTCATACTGGGGATGCGAAGGTAAGTACGGATAGCGCACGGTTTCCACCTCGGGGTGCGCTTCCAGCGCCTCGGCCACCTGAAGGGCATTACTACAGTGGCGGTCCATCCGCAATCCGAGTGTCTCCAGACTTTTGGATAACACCCAGGCATTAAAAGGCGACAGCGATGGCCCGGTATTCCGGATAAAAAACATCAGCTCGTCAATCAGTGCTTTTTTCCCTACCACCACGCCTCCTAATACACGACCCTGCCCATCCATATATTTCGTAGCCGAATGGCTCACCAGATCAAATCCATACTGAATGGGCTTCTGCAGATAGGGAGTTGCGAAACAGTTGTCTACATTCAGTATAATGTGCGGATAACGCTCTTTGAACTTGCCCAGCCATTCCAGATCCACCAACTCCAGGCCGGGGTTCGATGGCGTTTCCAAAAAGATCATCCGCGTATTCGGCTGGATCGCCTTTTCCCAATCTTCTGGCCGGGATGCATCAACGTAAGTGGTGGTGATGCCCCAACGGGGAAACAGTTTGGTTAACAGTTGGTGGGTAGAGCCAAATATGGCACGACAGGAAACAATATGATCCCCGCTTTTCAGCAGGGCAGCAAACGAAGCAAACACCGCCGCCATGCCGGATGAAAAGGCCAAACCTGCTTCCGCACCTTCCAGGGCACATACTTTGTTGATAAATTCCGTCGTGTTCGGGTTGGAATACCGCGAATACACATTGCCAGCCTCCTCTTCGGCAAATATCGCACGCCCCTGCTCGGCATTGTCAAAAATAAAGCTGGAAGTTAGATATAGCGGTACAGCATGTTCCCGGAAGGAAGTGCGCTCGGCCTGCTCCCGTATGGCCTTTGTCTGTTCGTTCATGTCCAATTTTAGTCGGACAAACTTAGCCAAAGTTGCGGGGATATGCAAATCCGCTCACAGGCGACTAACCCCGTCTTCCCCGCATCTGGTGGTCCAGGGAATATGGGCCCGACCCGGTAACGAAGAACACCATCAGCAGAGCCAACACCAACACGGAAATCCACAATTCGGAATTGAGAAAAGAAAGACCGCTTGTGATGTTAACCAAAAAAACCGCACCGATCAGCACCGGTAGCTGGAAGGCAATGGCCACCCGGGTAAGTAACCCTAAGGCAATGAGGATACCACCTACCAAATGAGCAAAGGCAATGTAGTGAATAACGCCCCAGGTATAAATTTGGATATGCGTCATCTCAATTAAACGCCGCAGCGATTCCGTGTCAGACAAAAAAGTAACGCCCTTAAGAAAAATCAGGATGCCCAATGCGATACGGAGTACGTCCAGCCAACGGGGATGATGAGCGTCGCCCCAATGCTCGATTCGTTCAATGACATTCATAAACTAACCTCCTTTCAGGTTAAATTGGAAAGTGATACTACGACGGAAACAAAAAAGCCCACCCTTTTGTTTGAGGATGGGCTAAATAATTTTCAACCTACTGATCTTATGAAGGTTATTTTTTTATATACATCACTTCTTTCACGGCTTTCACCACACGCTCCACACTTGGCAAAGCCGCTTGGAGAAGCGTGGGCGCGTACGGAAGCGGCACGTCTGCAGATGTAATGCGCACAACGGGAGCATCGAGGTAATCAAACGCATCTCGTTGTACTTTATACGCTATTTCCGACGAAATTGAAGCCAATGGCCAGGCCTCTTCCACAATAACCAACCGATTGGTCTTTTTCACGGAGCGGATAATCGCGTCGTAATCAATCGGCCGAACCGTGCGCAGGTTGATCAGATCCACCTCAATTCCTTCCTTCGTAAGCTCCTCTACCGCCGGTTGGACCACACGGGGAAGCATTTTTCCAAACGTCACAATCGTAACGTCTTGGCCTTCCCGTACGGTGTGCGCTTTACCCAGTTCAAGGTAATACTCCTCTTCCGGCACTTCTCCCTTATCACCATACATTACTTCCGACTCCATGAAAATAACCGGATCGGGATCAAGAATAGCTTGTTTAAGCAACCCTTTGGCGTCATACGGATTGGCAGGAACCACCACCTTCAGTCCCGGCGTGTTGGCATACCAGTTTTCAAAATTCTGCGAGTGTTGGGCGGCCAATTGACCGGCATTGCCGGTAGGCCCGCGAAATACCATCGGAATCGGAAACTGCCCGCCACTCATGGAATACATCTTTGCCGCCGAGTTGATGACCTGATCGATTGCAACCAATGAGAAGTTGAACGTCATAAATTCGATAATGGGCTTCAGGCCATTCATGGCCGCGCCGATACCGATACCGGCAAAACCAAGCTCAGCAATCGGTGTATCAATTACCCGCTTCGGGCCGAACTCGTCCAGCATACCCTGGCTGACTTTGTACGCTCCGTTATATTCCGCCACTTCTTCACCCATCAAAAAGATCTTCTCATCCTTACGCATCTCTTCGCTCATGGCTTCACGGAGCGCTTCTCTGAATTGTATTTCTCTCATCCGTTGTATATCGTATCAATGGTTTTCAGCACGCAAACCTACTATAAATTATTGAGATTTTAACCACTCTCCCCTGTCAAATTTTTGTGTTAAAAGCGCCTACGGGTTAAAAAATGACCGTAGCCAGCCATTGAGGTTTTCAATCGCCAGCGGAATTTTCCAATTCAGTTTATTACGGCGTTCCACGTAATTGGAGATCGCCCGTATCTGGATGGCGGGCAAGCCGGCCTGCTGCGCCGCGTAGAACACGGCAGCGCCTTCCATGCTCTCGGTCTGTGGAGCCAGCCGCAAAACAGTTTCCCCGATACGCCGGTCGCTGCCGTGCACCTGGTTAACGGTGATGCCACGGCATTTTCGTAGATCATGCAGCATCGGATATCCTTCCTGAAGACCGGAAAACGTGTGCTGCCCCAGCCCCAGCCGCTCACTGTCCAGAAAATCCTCCCCATCCTCGGCACCCAGCTCGGCAAAGGTGTCTTCGTATATACATACCACTTCACCCAGCGGAATGGACCGGTCAAAGCTCCCTGCAATGCCCACATTCAATAAAACATCATAGCGCTTCCCGGCCGTCAATCCCCTGCCCAATGCAAAAGAGGTGGCCACCATACCCACACCCGTTATCAAAATCTCGGCCCCGCCCCGCTGCGCCTCGGGCAGCTGGAGAAAAGGACGTACCTCCGCTTCTGTAGCGGCTATAACCAATGCCTTCATCCCTACGAATGTACGCAAAAGGAGCGATACTGCCATTTTCAACCGCTCACATGCATGTTCCGTGACGGAATTTACCTAAGTTTGCTGGTCATGTTCTATCTGAGGTCACTTTTATTGCCCTTCTCCATCGTATACGGTTTGGTGGTTTGGGTCCGCAATCGGCTGTTCGACTGGGGTTGGATCAAAAGCACCGGCTTCGGCAAACCGGTCATTGTGGTGGGCAACCTGGCCGTCGGGGGAACCGGAAAAAGCCCGATGACGGAACACCTGGTGAAGATGTTGGCAGGCCGCTATCGCATCGCTACGCTGAGCCGTGGCTACGGCCGGAAAACACGGGGCTATGTCGAGGTCTCCGAATACTGTACCGCCGCGCAGTGCGGTGACGAGCCGCTTCAATTCAAGCGCAAGTTCCCCCACATCAAAGTGGCGGTCGACGAAGACCGGGTCCGCGGAGTCCGCCGGTTGCTCCGGGAAGGACATGACCTGGTCATTCTGGACGACGCGTACCAACACCGGACACTGCGGCCGGGCCTGGCCATCCTGCTTTTCGATTACCGCTCGTTCAGCCGCCCCAAATGGCTGCTTCCGGCAGGAAACTTCCGGGATTGCTTTCGCGAACGGCGGCGCGCCGACGTGATGGTGGTTACCAAAACACCCCCCACCGCGGACGAAGCGGACAGACAGCGGATCCGGCAGCGGCTTTCGCTGAAACGACCCATTCCTGTATTGTTCGCATCCATACAGTACGGGCAACCGGTACCGGTATTTCGGGGCGCGACCGGAAACACCGCCTTACTTACCAGGGAGCTTTCGGTGCTGCTCGTCACAGGAATCGCTGACCCTTCCCCCCTGCTTAGCCACCTGAAACAGCACGTGCGCGAAGTGGAACACCTTCGCTTCCCGGACCATCATCCCTACACCTCCACTGCGCTGGAAACCATCCGCACACGGTTCCATGCCATCCGAAATCCCTCAAGGATAGTCATCACGACCGAGAAAGATGCGCAGCGCTTATCCGATCCGACACTCCCGGCGGACGTCATCAACGGCCTGCCGCTCTACTTGATCCCTATTCAGGTGCAATTTGATCAGCACGACGGACAGATCTTTCAGGACCTGATTTTAAACTATTGTAACCGCGTGGCGCCTACACACTAACAACCCGCATCTTCGGATTGCTGAATAAAGGTTATTTTTGTTGGATGAATAGCAGTAAAGAAAAGCCCCGGCTGATTATCGACATGGATGAGGTATTGGCCGATACCCTACAGAAATTCCTATTTCTTTACAACCGCGATTATGGAATCGCGATGGACATCCATCAGGCGCCAGGAAAAGAACTGCATGAAAATTTGCCTGAAAACCTAAACGGGCAATGGAAAATCTATGCCCACCAAAAAGGTTTTTTCAAAGATATCCCGCCCATGCCCGGAGCTATCGAAACGGTAAGGGCCCTTCACGACCACTACCACGTCTACATTGTGTCAGCAGCGATCGAATTCAGAAACTCGTTGGAAGATAAACTGGACTGGCTGGACCGCTACTTTCCGTTTATTCCATGGACCAACATCGCGTTCACCGGGCATAAAATCGTAATCGGCGACATCATGATCGATGACCGGGTAAAAAACCTGGCATCGTTCTCCGGAAGACGCCTCCTTTTCTCCTCGCCGCATAATTTACTGATCACCGGATATGAGCGGGTAAACAACTGGCAGGAAGTGGCGGACCTACTGCTCTAGCTGGCCTTTAATTTCTTCTGAATATCCTGAACGTAGGCTTTGAACTTCTTGTCTGTTTCAATCAGGTCCTCAACCGTCTGACAGGCATAGATGACGGTAGAATGGTCACGGCCACCAAAAAAAGCACCGATAGATTTCAGTGACGTCTTGGTATGGTTCTTCGCCAGATACATAGAAATCTGTCTGGCCTGCACAATCTCGCGCTTACGTACCTTAGATTTCACCATTTCCACAGGCACCTCAAAATAGTCACATACCAGCTTCTGGATATAATCCATTGAGATCTCCTTATGGGTATTCTTGATGAAGTTCTTCAGCATGGACTTCGCCAGATTAAGGTCAATCTCTTTCTTGTTCAAGGTCGCCTGTGCCAATAATGAAACCATGGCTCCCTCAAGCTCCCGCACGCTGTTGTCTATCTGGTTAGCCACGTATTCGATAACATTATCCGGCAGCTCAATCCCGTCCGTGTACATTTTCTTCTTGAGTATGGCCATACGGGTCTCCAGGTCGGGAACCTGCATATCCGCGGAAAGCCCCCACTTAAACCGGCTTAACAAACGCTCTTCCAATCCGGCAAGATCCTTGGGCGGCTTATCGGAAGTAAGGATGATCTGTTTGCTGGATTGATGCAGGTGATTGAAAATATGGAAGAAAATATCCTGAGTACGCTCCTTACCGGCAAAGTTGTGCACGTCATCCATAATGATGACGTCCATGGCCTGGTAAAAATTGACAAAGTCGTTGATGGTGTTGTTCTTCAACGAGTCAACAAACTGTTGGCAGAACTTTTCGCACGACACATAGATAACCAGCTTATCGGGCAGGTTGCGTTTAATCTCGTTGCCGATGGCCTGGGCCAAATGGGTCTTACCCAGCCCCACACCGCCATAGATCATCAGTGGGTTGAACGAGGTGCCGCCCGGCTTGCTCGCCACAGCAAATCCCGCAGAGCGGGCCAGCCGGTTACATTCGCCCTCGATAAAATTATCAAACGTATAATGTTGATTCAGCTGCGGGTCTACCTGAAGCTTTTTAAGTCCGGGTATAACAAACGGATTCTTGATGTCTTTATTCAGGGCGACCGGAATGGGAATCGATTGTTTCTTCGCTTCGGCCCCGTTACCGCTCGACGGAATATTGGTCGTGTAGGGATTGCTGGTGGAAGATTTTTCAACAACAATATTATATTCCAACCGTCCGTTCTCGCCCAGGTGCTTCTTTATTGTTTTCCGTAATAATCCTACGTAGTGTTCCTCAAGCCATTCATAAAAAAACAAACTCGGTACTTGAATAGTCAAAACGTTGCCTTCCAATCGTACAGCCTTAACGGGCTCAAACCAGGTCTTATAACTTTGTGCAGGAATGTTATCTTTTATAATCTGAAGACAGCTATTCCATACACTCGTGCTCGTTTTTTCCATTCGTTAATTCTTAATAAGTTGATTTACAATAAATGACCGAAAAAATGTTGATAACTTCTCCGTGAAACGAAGATGGCAAAAAAAAATCAGCTAAAAAATTAAAAATTAAAATATCGAATAGTCAACTATTAATCAGGAAGTTAAGCAAAAAATCATCCGTGTTTGAACAAACTGAATATGCTCCAAAAAAAATTTCTAACACCCGTTATCGAGTGCGCATTTTACGCCCCTTCACCACCCAATTGAAGGCCAGTACCACCAGTAAGATGAGCAGCCCACCTACCTCCCGGGTCTCTTCTATCCAGGGCTTATCCGCCTTCATGCTTTGCACGAGGTCCCCGGCATGATGGTGCTGATACCAGTCAACCGCCCCGTGCTTCGCCACCAGATAGTAAGCCGTGATTACCAAATAAGCAAGAATACCTACGGCATACGTCCATGGATAATACCGGTTCTTGACAGCTAGGTAACATACCCAGGCACCATACAGGTAGATAGGTATCCAGACATACGGATCCTCGTCATTATACTGTAACGCTGCGCTGAATAAAAAGACAATACAAAAAAGGATGTTAAAAATTTTCATAAATAATTGGTGGGAATAAAGCCAATAACCAAAAGTAAACAAAAACTTTGAAACATTTTTGTTTACAGCCTATTTCGGCTAAGCCGAAATAGGACTTTTTTATGCCTCTATCGTTTCGTACGCGTCCAAGGGCGGACAGGCACAGATGAGCATCCGGTCGCCCTGTGAATCGTTTACGCGACCAACACTTGGCCAAAACTTGTGCTCGCGTACAAAGGGAAGCGGATAGGCGGCCTGTGACCGACTGTAAGGCCTCTCCCATTGGTCGGCACTTACCATCGCGATGGTGTGCGGCGCTCCCTTCAGCAGGTTATCCGACCGGTCGGATCGGCCCTGCTCGATATCGGCGATTTCACTCCGAATGGAGAGCAGGGCATCACAAAAGCGATCCAGCTCGGCTTTGGACTCGGATTCCGTGGGTTCGACCATCAGCGTGCCCGCAACGGGAAACGATACGGTAGGGGCGTGAAAACCATAATCCATCAACCGCTTGGCGATATCTCCTACCTCTACTCCCACCGACTTAAACGCCCGGCAGTCAAGGATTAATTCATGAGCGCACCGTCCATTGGCGCCCGAATAAAGAACCGGATAATGACCTTCCAGTCGGGCTTTCACATAATTCGCATTCAAGATCGCATATTTCGTGGCACGCGTGAGCCCTTCGCTTCCCATCATGGCAATATATGCATGGGAAATCAGCAGAATCGACGCCGAGCCCCAAGGAGCGGCAGAGACCGCATGAATGCCCTGTGCCCCCCCCACCTCCACCACGGGATGGTTCGGTAAAAAGGGTACGAGATGTTCAGCAACCCCTATTGGCCCCATACCGGGCCCGCCGCCGCCATGTGGAATACAGAACGTCTTGTGCAGGTTCAGGTGGCATACGTCGGCTCCGATTAAACCGGGACTGGTAAGTCCCACCTGCGCATTCATATTCGCGCCGTCCATATACACCTGTCCGCCATAGCGGTGTATCAGTTCACAAATCTCGATAATGGGTTCCTCAAAAACGCCATGGGTAGACGGATACGTCACCATTAATGCACCGAGACGATCTGCGTGCTTCTCGGCCTTCTCCCGAAGATCGGCAACATCGATATTACCCCGCTCGTCGCATTTTACGACGACCACCTGCATACCCGCCATCGCTGCCGATGCCGGATTGGTGCCGTGCGCGGATGCCGGAATCAACACTACATTCCGATGGTGGTCACCCCGGCTCTCGTGGTAAGCCCGGATCACCATCAGCCCGGCGTATTCGCCCTGCGCCCCCGAGTTGGGCTGAAAGCTGACCTTGGCAAAACCGGTAATTTCGGACAACCATTCGTTCAGCTCGTTGATCACCTGCATGTATCCTCCGGTCTGGTTAGCCGGCGCAAAAGGATGCAATCCGCCGAATTCAGGCCAGGTAACCGGAATCATCTCGGTCGTGGCATTCAGCTTCATGGTGCAGGATCCCAACGGAATCATGGAATGGCACAACGACAGGTCTTTCGCCTCCAGCGACTTGATATAGCGCAGCATTTCATGCTCCGAATGATAGCTATTGAATACCGGATGCGTAAGGTATGGGGAGGTACGCCGCAGCTCCTGCGGAACAGACACGACCGATGAAGCTGCCAGTGCTTCAAGGGATAGGTCGCTCAACGATTTGCCCTTTAGTTTGGCAAAAATGCGCAACAGCGTCTCCACGTCTCCGTACGTGGTGGTTTCATCAAAAGCAATGCGTACGACCGATCCCTGATACCCCAGGTTAATCTCATTATTCAGGGCTTCGGCATGCAGGGGGCCAACCAGCTCACCAACTTCTACCCGCAAGGTATCGAAATAGTGCGTGTTAAGTTGCCGGTATCCCAATTGCTGCAACGCCCGGTCCGCCATAGTGGCCAGTCCGTGAATACGGCCGGCGATCTTGCGCAAGCCTTCTGGCCCGTGATAAACGGCGTAAAATCCGGCCATGATGGCCAACAGGGCTTGTGCCGTACAGATGTTGGACGACGCTTTATCCCGGCGAATGTGTTGTTCGCGGGTCTGTAACGCCATACGAAGGGCATATTCACCATTGGAATCCACGGTGACACCGATGATACGGCCCGGGATATTGCGTTTGTAAGCTTCCTTCGTTGCGAAATAAGCCGCATGCGGACCGCCGAATCCCATGGGAATCCCGAAGCGTTGCGTACTGCCGACCACCACATCCGCACCCCATTCACCCGGAGGGGTCAACATCGTCAAACTCAACAGGTCCGCCACGGCACATACCGATACGTCTCTGGCATGCAACCGTTCCGCCAGCCCCCGATAGTCGGCCAACGTACCGTCGCCCGCCGGATAGGGCACTAGCACACCAAAAACAGCGTCTGCCGTCAGCGCATCCGATGGATCGCCAACGATCAGTTCGATGCCATATGATTGAGCCCGGGTACGTAGCACGTCCAATGTCTGCGGAAAAACGGTCGAAGCAACAACATACGTATGAGCCGCCTTATTCTTCCGTAGGCCGAACTGCATAAACATGGCCTCAGCCGCAGCCGTCGCTTCATCGAGCAGGGAAGCGTTGGCAATCTCCATGCCGGTCAGGTCAATGACCATGGTCTGAAAATTCAACAGAGCCTGCAGACGCCCCTGGGCAATCTCAGCCTGATAGGGTGTATACTGGGTATACCAGCCCGGATTCTCAAATACGTTCCGCTGAATCACCGCCGGCAGGATGACATCGTAGTAACCCTGTCCGATATAGGATTTGAAAACCCTGTTCTTGCTGGCGATCTCCTTCATCCGACGAAGGTAGGCCGTCTCCGTCTGCGCCGCCGGCAACCGCAACGGGCGCTGTGCACGGATCTGGGCAGGGATCGTTTCGTCAATGAGTTGGTCCAAATGGCGAACGCCAACGGTTTCCAACATAGCCTCGGTTTCATCGGCACGGGGTCCAATGTGCCGCTCTTCGAATTTTTCCTGAAAAATTATCTCACTCATGGGGGTGTGTCACTACCTGGGTGCAGCCATGGTGCTTGTTGACAAGCAGATGGTAGCTTTTTCGCGTGCAAAGATACAGATTTTGGAAATGGAATAAAACACCGTTGGCAAACGGCCGGCAAATTTCATCACAAAAAAAAGGGTCGCCGCGTATACGGCAACCCTGATAAATCGTATATTTCTTTATGCCCGAATTAAGCGAGCAGCCGAACAGGCTCTTCGAGCAGTGATTTCAGCGTCTGTAAGAAAGCCGCCCCCATCGCGCCATCCACCACACGGTGGTCACAGGTGAGCGTCACCTTCATGACGTTGCCCGGCACAATCTGCCCGTTTTTAACGACCGGCACCTGATCGATACCGCCAATTGCCAGAATACAGGAATCCGGGGCGTTGATAATCGCGGTAAACTCATCAATGCCGAACATACCCAAATTGGATACCGTAAAGGTTGAACCCTCCCAATCGGCAGGCTGCAATTTCTTAGCCTTGGCACGCTGAGCGAACTCTTTTACCTCTGCGGAGATATGCGACAGCGACTTTCCATCGGCAAACCGAACCACGGGAACCAGCAGCCCTTCGTCAACAGCCACCGCAACGCCTATATTCACGTGTTCGTTAAAGCGGACCTTATCGCCCTGCCAAGAAGCATTAATGGCCGGATGCTGTTTCAGCGCAATGGCCGCTGCCTTGATCACCAAATCGTTGAACGACACTTTTACAGGGGCTACCTCATTGATCTTGGTCCTGGCCTGGATTGCACTGTCCATGTTGATTTTCATGGTCAGGTAGAAGTGCGGAATGACAAACGTTTCGGAAAGCCGCCGGCTAATGGTTTTCCGCATTTGCGTAACGGGCTTTTCTGTATACCGTTCCTCCCCGATATACTGCGGGATGCTGATGGTGGTCGCTGCGGCCGGTGCCTCTGCCTGGGACGCCGCGCCCTCAGAAGCGGCAGCTTTGGCTTTAGCGGCAGGGGTATACGACTCAACGTCCTTCTTGGTAATACGGCCGCCATCGCCTGTACCTTTCACCTCACTTAGGGCGATCCCTTTCTCTTTCGCTATTTTCTTTGCTAACGGTGAGGCTTTCACCCGTGAATCGTCCGATGACGATGCAGTAGCTTCTTCCTTCTTATCACCGGTTGACGCCGCCTTGTCTCCAGACGGCTCCGAAGCTTTTTCCGCTGGCTTTTCCGACTTACCGGAGCCGGCAGAAGAGCGCTTAAGCAACGGCGTTACATCGGTCCCTTCTTCTCCTACAATCGCAATAATATCATTAACCTTTGCCGCCTGCCCTTTCTCGACACCGACGTAAAGCAGGGTGCCTTCTGCGTAAGCGGTCACCTCCATGGTGGCCTTGTCGGTTTCCACATCAGCGATCACATCATCACTTTTGATCGTGTCACCTACCTTGAAATGCCACTCGGCGATCACCCCTTCGGTCATCGTGTCGCTTAATAACGGCATGGTGATTACCGTAGCCCCTAACGATTCCGGCGTTACGGCTTCGCCATCGTCTGCCCCGGAATCGTCCGCGCTTTCCTCGGTTTCTTCTGCGGGAGCACTTTCCGATTTCTCGGGCTTTTTATCTCCGGCACCGCTATCACCGTCCAACAGGGCCTGGTAATCTTCGCCCTCTTCGCCTAACACAGCAATGACCGCGTCAACGGGCACCGCCTCGCCTTCTTTGGGACCGATATATAATAACGTTCCTTCCTGATACGACTCGAAATCCATGGTGGCTTTGTCGGTCTCCACCTCCGCTATCAGGTCGCCGGAACTGACTTTGTCGCCTACTTTTTTGTGCCATTTCGCGATGACCCCCTCGGTCATGGTATCGCTCATCTTTGGCATTTTTACTACTTCAGCCATGTTGTATTGCGGTTAATCTTAAACGTACGTTGCTAATAAACTTGTTCAGTCCGTGATGTACGGGTAGTCGTTCTGTACATATACATCTTTGTACAATTCCTGGGGGTCGGGATACGGTGATTCCTCCGCAAATTTGACGCATTCCTCAATGGTCTTCTTTACTTCCGCTTCCACCTCGGCAAACCATGCTTCGTCGGCATATTTCTTTTCAACGATGGCAGCCTTCGTCGTGATCAGCGGATCGCGGCCCTTGTATTCTTCCAACTCTTCTTTCGTACGGTATTTGGCGGGATCCGACATCGAATGCCCTTTATACCGGTATGTGCGCATTTCCAGGAAGGTGGGACCATCTCCACTGCGTGCCCGCTGTACGGCCTCGTCCATCGCATTATGAACGGCCACTACATCCATTCCGTCTACCGGAGCGCTGGGCATGTCAAAGCCCAGTCCCATTTTGTAGATATCAATCATATTGGTGGTACGGGCAACGGACGTCCCCATCGCATAGCCGTTGTTCTCGCATACGAAAATAACCGGCAGCTTCCACAGCATGGCCATATTGAGCGCCTCATTGAAGGCCCCCTGACGCACGGCGCCGTCGCCCATGTAACATACACAAACGTTATCCGTTCCGTTGTATTTCTCCGCAAAGGCAATCCCTGCACCGAGCGGAATCTGACCGCCTACAATCCCATGACCACCCATGAACTTATGTTCCTTGCTGAAAAAGTGCATCGACCCCCCTTTGCCTTTTGAACATCCGGTCGCCTTTCCAAAAAGTTCGGCCATGGCCGCATTTACCGATACACCCTTGGCAATCGCATGTGCATGGTCCCGGTAGGCGGTAATCATCGAATCTTCAGGCCGCAACACCGACATCGCCCCCGCTACAACGGCTTCCTGACCTATGTAGAGGTGGCAAAAGCCCCGTATCTTCTGCTGTCCATACAACTGGCCGGCCTTCTCTTCAAATTTGCGCATGAGTAGCATCAATTTATACCACTCCAGGTAGGTCTCTTTCTTTATCGGTGTCGAACTCATTTCAACAGTTATGGATTACTAATTTTTGGAAGGCAAACTTAGACAAAATTGTTGTTATATGCAATCTGCCGACGCAGCATATCTATTTTCCTCCCCTCTCCATTGCGATTCGTTACAAATTGTATTAACTTTATGTTACTTTTTGACGTTTGAGCCCTGCACATGAAGCCACACAAACACGCACCGAAGGCGACGCGCATAATGGTTTTGGCGGTCGCCGTCTTGTTTCTCTCCGCGTTTGCCGCTGTTAAAGACGAGTTGTTTCTTATCGGTAAAAATTTGGATATCTTCGCCGCCGTTTACCGGCAGGTAAGCCTGAATTATGTAGACGAAACCGATCCCAACGTGCTGATTAAAACGGCCGTGGACGCCATGCTGAACAACCTTGACCCGTATACGGAATATGTACAGGAAACCGATGTGGAGGAATATAAGCTGAAGTACGTGGATACCAAGTATGGAGGCATCGGTGCGACTATTTTTGAACGGGATGGAAAGATCTACCTCGCAGAACTTTATGACGGATATCCGGCAGACGAGGCGGGACTGGCCGCGGGGGATGAGTTGGTAAGTATAAACGGTGTATCCATGGAAGGCAGATCGACGACGGAGGTGAGCCACCTGCTGCGGGGGGCCGAGGGGAGTGAGCTACGCCTCCAGATAAAGAAGCCCGTCGACCCGACGCCCCACCCCGTGACCCTCACCCGGCGCATCGTCCGGCAACCGAACGTTAGCCATGCCGTTCTCCTGGACGGGGGAGTCGGCTATATCAAGCTCGACAAGTTCTTGGAGCGCTCCGCACAGGAAACGGAAACGGCCTTTCGGCAAATGCAGAAAAAAAGTGCTTTAAAGGGGCTCATCATCGACTTGCGGGATAACGGAGGGGGTATTCTACAGGAAGCCGTTAAAATTGTCAGCCTTTTTGTCCCCAAAGGGGAAGTAGTGGTAAGCCAAAAAGGGAAAAATGCTTCTAAAACGCACGTCTACCGTACCATGGCTCCTCCCCTTGACTCCGACGTGCCGCTGGCCGTATTGATTAACGGGCGATCGGCATCCGCCGCCGAAATTGTGGCCGGGGCATTGCAGGACCTCGACAGGGCGGTGATCATCGGCAGCCGCAGCTTCGGAAAGGGCCTCGTACAGCAAACGTTCAACATACCTTACAACAACCTGGTCAAAGTGACCGTTGCCAAATACTATACGCCGTCGGGAAGATGTATCCAAGCAACGGATTATGTGCACCGCGATTCGCATGGCGCCTACACAAGAATGTCCGATTCGCTGCTGAATGCTTTCGAAACAAAGACGGGAAGGGTGGTGTTCGATGGCAGCGGCATCTTTCCCGATGTCCCGGTATCCGAGGGAAGGATAAGCTCCCTGACCAGGGCGTTATCCGAACAATTCCTCATCTTTGACTTCGCCACCGCCTTCACACGGGCACACAGGCACATCCCCCCTCCAGACGAATTCGAAGTCGATGAGGCGTTGTACGGCGAATTTCTCCAATTTCTTAACGATAAAGAGTACCCCTACGAATCGGACGCGGAAACATTGTTCGAAAAGATAAAAGCGATGGCTATAGCGGGGAAAAAGTCTGAAGAGTTTATCGATGAGCTTGGGATGCTGGCCGGCAAAATCACCCAAAACAAGGAACAGGATTTACGCCTATACCGTGACGAAATCAAAAAGATCCTGGGTGGTGAAATCGTTTCCCGCTACTATTACAGGGCGGGAAAAACAGCCTTTTCCTTTAAAACCGATCAACCGTTACTGCGGGCAAAAACGTTGCTGACCACCGATATGTCCGAATACTACAGTATTCTGGCCGGCGTAGGCAAATACAAAACCATCGGCCGCCCCGAAACGTTCCTGGCTTCTACGGAAGGAACCGACTGACGCAGCTATTCCCCGATGGCATAATAAGCGAACCCGAGGCTGGAGAGCCCGCTGCGGGTGAGCAGCTTCCTGCCGTCAAACACGAATGCGGGTTTCATCATCTGGTCTTTGATGCGCGCCCAGTCGTAG
>Ga0164243_10007952_pt1 | contig 15756 bp, 1 predicted proteins | sample OricompcompostOP_FD_108781 | JGI IMG/M metagenome (GOLD analysis project Ga0164243, IMG submission 108781) | Organic Plus compost microbial communities from Emeryville, California, USA - Original compost - Organic plus compost (OP) | ecosystem: Engineered > Solid waste > Mixed feedstock >...
AGACTGGTACGGAGCAGTTAATGTCCCTCAGCGATCGACGATTGCCATTGCTGTCAAAATATTAACCTCAATCCGTTAATCAGCCACTGCCAGAGTCGAGAAAACCGTGCCACAACACCTCGGCCCATACTTATTATCGTGCGACTCTCCCCAATAACCTACCGTTTCCTCTCGTTTCGTGGTTCCACAGTTGCACACCATCATCCATCGTCCACCATCCACCACCATCCGCCATCCACTAGCAATCTGCAACGGTTACGGGTCGCAGGCAGTCGCAGCACGGCCCATCACCATGGGCACCACCATGCTGTTGGCCCACATGTAAATTGGAACCTAATATTTCAGGCTGAAACTAAGTGGAAATCGGTGGCTATTTAAGGAAGGTAATTAGGGGCTGGAAACAGAGAAAATCTCAGTTCTAGAATAATCACAGTTTTCACACATACCACTTTTAGCCCCCAATTTAATACCAATATTCAAACAATTAAAAGTCTTATTCCTTTCCTATACCCTAGATACCTACTAACTACTTTTATATAAAAAATACTATAGAAAAGAGATATTAAGATATCTAAAAGGTATCTAAAGGGATTAGACTTCCTAGAAAAAGACTTAAAATAACTCCTAAATATAAAACAAACCTTAAATAGAAACTAAGTATAATCTAGCTTAAAATATTCTATATATCTATATATATATCTAGCTTTAGCTAAAGAAAGCTTCTTCTTTTAAAAAAAAGAGAACCTTTACTTTTAATAACTATATTTATTATATTTAATCTACTAACTATAGCTAATAATACCTTATTAAGCTTATTAAACTAAATAATTATTATTATCTTTAAAAGTTAAAATAACTAAGAAAGTTAAAAAAACTAACTTAAAAGCTTATTTTTTAATAATAGTATTAAGAAAATTATTTTTAAGGGAAAGAAATTAATTAAAAAGCTAATACTTCCTAAAAAAGAAGCTTTTATTAATAATTATCTTTATATTCCTAAAGTAATAGTAATTAGAATAATATTATAGTTAGAGATTTCTAGGTTATCTAAAGAAGGTTTAAAATAATAAAAATTTTATTACTTAGATTATAAATTCTAACTAGCTAAGTTTAAGGAATAAAAAAAGGAATTAAAGAAAGTAAAGAAGGAAATCTAGAAGATATTCTCTATTCCCCTTTTTAATACCTACTATACTTAAGCTCTAATCTAAGATTAGTTTAAGAACTTAAAGAAAGCTATTAATATTATTAAATTTAAAGAAATTATAATAGCTATTAATAACTACTTTAAAATAATTAGCTACTTATCTAGAATACTAAAAAACTAAAAAGTATAGTTTACTTAATAGTAAGAAATTATAATAAAAGGAAAATAACTTAAGCTACTAAAAACTACTAAAGCCTACTACTAGTTTTTATATCTTATATTAGTAGTTAATAGCTTTACTAGAGACTAGGCTTTAAACTATAAGTTAATTTACTAGAAGGAAATTAAGGATAATATTTTTATTTATTAAGAGATAGTAAGAGCTTTTAATTTTTATATAAAAGGAAAGATTATAAAAGCCTAAGTAAGAAAAGTTATTAAAAAAGCTTTTAGCTTAACTTTCTATAGAAAAGAAGATAAATACTTTAATAATATTATTAATAACTCTAAGCTTAAAAATAAGGCTATTCTATTAAAGAAAGCTAGAAAAAGAGAAAGAGCTTATTCTAATATTTACTAAGCTTACTAGCTTCTTAGATATTTTTAGTAAAAGTATTTCTATATTATTAAAAAACCCCTAAAGGGATAGATAATAATTAAAAAGAAGAAATAATAGATTAAGAAACTATTAATAAATAACTTTAATTAAGCTAAGGAAGTAGAAGAGTTTTAGAAATAAAATAATAGAAAAAAAATTAAATTTTAAGAAGATTAAGATAAAGATTAATTATTAATAATTTTATATATTAAAGTTATATTTTATATAGTAGAAATAACTTTTTTTTTAATTTCTAATTACTTTCTAAAAAACTTTATTATATTTAATTTTAGATTAAGTATTTATATCTTTAATTAACTTAGTTAATTTTATAATTTTAGGCTTACCTATAATAACTTTATATTAGTAGGAAGTAAGTAGCTCCTAATTCTTAGCTATAGTAAGATTAAGATTAAGTTCTAATATTAATTATAATCTATTATCTTAATTTTTAAAAATATAGCCTATATAGAAGCTATTACTATTAACTTTATTTTATTAAGAGGGCTTTACTAAGCTAAATATATTTAAGATTATAAGCTAGGTATCTATAATATTATTAGGTAAATAGATAAGTCTATTTTCTATTCTATAATAGATATAGAAAGCTAATATATACTAGAATATATTTTTATTAAAATAGATAAGATAGCTTTTTATATTTACTAGAATAAGCTTAGTAAAGTTATCTAAAGTTATTTACTATTATTAAAAGCTAAAGGTATAAAGTAATACTTTAGACTTAGCTATTTAAAACTAAAAGCTTTTAAATATCTTATTAATATTTCTATAAAAATAATAATAAAAAGCTTAATTATTATTAAATATAATTAATATAAACTAAGTAAAATAAAATATAAAATTAGAAGAATTCTAAAGAATAGAAAGTATTTAAGCTTATATAAAAAGATAGCTTTAGATTTCTATAATTTTAAAAAGGGCTATAAAAAAATAAAAAGCTTTATATTACTAATAGATATCTATTCTAAAATAATATAAAACTACTATCTTCTAAATTAAATTACTTTTACTATTATTTTTATCCTTAATTATTTCTTAAATATAATTAATAAGTTATATAATTTAAAAACTATTTATATAAAATATAATAGAGAACTAGAAGTTAAGGTATTAGAAGTAAAGCTCTATCTTAAAATAGTTTACTATATTATAGTTAAACTCTTTACTTTATATATTTAAGAATAGAATAGTTTAGTAGAATATTTAGGGGGTATAGTAAAAGAGAAGATTAGAACTATAGTATAAGTAGCTTAGATTAAAGATAAAAAAGGTAATATAGTCTATACTAAACTTCCTAATATACTATAGCTAAAAATCTTAAAAGCTAATATCTATCTATTTAATAAAACTTCTAAATATACTAAGAAATAAAAGTCTCTAATTAAAGTATTTTAAACTATTATAGTAAGGAAAAAAAGCTTTCTAATTTTATTAAAACTATCTAATTAATTATATTTAAAAGCTTATAGATATAAAGCTTTTATTTTAATTATAAAAGTAATATAAAAATAAAATAAATTAAAATATTTAAATCTAAAAATATAGATTAATTATCTTATAAAATATAATTTATTTAATATTTACTAAATATAAAACCTAGTTACTAATAAAGTTATTAATATTAAAGATATTATTTTTAATAAAGATAAACTTTATCTAGGAAAAAAAACTATTAAAAAATAAAAACTAATACTATTATAATAGATATTCTTATAATAATAGTACTATTAATGCTAGGAGGGGCTCTACTAGTTATAGTAGGTATAGAGGTCTTAATAATTATAAGTTATATATTAATAGTTTATAATAGTAAAAGGTTAGTTCTCTTCTTTAGAAAATATATACTAGGAATACTTTTTATATATATTAGTTATATTTAGGGGAATTTTACTTTTAGTTAGGATTAATAGTAATTAGTTTTAATAAATATTAGATCTAAGGGTTATTAATTTTACTTTTTATTACTTTTTATTTATATAATAAATACCTCCCTCTTTTCTTTATAAGTTATTATTACTAATAACTTTATTTTTTATTTTAAAAGAAAACCTTTTAATTTTACTATTATTTACCTATTCTTTATCTTTTTACTAAATTCTAATTTCTAATATCCCTATTTCCTTTTCCTTACTATTTCTTACTATTCTTTATTAGCTTCCTTTATACTTAAGCTCCCTTAGTAGACTTCTCTCTATCTTTAAGCTCTTTTAGTATATCCCTTACTATTCTATTTTACTTTTTCTTTTTCTACTAGTTCTAGTTATTATTATTATTAGTTTTTTTCTATTTTATATTTTTACTTATCTCTTTAATCTATTCCTTTAAAATCTTAACTTCTATTTCTAGATCTTTATTTTTTACTTAAAGTATTATATTATTTTCCTTTATTATTAATTTTATCTTTTACTACTTTTTACCTATTACCTTCTATTTTATTTATAACTTATAAATTTTCTCCTTCTATTTATTATACTTCTTTTTAATATTATTAATTTATTTCTATTATTTTACTACTTTATCTATAAATATATTAAAACCTTTTACTAATTAGCTTTTTAGGTTTTTATTATTATTATTATTATTATTAATATATACTATTTTTATTATATCCTAGTTAGTTTTAGTAATCTTTATAAAAAGTATATAGTAGTTAGTAATATCTAAAATTTAGATATTTTCTTTTAATAATACTATTAAATTTATTATAAAAGTTATAAATCTATAAGTAATAACTTCTATATAATCTAGTAAAACTATTTCCTATTTTAAATCCCTAACTAGTTTAAGGTCCTTAGCTTAACTAAAGGCTATAGGTAGTTATTAGAATACTAGCTATATAGAATACTAATCTTTAGTCTTTTCTTTATATAACTTCTTAATATAAATTATAACCTTATTAAATTCCTTATTTTTATTTATATCCTTATAGGCTTTATATATTCTATTAATTATAACTATCTTTAAGATTATTAATAATCTTTAATATTTTAAATTTAAGTTTTTTAGATTTATAATAATAGTTATCTTAATAAAGATTACTAAGTTATTATTTCCTAAACTTCTAATACTATTTAGAAAAGTATTTTTATATAAGTTTATATAATTTTATTTTATTAGACTAGGAGCTTTTAATATAATAATATTTATTAAGTTAACTATAACTTATTAGTTAATTAGGCTAGGAATTTTAGGTATAGTAATATTAACTAAATTACTAGTAATAGTATTAATAAAAACTTCTTTAAAAGTATTATTTATAATATTAGTAATTATTATTAATATATCTTATATATTAGAGGCTTAAATATCTTTATTATTAGTATTTACTTTTTTTTCTTCTATATACTTAATTTTTCCTTTTAATATTATTAAATAATATTCTTTTTATTTCTTTTTCTCTTTATAAATATATAGTTTTCTTAATAGTAGATATAATATCTATTAAAATATTTTTATTTTCTTTAAAATTACTTTTAAAAATATTTTAAGCTTACTTATTATAGTTCTTATTTTAGCTTACTATTTAGCTTTATAATAATTATTTTTATTTATTATTTAGATAATATTTATATATATTTAAATATTATAAAGATTAATAATAGTTATTTATAGTTTAGAATATAGTATTTTATAAATCCTAGAAGAACTATTTATTTTAGTTTTTTATAAAAGAAAAATAAATAGTAGGTAGTTTTAATATAGGGTTACTAAAACTACCTTATATTCTACTCTTAGTTATTAAAAGCTTTTTTTTTATTTATTATTATTTAATATCTTTAAGCTAATTAAAATAAATTTTAATTTTAATTATTTATAATAAAAGAAAATATTTATTAAAAGTAGACTAAAGATATAATTATCTAAGAAAATTTAAATAAATATATTATATAAAAGAAATTCTTTTAATAAACTAATATTTCTTATATTTCCTTAAAGATCTTTATTAATCTTCTAAGTCTACTAATATATTTTTTTTATTACTTTTTATAATCTTTAATAGCTTTACTTATAGAGACTTATAAATCTATTACTTAAAACTATTAGTTATATTTAGTATTATATCTCTTCTATTTAATTAGAAATTTTTTTTAGTAGATATATTTTTTATAATATATAGTAATCTATAATTTTTTTAACTTTATAGTAAGTATTTTCTCTTATTATAATTAGTTCTAAAAGTAGTTTTTATTTCTAAAATAAGTCTTCTTTTTATCTAGGTTTTTAGATATATATTATACTTACTATAGGATATATTTACTATTCCTTTAGAAAATTAAATTCTACTATAAGCTTATATACTTTCTATATAACTTTAAATAGCTTTACTTTTATTAAAGATTACTTCTTTTTTAGTTTATTTAGTAAGTAATATCTTTTATATAGCTATAGATATATTATATCTTCTTTATTAACTTTAATTAGTTTATATCTTTTATTATATTATAATTTTAATAATATTCTTATAATATTAATTAATATTTAAGCTTTTTTTTAATATATCCTTCTAATTAATTTTAATATATCCTAATTTAGTAGTTCTTATTTTCTAGTTATTATTATAATTACTAATAATACTAATAATAATTTAAATTTATATACTAGTTTATTTAAATTATATTTTATTAGAGTTAAGTAAATATTATTTAGATTAAATTATAATATTAATAAAATATTTACTTAATTTTCTTTAAGATAATTAAAAAGATAGTACTATAAAGTAATCTTAACTATTTAGATTTTCCTCTTAGAGATCTTATTTATCTATAGATAGTAAACTATAATTAAAAGAAGTTTTATTTAAAAAAAGTTAAATATTATTTACTATATCTCTAATATAAATTTTAGGTCTCTATTACTAATAATTTATCTAGATAGTCTCTAGTTATAAAATAATAGTATTCTTATTAATATTACTATTTACTTATTAGCTATATATTTCTTATTATCTAGTATTAATATTATCTTCTTATTAAAAATATAGTTTACTATTAGTATAAAGTTAAAAGAATTATAATTTAAAATTATTTAATATATATTTTTAAAAGAGATATTTAGTATATTTATAATAAAGTTAATAGTAATAGTATAATATAGGATAGAGATTATAATTATATATTTTATTTTACTATATAAGAAGTTTTTATTTAGCTTATTATTATAGTAACTAATATATTATATAATATACTTTTTAATTTTATTTATTTTATAAAGGAAGTAAAACTTATATAGTTTTTCTAGTATTTAGGTCTCCCCTATATATTACTTATTATTATAAGCTATTCTTAATATATCTTTAATATAATTATATAGTATATATAACTTAAAGCTTATTTTAATATCTCTATAATATAATAATTTATTCTTTTTTTTAAAAAGTCTTAGTAATATCTAAAGTCTTCTACCTTAATATTTTCTCTTAGCTTCTAGCTTATATCTATTTACTATAGCTTTTAAGATCTTATTATACTTAATATCTTTTATATATTTAATAACTAGCTTCTAATAGAACTCTTTTACTATAACTATTAATATTACTTATACTTTTTTACTTTTAATTATATATATTTCTAAAGATAGTTCTACTAAAATTATATATATTAGCTTATTAATATTATTATTAATATTATTTAGTTTATTAAATTATTTTAAGTTTAGTTTATTATTAGTAAAATTTAACTAAAGTAGTCTTAATAATATATTAGGTACTATATTTAATTTTCCTAAAATATAATTTATTATTAGCTTAAACTAAGATAACTAGTTTACTATATTTACTAGTTTTAAATTTACTTTATTAAAATCTATTATCTAAAGTAAAGTATATATTATAATTCCTTTTATTATAATATAATTTATTAAAATTTATATTAGAAATTAGTTTAATTATATTATTTTTCTTAGCTTATAAATAATCTAAATTAATATAGCTATTTCTACTTTTATTAAGCTATATTACTTTTTAATAGATAAAGTTATTTTTAATAAAAATATTACTAGCTTTAATTTTATAAATAAAATATCTTATCTAGATATATCTTTTCTATTTTATTTTAATAACTTTAACTAGAATATATAGATATTATATATATCTTTAAAAATATCTATTTTAAAAAATAAAACTTATATTAAATTATAATAATATAAGAATATATCCTATATTAAGTAATATTATAAGTCCTTAAATACTACTACCTCTTTTTTTATTAATATAAATTTTCTTTTTAAGGTTTTAGCTTTTTACTAATTTTTATTCTACTTTCCTAAAGTAATCTCTCTAGTATTATATATATTTACTAATTCTAATATCTTCTATTCTTATAAGAAAGTAATTCTAACCCTAAATTATAAAATTTTACTCTTTAGCTATATTACTATTCCTATATATATTTTTAGAACTACTAGATTTAATAAATACTTTTTAATATATATAAAGCTTATAATCCTATCTAATATCTTCTAGATTTCTTTATTATTAATAATAAACTTAAGGAATTTAATATATAAAAATACTAAAAATAACTTTTCTATTATAATATAAAGTTAATATTAATTAATAATCTTTAGAATTATCTTTAAGTATTTTAAATATTTTTCTTTTATATTATTAAATATAATAATATTATTAATATAAACTTTAATAAAGTTTTTATATTTAAAAAAGAGCTTATCTATAAACTTCTAAATATAAACTAATAAGTTTTTAAATTTTATAAGTACTATATTAGACTTTTCTAACTTATATAAACTAATTACTACTATCCTATTATAGTATTTAAATAGGACTAGTAACTAGAAAAAGAAACTTCTAATATCTAATACTAATAGAAACTTCTTTCCTTATAAGATCTTAATAATATTAGCTTAATCTAGTAAAAGATAAGTATTAGATATAGTAATCTTATTTAATAGCTAGAGATCTACTATAACTTTTCCTTTCTTTATACTATTAACTACTTTCTATATTATAAATACTAAATATATAATTAATACTAATTTATTTATCTAGTTTATTTTTCTTATAATATAAAAAATATTATAGATTTTATTAAAAAATTCTTAATCTAATTATAATAATTTATATTTCCTAATTATTTTCTTCTAGTTTTACTATCTATCTATAAAATTAATTTTTATTTTCTTATTTTCTAATATTAATATTATTCCTTTATTATAATATATATTATACTTTTCTATTACCTTTTTAACTTTAATAGTAAATTCTAAGTTATCATTTATAATATATACTCTATATTTAAATTTAATTATTAGTATATCTTTTAATTTATTAATATTATAGTTTAGAAACTAATATTTATTTTATATTTTTAGTAAATCTTTTTATATTTCTATAAGTTCCTCTACCTTATACTTTACTTATTCTTATATATAGGCTAGCTCTTCTTTACTAATATTTTCTCTTTTACTTAAGATCTTAAGCTTTTCTATAAAGACTATATTTACTATTAGTTCTTTTATATATTATTCTAATTATCTAACTCTATTACTTCTAGAAATCTTTATTACTTCCTTAATATTATTATATATTATAATAAATCTTAAAATATTAATATTAAAGATTATATTAAAGGTAATAAAGTATATTACTTAAAAGTAATAATTTATATTTATTATCTCCTTATTTTCTAATAATAGTATTAACTAGGTTATTAGTAATAATACTTCTTTATTTAGTTTAATTTCTATTTATATTATATATATAACTTTTTATAATATAGCTTACTTATAGTATTTAAATTTAATTCTAGTTTTTATATTATAGAAAGCTTTAAAGTTAATCTATTTTTAAACTATATTAATAATAATTTCTAGTCTATATAATATTTAAGTTTTAAATAAGAGCTTTAGAGCTAGGTTATTAGTAATATCTACTTTAATAGTAATATATACTAATATATTCTTTTTTTTTACTTAACTAAATATATAGAAATTAAAAGATATTACCTTTATTATTTTAAATAATCCATTAGCTTCTATTATTATTATTAGCTTCTCCTTTTTATAAAACTTAATATTTAGAGAAAATTACTTAACTTATTTTTTATCTACTAGGTTATTACTTATATCTATATCTATATAGATTTCCTACTCTTTACCTTTAATTTTAAACTTTATTAATATTTTAATATATATTATTTTCTAAAGCTTTTAGATTTACTTTAATACTATTACTTTAAATACTTATCTATTTTTAAACTAAAATATTAAAAGTATTTCTATTTCTAAGCTAATCTTAATAGTTTCTTATTTTAAAGCTATTCTCTATATTTTTACTCTTTACTTTAAAATATTAATATATACTTTTATATAAATATATAATTATATATATAACTTAAATATCTTTTAATATTTTATATATATTATTATTAAATTAAAGTAAATTTTCCTTATTTTTATCTTCTCTACTTCTAAGATTATTAATTCCTTTTTAAAGTCCTCTTATTTACTATCTAAATTAGTTATCTCTTTTTCTATAATATAAAAATACCCTAATTAAGCTATATTATTATTAAATTATAATAATAAATTAAACTTAAAGCTTAAATTTACTAGTTTTATCTTATTAATTTAAAATTCCTTTATATCTCTTCTTATTTAGTAGAACTTATATCCTTTATTTTCTAGTTATATTATTTTAGCTTTAGTTTTTTATTTATTTTTATATATAGTTATAGCTAAATATACTTATTAGTTTTTATTATATTTTTAGTATTTATAATATTATTATCTAAATAATTATTAGCTTTAGTTTTAGTAAATACCTTTAATTCTATTATCTCTCTTACTTCCTTAAGTAGAAGGTTTTAATTTTTATAAAAACTAATAATATCTTTAATTTTCTTTTTAGTATAAAAATCCTCTATAGCCTCTTCTATAGTTACTATAGTAGGGAAATCTTAATTTACTTTAAGTAGAAAACCTTAGCTTTTTATTATTATATTAGTTTTATTAGTTACTTTAGTTATTATATAAGCTTTACTAATTATTATAATTTTATAAGTTTTAGCTAAATCTTTTTAGGTTATTTTAGTTTATATTTTTATTTTTATCTTTATTATATTTATTAAATTCTTTTTCTTTTATTTCTTTTAGTTCTAGAAAATATACTTTAGGTATTTTATAGTTTTTTCTTACTATTAGGTAAAGATTCTCTACCTTCTCTTTTACTACTCTTAACTAGTCCTCTAGCTCCTATAAGATTTCTAGTATTAGAATAATTAACTTTAAAGTAGGATTTAAGTAGTTATATAAAATATTATATTATATAAAGTAGTTTTCTATTTCTAAAGCTTTAGTATATCTATAGTATTTTATAATATAATCTTTTATATTATAATTATTCTCTATTATTTATATAATATAGGAGTTTTTATTTAATTACTTAGCTATAAGGTATAGTTTAATATTAAAGACTTATTTTAATTTTATAATCTACTTTTTTAGTATTCTATTAAATATTAGGGTTACCTTCTTATTAACTATAATAATATCTCTTTACTATATTAGTACTTATTTTCTAAATAATTTTAGTAGGTTAGTAAAGATAGTTTTAATTATTAAAGGGTTTATAGTAATATTATCTTATATTAACTAAATAAAAAGTATAATATTATAATAATATATAAGCTTATTTTTAATAAATATATTATTAATATTATATATCTTTTTATTTATATCTAATTATAAATATCTAATATCTTTAATTCTTTATTATATATTATTATTAGTTCTAATTACTAGTAGTTCTACTACTTTATTAGCTACTTACTATAATACTTTTATTAGTATAGTAACTATTTCCTAAATTTAATCTAATAGGGCTATTTAGGGTAATAGTATTATAGATCTTTATAGTACTAATATTACTATTATTTTATAGTTCTAAAGGGCTTATAGATTATATTCTTTTAAAATAGATATTTTAATTAGTTTTAATCTTAATTAAGCTAATTTTAATTTAGAAAGTAATAATATCTTAGTTATCTATAGGGGTATTATATTATTAGTATTATCTAATAGTTTAATAACTTCTACTTAATAGTTTAGGGATTATTATATTTAATATTCTATTCTATTTTAGTATCTTAATATAAAGCTTATTATTTCTTATATTACCTTTATTATCTACTATATTTTCTCTACTTATTCTAAAATTTTATTATTAGAACTACTATAATAGGTTCCTATAAAAGTCCCTTATCCTTATATAAAGTTTAGGTTATATAAGGGGTCTATTATACAAGGTACCTTAGTTTCTAGTTTCTTATCTTTATTTTTCTATTTTATAATTTCTAAGATATTTTCTAGCTCTAAATTTAACTTTAATAAACTTATTAATCTAGTACTATATAATACTATTTCTACTTCTTCTACTAGAAATATAATTAATTTAATTATACTACTACCTTTAGAAAGGGATTTAGAAATTACCTAAGAAGCTTATTTACTAAAGGTTTTAGTAGAAATTAGAAATACTAATTATAACAACTATTGTTATAATAATAAGGTTTACTAATAGCTAGATCTAGGTACTTGTTAGCTAGTAGTAGTTAGGGTAATAGTAGGGGATATTTTCTTTTTTAATAGTATAGATTTTAAGGAGTTATTAAAGTCTTTTATTATTCTTTTACTTTTTATTTTTATAAACTTATTATTTTTAGGTATTCTAGTAAGCTATAAGAGATATTAGCTTATAACTTAATATTTATTAAAGAAAAAATTATTTTAGTATAGGATAATAATACTTTATTAGCTATTATATATTATTAGTTTTATTAATATTAGTATTATATTAGTTATTAGTTTTAAGTAAACTATTAGATTAGTTCTTCTATAGTCTATCTTTATTTCTTTATAAGAGCTTTATAATTAAGTAAGTAAGTTAGTATAATAGTATAAGCTATAAGGTCCCTAAAAAGAACTAAGTAATACTATTACTATTATAATAGATATTTCTATAATAGTAATACTATTGATATTAGGAAGGGCTCTACTAGTTATAGTAGGTATAGAGATCTTAATAATTATAAGTTATATATTAGTAATTTATAATAGTAAAAGGTTAGTTTTCTTTTTTAGAGAGTATATACTAGGAATACTTCTTATATATACTAGTTATATTTAGGGGAGTTCTACTTTTAGTTAGGACTAGTAATAATTAGTTTTAGTAGGTACTAGATCTAAGGGTTATTAGTTTTACTTCTTGTTACTTTTTATTTATATAATAAATATTACTACTTAATTATAATATTCTCTTTAATTAGTATTAGATTTTAGAAGAGGAAGAAGATAAAGAAATCCTTAATATTAATATATTATATAAGCTTAAGTATAAGCTTAGTTTAGTATTTAAAAAAGAAGATTAAGAAAATAAAGAGGGAATAGTTAAAGAAAAGGAAATTAATTTTAGAAAAAAATTAAAATAGGAAATCTAATATTAAATATTCCTTTTAACTTTTCTAGATTTTTCCTTATAAAAACTATCTTTCCTTTTTACTATAATCTTAAAATAACCTTTAGAGCTTTTAATTATTAAAGTAACCTTATTTTAGTTATAAAAGGCTACCTTTATTATTAGAAGGCTAGCTGAAAATAAGAAGCTCTTAGGAAATAAAATTATTAATTAAGCTTAAGTATAATAGTTAGTTTAGAATAGTAAGAACTTTAAAACCCTATATAAAAGCTAATTACCTAAATTTCTAAAATACTATTATAAACTTATATACTATCCTTTTAGTCCTTAATTTAAGAAAGCTAAGAAAATATACTTATAAAGCTATAGAAAGATAAAATCCTAATAAAAAGAAGATATCTAAAATACTAAAGACTATTAGATATTAGATTATATATAGATATATATATATAAATTTAATAAATATTATTAACTTTAGAAGTTTAAAACCTATTTAGTTATTAAAAAAGACTAGTAGATAAAATATAAAGATAATACCTATATTACTATACTTATAATAAGGTTATTCTAAATTATTATAGCTATTATTATTTAGTTTAATCTTAAACTAATATAATTTAATACTATTAATACTTTTATTAATATAATACTAGATAAAATAGTATATATAAAATTACTACTTAAATCTAAGAAACCTAGAAAAGTCTACTAATTTAAAAAAGCTTTCTATAGCTTAAAATAATTACTACTATTATAATATAAAAAGCTAAAAAGTATTTTAATATTAATAGGTTTTAAACTTATAATTTATAAGCTATATTATTTAATTAGAAAAAAGGTAATTATCTTCTTCTATATAGATAATATTAGTTTTACTTATAGGAAAGAAGATAAAAAGGAAGTTTATAAGCTAATAAAGTAGTTATAAGGCTATTATAAGTTTATAGAAAGAGAAGATCTTTAATAATTTCTTAAAATTAAAGTTATCTATAATAAGAAGAAAAAAAAAATCTATTTAAGTTAGGAATTATATTATAAAAAGATTAATAAGCTAGTAAAAATAACTTTAATCTATAATATCCCTATAAAAACTAAGAAATTACTTTCCTAAGATAAAATAGTAACTTTTACTTTAATTAACTAGTACTAGAAGAAGATAGACTCTATCTTATATATAGCTATAATTATAAAGCTAGATATAGTATTTATAATATTAAGAGCTACCTAGTTTATAAAGAATTTTAACCTAATATATTATAAAGTAGTAGATTAAATACTCTAATATCTTAAAAATATAAAATTATTAGTTTTAACTTTAGAAAGTAGAAACTATTTTATTACCTATAGTAATACCTCCTTTATAGATAATAGCTTTAATTAGAAGAGTTTTTAAATATATATTATAATTCTATTTAGAGGGCTTATTAGCTAGAAGGCTATAAAGTAAGATACTATAACTACTTTAATTATAAAAGTAAAACTTCTAGCTCTCTCCTAAATAACTAAAAAAGCTATTTTTATATAATAGATCCTAAAAGAACTATCTATTATACTTAATAACTACTAAACCCTCCTAAAATATAATAATATTTAGATTATTAAGCTTATTATAAACCTAGAAGTAAATTTATAAATAAAGCTATAATATATAGATATCTATAATTATTAACTAAGATAGGAATAGAGAAATAAGAAAGTAAATATAGACTATATAAGCTTAAAGGAAATAATTACTAATAGTTTTACTAAAGCCCTATTTTTATAGAAGTTCTAAGCCTTTATTTATTAAATTAAGATATTAGATATTACTTAATTAACTAAAAACATTTATAAAAACCTAAAATAACTAACCCTTATAGAAATCCTAATATATTAAGATCTATAGATATTTAGAATAAGATAAATTAAAGACTTCCTTATTTTTAAGATATTAAGATATTTAGAGAAAAATAGTCCTAGAAACCCTTTATTTACTTAGAAAACTATAGTATATAAGGCTTACTATTATATACCCTCTCTAATACTTAAAAAGAAGTCTAAGAAGAATAAGCTATTCCTAAAATAATTAAAATATTATTAAGGGGGAATTAGAAGTTGTAGCTATCATAACTTGTCATAATAGCTAAGGGGGTATATTAGCCTACATGTAAATTAGAACCTAATATTTCAGGCTGAAACTAAGTAGAAATCGGTAGCTATTTAAGGAAGGTAATTAGGGGCTGGAAACGGAGAAAATCTCAGTTCTAGAACAATCACGGTTTTCACACATGCCACTTTTAGCCCCCAATTTGATGCCGATATTCAAACACATGCAAAGCCCATCGTTTCCTCCCGCACCAGGCCCATGACGCCAGGCAGCTCCACACCCCTCCATCCCAAGCCCCTCCAACCCCAAGCTGTCCCTTGACCCCGAGGATGGAGCTCTCAATGTACAAGGTACCTTTATTCCTCCCGGCTCCTCGGGCTGGCCAGGGTGAGCCGCAATACTTCCTCATTGGGACTGGGCGAGTGGAGAGATGTACGAATCGATACGGCGATGGATGGAAGCGGAAGGCGTCC
>Ga0164243_10007953_pt1 | contig 15755 bp, 13 predicted proteins | sample OricompcompostOP_FD_108781 | JGI IMG/M metagenome (GOLD analysis project Ga0164243, IMG submission 108781) | Organic Plus compost microbial communities from Emeryville, California, USA - Original compost - Organic plus compost (OP) | ecosystem: Engineered > Solid waste > Mixed feedstock >...
CCGTGCACATCGGCACGGGACAGGTTGAGTTCTTCGGCGAGCACGGGGACGGCCTCGGCGGGCACACATCCCAGCCTCTCCTGGACCGCGTGCAGGATCGGCAGCAGCGGCCCGCGGTGGTCGCGATGGTCGGCGGCGATCTCACGGACCAGGGTCGCCACGCTCGTCTCCCCGGTGGTTGTGCGTTTCATGGGCTTCCTCCAGCAGACGGGGCGAAACCGGTCGGGCGGAATCGTTTTCGGTGACGAACACCGCCCCATGCCGAGTAGGCGACATGGGGCGGTGTGCGAGTGCTACGAACCGACGACGATCTTCTTGCGGTGGAACTCTTCGATCTGGTCAGCGTCGTAACCCAGGCCGGCCAGCACCTCGTCGGTGTGCTCACCGAGCAGCGGCGCACCCTTGATCTCGGGCTGGAAGGCCGAGAACTTGACCGGGCTGCCGACGGTGAGGAACGAACCGCGTCCCTTCTGGTCCACCTCGACGATGCTTCCGGACTTGCGCAGCGACGGATCGTTCGCGAGTTCCTTCATGCTCATCACCGGGGCGCAAGGCACCTCCCACTTGCGCAGGATGTCGACGGCCTCGTACTTGGTCTTGTCGGCCAGCCACTTCTCGATCTCGCCGAAGATCTCGAAGATCTTGTCCTGACGGGCCTTCGCGGTGTTGTACGCCGGATCCTCGGCCCACTCCGGGTGGCCGATGGCCTCGGCCGTACGGACCCAGTTCTGCTCCTGGATGGTGAAGTAGATGTAGGCGTTGGGGTCGGTCTCCCAGCCCTTGCACTTGAGCACCCAGCCCGGCTGGCCGCCGCCGCCGGCGTTGCCGCCACGCGGAACCGTGTCGCCGAACTCGCCGTGCGGGTACTGCGGGTACTCCTCGAGGTAGCCCACGGCCTCCAGGCGCTGCTGGTCACGCAGCTTCACACGGCACAGGTTGAGTACGGCGTCCTGCATCGAGGCCGACACCTTCTGGCCCTTGCCGGTCTTGTCGCGCTGGATCAGCGCGGTCAGGATGCCGATCAGCAGGTGCATACCGGTGTTGCTGTCACCGAGCGCCGCACCGCTGACGGTCGGCGGGCCGTCCCAGAAGCCCGTGGTGGACGCGGCGCCACCGGCGCACTGAGCGACGTTCTCGTACACCTTCAGGTCGTTCCAGGTCGAGTCGTCGTTGAAGCCCTTGACCGAACCGAAGATCAGCCGCGGGTTCCACTTCTGCAGGGTCTCCCACGACAGCCCCATGCGGTCCAGCGCACCGGGTGCGAAGTTCTCCACCAGCACGTCGGCGTCGCGGATCAGCTTCTCCATGACCTCGAGGCCCTCGGGCGACTTGGTGTCGATGGCCAGCGACCGCTTGTTGCTGTTGAGCATCGTGAAGTACAGCGCGTCGACGTCGGGGATGTCCCGCAGCTGCTTGCGGGTCACGTCGCCGCCGCCGGGACGCTCGACCTTGAGGACGTCGGCCCCGTACCAGGCCAGCATCTGGGTACAGGCCGGTCCTGCCTGGACACCGGTGAAGTCGATCACCTTGATCCCTGAGAGGGGTAGCTCTGTCATGAGACAGTTCCTTTCATTGTTGGTGTTTCGGTGTGTTCGTGTTGATTCGAGGGATCCGCCCCCGGTACTCACTTGGTGCTGATGCCCTTGGGATTGAGATGTGCGATGTTGCCGCTCTCGGTGCCGTCGGACGGATCGATGACGCAGTCGATGAGCGCGGGACGTCCCGAGGCCAGTGCCTCGCGCAGCGCCGCCGCCACCTCGTCGGGGGTGGTGGCCTGATATCCCTTGCCGCCGAAGGCCTTGATCATGTACTCGTGCTGCGCGCGCAGTGCCGTCGGCGCGGGATCCGCGGTCGAACCCGATGCCTCGTCACCGCGGTACACACCGCTGTTGTTGAGGATCACCGTGACGATCGGAAGGTTGTAGCGGCAGATCGCCTCGAGTTCCATACCGCTGAACCCGAATGCGCTGTCACCTTCGATGGCGACCACCGGATCGCCGGTCTCGACGGCCGCGGCGATCGCGTAGCCCATGCCGATGCCCATCACGCCCCACGTGCCGCTGTCCAGCCGGTGCCGCGGAACCTGCATGCCGATGGTGTTGCGGGCCAGGTCGAGTGCGTTGGCGCCCTCGTTCACCACGTACACCTGCGGGTTGTCGGCGAGCACGTCGCGGATGGCCTGCAGGGCGCCGAGGAACTTCATCGGGTGCGCCGTGAGGGCGGCCTCCAGCCGGCCGCTCATCTTGGCGACATTCTGCTCGGACTTGGCCGCGAGCTCCTGACGCCACTCGGGGGCGACGCTGATCTGGCCGGGCTTGCTGCGCTCCAGCAGCGTCTCCACCACCGAGCTGATGTCACCGACCAGGGGTGCGGCGATGGGCTGGTTGCTGTCCATCTCCGTGGCCGAGATGTCGACCTGGATGAACTTGGCGTCGGGGTTCCACTGCGGCGCATCGCCGTGTCCCAGAAGCCAGTTCAGCCGGGCACCGACGAGCATGACCACGTCTGCACGCTTGAGCGCGAGCGACCGTGCCGTCGCGGCGGACTGCGGATGATCGTCGGGCAGCAGGCCTTTGGCCATCGACATCGGCACATAGGGGATGCCGGTGCTCTCGACGAACTCGCGGATGGTGTCGTCGGCCTGCGCGTAGGCGGCGCCCTTGCCCAGCACGATCAGCGGGCGCTCGGCGCCTGCGAGCAGCTCGATGGCCTTGTCGACCGCGTCGATCTCGGGCATCTGCTTGGGTGCGGGATCGACCACGCGCCACAGCGTCTTCTTGGCCTTCTCCGCGTCGATCACCTCACCGAGGACCGCGGCCGGGATGTCCAGGTAGACACCGCCGGGCCGACCCGATGCGGCCGTGCGGATCGCACGTGCGATGCCGCGTCCGATGTCCTCGGCGCGGGATACTCGGTAGGCCGCCTTGGCGAACAGCCTGGCCGCCGCCAGTTGGTCCATCTCCTCGTAGTCACCGCGCTGCAGGTCGACCAGGTGGCGTTCACTGGATCCCGAGATCTGGACCATCGGGAAGCAGTTGGTGGTGGCATTGGCAAGAGCGACAAGGCCGTTGAGGAAGCCGGGTGCGGACACGGTCAGGCAGATGCCGGGCTTCTGGGTGAGGAAGCCGGCGGCGGCCGCAGCGTGTCCCGCGTCGCTCTCGTGCCGGAATCCGATGTAGCGCAAGCCTGATGCCTGGGCGAGGCGAGCGAGATCGGTGATCGGGATCCCGACGACCCCGTAGATGGTCTGTACGTCGTTGAGCTTCAGCGCATCGACGACCAGATGGATGCCATCGGTGAGTGCGCCGGGCTCGTCGGTACTCGCCGCCTCGGTGTCTCGCGTGGGAGCGACGGTCATGATGTGAGCCTTCCTAGCTGATGGGTTATTCCCTTACCAGGACTGACTTTTCACCTTGCAGCTCAGCCAGTCCAAGACCTGTCTTCAACCGGTCGATAAACGACGGTTATCACCTGGTCCGAGAAATGTGGCGTTGAGCAACGGGGAGTCAGTCGACATTCACTTGAGCAACCAGTGTTCTGACTGCAGATCGAATTGATCGTCCAGGCGGGCGCCTGCGGCGACATTGACGAAGGCGCGCGCGGCCGCGGAGCCGCGGCCGGCGTGGATCGCGAGCGAGATCTGTGCTGTGGTCTCTGGTTCGATGAGCCGCACGGCTCTGGCCGCTCCCAGCTGGGGGACGGCCCGCAGCCACGTGTGGGGCACGACGCTCGCCCAGGCGCCGGTGGCCACCAGGGCATACAGCGATGCCACCGAATCCGTTTCGACCTGCGGCGACGGCGTCACGCCGTTCTCGGCGAAGGCCTTGTCGATGAACTGCCGGAACCGCATGTGCGGCTCGAGCAGCGCCAGCGGCAACTGCGCGGCGTCGGACCACGTGATGGCGCGCGTACCGGGTGCCAGCTGATCTCCGGAGACCAGCAGCACGTACCGCTCCTTGTACAACGGCACCACCTCGAGCCCGGCTCGGTCCTCCGGCCCGAAATGGGCGATGGCCGCGTCGAGTTCGAAATCGCGGAGCTGTCGCAGCAATTCGGCCGAGGACAGCCGGGAGGATATGGAGACGTTGGCCTTCGGGTGCAGGTTGCAGAACGCCGCAACGGGGATGGCCGTCGTCGTCGACACCGTGGGCCCGGTGCCCAGCCGTAGCGTTCCGGAGATGCCGGTGCGCAACGCGGCCGCCTCGGCCTTGAGGCCGTCGTGCTCGGCCAGCAACCTCTTGGCCCACACCACGAGACGTTCGCCTTCGAGCGTGAGGCCCTCGAAGTTCTGGCCGCGGTGGATCAGCGTGACGTCGAGCTCGCGCTCGAGCTTGGCAATTGCTGTGGACAGCGCCGGTTGCGACACGTAGCAGACCTCGGCAGCCCTGGCGAAGTGACGTTCCCGGGCCACGGCGACGAAGTACTCCAACTGGCGCAACAGCATGAGCGTCCTTTCGGTCTCCGATCCTGTCCGACCGTTCCCTTTTGTATGCAGTATTCGGTATCCTGACACAGTACGCAATGCCGCGCCGTGAAAAGAGGTAAATCCCGTGACCGAGACACCAACCGCCATCAGCGCCTCCTGGCTCGCCCAGGCGGTGGTGGACGCATCTTCCGAGGCCATCGTGGTGACCGACAAGGCCGGCGACATCGTGCTCTGGAACGACGGCGCGGCCCGCATGTTCGGGTTCACCGCGGCCGACGCGCTCGGACAGAGCCTGGACCTGATCATCCCGGAGAAGCAGCGCGACCGGCACTGGAAGGGTTACCACCAGACCATGGCCACGGGTGTCACCAAGTACGGCGACAGCATGCTGGCCGTCCCGGCAACGCACAAGGACGGCCACCGGCTGTCCATCGAGTTCAGCGTGGCTTTGCTGCGCGACGACACCGGCGAGATCGTCGGCATCTCGGCCATCATGCGCGAGGTGAGCGAGCGGCGTGCCGCCGAGCGCGCACTGCACGCCCGAATCGCCGAACTGCAGAACGAACTGAACGAGGTGCGCGCAGGGCTGTCCTGAACAACCCTGGGCCACACCTGCTCTCACGATCTCAATCGACTTCACTCGACACGGAGCACCCGGACCGAATCGGTGTACCCCGCGACACCGCTTCGGCTTCCGGAGACGACCACCACGACATCGCCGGGGTGGCACGCGCCCATGCTCAGCAACGCACGCGACACCTCGCCCGGCATGGATTCGGCCAGCTCCGTCGGTGCCAGCACCGCCGACTCGACACCCCACGAGAACGTCAGGCGCCCCCGCACCTCGTCGTCGTGCGCGAAGGCCAGCAGCGGCAGCGGTGACCGCTGCCGGGCCAACCGCAGCGCCGTGTCACCGGTGCGCGTGAAGCAGCACAGGGCCGCGGCGCCCAGCCGGCGTCCCACCTCGCAGGCCGCCACCGCGATCGCGTCACCGAACACCGCGTCCGTGCCGTTCACGGCCTCCACGAGCGCCGATTCGGGCGTCTCGCCCCGGCCAGAACCGCTCTCGGCGGCGACGACGATGCGTGCCATGGTGGCGACGGCGTGCGCCGGATCCGCGCCCACACTCGTCTCGGCCGAGAGCATCACCGCATCGGCCCTGTCGAACACCGCGTTGGCGACGTCGGACACCTCGGCACGTGTCGGGCGGCGGTCCGACACCATCGAATCGAGCATCTGCGTCGCCACGATCACGGGTTTGGCCGCCTGACGGCACAGGGCGATCGCGCGGCGCTGCACCAGCGGGATCTGCTCCAGGGGCATCTCCACGCCGAGATCGCCGCGCGCGACCATGAGACCGTCGAACGCCTCGACGATCGCGGGTAGGTCCGAAACCGCCTCAGGCTTCTCCAGTTTCGCGATGACCGGGACCCGGCGTCCCACCTCGTCCATGATCTTGTGCGCGAGCTCGACCTCCTCGGGTGCGCGCACGAACGACATCGCGATCATGTCCGCGCCGAGCTCCAGCGCGAACTTGAGATCCTCGATGTCCTTGTCCGACAACGGCGGAACGCTCACCGGGACGTTGGGCAGCGATATCCCCTTGTGGTCGCTGACCGGCCCGCCGTCGACGACCTCGCACCGGATGTCGGGACCGTCGACGGCCACCACGCGCAGATCCACGCGCCCGTCGTCGACCAACAGCCGGTCACCCGCGCGCACGTCCTGTGACAGGCCCGCGTAGGTCGTGGAGACCCGGTCGTGGTCACCCGGGCAGTCCTCCGTGGTGATCGTGACGTGCTCGCCCGTCGCCCATACGACGGGACCGTCGGCGAAACACCCCAGCCGGATCTTGGGCCCCTGCAGGTCCGCGAGGACGCCGACCACGCGGCCACGCTGGGCGGCGATCTCCCGGACCATGCCGTACAGCGCCGAGTGCTCGGCGTGGGTGCTGTGGCTGAAGTTCAGCCGGGCGACATCCATTCCGGCGTCGACGAGTTCGGTCAGTACCGACGACGTGGCCGTGGCCGGGCCCAACGTGCAGACGATCTTTGCGCGGCGATTCGCCATTTTCTTCTCCTTATCGAAGAGCCGGCTTGAGTGCCTGCTCCTGTGGCACCGCGGCGGGCACGGCCGTGCGTGCCAGCAGGTCGGTGGCGGCGTGCACGGTGCGCAGCGTGGGCGCAGGCGCACCGGTGAGGTCGGCCATCTCCACGACGGCGGTGACGATCGCGTCGAGCTCGAGCTGCTTGCCCGCTTCGAGGTCCTGCAGCATCGATGTCTTGTGGTGACCCACGTTCTCGGCACCACGCAAGCGCTTCTCGATGGAGATGTCGGGCTTGGCTCCCAGCCGCGACGCGATGTCGAGCGTCTCCTCCATGAGCTGGACCACGACCTGGCGCGTGTACGGGTTCTGGCAGATCTCGACCATGGTCGCCCTGGTCAGTGCGCTCAGTGGGTTGAACGCCACGTTGCCCATGAGCTTGATCCAGATGTCGCTGCGCAGATCGGCCTCCACGGGCGCCTTGAGGCCACCGGCGATCATGGCCTCGCTCAACGCGATACACCGCTGCGAGATCTCGCCGCTCGGTTCGCCGATCGAGAACCGGGTGCCCTCGAGGTGGCGGATCACGCCCGGCGCCTCGATCGTGGTGGCCGGGTACACGACGCACCCGATCGCGCGCTCGGGTGCGAGCACAGCACTCGTCGCACCGCCTGGGTCGACCGCCTCGATGCGGCGGCCGCGGTAGGGACCCTGCAGTTCGTGGAAGTACCACCACGGGACGCCGTTCTGCGCCGCCAGCACGGCCGTGTGCTCGCCGAGCAGCGGTTCGATCAGCGGTCCGCAGGACGGGTAGCTGTGGGCCTTGAGGCCCAGGAAGACGTAGTCCACCGGACCGATCTCGTGCGGATCGTCCGTGGCGTTCGGGTGTGCGACGAAGTCGCCGCGGTCGCTGAGCACGCGCACGCCGTGCTCACGCATCGCATGTAGATGGGCATTGCGGGCGATCAGATGAACTTCCGCCCCGCCACGGTGCATGGCGGCGCCCCAGTACGCACCGATCGCGCCGGCGCCGCCAACTGCAATTCTCACACGCCCTCCTTGTTTGTATTCTGTATGCCAACTCAGCCCGCGTGATTCTATATCCCCCGGTCAGGCTGATTCAGGGCTAAGATCCACCTAATCCTTGCATACAATATGCCGTTCGCATAGCCTGTTTCTTGCCCGGTTCACAAGAACCGCCGGAGTTTCACGAAACCTGCACCGCCTGAAGCATTTCCGCCGGTGAGCGCCAGGAGGAGAAATCATGACGTTGATCGGAGTGCCGCGGGAGTCCGCGGAGGGCGAGCGCCGCGTCGCGCTGGTCCCAAAAGTCGTCGAAAAATTGAGTGCCCGAGGGCTTGAGGTCGTCGTGGAGAGTGCGGCCGGAGCGGGCGCGCTGTTCAGCGACGCGGATTACGAGCGAGCGGGGGCCACGATCGGTGATCCGTGGCCGGCAGATGTGGTGGTGAAGGTGAATCCACCCACGTCGGACGAGATCAGCCAGCTCAAGCCCGGTTCGGTACTCATCGGCTTCCTGGCCCCGCGGACACAGCCCGAGCTCGCGTCGCGGCTGCGCATCGCAGATGTCACAGCCTTTGCGATGGAATCGATTCCCCGCATATCCCGTGCGCAGACCATGGACGCGTTGTCGTCTCAGGCCAACGTCGCCGGGTACAAGGCCGTGCTGTTGGGAGCGTCGCTGTCGACACGGTTCGTCCCGATGCTGACCACCGCGGCGGGAACGGTCAAACCCGCCAGTGCGCTGGTACTCGGAGTCGGCGTCGCGGGCCTGCAGGCGCTGGCGACCGCTAAACGCTTGGGCGCCAAGACAACCGGATACGACGTGCGCCCCGAGGTCGCCGAACAGGTCCGTTCGGTCGGCGCGCAGTGGCTCGATCTGGGGATCGACGCCGCAGGCGAGGGCGGGTACGCGCGTGAACTCAGCGAGGCCGAACGTGCGCAACAGCAGCAGGCGCTCGAGGACGCGATCACCAAGTTCGACATCGTGATCACGACCGCGCTGGTGCCCGGCCGTCCCGCACCGCGTCTGGTGACCGCCGCCGCGGCCACCGGTATGCAACCGGGAAGCGTCGTCGTCGATCTCGCCGGCGAGACCGGCGGCAACTGTGAGCTCACCGAGCCGGGACGCACCATCGTCCACCACGGCGTCACGATCACCTCGCCGCTGAACCTGCCCGCGACCATGCCCGAGCACGCCAGCGAGTTGTACGCCAAGAACGTGACCGCCCTGCTCGATCTGCTGCTCACCGACGACGGCGTCGCCCCCGATTTCACCGACGAGATCGTCGCTGCCTCCTGCATCACCCGCACCGAAGGGGACATCTGAACCATGTACGACCAACTGTTGGCCAATCTCGCGATCCTGGTGCTTGCCGGGTTCGTCGGATTCGCCGTCATCTCCAAGGTGCCCAACACCTTGCACACGCCCCTGATGTCGGGCACCAACGCCATCCACGGCATCGTCGTGCTGGGCGCCCTGATCGTGCTGGGTGATCTGCCCGCCGACGCGTCGTGGGGCGTTCGCATCATCGCGTTCGTCGCGCTCGTCTTCGGCACGCTCAACGTGATCGGCGGCTTCCTGGTGACCGACCGCATGCTGGGCATGTTCAAGACCCGCAAGCCCGAAGTCCGGGAAGCTGAGGCCGCCAAATGAACTATCTGGTCACCGCGCTCTACATCGCGGCATTCGCGCTGTTCATCCTGGGTCTGTCCGGCCTGACCGGGCCCAAGACCGCCGTTCGCGGCAACCTGATCGCCGCGGCCGGTATGGGTCTGGCGGTCGTCGCAACGCTCATCAAGGTCCGCGACACCGCGACCGTGAACTGGGTGCTGATCGTCGTCGGCCTGGTGCTCGGCGTCGTACTCGGCGTTCCGCCGGCCAAGAAGACCAAGATGACGGCGATGCCACAGCTGGTCGCGCTGTTCAACGGCGTCGGCGGCGGCACGGTCGCGCTCATCGCCTGGGCCGAGTTCATCGAGACCGACGGGTTCGGCCACTTCACGCCCGATCAGTCGCCGACGGTCGCGCTGGTGGTCGGATCGCTGTTCGCCGCGATCATCGGTTCGGTGTCGTTCTGGGGCTCGCTGGTCGCGTATCTCAAACTGCAGGAATCGATTCCGAAGAACGTGGAGAAGGCCCTGGTCCGCTCGGCCAAGGTTTTCCAGACGTCCAACGTGGTTCTGCTGCTCGGCGCGATCGCCACCGCGGCGTACATCGGCCTGCACGCCGGTACGGGCAATCCGCTCTGGCTCATCGTGGTGGTGCTGGTGCTCGCCGGGATCATGGGCCTGTTCGTGGTGTTCCCCATCGGCGGCGCCGACATGCCCGTGGTCATCTCTCTGCTGAACGCCTTGACCGGTTTGTCAGCTGCCGCAGCCGGTTTGGCGCTCAACAACCCCGCGATGATCGTGGCGGGCATGATCGTCGGTGCGTCCGGTTCCATCCTGACCAACCTCATGGCGGTCGCGATGAACCGGTCCATTCCGGCCATCGTGTTCGGGTCCTTCGGCGCCGGTGGCGACACGGCCGCCGTGGCAGGCGGCGAGCAGGGCACCGCCAAGTCCACCTCGGCGGCCGACGCCGCGATCCAGATGGCCTACGCCAACCAGGTCATCGTGGTGCCCGGCTACGGCCTGGCGGTCGCACAGGCCCAGCACGCCGTGAAGGACATGGCGGCGATCCTGGAGTCCAAGGGCGTCGAGGTGAAGTACGCGATCCACCCGGTGGCCGGCCGCATGCCCGGACACATGAACGTGCTGCTCGCCGAGGCCGACGTCGCGTACGACGCGATGAAGGAGATGGACGACGTGAACGGCGAATTCTCGCGCACCGACGTCACTCTGGTGATCGGCGCCAACGACGTCACCAACCCCGCCGCCCGCAACGACCCGTCGAGCCCGATCCACGGGATGCCCATCCTGAACGTCGACGAGTCCAAGTCGGTGATCGTGCTCAAGCGTTCGATGTCCTCGGGGTACGCCGGGATCGAGAACCCGTTGTTCTTCCTCAACCACACCTCGATGTTGTTCGGGGATGCCAAGAAGTCCGTCGGCGAAGTGATCGAGGAACTCAAGGCGCTGTGAGCGCTGAGGCCCACTGTCCCGGCCCGGCCCCACAAGGGCCGGACCGGGACACCGGCGTCCCAACCGGCCCCATACCGGGCAGTTCCAAGTGCTACCGCGATCCCGTCGGCGCACCCGGCGGGCGCGTGCCCTTCCGTCGCGTACATCTGTCGGGCGGAAGGCATCTCGACCTCTACGACACGTCGGGGCCCTACACCGAAACCGACACCCCCGCCCGTCTGGCCACGGGTCTGCCGTCGCGTCCCGGTGTGGTGACCGACCGTGGCACCCAGTTGCAGCGCGCCCGTGAGGGCGTCGTCACCAGCGAGATGGCGTTCGTCGCCGCCCGGGAAAGTCTGCGCCCCAAGGTGGTCCGCGACGCGGTCGCCGCGGGCCACGCCGTGATCCCGGCGAATCACCATCACCCCGAGAGCGAACCGATGATCATCGGCAGGGCGTTTCGCGTCAAGGTCAACGCCGGGATCGGCTCGCCGCCGGACGCGGTGATCGGTGACATGGTGCGGGCGATCCGGTGGGGCGCCGACATCGTGACGGACCTGTCCGGCAGCGACTGCGACCACCTGGTGCGCAACATGCCCGTGCCGGTGGGTACCGTGCCGCTGTACCAGGCACTCGGCCGGGTCCACGGCGACATCGCCGCGTTGACCTGGAACACGTTCTGCGACACCGTGATCGAACAGGCCGAGAGCGGAGTCGACTGCATGACGGTGCATGCCGGCCTGCGCCGCGAACATCTGTCGCTCGCCGCGGGCCGGATCACCGGCATCGTCAGCCGCGGCGGGGCCGTCATCGCCGACTGGTGCCTGCTGCACAACGCGGAATCCTTTCTGTACGCCCATTTCGACCAGCTGTGCGAGACCCTGGCGCGGTACGACGTCACGCTGGCGCTGGCCGCGGGCCTACAGCCGGGCTCTGTGGCCGACGCCAACGACGCCGCACAGATCGCCGAACTGCGCACGCTGGGTCAGCTGGCCAGGGTCGCGCACCGGCACGGCGTGCAGGTGGTGGTCGAGGGGCCGGGCCGCGTGCCGATGCACAAGATCGCCGAGAGCGTGCGCCTTCATCAGCAGTTGTGCCGCAATGCCCCGTCGTACACCATCGGCCCACTCACCACCGACGTCGCACCCGAGCACGACCACGCCACCGCGGTTATCGGCGCCGCCGTCGCGGCCCAGGCCGGCACATCCATGCTGTGCTGCCTGCCCCGGCCAGCCCGCCTGCGCGAATCGGTCATCGCTCACAAGATCGCGGCGCATTCGGCAGATCTGGCCAAGGGGCATCCCCAGGCCCACGAGCACGATCACGCGATCGCCCGGGCACGCTGCGAGACGCACTGCCGCGACCGGCTCGCGCTCTCCCCCGATCCCGACGCCGCGTTCACCGGCCACGATCACTCGAAGGGGAGCCACCTGCCGTTTCCTTGATTGATATGTGATCTACGTCACTGGATAGTGCGTCTAATTCAAATAGCGACCATTATCTGAATATGGATCGCGATGACAGTGTGGTGCCGCGGAAGCGGCTCACCCGTGCCGAGGCCCGCGCGCAGACCCGCCGCAGATTGCTGGATGCCGCGGCGGAAACGTTCGCGCGCAAGGGTTATGACGCGGCATCGGTCGAGGAGATCGCCGAGGCCGCGGGCTACTCGGTGGGCGCGGTGTACTCGAACTTCTCCAGCAAGGAGCAGTTGTTCTCCGAACTGCGGTCTGAGCGCGCCGCCCTGCGCCTGGACGAAGTCGCCGACGCACTGCGGTCAGCCCAGGGCGATCCTGGTGGCCCTTTCGCGAAGTTGAGTCGACAACTTGTCGAGGTCGCCGACAAGAACATCGAGGTGGCCGCACTGCACACCGAGTTCTGGTTGCACGCCATCCGTAATCCGGGTGCCATGGATGTTCTGGCGGAGAGCGTCGGCCAGACCCTGCAGTCACTCACCGGAATCGCCGCAGACCTGCTCGCCGAGCACAACGTCGACCAAAGTGTGGTCCGCCCAGAGACATTCGCGGTCTCTCTCCTCGCGCTGCATCAAGGCTTGATTCGTCAGCGTCGCACCAATCCGTCATGGGTGCCCGAGGAACTGTTCGGCCAACTGCTGTCCTGGCTGCTGGCCGGGATGCCCAAACTCCCCGCCCACTGACCACCGCCACCAACCGGAAAGAAAGCATCTGCCGTGGAGCAACTCGCTGAACAGGTCAAGATGGTCTTCGTCTACGGCCTTCCCGCTTTTCTGCTGTTGATCGCCGTCGAGTACTACAGCTACTTCCGAGAACGGCGGGAGAACACAGCCCCGTCAGAACCCAAGCGAGGCGTGTCGAGCCGTGACACCGCCGCCAACATCTCCACCTACCTGATCCGGCTCGTCGTCAGCCCACTGGAAAAGTTCATCGAGCTGCCGATCATCGTGATCGCGGCGGCGTTCGCACCTCTCGCACTGCCGGCCGACCAATGGTGGACATGGGCGCTGGCGCTGTTCCTCGCAGACGCCACCTACTACGTCAAACACCGTATGGGCCATCGAATTCGGCTCTTCTGGGCAGAACACAGCGTGCACCACTCCAGTCAGTACTTCAACCTGTCCACCTCGCTACGCTTACCGTGGCTGGTGCCAGGGTCGTTTCTCAAGTCGGTGGTCAGCATTCCCATGGCACTCATCGGAATTCCCGTGTGGATGATCTTCCTGTGCCAGGCCATCGTGTTGGTCTACCAGTTTCCCATCCACACCGAACGCGTCGGCCGACTCCCCAGACCGATCGAGTTCATCTTCAACACCCCATCGCATCACCGCGTCCACCATGGCTCCAACAACCCCTACCTCGACAAGAACTACGGCGGAATCCTGATCATCTTCGACCGCATGTTCGGCAGCTACGCCGAAGAACTCGAACCCGTGCGCTACGGCCTCACCAAGAACATCGACACCAACAACCCGATCAAGGTCAACTACCACGAGTTCGTTCTCATGCTGCGCGATGTCTGGCACGCCGAGACCTGGCGCGGCCGGATCGGGTACCTTCTGCGCCCACCGGGGTGGCAGGAAACCAAGACCGACACCGCCCAGCCCGAATTGGTACACACCGCAAGCTGACCAGGCGTTTCCGTGAGCGCACGGTCCGGCGCGCGCCGCACCCTCTAGAGTTCGGGTATGGCCGACGAGCTCTTGCGCGTGGACAGCTTGCACCGTTACCCGATCAAATCGATGCTCGGTGAATCGGTCACCTCGCTGGAGGTCTACTTGGGGGGTGTCGACCGCGACCGGCACCTTGCGTTCATCGATCAGGAGACCGGACGGGTCGCCAGCGCCAAGCAGGCGCGGCTCTGGCGCAACCTGCTGAAGTGCCGGGCACGTATCGACGACAACGGAAGCGTGCAGGTGCGCCTGCCCGACGGCACCGAGTCCTCACCCGACGACGACGACTTCGACGACGTGTTCTCCAAGCTGCTCGCGCGTCCCGTCCGTCTGCTCACCGGCCGGCCCGACGGCGCGAGCCTGGAGCGCGCCGATCCCGAACAGGTGCTCATGGCCGGTCTCGACGCCGAGGTCGACGCTCCACTGCTGGAGATCGCCGAAGCGACACCCGGGGATTCGTTCGTCGACCTCGCGCCGCTGCACGTGATCACCACTGCGACCTTGGAACGCATCGGCACCGAGGCCGCGCGCTACCGGCCCAACATCGTCATCACGACCCCGCCCGACTACCCGGCCTACTCCGAAAATGACTGGACCGGGCGGGAATTCACGATCGGCGGAGTGCGCGTGAAGGCCATGGGCCCGACACCGCGGTGCGTGATCCCCACGCTCGAGCACGGTGACCTCGATCGCGCCCAGCACGCACTGCGCACACCCGCCGCCGAGAACCGCGTCGAATCTTTCGGTCTGGGCGAGCTGCCGTGCGCCGGTGCGTATCTCGAAGTGCTCGGCGAGGGCACAGTGCGAGTCGGGGACGAGTTCAGGCCCGCTTAGAGCTTGTACCGCACGTCGACTGCTTGACTGGCCCTTATACACCGGGGGTGTGACATTTCTGGGGCATGAGCTGGGGTTATCCCCAAACGCGTGTTCATCCACAGATAGCGGTTTTGCGGTGCCGTGGCGGGTTCACGGTCGGTAGATTCGAACGTATGTACGAAGAGTCGTTGGTGCAGATCGCGGAATTCTCCGCGCTGTCCGACCTCGAGCTGGAGGGCCAGGCCCGCGGCTGGGCACAGGCCGAAGCGTCCGCCTCGGCGCACAAGCACGCCGCGATGGCCGAGATGTTCATCCGTGCCACCAGCACCCCCAGCGCCGATGAGCGCCGCTGGTGGTTCGTCGACCCCGACGCAGCGGTGGGCGCCCAGCTCGGGGCCGCCCAAGGCATCACCGCCTGGGCCGCGTTGCACCAGGCCCAGCGTGGGGTCGCGCTGCGCGACCGGCTGCCCAAGGTCAACGAGGTGTTCGCCGCCGGGCTGGTCAGCGAGATGATCGTGCGCAACATCTGCTGGAGCACCGCGCTGATGCTCGAACCGGACAAACTCGCCCTCATCGACGCCGAGCTGGCCGCCCAGATCAGCGGGTGGGGCAAGCTGACCCTCAAAGAGATCGACAACACCATCGACGATCTGATCCTCAAACACGACCCGGCCTCTTTCCGCCGCGGCCGCGCCTCGCGGCGCGGCCGCTACTTCGACATCGGCTCACCCACCGACGCCCCCGGAGTGCTCACGGTCACCGGCCGGCTGCAGGCCCACCTCGGCAACGCCTATGACGCCCGGATCGCCGAACTCATCGAAGGGGTCTGCCCGGACGATCCGCGCACCCTCAATGAGCTGCGCCACGACGCCCTCGGCGCCATCCTCGACCACACCACCTTGGCCTGCGAATGCGAGGACCCCGACTGTGTCCGCGGCCGCGAACAATCCCCCCGCGGACACCTCGTGGTGCACGTCATCGCCCGCGAAGACACCGTCACCGCCGCCCAACACGCCACCACCACCACAAACACCCCCGACGATGCGCCCTCCGGCGCGCCCGACTGCGACACCGAACCCGCCGAGCCCGCCGAGCCCGTCGACGACCCGGATATCGCTCCCGCGGCCACCGCCACCGAAACCGCCACCGACACCGAGCCCGACGCTCCCGCGCCTACCGACACCGCCGACTCGGCCGCCACCGAAACCGATTGCGACCCCGAATCTGTCAGCGTCACCGAG
>Ga0164243_10007954_pt1 | contig 15755 bp, 27 predicted proteins | sample OricompcompostOP_FD_108781 | JGI IMG/M metagenome (GOLD analysis project Ga0164243, IMG submission 108781) | Organic Plus compost microbial communities from Emeryville, California, USA - Original compost - Organic plus compost (OP) | ecosystem: Engineered > Solid waste > Mixed feedstock >...
GCGAGGCGGTAACATGCTCTGCGGCCCGCCAGCCAGATCGGCGGACAAGCGCCCGTAGCTTAATGGATAGAGCATCTGACTACGGATCAGAAGGTTGGGGGTTCGAGTCCCTCCGGGCGCGCATCGGCCAGGGCGCCGGCGTCGGATCATCCGGCGCCGGCGCCCTTCCTGTCTCCAGCCACGTGAGGTCAACACCCGTGGCCATCGCCCAGGCAATCACCAGCGGCCGGCGCGGCTTGTGCGTGCCGCGCTCGGCGTTGCCGATTGTCGTGCGCGACGCACCGATCATCTGCGCGAGCTGACCCTGCTCTAGCGCGGCGTACTCGCGCGCCTTGCGCAACCTGTCGGCCATCGTCCAATCCGGGACCGCGCCGGCTGCCTGAATACTCATGGGCTCAGTTTGGACCTAGAGCCCGACACGCGCAAGCGTTCTGGGCCTGGACATCTACCCATTGTGTCGTCCATAGTTGGCCTCATGTCAAAAATGAGGCTCCAGAGCGCAATGGGAGCGCGCGCCGCTGCGCGCATCCTCGGCGTCACGCGCCGGCAGGTGCTGCGCATGGTCGCCGCCGGCCGGCTCCAGCCCGTCGCCAAGTTGGACGGCGACACCGGCGCCTACCTGTTCGACCCGGCCGAGGTTGAGCGCGTCAAGGTGGAGCGGTCGGCATGAAGTACCGCATCTGGCAGGTGCCCGCCTCGCGCTGGTCGCACCGCTGGGTCGTGATCCGGCCCGACCTCACCATCGTTCGCTACTACCGGACCTTCGAGCAGGCCCGCCGCGGCTTCATCGCCGACGCCGCCGGCGCTCGCGTGCTCGCCCGGCTGGAGGCCCAGGCATGAGGCCCAACTGGTCCGGGATCGCCGGCTGGCTGCTGCTGCTGGCCGGCTTCATCGTCGCGCTCGCGGTCCCCTACCCCCACAACGGCCTCGCGCTGCTGGCCGTCGTGCTCGGCGTGCTCGGTGGGCTGCTGGTGGCGCTCGCGGTCTCGCGGAGGACGTCATGACCGAGCAGGAACGCCGTGCGCTCTACCTGACGCTCTACCGGGAGCGGTTCGGCCGCGTGCCCGACGTCGAGCGCGACCAGCGCGACGAGGGGAGCGTCGCATGAGCGCCCCCGCACTGTTCGACCTCGCCGAGCCCGACGTCGTGCCCGTCAAGGGCAAGCCGTGGCCCTGGCCGACGCCGGCTGGCTTCACCACCCTCTCGTACGACCACTGCACGGCGTTCAGCCGCGCGTGGGCCTACTGCGCCCGCGACCGCGGCCACCGCGGCCCCCATGCCGAGTGCAACGCCGCCGGCAAGGTCTCGGCCGTCTGGAGGTCCGCATGAGCACCCTGACCGCCCATCGCCCGCTGCCGTCGCTGCTGACCTCGCTTCAGCACGCCGGCTGGGGTCCGCTCGCCGAGCGCGAGCTGCAAGGCGTGCGCGCCGTCCTGGTGGGCCTGGTCGGCAAGTTGCCGCACCGGGCCGGCCAGGGCCTGGTCACCGTCGCTCAGATCGCCGACGCCACCGGCGGCTACTCCACCAAGTGGGTCGCCCGCTGCCTGCACGTCCTGGAGGACCTCGGGCTCATCGAGTGGCGCCGTGGCGGCGTGATCGCCGGAGCCCCTCAGCCGTCGTGGGTGCGCGTCAACAAGGCCGCGCTGGTGGCGCTGATCCAGCAGGCCCGGCCCATGCTCCAGGCCGTGCTCGCCGCTCGCCGCGCGCTCACCGAGGCCCGGCTGGCCGGCATCAGTTACCTCAAGGCACGAAACCGCAGGTCAGCCCATGTGGAACTGAGTGCCGACCTCCACCCCCTCACGGGGGAGGTCTCGACCGAACCTCCCCGGTCTGTGGACTCGCACGGCGAGCCGTGCGAGCACGGAGAGCCACGAGGACCTCGTTACTGCCCGCTCTGCCGCCGAGGACTCCCCGCATGAGCCGCCGCCGACCCCGCACCTTCACCGACCGCTACTCCGCCGACTACCTCGCTGCCCTGGACGCCATGCTCTGCGAGCACGGCGAGCCCCGCGGCGCTCGCTACTGCCCGCTCTGCCGCCGGCTCATGGACCGGCTGCGCTCGCACCGGCACCTGGAGACGGGAGACCCGCTGTGAGACGAGGCTGGGGAGGACGCCGGCTGGCTGAGTTGCGCCGGCTGGTCACCGAGACCTACGGCAACCGCTGCCACATCTGCGCGCTGCCCATCAACCTCGCGCTGCGCTACCCCCACCCCGGCAGCCTGAGCCTCGACCACGTGCTGCCGAGGTCGCGCGGTGGCTCCGACGCCGTGACGAACCTGCGCCCGGTTCACCTGCGCTGCAACCTCAGCCGCGGCGCCCGGCCGGTCTCGGCCGTCCGGCCGGCCCGAGAGCCGGCCTCGGGCCGTTTCTTCGGTGGAGACCGCCCGGACGCTCTCGCCCCGCCTTCCGTTTCCCCCCGATCCCCTCAAAAAAACGCCCGAAACCCGCGGAATCGCGCCGAAAGGTCCGGATCATGACCCACTACCAGGACGAGCTGTTCCCCTCGGTCTACAACCCAGCGGGGGATGGCGCTATCGAGGCCGCTGCCGCCACCACCATCAAGGCGCTGCGCGAGACCGGGACCCTGGACCCGTCGCACTCGCTCAAGGTGGAACTGATCATGCAGGGCGCGCGCGCTCTGGACCGGGAACTGGCCAAGGCCAAGATCACCGTCGCCGCCACCACCCTGTTCTCGCGCGTCGTGGACATCGCTGACGGGCTGCCGACCGTCCAGGAGGCCATGGACGACGCCTTCACGCGGCTGGTGGAGGCCGTCGAGCATGCCGAGTGAGAACGCGCCGGCGCCGAGCCGGCTGCTGATGCCCGAGGACCTGCGCCGGCCGTTCCGGTTCGCCACCCGGCGCGACCCGCGGCTGCGCACCCGTGGCGGCAAGATCGCGGCCCTGGCCCAGCACGCGCTACGCCGGCCGCTCAAGCCGCACCAGCAGTACATCGCCGACGTCGCTACCGAACTGAACCCGCCGGGCTCGCGGCTGCGGTTCCGCCATCAGATGGTGATCATCAACGAGCCCCGGCAGGTCGGCAAGACGACGCTGTGGCGTCCCGTCAGCGTGGAGCGCTGCCTGACGACGGCCGGCACCGCGGTCTACATGACCGCTCAGTCCGGCAAGTGGGCGGGCCGGCGCTGGGAGGACTTGATCGAGGACCTGGAGGCCCCCGACTCCCCGCTCGCGCGGTTCGTGGACGTCAAGCGCGGCAAGGGTGACCAGCGCGCGGCGTTCCCCAACGGCTCCAAGATCAGCCCGTTCCCGCCGGTGGAGGACGGCCTGCACGGCGAGACCCCGCCGCTGGTCGGCATCGATGAGGCGTGGGCCTTCACGCTGGAGCAAGGCCGCAACCTCATGCGCGCCATCACGCCGGCACAGATCACCCGCCGCGACCGCCAAACCTGGATCATGAGCGCCGCCGGCACCGCCGAGTCGGAATGGTGGGACGAGCTGGTGGAGATGGGCCGCGAGAGCGTCACCGACCCCGACTCGCCCATCGCTTACTTCGAGCACTCCATGGACCCCGACGCCGACCCCTACGACCCGGCCTCGTGGGAGTTCCACCCCGGCCTGGACGGGCTCATCAGCCTGGAGGACCTCGCCGCCGAGGCCGACCCCAAGAAGAACACCCACGCCGACTTCCTGCGCGGCTTCATGAACGTCCCGACCAAGGTGCGCGACGTGACCGTGCTGGACCTGGACGCGTGGGCCGACCTCGCCGGCGACCTCACCACGCCCGAGCCGGCGCAGATCGCCTACGCCTACGACGTCGCCATCGACCGCTCGGGCGCCTCGGTCTGGCAGGCGTGGCGCGACGCTCGCGGCCGGCTGAACCTCGCCGTGCTGGAGACTCGGCCGGGCGCCGACTGGCTGCCCGACTTCGTGGGCAACCTCGCCGCCACCGGCGCCCACGTCGCCGCCGACGACGGCGGGCCGGCGCGCGCCGTGACCGACGCGCTCACCCGCGCCGGCCGCACCGTGCACACGCTCACCGGCCGCGACGCCTCCACCGCGTGGGAGGCGTTCAAGGCCGCTGTGCGTGACCAGCAGCTCGTGCACGACGACACCCCGGCGCTGGCCACCGCGCTCGAGGTCGCCGTCGAGCGCTACGTCGGCGACGCCAAGTTGCTCAGCCGCCGGCACTCCCTCGGACCCATTGACCCGCTGATCGCCGCCAACGTCGCCGCGTGGAACGCCGACCGGCTGGTCTCGACCGCTCAGATTTGGTGATCCCCATGCGAATCAAGATCGACGCCGGCGGCTGCACGTTCCTGCCGCTGTGTGCCTGCGGCTGGCGCGGGCTGCCCGAGCCCGACCGCTCGACGGCGCTGCGCGCCGCCCGCCACCACGAACTGCGCGCCCACCCCGGCGACCGCGACGCCGCCAAGATGCTCGACATGCAACGTAGGAGGTCCTGACCATGCTGCTCACCACCTTCCGCCTCGCCAAGCGAGCCCGCGACTACGCCGCCGTCAAGGACACCGCCGGCTGGCTGCGCGAGCAGCAGCGCGAGGTCGCCAAGACCGCCGCCTACTGCCAGCGGCTCGGCTACTCCCGAGACCGCGGCTACCGCGCCGCCGAGTCCTACCTGGAGGCCGCGCGCGACACCCGCCTCGGCCCCGACTGGCCCGGTTTCCGACGCGCCATCCGCGACGTCGGGCTCGCCGACACGCCGGCCGATTCTTGAAACGTGGAACGCCGCCGGTCTGCTCCGTGGTGTGAACTTCCTCCACCGCGCCGGCCGCGCCCTCGGTCTGATCGAGCACCGCTCTCAGACCGAGGGCGCCACCATCGCCTCGGACGGATCAATCCTCCCGCCGGCGCGCTCGCGCCTCGGCGCCACCGTCAGCCCGCGCGAGGCGCTGACGCTGGAGTCCGTGTTCCGCGCGTTCCAGATCATCAGCATTGGCATCAGCCAACTGCCCCTCGGCGTCTGGCGCCGTGACGAGGAACTGAGCCCCACCCCGTCGCTGGTGCGCAAGCCCGACGTCAACACCACCCGCGAGGCGTTCCTGGAGGCCACCACCGTCTCGCTCGCCGCCACCGGCAACGCGTTCTGGCGCAAGCACTCCACCCGGCCCGGCGACCCGGTGGTCTCGCTGGAAGTCATGCCCGCCCACGAGGTCTCGGTCTGGGCCGACCCCAAGCGCCCCAGCCGCGTGCTCTACGGCTGGCGCGGCCAGGAGCTGACCAGCGCCCAGGTCGCTCACCTTCAGTTCCTGCGCATCCCCGGCTCGCTGGTCGGGCTCGGCCCGATCCAGGCAGCCGCGACCGGCCTCGCCGGCGCGCTCGACGTGCGCGACTACGGCGCCAACTGGTTCAACGCCGGCGACACCCCCTCGGGCATCCTGACCACCGACCAGCCGCTCAACGCCGACCTCGCCGAGTCCTACAAGACCCGGTGGAAGGAGACCGGCCGCGGTGGCGAGGTCCGCGTGCTCGGGCACGGCCTGGCCTACTCGCCGATCATGCTGCGGCCGGCGGATGCTCAGTTCCTGGAGTCCCAGCAGTTCAGCGTGACCCAGGTGGCGCGCCTGTTCGGCATCCCCGCCGGCTACCTGCTCGCCGCCGTGGAGGGCTCCACCGAGACCTACTCCAACCAGGAGCAGATCGACATCGCGCTGGTCCGGTACACGCTCATGACCTACCTGCGCGAGATCGAGGCCACCCTGACCGAGCTGCTGCCGCACGGCCAGCAAGCCCGCTTCAAGGTGGAGGCGCTGCTGCGCACCGACACCAAGACCCGCTATGAGGCCCACGAGGTCGCGCTGCGCATCGGGCTCTACGACCTCGCCCACGCCCAGCGCATCGAGGGCCTGCCCATCACCAACGCCGGCGCCGCCGTCGAGGCCACCCAGGAGGCAACGAGCAATGCCTGACACCACCACCCTGCCCGCCGAGCCCGTCGAGCGTCAGCACGCGCCCGGCCTGGAGGTCCGTGAGGTCCAGATCCGGTCCGTGGACGCCGCCAAGCGCGAGGTCTACGGCATCGCCGTCCCGTGGGACCAGGAGGTCCGCATCGCCGGCTGGACCGAGGACTACTACGAGAGCGTGCAGCGCGGCGCCTGCACCGCCCGCGACGGCGAGCCCAAGGCGTTCTGGGAGCACCGCCAGATCATCGGCCGCGCCGTCAGCACCCGCGACACCGACGAGGGCTGGGAGGTCGCGCTGCGCATCAGCGAGACCACCACCGGCAACGACGTGCTGGCGCTGGTGCGCGACGGCTCCATCGACCGCTTCAGCATCGGCTTCGTCCCCATCGAGCACACCGAGCGCGAGGACGAGGACGGCGTGCGGCACGTCGTGCGCACCCGCATCGAGGTGCGCGAGGTCTCGCTGGTCCCGTTCCCCGCCTACGACGGCGCCAAGGTGGCCGGCCACCGGCACGAGGCACCCGAGCAGCACCCCACCACCCACCGCAGTACCGACAAGGAGACCCCCATGACCGACACCGCCAACGACATCGCGGAGGTCCGCGAGAGCGTCGAGGACCTCACCCGCGCGGTGGAGCTGCTGCGCGCCGAGGGCGCCGTGCAGGCGCCGCACGCCGACGAGTTCCGCTCCATCGGCGACTACGTGAAGCACCTGGTCGCCGGCGACGAGCGCGCCGTGCGCGCCTTCGAGGGCGCCGTCTCCGGCGACGGCATCGCCAAGGACGCGTGGGTGGGAGACATCATCGCGCTCCAGCAGCAGGCCCAGCCCATCGTGCAGGCGTTCGGTGGCACCAAGCCGCTGCCGGAGAAGGGCCTCAACGTGGAGTGGGGAGTCCTGACCGACGACTCCACCGACTTCGACACCCAGGTGGACGAGGGTGACGAGCTGGTGGTCGGCAAGATCACGCTGGACACCCGCACCGCGCCCGTCGTGACCGCCGGTGGCCGCTCCAACCTCTCGGCCCAGGCCATCGAGCGCACCACCAACGTCTCGCTGATCGACACCGTCTGGGAGGCGCTGGCGCTCAAGGCCGCGCGCTACGTCGAGCGGCTCGGCCGCAAGGCCGCGCTCGACCAGGCCACCGCCAACGCCGGCGATGCCGACGCCGAGAACTTCGTCGTGGCCGACCTCACCACCGCCGAGGGCATCGTGGAGGCGCTGATCGACGTCTACGAGCACTTCGACGGCCAGGACCTCAGCCTCGCCGGCCTGTTCGTCTCCAAGGACGTCTTCCTCTCGCTGTACGGCGTCCAGGCCGTGGACTCCGTGCTCCAGGTCTCCGGCGCCCCGGCCGACAAGGTGGGCACGATGAGCGTGCGGGCCGACGTCTCGGCCGACCTCGCCGGGCTCAACGTGCGCCTGTTCCCCGGCGCCCCCAGCGGCACCGTGTTCGGCTACGACGCGCGCGCCGTGCAGGTCCTGGAGGCGCCGGGCGCGCCGTTCCGCATCACCAACGAGCTGCGGGCGCTCGACCTCACCAAGCCCATCGGCATGTACACCTACGTGTCGGCGTTCGCCCAGCGCCCCAACGGCATCGTGCCGCTGCTGGACACCGCGCCGACGAGCGACGAGGGCTGACCCAGCCATGACCGCACCCACCCCTGCTGAGCGCGACGTCACCGGCGAGGACCTGCTGGCCTACCTCGGTGGCTCCACCGGCGACGTCGCGCTCGCCGAGGCCAAGGTCGCTGAGGCCGTCGCGCTGCTGACCGTCTACGCCGGCAGCGCGGCGCCCCACATCCCCGACCCCGTGTGGGTGGGTGCGGTCCTGGAGGTCGGCTCCAAGTTGTACAACCGCCGTTCGGCCGCTGCCTCGGCCGGCACCGCCGGCTACGGCGACGCCGGCGAGCTGGTGCCACCGCTGCCGGCCAAGGACCCGCTGGTCACCGTCCACGCCACGCTCGCGCCCTATCTCCCTGGACCGTTCGCATGAGCGACCTCAGCAGCCTCCGCGCCGACCTCACGGACGTCCTGGCCGGCACCGGCACCGACGCGTTCGACCACCTGCCGCCCAACCTCCAGCCGCCGGCCTACCTGGTGGAGCCCGCCGAGCCCTACCTCACCGGCGGCGAGACGTTCGGCGCGTGGGAGGCCCGCTACCTCGTGCACGTCGTCGCCGGCCCCGCCCAGGCCGACGTCGCCACCGACGCGCTCGACGCCATGATCGCCGCCGCGCTGGCCGTGATCGCCGACTCCGACCGCTGGGCCGCTGATGAGGTCTCCGCACCCCAACTGGTCCGGCTGCCCGACGCCCGCGTGCATTGGGGCGCTGACATCACCGCCATCACCGACACCCACCTGTAACCCCCCCCGGAAAGGACCCCACCCATGAGCAGCACCCGCATCAAGGGCCGTCAGCTGAAGCTCGAGCTCGGCACCCCCGTCGTGGACTACTGGGCCGACGTCACGGCCTGCGAGCTGCAGAACGAGGAGGCCGACTCCGACGTCGTGACCTTCGAGGACGCCGCCGAGCCCGGCGGCGCCGTCGTGGACTTCCTCCAGATCACGGCCGTGCAGTCCACCGACCCCGACTCGCTGTGGTCCTACATCTGGGAGCACACCGGCGAGGACGTGGCCTTCACCTACGCCCCGCACGGCAACGAAGAGCCCACGCCGGCCCAGCCGCACTTCGTGGGCACCTGCACCATCGGGCCGCGCCCGGCCATCGGTGGTGAGGCCGGCCGCACCAACACCTTCACCTTCGAGACGCGTTGGGACGTCGTGGGCCGCGTCGTGCTCGACCGCGGCACCGAGGGCTGAGCCCGAGGTCGCCGTGCGCTTCGACCAGCAGGCATTTGCCGACGAACTGGCCGGCGTCGTCATCGAGGTCAAGGGCCTCGACGCCACGCTCGCGGCCATGCGCGGCTACGCCGACGCCACCGAGGACATGCGCGACCTGATGCACTCCACCGGCGAGATCGTCGCGTCCGCGGCTCGGATGTTCGCCCCGGCGCGCTCGGGCGCGCTCAAGGGCAGCATCCGAGCCGGCCGCGGCAAGACCAAGGCCGTGATCCGGGCCGGCTCGGCCCGCTCGGTCCCCTACGCCGCCATCGTGCACTACCCCTACCGCCGGCCCTTCATGGTCCAGGCGCTGGCCGCCACCGGCGACCAGGCGCTCGCACACATCACCCAGGGCCTGGCCGAACTGCAACGCAAGCACGGCCTCTGACCACCCACCACCACCATCACCAGGAGCACACCATGGCGTTCGACGTCAACAACCTCACCGGCGCCCAGATCGCCAACGTGGAGGACCTCGCCAAGCAGTCCATCGCCACCTTCGGCGACGAGAACTTCCCCCAGGCGCGGCTCATCTTCGCGCTGGCGTTCCAGGCCCACCGCGCCAACGGCGGCGGAGGCACCTACAACGCCTTCATGGCCGAGACCACGATGGAGCAGGCCCAGGCGCTGCTCGGCATCGAGGACGACCCGGCCGACGAGCCCGACGACGAGGCCGGCGACGCCGGCGACGCCGACGAGCTGACGGTCGCCGACGACGAGCCGGCGGACGGCGCCGATTTTCAGCCCGGTCCTGGCCTACTCCCCAGGTAGCCCAGGACCGCGCCGACCGTCTCGGTTTCTTCGTCGGCGTCGTGGGCCTGTCGGTCTCCGACTACTACGCGCTCACCTACCGCGAGCAAGAAGCCGTCATCAACGCGTTCCGCAAGTTCCACGCCGCCGAGAAGTGACCCGAGGGGAGGCCCGGTCTCATGGCCAAGCAGCAGGTGATCGTCAGCATCCTTGCTGACACCAAGAAGTTCAGCCGCGCCATGCGCAACCTCAGCCGCGAGACCGGGCTGGCCTCCCTCGGGTCCAAGTTCAAGGGTCTAGGCTCCAGCATCGCCGGCGCGTTCAAGACCGGCATCAAGTGGATAGGCGCCACCGCGGTCGCGCTCGCCGGCCTCGCCCTCAAGGGCGGTTTCGAGCGCGCCATGAAGATCGAGGACGCCCAAGCCAAACTGGCCGGCCTCGGCCACGACACCCAGACCATCGAGTCGATCATGGAGTCAGCGCTGGCGTCTGTGAAGGGCACCGCGGCCGGCCTGGACGACGCCGCCACCATCGCCGCCACCGCCGTCGCCGCCGGCATCAAGCCCGGCCAGGACCTCACCAACGCGCTCACCCTGGTCAACGACGCCGCCACCATCGCCGGCGTCGGTCTCGGCGACATGGCCGGCATCTTCGCCAAGGTCTGGACCTCCGGCCGGGCTCAGACCCAGGAGCTGAACCAGATAGCAGACCGCGGCATCCCCATCTGGTCCAAACTGGCTGAGCATTACGGCGTCAGCGCCGACGAACTGCGCACGATGGTCAGCCAGGGCAAGGTGGACGCCGAGACCTTCGCCGGCGTCATGAACGACATCGTGGGCGGCTCGGCGCTGGAGGCCGGCAACACCACCCGCGGCGCCTTCGCCAACATGCAGGCCGCGCTCTCGCGCACCGGCCAGGCGTTCCTGACGTCGATCTTCCCCATGTTCAAGGACGCCTTCGGTGGCATCACCGAGTGGCTGGACGGGCTCACCGAGCGCGTCGGCCCGGTGGGGGAGGCGTTCGGCAAGTGGATCGGCGACGTCGCCGTGCCCGCCGTAAAGGACTTCGGCAAGTGGGTCGGCGACGAGCTGGTGCCCGCGCTGCGCAACCTCTGGGGCATCGTCTCCGGCGCGTTCCAGACCGCGCTCAAGACCATCAGCAGCGCCTTCGGCGACGCCGGAGTCAACGCCGAGAGCGCCGGCTCCGGCATCAAGGACGGCATCATCCGGGCGCTCGAGGTCGCCGGCCCGATCCTCCAGACCGTGATCACCGGCGTAGGTTCCTTCGTCGGCTGGCTGATCCGAGCCCGTGACTTCCTGGTGCCGCTCGCCGTCGCCATCGGCACCCTGGTCGCCGGCTTCATGGCGTTCAACAAGATCATGGCCGTCGCTCGCGCCGTGCAACTGGCGTTCAACGCCGTCATGATGATGAACCCCATCGTGCTGGTGACGACGCTGCTGGTGGGCCTGGTCGCCGGCCTGGTCTATTTCTTCACCCAGACCGAGACCGGCCGCAAGATCATCGCCAAGGCGTGGGCCGGCATCAAGGCAGCCATCGCCGCCGTCTCCAACTGGTTCAGCGGCACCCTGGTCCCCGGTCTGCGCCGCATCTGGTCCTCCATCACCGGGTTCTTCACCGGCGCCGCCACCAAGGCGCGCGCCGCGTGGGACGCCGTGCGCGCGTGGTTCGCCCAACTGCCGGGCCGCATCAAGGCCATCTTCGCCGGCGCGTCGAACTGGCTGGTGTCCTCGGGCCGCGGCATCCTCAACGGGCTCAAGAACGGCGCCGCCAACGCCTGGAGCGCCGTGCTCGGCTGGATTCGTGGCCGGCGCGAGGCCGTCACCGGCGTGTTCGCCAACGCCGGCTCGTGGCTGATGAACGCCGGCCGGCGCATCATCGACGGCTTCATCGGTGGCATCCGCTCCATGTGGAACAACGTGCGGAACACCCTGACCAGCCTGACCAACCTGCTGCCCGACTGGAAAGGACCCGCGGCCAAGGACCGCGTGCTGCTCACCGACGCCGGCCAGGGCGTCATCGACGGCTTCATCCGCGGGCTGGAGTCCCGCTACGGCGCCGTGCGCCGCTCGCTGCGCAACCTCACCCACGAGGTCGCCGGCACCGACATGGGCACCATCGACGCCCCCAAGATCGCCGCGCCGAGCATGGCCGGCCTCGGCCGCGCCGGCCTCGCCGCCGGCGGCGCCGGCGCGCTGCCGCCGATCCACGTGCACGCGCTCATGGACGGCCCCGAGGTCGGCCGGCGCGTGCTCGCCGCCATCCGTGAGTGGGAGCGCCAGAACGGAGTTGGACGATGAGCACCGCCGCCGACCTGCTCGACCGCCTCACCCTGGAGGTCCTGGTCCCGCCGGCCGACACCAGTACCTTCCTGCTGGACGAGAGCGAGCTGAACACCCGCACGCTCGGCGCCGCCGACGAGGCGCTGGAGTGGCTGCCGGTCCTCAACCGCGCCACCGCCGTCAGCACCCGCCGCGGCGCCAGCCAGGACTCGGCCACCGCGTCCATCGACGTCGGCACCATGAACGTCGCCGTGCTCGGCGAGGTCGCCGAGGCGCTGCGCATCCGACCCGGCACGCCGATCCGGCTGCGCGACACCACCGCCGGCGTCACCCTGTTCACCGGCGAGGTCGCCGACCTGCGCACCAGCCACGAGCGCGACCTGAGCGGTGGCACCGCCACCACCCGCTCGCGCACCACCATCACCGCCGTGGACGTCGTGCAGCGCGTGGCGAACACCATGCGGTACGGCGCCGTCGTCGGCGACACCGACGACGACACCCCCCGCACCTATGAGACCTTCGAGCAGCGCATCGACCGGCTGCTCGGCCGCACCGGACTGCCCTACGCGGTCGCCCCGAACGAGCCGGTGGAGGTCAAGCACCCGCCGGCCACCGTCACGCTCGGCGCGCGCACCTTCGAGGCCATCAGCGGCGCCCCCGACCTCTGGACCCCCTCAGGCCCCGACGTAGACCTCGTGATTGGCACGATGCATTGGGGCCCGGGCTCGGAGCTGGTCGGCTACACCGCCGGCTGCCGGCTGCTGGACGGCACCCACCAGCCCGGCCAGTCCTACGTCTCGCGCCCGCTGCACAACCTGTTCCCCGGCGCCACCTACACGCTCACCGTGCACAACCTCAGCGGTGGCACCGGCCCCGTGGCGCTCGGCGTCGTCGGCATCGGCTACGACGTGCGCACCGCCGCCACCGGGCCGGCGACCTACACCTTCGTTGCCACCGACACCACCCACCACGTCTTCATCGGGCCGGGCACCACCCGCACCATCCCCGGAGACTGGCCCGACGTCATCCCCGACCTGCCGTGGACCCCGGACATGGACCCCATGACCGACCCGCCGCCCGGCCTGCCCTTCATGAGCGTCAGCCTCACCGAGTGGCGGATGCCGCGCGGCCAGGACTGGATGCTCCAGAACATCGTCTACGAGAGCACCCTGGCCAACCACCTAGACCTCGCCACCAACACCGTCCGCGGCTACTGGTGGGCCGACCGCGACGGCGTGATCCGTGCCATGCGCGAGCCCGGCTGGGCCGACCCGGTGGCCATCTTCACCGACGCCACCGCCGGCCGGCCCAACGCCCTGTCCTACGTCGATGTCGCCAGCAGCTTCGACACCGCGCGCATCATCAACGACGTCCGGCTGAGCAACCACGGCCGCACCCTGGACGAGACCGGCAACGCCGTCGCCCACGACGTCACCATCACCGCCCGCGACGCCACCAGCATCGCCACCAACGGCGCTCGCGCCGGCGAGGTCGCCGTCTCCATCTACGACCCGGCCAACACCAGCAGCATCTACTACGGCGCCGGCAAGGCGCTCGCCCGGTCCTACGTCAAGGCGTTCAGCCGCTCCGGCGAGACCGTCTCGCGCGTGCGCCTGCGCACCACCCCCGCCGCTGACCTGGTGGCCGGCCTGGACGTCTACGACGCCGTGACCGTCGAGCGCGCCGGCCGTTCGTGGGACTGCCGCATCGCGGCCATCGAGCACGAGATAACCCCCAACGACTGGCACACCAGTCTCGACCTGATCGAAAGGACCTGACCCATGGCCCTGCCCAAGACCTTCGCCGTCGGCGAGCTGCTGACCGCCGAGGACGTCAACGAGCACCTGGTCAACCGCCAGCGCATCGAGGCCGGCAAGGTGTCCCTCAACTACGGCGGCCAGTCCACCGCGTGGCAGGACGTCGTGTTCTCCAGGCCGTTCACCCAACCGCCCAACGTCATCGTGTCCTACGAGGGCGCCCAGATTTCGCCCCGCACCATCGCCCACACTTCCGACATCACCGCTACCGGGTTCCGCGCTCGGATCATGACCGCGGACGGCACCACCCACACCGGCACCCGCATCGTGTCCTGGCTGGCCGTCGAGACCTACTCCCCGGACGAGGACTGACGGCCATGGCAGTTCAGCTCTCGTCCCCCGTCGCCGGCCGCGTGCAGGGCGGCGCCGGCGCCTACGGCCGGCGCACCCACCCCGTCACCGGCGTCCCCGGCGTGTTCCACGCCGGCACCGATATCGCGTGCCCGGTGGGCACGCCCATCGTGGCGCCCGAGCCCGGCCGCGTCGTGCTCGCCGGCTGGGCCGGTGGCCACGACCTCACCCGCGGCCGCTCCGGCCTGTTCGTCCTGTTCCGCGGCGACGTCACCGGCCGCGACTGGTATTTCGGACACTGTGACTCGCTGGAGGTCGCCCCCGGCCAGCGGCGCGACGTCGGGCACCTGCTCGCGCTCTCCGGCGCCACCGGCAACGTCTCCGGCCCGCACGTGCACCTGGAGGTCCGCACCGCCGGCACCACCACCACCACCGACCCCATCCCGTTCATGCGCGGTCGGGGGATCACACCGGGCGCCGAGCCCGACCGGATCATCACACCCAAGGGCCTCAACGGCCCCACCACCCAGGAGGACGACATGCCCAAGTTCACCGACCGGCTGGACCTGTCCGCCGGCGCCAGCCAGGCCCTCAACGGCCTGGAGTCCATCAGCTACGGCGGCGCCACCGGCTACGCCGCGGCCGGCGGCTACCTCGCCATGCAGCACCTGCCCGACCTCGTGGCCGAGGTCCGCGCGCTGCGCGCCGAGGTCGCCACGCTGCGCAAGGAGGTCAAGAAGTGACCGCCGCCGGCCGACACTCCGCCACGACCAGCCAGACCCGCCACCCCTGGCGCGCGACCGTGCGCACCGCCTTCGCCGTCGTCGTCGCGCTCGCCGCCATGACACCCGCGCTGGTGGAGGCCGCCGGCCTGGACGAGACCGCCGCGCCCGTCGCCGGCGCGCTCGCCATCACCGCGGCCATCACCCGCATCCTGGCGCTGCCGGCCGTCGAGGCGTTCCTCGAGCGGTTCGTCCCATGGCTGGCTGCCGAGCCCAGGCAGGCGCCGTGACCGCGGTTCTGCTCGCCGCGTGGCGGCGCGTGCGCGAGCCGCGCGTGATCGCGCTGTGCTACTTCGTGGCCTACCTGCTGCTCATCGGTGGCGGCGCCTCGGCGCTGACCAACCCGCCCACCAGCATCGAGGGCGCCGTCGGTGACACCGCCATGACCACCCTGGCGCTGCTGCTCACCGGTGGCGGCGCGCTCGGCGTCGTCGCCGTGCTGCCCGGCTGGTACTGGCTGGAGCGGCTCGCCGTGATCGCGGTGGCCGTCGCCAGCGGCATCTACGCCGCCGTCATCACCACCCTGCACGTCACCCAGCCCGGCAACCGCCTGCTGCAACTGTCCCTGGTGATCTTCGTGGGCATCCTCCAGGCCGTGCGCTGGCACCGCATCCGTGAACGGCCCTACGACCCCGACCGCCCGCCGCCGACGCGCTCCAACGCGCACTGACGGCCGACCACACCACCACCGGGGGATCACCGTGCAGGGAACGACCATCTGGACGGCGCTCTCGCTGCTGGGCGCCGGCGCCGTGCTGCTGGAGCTCGTCAAGGCGCTCATCGGATGGGTGACCGGACGGCACGGCCGCGAGCAATCCGCGTGGGTCCAGCGCGACGCCGAGGCGCGCGCCCGCCGCAAGCTGGAGGAAGCACTGTTGCGCACCCGACTCGCCGCCATCCGGCACGGTGTGCCCGAGGACGCCCTGCCGCCGTGGCCGACCTACGACACCACCACCGCCGGCGCCGCCGGCTAGGTGTACCCGGTCAGCACGTTGTTGACAGTCGGGTAGGGAGAAGGCCTCCACGATTGGTGGTGTCTAACGTCACCGAAGTGGAGGCCTTCTCTTGGTCCACCGTAATGCGCGGCTCAC
>Ga0164243_10007956_pt1 | contig 15754 bp, 12 predicted proteins | sample OricompcompostOP_FD_108781 | JGI IMG/M metagenome (GOLD analysis project Ga0164243, IMG submission 108781) | Organic Plus compost microbial communities from Emeryville, California, USA - Original compost - Organic plus compost (OP) | ecosystem: Engineered > Solid waste > Mixed feedstock >...
CGCCAGACCTGCGGCCAGAGGAGCGAGGCGGTGAGGGTGCTCTCCCAGTTGGTCCGGTAGTCTTCCCAGGAGTGGTCGGGGTTGTCTTCGATCGGGTCGTTGAGGAACCAGACGGTCCCGCCGCCGGCCTGGACGACGTTCATCATCGCGCCGTATTCGAGGAAGGCGGCCTCGAACGTCCGCTCGCGTTGAACCCCCTCGTAAACGTTGGGCGTGCGCGCCGTCCCCGTCCAGACCTGGGCGATGTAGCCGTCGGCCCCGACCTTCATGAGGCTCGACTCGGGGCTAACGATCTTCCAATGAGCGTAATTGATGAGGCTATGGGTCGGCACGTAACACTTGACGTGTCTGCCCGTCTTCGCGTTCTCGGCCTTCACGAAGTCGAAGACCTGCTTCAGCGCGCGGCCGTAGAGGTAATACTTCAGTTGCGAGGCGCGGTACTGGGCGTCGGGCGAGGTGTGCGGGGCGATCCAGTCCTCGTGGTAGTACGCCTTCCACTCCCGTTTGAACCCTTCGCTATAGCCGCCGCGGACCCAGAACTCGGGTTCCTCCAGGTGGATCGCCTCGGCCCCGGCGTCCATCGCCCGCTTGACCCCCTGGCAAAGGTATTTGCCGAAGCTTTCGCCGGGCGACATGTAATAAACGTCGCGGTCGTGCGCGATCTTCTTGCCGTACCGATCGGTCTGCGCCTCGTCGAGGTGCTCGACCCCGTCGAACCGGCCGTCGAGGTAATCCTTGTAGTTGCCCCAGGAGACGCCCGTCATGAGGTGGGGGATGTACCCCTGCGCCTTCCAGTGGGCGATGCGTTTGGGCAGACCGGGGTCGATTCCGTAACAGATGGCGACGTCCGAGCGGAATTGCAGGTCGGGGGCCCAATCGGCGTGGGTCTGAAAGCAGGTCCGCTCGCGCGACTGTTTCGGGTCGGCCGGCCGCGTCGGAGGGTCCCCGTCCGCGCCGATGGCGGCGGCCGGGATTGAAAAGGCGAGGAACGCGAGGAGGGACGTACGGGTCATAATCGATGGCCTACGGGACGATCACGTCGTCTGGCGCCTTGCGGTACGCCACCCGTGGCGCCCCGGGAATAACCCGGGGGCTCGCACGCGATCAAAAGTGGTACGGGTCACTGGATGACCGTATTGTATCGTCCCGGCGGACGTGGACGAGACGGCACTCCAGGGGCCCGTCGACGCGGGTGGGAAGCAGGGGCGCAAGGATTCGAACCCTGTGCGCGAGTTTTGGAGGCTCGCTGCCCTCCCAGGAGCACGCCCCTGTCGAAAACCGGCCGCCGGAGGGCGGGCCGGTATGGGCCGACGGCCGTCGGTCAAAGGAAACACGACCAGTTGGATACGCGGGCGCCGTTCACGGCGAACAAGGGCCGCCATTCAGGCCGGGTCGGACGGGCCCGGAGCCGCATCCCGGCCTGTTCGGGGGTGCGGTCGTCCTTGCGGGCGTTGCAGCGGGCGCAGGCGGCCACGCAGTTGGTCCAGTTCGTCGGCCCGCCGTGGGCCCGGGGGACCACGTGGTCGATCGTGAGCGCGTCCCACCCGGGCTGAGCCCCGCAGTACTGACACGTGTGCCGGTCGCGCCGGGCGACGTTGCGCCGGCTGAAGGTGACCCGGCACCCCGGCACCCGGTCGTACGCACGGAGGCAAACCACTTCAGGAACCCGGACGCGCACGCGGCTCGCGCGGACGCACGGGGCCCCCGGCTCCGGGACGAGCCGGACCCATTCCGGCCACGTATGGGTGGCGAAGTCCTCGGGCGTGACCGCACGCGCGACGTCGTTCCAGAGCATCACGACGGCGCGCGCCACCGGGGTCACGCCCACGGGCTGCCAGTGCCGATTCAGTACCAGCGTCGGCCTGTCCAGAATCTCGCTCATGGTCCCCATCCCCCTTCAACCCTCCGCCACAACGGCCGCAAACCGCCCTTCAAAACCGGGCCCTTGCGACGCCTCCGAGAATGGACCGGCCGGGGAGTCGAACCCCGATTTCCTGGGTGCAAACCAGGCGTCGTCCCGTTGGACCAGCCGCCCATCGGTCTCCTCCGCCGACACGGCGGGTCAAACCGGCTTCGGTAACCCCAAGCCGATTCGCCGTGTGAATGAGGAAAGCCACAAGCCTCTTGGACGTATCAAGGTCCCAGGCCCCGGAATCGAACCGGAAGGCCGTCCTTATGAAAGACGGCGGGGCACCAACCCGCCTGGGCTCGCCCGCATGCACCGGGACGGAATCGAACCGCCAAGCCCTCTTCACGGGACGTGTTCTACAGACACGGGGGCCTGCCAATGCCCAACCGGTGCGTGGTCCGCCGCCTGCCGCGGCGATGTCCCCGCCAGGAATCGAACCTGGTCTACGACCTCCGCAAGGTCGCGTGCGAATCCGGCACACTCCGGGGACAACAAAGTAGAAATAAATTATAATTTTAAGTAATTTTATATTTTATTTCCAAATAACTCCGTGTATAATGCGGAACAAGCGAGAGATCAACCGCCGTCCCGACACGTTTCCGAGGGACACCCATGTGTCGTTACGCTTGGCATCACTACCGAGACCACTTCGCCTGCTTCCGGTGCCGAAAGGCGTTCAAGCATTGGCAGTGGGAAGACCGCGACAAAGACGCCTGGAAGATGAGACGGCGGCTCGAGCGCGTCCCGCGCGAGGTCGTCTGCCCCGACTGTTCCCGGCCGATGGCGGACATGGGACTCGATTTCAAAGCCCCGGCGAAAGCCGATTTGGGGGCGTGGCGGGTCATGGAAGCGTTACACGCTAACGGGTTTTCCTTTCGGGGCTGCGGCTGCTCCGTCGGCTTTAAACCGCCCCGTACTCTTCGCGAAATGCCGCACTGGCTTGAGCGGCACCGGTCTCACAGAGCGGGCGAATTGCTCCTCAAAAAGTTTGAAGCACGTCGCAGTTAAGCGGGATAATCCGTCGACAACAAAGAGAAACACACAGCGGACACCCGGTCATCGTTCAAACCATGCCAACGCTCATCTTGACGCCACGGTTCACCGACGACGCCCAAGCCCTGTGGAGAGCCGCCGGCCGTCTCGGCTGGGGCGTCGAGCGCCTGAGCAGTTGGCGGATACCCGACGACCTTCTCCACGTACCCGAGCCCGTACCGTACCTGGAGGGGTTGTTCGGCCCGACACTGGCCGAACAGTTGGGGCTTCGATTGGTAGAACCGCCCGAGGATTGGCTGCCTCGTCTGCCGGAGAAATACCGCAAGCGACGGGTCTACCTGACGACGCTCGGTCAGGCCCGCACGTTGTCAGAACGGGCCTTCATCAAACCACCGAACGATAAGAGCTTCCCGGCCCGAGTTTATACCGGGGCGGAGTTGCCGAAGGAGTACGACGACGACAGCCCGGTACTCGTCGCAGAGGTTGTCACCTGGGAAAAAGAGTTCCGGTGCTTCGTCTTGGACCGCCAGCCTCGAACGCTCTCGGTCTACCTCCGCGGCGGCCAACTCCAGCGGCAGCATAACTTCGCCCATTCGGAATCCGAAGAGGCCGAAGCCCTCGATTTCCTCCGTTCCGTGCTGCAAGATGCCGGTGTCGATCTCCCCCGCGCGGCCGTGCTGGACGTCGGGACGATCAGCGGCCGCGGGTGGGCGGTGGTCGAACAAAACGCGGCGTGGGGGGCCGGCATTTACGGCTGCGACCCGGAACAGGTCCTGGAGGTGTTGCGGTTCGCCGCGGTCTCGGCCTAACCCGATAAGCGAACGCAACGCGGAATCCACGGTTCATCGTCAACCACGCACCCTCGGCGGGACTTGAACCCGCGACCTCCACGTTGACAACGTGGCGAGCACTCCGGGCTGCTCTGCAAGGGCGTCGAAGCCGACGGGCCCCCGGTCGAGGGGGGGAAGAAGAGAGGATCGGGGGCGCCGCCGGAGTTCGGGGTTATTCACGGCCGAGCTCGCCGTCCTTCAGGCCGGCGATCATCGCGGCGGCCTCGGACGGGAACGGGACGTCGGCCCGTACACAGGCGAGGCGAAGGGCGGGCAGGAACTCGGCGCGGGCCTTCTGGTATCGCAGACGCGCGGCGCGGAGCGCGTCCTGCGATTCGAGCAGGGCGTCGCCCTTGAGCGACTCGGCCCTCGCGTTATACGCGTCGCGGGCGCGTTCGTAGGCGTCGCGGGCGTTCACAAGGCGGGCATAGCCGAGATAGCCGGCCGACGGGTCGTTCGCAGCCCCGGGGGTCAAGGACCGGACGGCGGCAGCGGCAAGGCCGCGGACGGACGGCTCCCGTGCCGCCAAGGCGACGAGCGCCACGGCCGGCAGGGCCCAACGGTTGGTCAGGACACGTTTGAAGGCGTGGAAGAGTTTCATCCGATGCGACTCCTGATGCCGGGCCGTCGGGTAAGAGCGTTTCGTGTCGATCCCGACGGATTCCGAGGGATTCCCGTGGTCATGGGCGGTTTGAAGTTGATCGTTCGCGGCGGCGAGTCGGTGACACTCGGCCTGGAGCCTGGTCGCCTCGGTGGTGGTGCGCAGGTGGATTTTCCGAAGCGCCTCGTGATCGCTTTGGAGCAGCCGATACCAGCCCTCCACCTCGATCAACCGTGTGCGAAGCCCCTCATTCTCCTCGATCAGCCGCGCGCCGACGGGCTCCGTTCCGTTCTCGGACCCGTGCTCCTGGGGATGAATCCGTAGCCCGGACGGCGTCCGAACTCGACGATCGACGACGCGGGTTGCCATGAGACCTCCTTTCCGTACCCGTTGATGGAATGGCCCGGGAGGGATTCGAACCCTCAGCATCTCTCGTTCTGAGCGAGAGTGGTCTGCCGGTTGCCTACCGAGCCGAGAAGCAACGGCCACAAAAGAGAGTTCCGGGGGCTGGAATCGAACCAGCGCCTCCACGTCCAGGGCGTGGCGTCGCGACCAACCGCAACTGCCCCGGAATCGAAGACCGCAAACCTTCGGGAAGGAGGGGTCGAACCTCCACCCCCTGGGTCAAAGCCAGGTGGCCTACCGGTTAGCCGATTCCCGAATGAGGCGCCGCGGAAACCGGTGCCTCTGCCGATCGACCCATCCTCACGAGGCGGAAGGGGAGGGAGTCGAACCCTCAAAGCTTTCGCTGAGCCGTTTTCGAGACGGTCGCCGTCGCCAATCGGCTTGCCCTTCCGTCAAAATCTCTTCGGGCGGGAATCTTGGACAGCACCGGGGGCAGGAATCGAACCTGCGGACTCCTCATTAACAGTGAGGCGCGTGAACCAACTCACGCCTCCCCGGTCCGGGAGTAAGTGTCCAGCGGGAATCGAACCCGCACGTCCGCCCTGGCGGGGCGGCAGGCTACCGTTACATCATGGGCACACGTGCCGACGCCGAATTGTCAAAGAATCGGGATACGGGCGCCCGGCGTCATAATCGAACGACGGGCCGGGCTCGTCCGTTTCACATGGGGTCGGAGGGATTCGAACCCCCACCCGCCGGTTTAAAAGACCGGGATGCGACCGTTACACCACGACCCCGTTGAATCACGGGGCGTTTAATCAAAATGAGGTTCACGACACACAGCCCTCTCTTGTGAAAAGACCGAAGCGGCCAACCGGAACCGGGCCGGCACCCACAGGCCCGCGGGGCCTGTGGATTGCGGGGTGTTCCCGGCGGAATGGTCCGTGAGGGAGTCGAACCCTCCTCGCCGCCGTGAAGGGGCGGCATCCTTCCGATAGACGAACGGACCGCGGCGGGCTGAACCCGGGGTCACAGAGCGCACCTCGGACGGCCCGCGGGCTCCGTGGAATCGGAGTCCGCGCTCGTGACGTCTCTGGGCTCGCGAACCGGCTCGCGGCCGGTCCGCACCGCGGCTCACCCGTGTCGAACGACTCCGGGGAAAAAGAAAAGGCCCGGTGTCGCTCGACACCGGGCCTTAACCGCCGCGCGGGGGCTCTGGCCTGGTGTCAGGGGTATCGGAGGCAATATTCAGATGACAAGCCCGCCGGACGCCCGGTACGGGGCAGCATCGTTTCGCCCGTCCGTTGACTGTTCCATTGGTTGGTCGTCATCACGCCCTCGACTCGTATCGGGTTCGCCTGGTTTCCGGCCGATGAGATTGGGGGGACGGCTCGGTTCGCCGTCGCATCAACCTCTTTATCCGTTGTTCACACAGACAGACGGCCGTCCCCGAATGAATGTTCGCGCGCGAGGCCACGTTTTTTAAATTTCGAGACGAAAGGCTCTCAGGCCAGGACCGCGGTAATCGGCCGGCCGTTGGGGACGACGGTGAGCGGGCGCTGGAGTTGGTCGTGGAGCTCGTAGTCGTCGGGGATGCCGAGGCAGCGGTAGATCGTGGCGACGATCTCGGCGGGGGTGACGGGGTCGGTCACGGCGCGGGCGCCGATCTTGTCGGTCGCGCCGTGGACGTAACCGGCTTTGACGCCGCCCCCCGCGAGCCAAAGGCCGTAGCCGAAATTCCAGTGGTCACGGCCCGCGGCGGCGTTCACCTTCGGACTGCGGCCGAACTCGCCCATGACGACGACGAGCGTGCGCTCGAGCATCCCCCGGCCGTCCAGGTCGTCGATCAGGCTGGAGACGGCGGCGTCGAGTTGGGGGAGGAGCGTGTTCTTCAAGGCGACGAAATTATTGCCGTGGGTGTCCCAGGTGGCGTTGGCGTCGGGGGCCCAGGCGATGTTCACGACCCGCGTCCCGGCCTCGACGAGCCGGCGGGCGAGCAGGACGCTCTGGCCGTAGATGTTGCGGCCGTAGCGGTCGCGGGTCTTCGGGTCCTCGCGGTCGATTCGGAAGGCGTCGCGGGTGGCGGACGAGGTGAGCAGGTCGAACGCCTTGGTCTGGAACCGATCGAGGTCGCCGAAACGCCGGTCGCGGCCCAGGCCGTCGGGGGGGCCGCCGAGTCGGTTATTGAGGTCACGCCTGGCGAGGAATCGGCGGGCGTCGACCCCCTCCGGGGGCGCCAGCTCGGGCATCGCGAAGTCGGGGGCGCTCGGGTCTTTCAGGACGAACATCGGGTCGTACGACCGGCCGAGCCAGCCCCCGAAGAAACCCGGCTGCGGCGGACCGCCGCGCCCCTCGGCCACGATGTAAGGCATCTGGACGAACGGCGGGACGTTCTTCGTCGGGGCCCGGCAAAGGCCGACGACCGACCCCAGGGCCGGGTAGTCCGTCGGCGAGGCGATCCCACCGACTTCGCCGCGGTCGAGGCCGGTCAGCGCAGTATAGACTGCCGCGCCGTGGGAGTTGTTCACGCTGTGGTGGGCCGAACGGATCAGGCTGCCGCGGTGGAGCACCTGGGAAAACCGGGGGAGGTGCTCGCAAACGGAGATGCCGGGGAGCCTCGTCGCGATCGGCTTAAACTCGCCGCGGATCTCGGCGGGGGCGTTGGGCTTCATGTCCCACATGTCGATGTGGCTCGGCCCGCCGTCGAGGAAGACGACGATGCAGGCGTCGGCCGTGGGCGTCAGCGCCGGCTTCGTGCCCCGCGTCGCGGCGCGGGCGGCCCGTTCCGCGTCGGCCCGGAGCACCCCCGGGAGGCCGAGCCCGAGCGCCGCGCTGCCGCCGATCTGGACCATCTCGCGCCGGGTGAGTCGATGCGGCCCTCGGCACGGGCTTGGTGCAGACGTCATCGTCGATCTCCTGATACCCTGACCCCGCCCAGGCTGTTTAACAATTTTTGATCTTACTTCAAGAGGAGGGGTTTGGCCAGCGATTTCTTAAGGGGTAAGAACCTCGGGACGCGGCCGTTGGGGGTTTGAATTCGACCCCCCGAGGCCCTGTTGGTTAAGGTAGAGGCGGATGTCGTCCGAGGTGGGGACGTCCGAGTCAAACAGGAACGGGTGACGGGGAAGGCCGGACGGAATGGTAAACGATCGATGGACGCTTCTCGCCCTGGCCGCGACGGCCCTGATCCTCGTCCTCTGCCTGGCCCCGCAGCGCTGGGTCCCACCCGGGGAGGAGTTAACCCCCGCGATCGCCCACCAGGATAAGATCGTCCATTTCACGATGTTCGCCGCCTTCGGATTCCTCTGGGCGAAGGCCGGACCCCCGGGACGACTCCGGGCCAGAAAGGCGGCGGTCGTGCTTGTCGCGGCTCTGGCGCTGGCGGTCGGAACCGAACTGGCGCAAGAGTTGGAGGTCGTCAACCGAGACGGGGACCTGATGGACGCCCTGGCGGACGCCGCCGGGGCGGTGGCGGGGGTCGGGCTGATCGCCGTTCGGGGGCGGAACTGATGGCGGCGGCCGAAGCCGATCGAGGGACGAACCCGGTCACGATCAGGGCCGAACCGATCGACGAGCGGCGCTGCCGGTTCGTGGTGGACCGGCCGGTGTACGCCGATCGCTGGGTTTATTTCGCGGAGCGAGACCGGGCTCGCGGCGCGCCGTTGGCCGAACGGCTGTTCGAGGTCGACGGGGTCACCGCGGTCCTGATCGCCCACGACGCGGTCACCGTAACCCGAACGCTTCCCAAAGGCGTTCCGGTTGTCGGCCGCGCCGTCCGCGTGGTGCGCGCACTGGTCGGTGGCGGGGTCGACGTGAGCGCCTGGCAAGAGCCGGGACGGAGGATCGGCTCGGCGATCCGGGCCCACCTCGCGACGGGAAATCCCGCCGTCGACGAGGCGCTATCGGTGCACGTCCCGTCCGAGGCCGAGCTGCGCGCCCGCGTTCAGGCCGTCCTCGATGAACAGGTCAACCCGGTGATTGCCGGGCACGGTGGCGGGGTCGAAATCCTCGACGTCAGGGACAACGTCCTTTACCTCACGATGCGGGGGGGCTGCCAGGGCTGCGGGCTGAAGGACATGACCCTTAAGCACGGCGTCGAGGCGGCCGTGAGGGACGAGGTCCCCGAGATCGGCGCGATCTTCGACCTGACCGACCATGCGGCCGGTAAGAACCCCTGGCGCAAGTCGGGCGGCGGAAACTCGCCGCTCACCGGCCGCCGGTAGGGATCGCGCGGAGGGCCTCGGCGACGCCCTCCATACTCGGTTGGCGATCCTCCCTGCGGCGGGCGATCAGCCTGCGCAGCAGGTCGTGGAGTTCAGGGGGAAGGTTGGGGTTCGCCTTCGCGGGGTCGAGGGGTTCGTGGTTGATCCGGGCGAGCATCGACGCCATCGAGGTCGTCGAGTCGTACGGGAGGCGGTCGGTCAGGAATTCGAAGGCGAGCGCGCCGAAGGCGAAGACGTCGATCCGGACGTCGATCGGCTCGCGCCGGACGAGTTCGGGGGCCATGTAGTTGAGCGTGCCGGTGCGGTTACCGGGGCGTCGGAAGGCCGGGGTGTCGGGTACGGCCAGCCCGAAATCGATCAGCTTGACGTTCCCCCCGCGGTCGACCAGGAAGTTACCCGGGTTGATGTCGTGGTGGATCACGCCGGCCGCGTGGCAGGCCGCGAGCCCTTCCGCGGCCTGGGCCAGGATTTCGAGCTTGTCGGCCAGCTTCGGGACCGACCGGGCTTCGCGGACGAACCGGAGGCTGTTGCCGTCGACGTACTCCATGACGACGAAGTGTTCGCCCCGCGTCGAAAGGCCGTAGTCGTACGTCCGGACGACCCGGGGGTGGACCACCTTGCTGGCGATCTCCCCCTCGTCCGGGCGCTGTTCGCCGGCGCGGGCGGCGGCGGCCTGATTCTTCTCGGGGAACTGGACCTTCAGGCAGACCGAACGGCCGGCCGAGTTGTCGACGGCCCGGTAGACCTTCGACATGCTCCCTTGCCCGGTCTCGGCGAGGATCGTAAAGCGTCGGCCGATATTGACCTTCGCCTTTCTAGCCTTCGTAGGCCCGCCCGACCGGAACAGTTGTTTTAACTTGGCGAGCATGCGGTCCTCCCGTCACCGCCGCGCCTCGGACGCCCTTCGAGTGTCGCACCGGGTCGGCCCCGTGCTACGCCGCAATGGGTCAAAGCGAGCGTCAATGCCTGATCCTGGTCACGCGTGGCGCAATGGCCGACTTGCACATCCATCCGAAACGGTACGTCAAAAATTCTACCGTGTGACGGTGTGTGCAAAAAACTGCCCGTGCCAGGATTTCGGACTACTCCGACGCGCGCCCGCGGACGGTCCGGTCCCAAGGCAACGGGCCTTCGGTCCGGGCCAGGACGCGGGAGCCCCCGTATTCGTCCTGGAAGGAGGCAACTTTCGTCAGTGGCGGGGCCTGGGAGGGCCAGTTTTCAAACTCGGAGGCGAGGAGGAGGACGAACTTCGCCCCGGCGGGCTCGTAGGCGAGGTGCTGGGCGCTCACCAACTGACGGACCGGGTGCCCGGTGGCGAAGGCGAAGTCGGCCCCCCAGGTGTGGGCGGTATAGATCGTCCAGCGCGGCGGCACCCACTGGCCGACGGCGCGGCCCCAGGGACCCTGGCTGCGGCGGTAGTTCCACTCGGGGACGTAATAGCCCCAGTGGGCGACCTTCAGGAACACGGCCAGGGCAAACACCGCGAGAAACGCCTTCCGGCCGTCACCCCGCGCCGCCGCCCAAACCGCGAGCCCGGCGGCCGGGATGGCCAGCGCGATCAGCGTCACACAGACCGCCCGGTAATACGGCACCGCCGCCGCAAGGTAACCGCCGGCCCCCGTTGCGAGACCGGTCCATAGGAAAAGCAGCACCAAGGTCGCGCCGAAGAACCAGCGGCGCGGGCCGACGCCGACCCCGCCGACGAGCATCCTCTCGCAGCAGGCCCCTGCGGCGACGGCCAGGCCCGCGAGGGCGGGCACCTTTGCGGCACCGGCCAGACCAGGAATCAGCGTCCCGGCCAGAAGGCAAGCGCCCGCGACCTGGAGCCAGCCGATCACCAACGCCCGACCTTGCGCCGGCCAGCCGTCGCGGACCGACCGGCCGGCGGTCAGCGCGGCGAAGGGGGTCCAGGGGAGGCCGAGTGCGAGCACGCCGGGGATCAGCAACCAGGCGGGCTTCTGGGTCAACGGCAGGGTCAGTGCGGCGGCCCACGCCTCCGCGGGCGCGACCGATAACGCCCAGGCCGACCAGCCGGCCGCGGCCAGCGCCGGGGGGAACAACAGTCGCCACGATAGGGACGCCGACGGCCGGCCGATGACCAGGGTGGTCAACGCGACCACCGCCACCGGGGGCCAGCCCCCCGCCAGGAACGCCAGCGCGGCCCAACAGCCGGCGACGAGGTCGGAGCCACGGCCGAGCAAGCGGTCGAGCGCGGCGACGGTTCCGAGGGCCGTAATCAGGTCAAGCCCCGCCCCGGCCGAGCGGTCCATCAAGGCGAGGCTGCCGTACCAACAGAGCCCGACGAGCACGCCGGCCCGCCCGCCGAGGACGCTCGACGCCCGGCGGGCCAGGATCAGGCCGACGGCCACACCGGCGATCGCCGCCGGCCAACGGACGGACGCCGAGGTCGGCATCCCGCCCTCGCCCCAGGCCCAGAGGAGGCTCGGCACGAGTTGACCGACCCACACCGACGGGTCCCAACTCCCGAAGACCTGGCCGAACGGGCCGAGCCGCTCGGCCGCCGCGAGTCCGAGCCGCGACTCGATCGGCCCGGGGTCGAGCTTGCCGCCGCCGAACAGCACGAACGCCGTCCCCAGCAAGGCCAGGCAAAGAAGCCTCTGGGGGAAATCCCAGGCCCAGCGGACAACGAACAACGTCGATCGTTCGGACCGATCGGGTCGGAGCGTCGTCGACGGTCGGGTTTCGGACCGCACGCCCGCGTCGGAGTCGATCTCAGTGGACATGGGAGGACTCCTTCCCGGCCGCGAGCCCGGATGTCGGTCGACCGTCGCCTTCCCCGGACGACGTCGATGGGGCGTCCGCCGCGGGAAGATTCTGGTCGTGGAGGAAACGGGGTTCGAAACGTTCGGGCATCGGGCGGGCCTTGACCATGTTCCAAACGTACCCGGGGAGCCACCCCTCGCGGTACGTCTGGCGCTGCATCTCGGCGGCGACGTCGTCGACCGTCCAGCCGTCCCGCTCGAACCGGTAAAGGGCGACCGAGGCGCCGGTCCGGCAGGTGCCGCGGGCACAGTGGACCAAGACGGGGCGCCGCCCGGGGTCGTCGACCGCTTTCAGGACCTCACGGAACTGGTCCTCGCGGCCGAACCCGTCGCCCGGCATGGGGAGGTTCACGAAGTCGACGCCCATCTCGCGGGCGATCGCCCGCTCCTTCTCGACCCCCGCCCCCGGGATCTGGAAGCTGACGACGGTGCGGAGCCCGTACATCCGGATCGCCTGCCGAAGCTGGTCGGGGTTCAGCTGTCCGGAGCGGTAGAGGTAACCCCGCTTGACCACGTCGAAGTGGTCCCAGACCAGGCGGTTATTGCGGGTCTCGACGGTGAGCCAGACCCCCACGCCCGCCGCCGCGGCCGCGAGCGCCGTCAGTACGATCGCCGTGCGCATGGGAAACGCAACCCTTGTTGGGGAACGAAGTTGGTCGTCTAGAAGGGCGGATATCGGGGGGTGCCTGTGCGCGGTGAGGTCGGCCCACGACCCTGGTCCGGCGGGATCGTAGGGGAGAAAGAGGGGGGGGTCAACCCGAATCGACCGAACCGGCGAGGGGGTTCGGGCGTAAAAGGGCCAAACCGGGCGGTCTTGGACCGCGGGTTTGGACGGTGCGCGCGGACCTGGCGCGCTTGTCCGCCGTGGGACCCCGGATTACCATACGACAAGACTCTACCGCGCGGCCGCGACGGCCCGCGGGCCTCGTTGCACGGGACAAGACGCCATGCCCAGTGTCTCCTTACGACCCGGCCCGTCTCCGCGACTCTTGGCCTTCGCCGCGTTCGCCGCGGCCGTTTCGGTCGCCCTGACCCTCCCGGGACGTTGTTCCGCCGAGGCCCCCGCGCCGGCCAAGAAAGACAGTCCCGCGCGTGCAAAACCGAAAGACGCCGTCGTCACCGCCTCGGTCGAACCCGCCGAGGTCCGCCCGGGGGGAACCGTCGTCTACAAGGTGACGGCTAAACTCAGCCCGGGCTACCACATCTACATCTACTCCAAAAAAGACAACGAGGTCGGCCCCAAGAACACCCGGTTCGACTTCTTCGACACCGCCGGACTCACCATCGACGGCGACTGGACGCCGTCGAAGGAGGCCACGACCAAGAAGGAGCCGGCCTTCCCCGAACTCGAATCGGTCTCCTTCTATGAGGACGAGGTCACCTGGAGCCTGACGCTCAAAGTCCCCGCCGACGCCGCGCCGGGCAAGAAGGTGTTGCGCTGCCAGGCCAGCTACCAACTCTGCAACGCCGAAAGCTGCAGCTTCCCCGGCCGCTGGACTCTCCCCGACGCCGCGGTCACCGTCTTGGCCGGAGACAAGGCCCAAGACCGGGCCGTTGTCCCGACCTCGGCGCCCCAGGCCGCCAAGCCGAGCAAGAAGGACACCCCCGCCCGCATCCAGCCAAAGACGGCCAAGCTTTCCACCGCCTTCTCCCCGGCCGAGGCGCGGCCCGGGGAGACGGTGAAGCTTCAGGTAACGGCCAAGATCGAGCCGGGCTGGCACATCTACGACTACGTCAAGCAGCAGCCCGAGCAGGGGCCGAAGGGGACCGAATTCGAGGTGTTCGACGCCGCCGGTTTGCAGGTCGGGGGCGACTGGTCCTCCGACACCAAGCCGCAGACGAAACCCGACCCGGCCTTTAACAACCTCGTCGTGTCCTACTTCGAAGACCAGGTCACCTGGAGCCTCCCCTTCACCGTCCCGGCCGACGCCCCCGCAGGGTCGAGGTCCGTGCAGGTACAGGCGTATTATCAGGTCTGCAACGCGATGAGCTGCCTCGGCCCGGGCCGCTGGACCTTGCCCGCCGCGACCTTGACCGTATTACCCGCCGGTGCGGCCCACGCGACAGCCGCGCCTGCCACCACAGGGAAAGCCGAAGCGGCTCCGGCGACCGCCAAGGCGGAGCCCGCCTCCGCCGAAACCCCGACCGCCCCGGCGCCCCCCGAACTGAAAACCCAGGAGGGGAAAGGCCCCAGGGTGGTCAGCGAGGTCGAGAAGACGGCGCAGCAAGGGATCATCCCGCTGATGATCGCCTCGGCCCTCGGGGGCCTGCTCGCGCTGGTCATGCCGTGCGTCTGGCCGATGGTGCCGATCACGGTGAACTTCTTCGTTAAGCAGGGCCATAAGAACGGGGGAAGTACGACCGGCCTGGCAATCACGTACTGCCTGGCGATCATCGGCGTGTTCACGGCGGTCGGCGTGCTCTGCTCGTTCTTCCTTTCGGCCACCGCCCTGCCCCGTCTGGCGAACAACCCCTGGCTCAACTTCGCGGTCGCGGGGCTCTTTTTCGCGTTCGGCCTGAGCCTGCTCGGCCTGTTCGAGATCCGCCTGCCGAACGCCCTTTTAAACGCCTCGGCGCGGGGCGAAAGCCGGGGCGGGTTGCTCGGCGTCGTGTTCATGGCGCTGACGTTGACGATCACGTCGTTCACCTGCACGTTCCCGGTCGTCGGCGGCCTCCTCGTGATGGCGTCGACCGGGCAATTCTTCTACCCGATCGTCGGCCTGGCCACGTTCGCCACGGTCCTCGCGCTGCCGTTCTTCCTGCTGGCCCTCTCGCCGGGCCTGTTGTCGAAGGTCCCCAAGAGCGGCGACTGGATGAACGCGGTGAAAGTCGTCGGCGGCCTGATCGAGATCGGCGCCGCGTTCAAGTTCCTGAACACCGCCGAACTGGCCTTCGTGACCCCCGACCAGGCCTGGATCAACGCGCCGTTCATCCTGACGGCCTGGGTCGTTCTGGCCGCCGTCTGCGGGTTCTACCTGCTCGGCTTCTTCCGGACGGACCACGACCACGAAGAGGTCAAGATCGGCCCGGGCCGCATGATCATCGGTTCGTCGTTCCTCGGCATGGCCCTGTTCCTGGCCCTCGCCCTGTTCGGCCGGCCTCCCCAGAGCCCGATCTGGAGCCGGCTGGTCGTCGGCCTCCTCCCCCCCGACGTCTCGACCCTCGCGGCGACGTCCGCCGGCCCCGCCCGGGCCGGCGAGGCGGCCGCGGAGGAGGTCCATGCCACGTCGACGGAACCGCAACAGGCCGAGCGCGAGGAAAAGCGGTTCCACGGCGTCTGGTGGGGCTTCAGCTACGACGAGGCGTTGGAGAAGGCGAAGGCCGAAAACAAGCCCGTCCTCATCGACTTCACCGGGGTGAACTGCTCCAACTGCCGCTTGATGGAGGCGAGCGTCCTCTCCCGGCCCGAGGTCGCCGAGGTGCTCGGCCGGTTCGTAACGGTCCAGCTTTACACGCTGCCGAACGTCCCCATCAAGTCGCTCACCTCCGACCAGCGCGAGACGCTCGCCGAGAAGAACACCGACCGTCAACTCGACCTGACCAACGAGTCGTCCAACCCGCTCTACGTGGTCCTTTCCCCCGACGGCAAGTTGGTGACCGCCCAGGGCGGCTACATCGAACCGCCGGCCTTCCTCAATTTCTTGAAGGGCGCCCTCGGTAAAGTCCCGGGGACGACCAAGGTCGCCCAGACCGAGGGCTCGCGTTAATCAAAGTCGATCGGCCGCGGCCCGGGAAGACTCGGGCCGCAGCCGGCGCAGTTAAACCCCCGACGGCGACTCGTAGAGGGGCGGAAGCCCGAGCCGTTTGCGGTTGGCTTCGACCTCGGCCGGGTGGTTAACCGGGTTCTGCGGCAGGTCGCCCCGGAGGACGGCCAAGACGTCCTCCGCAACCCCGCGCGCCATGTTCGACAGCCCTTCGACCGTCTGGGCGGCGCTGTGGGGCGTGAACATCACGTCGTCGCGGCCGATGAGGGGGTGTCCGGGCTTGAACGGCTCCTCCTCGAAAACGTCGGCCCCGTAGCCCAAGAGCTTGCTGGCGGCGAGCGCGTCGGCCACCGCCGCCTCGTTGAC
>Ga0164243_10007958_pt1 | contig 15751 bp, 15 predicted proteins | sample OricompcompostOP_FD_108781 | JGI IMG/M metagenome (GOLD analysis project Ga0164243, IMG submission 108781) | Organic Plus compost microbial communities from Emeryville, California, USA - Original compost - Organic plus compost (OP) | ecosystem: Engineered > Solid waste > Mixed feedstock >...
AGCCGGCCCTGACGGTCGGGGCTCTGGCGCTGACGGTCCACGGCCCGGCGGGCGTGGTCGATCTGGTCGTCCCCGCCGACGCTCAGGTCGTCGACGTCGCCCGGGAGTACGCCGTCGCCTGCCGGCTCCGGGCCGAGCCGGTGCTTCACACGCGTCGGGGCGAGCCACTCGAGCCCGATGCCACGCTCGCTTCCCACGGCATCGCCAGCGGGGCTGTCCTCGCCGCCGAGGGTGCGGTGGCCATGGCTGGTGGCCCGCGGCGTCCGCGGCGGAGCGTGGCCACCGGTAGGGCCGGTGGTCTCTCCGCGCTCGTCGCCGCGATCGCGGCGGCCTGCGCCGTCTACGCCGGCTGGGCCGGTGCGCATGCGGACGGCCTGCGTCAGCATCTGATCGTCGCGCTCCTCGGTGTGGGTGCGGCGACCGGCCTGGTCCCGACGGGCCCCTATGCACCCCGGCGCGCCGTGGTCGCGCCAGCCTTCGCCGGCGCGGCCGCCTTCGCCGTGGCATGGAATCCCGCGCCTGAGCGGATCCCGACCGTTCTCGGGGTCGCCGCCCTGGTCGCGGCGGTGGCCGCCGCGCTGGCCCGCGCGGTCGATGCGCGCGCCGAGGCGGAGCTGCGGGTCTGGGTCATCACCGGTGCGGCCGTCTTCGTGATCACCGCGGCCGGCGCGCTTGCCGGCGTCGCGCCCCAGGTCGTGTGGACATGCCTCCTGGTAGGCGCCGTCTTCGCGGCGCGCTTGGTGCCCTCGTACGCCGTCGACGTCCCTGACTCCTACTTGATCGACCTCGAGCGGTTGGCGGTGACCGCGTGGTCGGCGCGGGTGCGGCCGCCGGGGCGCCGTCAGCGCACGATCGTGCCGATCGCTGCCGTCTCCGAGGTCGCGGGCCGGGGGTCGCGTCTGCTGGCGGCGTCCGCGTGGGCGATCCTGGGACTGGCGGTGCTGAGCGGGCCGCTGCTGCTCGCCACGGCGACCCGGCCGATCGATCGGGTCGGTGCGCGGATCGTGGTGCTCGCGGGAGCGGCGGCTCTTCTCCTGGCCGCGCGCAGCTATCGGTATTGGCTGCCGCGAGGACTGCTCAGAATCGCCGGGATCGTGCTCACCGTCGTCGGCCTGGTCGCAGCTCTGCGCCCGCTCGGAAATGGCCTGGTCCTCGGGCTCGGCGTCGTAGGGGTGGTCCTCGGAGTCATCCTGGTGGCGACCGCCATCGCCACCGGCCGTGGATGGCGGTCGATCTGGTGGGCCGCCCGGGCGGATCTGGCCGAGGCCCTGGCCGGCGCCACGACGGTGGGGGCGCTGGTGGTGGCGGTCGGGCTCTTCCGTCACTTGTGGGAATCCGGATTGGGTGTTTAGGGCCTGATCCGAGGGGCATACGGTCGTGTGTCCGGACCTCGGGAGACGTCGGGAGCCGGGCTTCGACAAGGCGATGGCACCCCATCGACAACCAGGTCGGGCGTCCCGGCCGGCAGAAAGGTAACGGACCAATGGCAAACGCTTACGGGCTCACTCCCGGAGACGTCGACAAGGCTCAGAGCATCGTCGTCCACCACCGCGACAACTTCAAGAACATCGGCACCCACCTCTTCAGCGAGGTCGAGCACACGCAGCACGGCTTCCAGGGGCAGGCCGCCACCGCCTTCCGGGCGCTTCACCGCACCTGGCAGGACAAGCAGCAGGTGATCATCAACATCCTGAATGCCTTCCACGACGGCCTCGACAGCACCAAGAAGCACGCGATCGAGCAGGAGACGAACGCGCTCGACGGCGTCAAGCAGGCCGAGCGCCAGCTCGACTCCGCGCAGCACGGCCACCTCCACATGCGGCTCGGCTGAGCGCGCCCATCCCATACAAAGACTGAGGAGAGAGATCATGGGTACTCCCGACGGCGACCACATCCTGATGACCAACGAGACGATGGACAGCGCCGAGCAGGCGCTGATCACCGGCTTCAAGAACCTCCAGGCCGGCCTCGACTCGATGGAGTCCGAGCTCAAGAGCTCGTGCGAGAGCTGGACCGGTGACGCCGAGCAGGCCTTCTTGGTGGTGAAGAAGGCCTGGCACGAGGTGTTCGACAGCATGGGCTTGGCGCTCCAGCAGCACGCCGTCTTGGTCCGCGACACCAAGGACGGCTTCCTCTACGCCGACGCCAAGGGCCGCGCCGCCTTCGAGGACATCATCTGAGCACCATGCCCGGGCGCGGCATGATTCGTCGCTCCGGCAGTTGAAGGGGTCGGTAACAACACCGGCCCCTTCGGTCATGCCGCTCGGCGGTTGAGGCAGGATCGGGTCAGTTGATCCGGGTCAGTTGATCAAGGAGGCTCCATGACGCAGGCGCACGTCGCGCCCACGGGACTGGTCCGGGTCACCGTTGCCTCGGGCAGCAGACGGGTCGATCTCGTCCTGCCGGGCGCGGTCGCGGTGGCCGAGCTCGTGCCCGAGCTGGCCCGCAGCGTCGGGATGCTCGACGCGGCGACCGCCTACGCCGGCTATCGGGTCGTCTTGGCCGACGGCCGCCGGCTCGCCGGCGACACCGGGCTGATCCCTCAGGGCGTCGAGGACGGCGCGGTCCTCACCGTCAGCGCCGGGGTCGACGACGAGCCGCCGCGGGTCTACGACGATGTGGTCGAGGCGATGACCGACGTGGTCGAGCGAGACCTCTCGCCCTGGCAGCCGGCGGCGGGGCGTCGTACGGCGCTGGTGGCTGCCTGTCTGCTCCTCCTCCTGGGTGCCGTCGCGCTCCTCGTCCAGCACCACAGCCCGCTCGCCGGGACCGCCGCCGCAGTCATCGCCGTGGTCCTGATCGGCGGCGCCGTCGTCCTCTCTCGTGCCGAGGCGGAGGCAGAGGCGGCCGTCGCGGTCGCGTGGATGGCTGAGCTGTACGCCGCGGTGGCGGGCCTCATCATCGGACTGACCCAGTTGAGCGGGCCGGTGTTCGGCCTGCCGGTGGCCTGCGCGGGTGGTGGTGCGCTGGTCGTCGGTCTGCTCTGCCTGCTGGCCCTGGGCGAGGCGCGCATGTTGGTGCTGCCGGGGGCGGTGGTCGGCCTCATCTACCTCGGCGCGGGGCTGATCCTCCACGGGGTGGACTGGCGTCCGGGCGTCGTGCTCGGGGTGGTCCTCGTAGTGGTCGTCCTCGCCGGAAGCGTCTTCCCTTGGCTCGCGCTCGCGATGACCAGTACCGACGTCGCCCGCCTCTACGCTCCCGCGGACATCACCGCGGAGCCGGACGAGATCGACCCCCGCCGGGTGGCGACCGATGCGAAGGTCGCCCACGAGATCCTGGTCGCGATCTCCGCGACGGTGGGCCTGTTGCTGGTCCTGGCGGCGCCGCTGCTCGTCGGGCTCGGCTTGACCGGCACGATCCTGGCGACCGTGGCATGCGTCGTGGTGATGCTGCGGACCCGGCAGTACCGCACCGGATCGGAGGTGCTCGTCGGCCTGGGCTCGGGCGTCGCCGGGCTGCTCGCCACCGGCGCCGCGATCCTCTGGCTCCATCCCGACTGGCGCCCGACCGTCGCGGTCGTTCTGGCTGCCGCGGGTGGGATCCTGCTGGTGCTGACCCTGATCCCCGGCGTCGCCTCGGTGCGCCGCGGCCGGCTCGCCGACATCGCCGAGACGGCGGGTCTGGTGGCGCTGCTGCCGCTGCTGGTCGTCGCCTGCGGTCTCTTCTCCTCGCTGAGCAGTTGACGGGCGCCCGGTCATGACCACCAAGAAGGATCTCGTCGAGGCACACGCCTTCAGCCGTCGCCGATTGGTCACGGCGTTCCTCTCCGGTGCTCCCGGCGGTCGCGAGGTGGAGCCGTCCCGTCCGGGTCGCACGATCCTCGGCGGTGTCGCGCTCGCCGTCCTCGTCGTCGCTGGCGGTGCTGTCGCGCATGAGCTCGCCGACCGCCCGGCGAGCGGCTGGGACCAGCAGGGACTGGTCGTCACCGACCGTGGGTCGCGCTACATCGTGACCCGCGATCACGCGAAGCTCCGGCCTGTGGTCAACCTGACCTCGGCCCAGCTGATCCTCGGGCTGAACCCGAAGGCGACCGTCGTGTCGCAAAAGGACGTCGACAAGAAGACACCCGGCGGCACCATCGGCATCCTGGGGGCGCCCGAGGCGCTGCCGCAGAAGGACAAGCTGATCAGGTCCGGCTGGACCGCCTGCACCGCCGACGGCAAGGGCATCGCGGTCGATCTGGCCGACAAGCCGCCGGCGAGTGACGCGGGCGGCTCCGGTGTCCTGGTCTCGGCCGGGCACGAGCAGTGGCTCATCGCCGAGGCGACCGCATCCGACGGCAGTCGAACCGCCTACCGGTACCGGCTGCCCGGCAATGCGAGCGCCCTCGAACGGCTGATCTTCAACGGCTCGGTGCCGACCGTCGCGAAGGTCTCCCAGGACTGGATCAACCTCTTCCCCGCAGGCACCCCACTGGACGGCGACGGTTTCGGTGACCTCGGCTTCGGGAAGCCGAGCAAGCTCAAGGGGCCGGGTGTTCCCTCCGGCCTCACCTCGGGCACGCTGGCCACCTTCAACGGCCGTTCGTTCGTGGTCGTCCCCGACGGCTGGGTGGAGATCTCGGCGTTCGCCGCCGGCGTTTATCGCAGTACGCCACACGGCAGCCAGACGGAGCCGGTGAAGCTCGCCCAGCTGCCATCGATGCAGTCGACCTCCGTCCAGCTGCCACAGACGCACTGGCCCCAGGGCCGACTCGCCCCGGGTCCGTTGACGCCCTGTGCCGAGCTCCACGCCGCTCCAGGTGAGACCGCGACCGTCACGCTGGCCGCGCCCGCCGCCGGATCGGAGGCCTGGCCCGACCACGCTCCGGCGGCCGGCGCTGTACCCGCGGTGAGCGTCACGCCGGGCATGGGCTCCTTCTTCTACGTCGGCAGCGGTACCTCCACGAAGGGCGACCCGGCCTACATGGTCGACTCCCGGGGAACCGCCAACCTGCTCGACGACAGTGCCACCATCGCGACGCTGGGGCTGGACCAGTACGCCGCCGCGGTGGTCCCCGACACCTGGGTCAAGCTCTTCGGCAAGGGCACCGCGCTGTCCACCGACCTCGCGCTCTGCCCGCCTGGCACGACGAACGAGAAGGGCGACAGATGCGCCTCCGCGGCGAAGTGAGACACCGGCTTACCCTGTCGGTCGCCGCCGTCGGCTGCCTCGCGGCCAGTCTGGTCAGCGTCGCCGGCACCCCGGCGTACGCCGCGGAGAAGGGCTGGACCTGTGCCTCCTTCGCCACCAAGGACGATGCCGAGTCCGCCGAGCCGCCGGCCACCACGAAGATGCCCGCCGACCCGTTCGAGGAGATGCAGATCTCGCCGGCGAAGCAGGCGCTGAAGAAGAACCATCACGGCCTGGGCACGGGGGTGACGGTGGCAGTCATCGACTCCGGGATCGCGGGCGTCGCGGAGCAGGACTTCGCCGGCAAGGTGACCGGTGAGCCCTTCTACCACGCAACCACGGTCGCCGGGCTGATCACCGGGATCGCACCGGGCGTCAAGCTCCTCAACCTGCCGGTCTATGGCACCTCGAAGGACGACAGCAGTGAGGAGCCGAAGGTCTCGGTCCCGGCGGTCAGCGCGGCGCTCGACCATCTCCTGCGGGGTCAGCATCTCGACCGGCTCATCGTCAACATGTCGCTCGACCTCGACCTCTCCGCCGGCTCCGACGCACGGATCCGGCAGCAGGTGGAGAAGCTCATCGATCGGGGCGCCGTCGTGGTCGCGGCCACCGGCAACCCCGGCGGGGACGGGCCGCGCGCCTCGCCCGGCCCCGGCGCGGACTTCGCCGACCAGATCAAACCGGCGGCGTACCCGGGGGTGGTGGCGGTGGGCGTCTCGCTGAGCAAGGGCGCACCCGGCGATCTCTCCCAGTACGCCTTGCCGAACTCGCGGACGACCGTCGTGGCGCCGACGTACGGCGCCCGCTCGCGGACGCTCGGCGGCCACGACTGCTGGGTCGACCAGACGGCGACCTCGTGGTCGACGGCCGAGGTGAGCGGCGTCCTGGCGCTGATCGCCTCCGCCTATCCGGAGGCGTCCAACACCGAGTTGGTCGACCGGCTGGTCCGCACCGCGAGTGGCCGTCCCGACGAGGCGGGCCGCTTCACCGGGGCCGGGGTCGTCCAGGCCTACGCCGCCGTGACCCGGCCGCTCGGGCCCGAGGGCGCGACCGGCGGGTCGGTCAAGCGCGCCGATGTGGCGCCGCCCGCGGCTGACGTCCTGGCCGGCACCCGGCACGATGCGATGTGGTGGGGGCTGCTCGGGGGTGGGGCCCTGATCCTCGGGCTGGTATTGCGCCCACTGCTGACCCGACGGAAGTGAACCCGGCGCCAAGGGATGCGCGAGGGTGCCTCCAGGCCTGACAATTCCGTGAGCGCGGCATCGGCTGCGGGCGGGAGGGGAAGGCGTGTCAGCAACCGGCACCGGCGACGTCACGTCGGCCGATCTCGAGATCCCGCTCCTGGGCGAGGCGCGGCATCCCTCGCCACTGGCGACCGCACCGGTGGAGCGGCGTAGCTCGCTGCACTGGGTCGGCGAGAGCGACCGGGTCTTGTTCGACGACACTCTCGGCATCGCCGCCGCCCGCGGTGTCGGGATCGACGAGCTGCCGGCGATGGAGCCCGGCGGCCCGCGTCGTCGGCTCTACTTCGACCCGGCCACGGTGCGCGCTGGTGTGGTGAGCTGTGGCGGTCTGTGCCCCGGCATCAACGACGTGGTGCGGGGCCTCGTGCTCCAGTTGGCGCAGTACGGCGTACCGACGGTGCTCGGCTTCCGCAACGGCTACCGCGGTCTGGTCCCACCTCTCGCCGACGACCCGATGCCGCTCACGGAGGAGTCGGTGCGCGGCATCGACCAGCGCGGAGGTTCGGTCCTCGGCACCTCGCGCGGTGCTCAGGACCCCGAGGCCATCGTCGACACCTTGCAGCATCACGGGATCTCGGTGCTCTTCGTGATCGGCGGCGACGGAACCCTGCGGGGAGCCGGGGGCATCGCCGCCGCCGCTCGCGCCCGCGGCGCCGGGATCGCCGTAGTCGGCATCCCCAAGACGATCGACAATGACATCCCCTACATCGACCATTCCTTCGGTTTTCAGACCGCCTTCGCGCGGGCCGCGGAGTCGATCCGGGCGGCGCAGGTGGAGGCCGCAGCGACGCCCGGCGGGGTCGGCCTGGTGAAACTGATGGGCCGCCATTCCGGGTTTATCGCCTGCTATGCCTCGCTCGCCTGCCACGACGTCGACGCGGTGCTCATCCCGGAGGTTCCGTTCGCCCTGGATGGCCCCGGTGGCGTCCTCGCCTATGTGGAGCGCAGGCTCGACGAGCAGGGGCACGCCGTCGTCGTGCTCGCGGAGGGCGCTGGCCAGGATCTGCTCGACGACCCCGCCACCACCGCCGCGACCGACGCCTCCGGCAACGCTCGGCTCGCCGACATCGGCGGCTACCTGAAGGGTCGGCTGGTCGGTCACTTCGCGGGTCGTGGCCGCGATCTCAACCTCCGCTACGTCGATCCCGGGTACGCGATCAGAAGCGTGCCGGCGAACGGGTACGACGGCGTCTACTGCACCCGGCTGGCACACGCCGCGGTGCACGCGGCGCTCTCCGGGCGGACCGAGATGATCGTCGGCCGCTGGCACGGCCGGTTCGTCCATCTGCCGATCGACCTGGTCACCGGCGGCCGCAACCTGGTCGACCCCGACGGCGACCTCTGGCTCACCGTCCTCGAGACGACCGGCCAGCCGGCGGTCTTCGGCGACTCCTGACCGGAGTCCGGCACCGGCCTTGACGGGCCGACCCCCGACCCGGATCGTTGAGGCTATGACGGACGTCACACTGATCGGCTCCGTCCAGCGCGCACTTCACCTACTCGAGGAGGTGGCGGCCAGCGGGGCCCCGGTGCCGGCCAAAGCCCTGGCCCGGCGGGTTGGACTCAACCTGCCGACGGCCTACCACCTGCTGCGCACCCTGGTCCATGAGGGCTACCTCCAGCGGCTCGATGACGGCTACGTGATCGGCGAGGCCTTCGCGGTGATGACCGAGCGCCGAGGCGCGGCCAACCGGGCCTGGCGCGCCCGGCCGGCGCTCGCCGCGCTGCGCGACGAGGTCGGCGCGGCCGCCTACCTCGCCGTCTACGGCGAGGGCGAGATCTCGATCCTGGAGATCGCGGACTCGCCAGCGGCGCCGCGGGTCGACCTGTGGGTCGGCGTGCAGGACTCGGCGCACGCCAGTGCCCTCGGGAAGGGCATTCTCGGTCGGCTGAGTGCCGAGGAGCAGGCCGACTACCTCGATCGGCACCCGCTTGCGCCGCTGACCTCCCACACCCACACCGACCCGGTGTCGCTGTTGCGCTCGATCCGGGACCACGGGCCGGTCACTCTCGACGAGGGCGAGTACCTGCCCGGCACCGCCTGTGTCGGCGTACCCCTGCCGGGTGGCGATCTGGTCGGGACGGTCGCGGTCTCGGTGCCGCAGCGCAAGACCGAAACCATCCTGGCCCGAGTCCCGGCCCTGGAGAGCGCCGCGGCGCGGATCGCGCTGGCTATCACCATTTGAAATCTGGCGGCTTCACCCGGATCGAGGCAGCGCGTTGACTGGCGCCACCAGTCATATCCGGAGGTTGTTCGATGGAGAACAAGACCAGAGCCGATCTGTTCGCGACCATGCTGCAGATCCGGGCCTTCGAGGAAGCCATCCTCGCCGACTACCACGCCGATAAGAAGCCTGCCTGGGACATCGGTGCCGGCCTGATTCCCGGGGAGATGCATTTGGCCGCCGGCCAGGAGCCGGTCGCCGCCGGCGTCTGCGCCCACCTCGACAATCGCGATGCCGTCACCGCCACGCACCGTCCGCACCACTTCGCGATCGCCCACGGCATGGACCTGCGCAGGATGGCCGCCGAGATCTACGGCCGCGAGACCGGGCTCGGCCGTGGCCGAGGCGGTCATATGCACCTCTTCGACCCGGACACCCACTTCTCCTGCTCGGGAATCATCGCCGAGGGCTATCCGGCCGCGCTCGGCGCGGCCTTCGCCTTCCAGACCCGGGGGAGCACCGCGATCGCGGTCGCGGTCACGGGTGAGGGAGCGGCCAACCAGGGTGCCTTTCACGAGTCGCTGAACCTCGCCGCGCTCTGGCAGCTCCCGGTGGTCTTCGTGGTGGAGGACAACGACTGGGGCATCTCGGTGCCGCGGGCCGCGTCGACCTCGGTGCGCTCGAACGCCGACCGGGCGGCGGCGTACGGGATGCCGGGGGTGCGGATCGAGGACAACGCCGTGGAGGCCGTCTACGAGGCCGCCGGAGAAGCCGTCGAGCGCGCTCGCGGCGGTGGCGGGCCCACCCTGATCGAGGTGCACACGCTGCGGCTGTGGGGCCACTTCGAGGGCGATGCCCAGGGATACCGCTCCGACCTGGAGGACGTGCCCGGCCTGGACCCGATCCCGACCTACCAGCAGACCTTGATCGCCGACGGGGTTCTCGATGAAGCGGCAGTCGAGCAGCTCCGCGGAGAGGCCCGGCAGCGGGTCAGCGATGCGCTGGAGTTCGCCAAGAGCTCGCCGACCCCCGATCCGGCCCGGGCGACCGACTACGTCTTCGCGTGAGAGGAAAGGCGAGATGACCACACTTCAGGACACTCCGACCCACCGGCTGACCGGGTCCAAGGCGATGGTGGAGGCGATCGCGGCCGAGATGGAGCGGGACCCGTCGGTCTTCGTGCTCGGCGAGGACGTCGGGCCGTACGGCGGGATCTTCGGCTCCACCACCGGGCTGCTGGACCGCTTCGGGCCGACCCGGGTCCGAGACACCCCGATCTCCGAGACCGCCTTCATCGGGCTGGCGATCGGCGCCGCGACGGAAGGGATGCGACCCATCGTCGAGCTGATGTTCGTCGACTTCTTCGGGGTCTGCATGGACCAGATCTACAACCACATGGCGAAGATCCACTACGAATCCGGTGGCAACGTCACCGTGCCGATGGTGCTGACCACCGCGGTCGGCGGTGGCTACTCCGACGGCGCCCAGCACTCCCAGTGCCTGTGGGGCACCTTCGCCCATCTGCCGGGGATGAAGGTGGTCGCACCGAGCAATCCGGCCGATGCCAAGGGATTGATGACGGCCGCGATCCGGGACGACAACCCGGTGGTCTACATGTTCCACAAGGGCCTGCAGGGGCTGCCGTGGATGGCCAAGCAGAGCCGCTCTATCGGTGAGGTGCCCGACGGCGACCATGTCGTCGAGATCGGCAAAGCGGCCGTCGCGCGGCCCGGCAACGACGTGACGGTGGTGACCCTCTCGCTGTCGGTGCAGCACGCGATCGAGGTCGCCGACGAGCTGGACGCCGAGGGCGTCTCCGTCGAGGTGCTCGACCTGCGCTCCCTGGTCCCGCTGGACCGCGACGCGATCGCCGAGTCTGTCGGGCGGACGGGACGCCTGGTCGTCGTTGACGAGGACTACCAGTCCTTCGGGCTGAGCGGCGAAGTGATCGCCTCGGTGGTGGAGCGAGGCGTCCCGCTGGCGGTCCCGCCGGTACGGGTCGCGGTGCCGGACGTGCCGATTCCGTACGCCCGCGAGCTGGAGTACGCCGTCCTGCCGCGCCAGGACCGGATCCGGACCGCGATCCGTTCGGCCGTCACGGGGGTTGCCGGGTGAGCGTCGAGGTCCTGTTTCCACCACTTTCCCAGAAGGAGCCGGATGCCGAGGGCGTGGTCGCCACCTGGTTCGTGGACGACGGCGCCTCGGTGAGCGCCGGGCAACTGCTGGCCGAGGTCGCTGTCGACAAGGTCGACGTCGAGGTCGAGGCGCCCGCGGCGGGTCTCGTACGGATTCTCGTGGCGGAGGGAGGGGCGGCCCGGCAGGGAGCGGTGATCGCGACCATCGACGACTGAGCCGACGAACGCCCACGCCGGCTCGAAGAGTGGTGAAGGTGGCAAAGAATATGGAGGTTATCTCCGCTTGATATCCTCACCCGCGTACCGACGACACCGGGAGAGAGGCTGACTCGACGCTGATGGGGGCCATGGCGGGGGAGCGGCTGGACCGGACCTCGCTACGGCGGCGGAGTTGGCGTGGCAGCGGTGGTCGCGGGCGCCCTTCTGACACCCGGGTGCCGGTGTGGTGGGACCAGTTCCTGGCCTCCGACCCCGGCCTGAACCGGCTCCGGCTGGCGCTTCAGATCGTCATCACCATCGCCGTGGCGATGCTTGCCGAGTGGCTCTTCGTGCGGATCACCCATGCGATGGAGCTGGACGCGACCGGCCTGCCGGCCGCGCAGCGGGCCGCCGTTGCCGCGCAGCAGCACGGCATCACCGTGATCGCGGTGATGATCGGTGCGGTCACCGGCATGGTTGCGGCCTTCAGCGGGGGAGCCTTCCCGGACCGGCTGGCACAGCTGCGCGGACTGCTTGCGATGCCGGTTCTCATGGTCGGCGGTCTCGCGCTCGGCCTGGCCCTCGCGCCGTACCGGGCCGCGTCACTGGCGATGCTGGTGGTGATCCTCGCCGTCGGCGCCTACTGCCGACGCTTTGGCCCGTTGGGGTTCTTCGGCGGCCAGATGGTCTTCATGGGGGACTTCTTCGGCTTCTTCCTCGACGGCGCGGTCGGGATCCGCGACCTGGGTTGGCTGACCGCGGAGATCTGGATCGGCATCGCGGTGGCGATCATCGCCCAATTCACCATCTTCTTCCGCACCAAGCGACGAGCGCTGGCCCGGATGCAGAGGTCGTACGACGCACGCCGCCGCGACGTCGTCGACCACACCATCCGGGTGCTCGACGAGCGGGGCAGCCCCGAGCGTGCCTTCGCAGGTCTGCAGCGCCGACTCGTGCGTCTCAACGAGACCGCGCTCATGATCGACGCCCAGCTCAACGACCCGGCGGCGATCCCGGCCGGGTGGTCGGCGCAGACGCTCCATCGGATCCTCTTCGACGCGGAGCTGGCGGTCACCAACCTGGCCCGGTTCGTCGTCGCGATCGCCGGCTACGAGGGCGTGCCCGACGAGCTGGACCAGCGGGTGCGCCAGATGCTGCTGGCAGTCCGTCGTAGTGACGAGGTGGCCGTCGAGCGATCCGCCCACGAGCTGCTCGCCGAGCTGAAGCCTGGCCACGGTGACGGTCCGACGCTCCTGGACGACGACCTCGTCATCGTCCTCCACCGGCTCGGCCTTGCCGCCCTGAACCATGTCGAGGCGCGGGCGCGCTGGCGCGCCGCCGCGGAGAACGCCCGGGCCGGCGAGCGCGAGGCGGCCTCCGCCGAGGATGGGTTCGAGACCCCGGTCGAGCTCGTCGGCGGCTTCCTCAAGGGTTCGCTCGGCGTCAGCGCGACGGCGTCGTCGGAGCCCCACCCGGCCTACGCCGACCGCGGCCATCGCTGGCATTTCTGGCATCACGTGCCGATGACGCCGAACGTGCGCGTCGCGATCCAGATGGCGGTGGCGGTCGGCGCGGCGATCCTGCTCGGCGAGGTGCTTTCCGGCCGGCGGTTCTACTGGGCGGTCATCGCGGCATTCGTGACCTTCATGGGCGCGCACAACGCCACCGAACAGGTACGCAAGGGCATCAACCGGGTCATCGGGACCTTCATCGGGGCCCTGATCGGGGCGCTGCTGGCCCATCTGGTCGGACCGCACACCTACGCAGCCGTTGCGGTCATCCTCGCCGCCATCTTCCTGGGCATCTACCTGATGCGGGTCAGCTACGTGTTCATGGTCATCGGGATCACGGTGATGGTTTCCCAGCTCTACGTCCAGCTCGACGAGTTCTCCGACAGCCTGTTGCTGCTCCGGCTCGGCGAGACCGCTCTGGGGGCGGCCGTGGCCAGCCTGACGGTGGTCAGCGTGCTCCCGCTGCGGACCGGTCGGGTCGCTCAGGTGGCGGCGAGGGAGTTCCTCTCCTCGATCGAGGAGGTCGTCGACCGGGCGGCGGAGGTCTTGGACGGGACGGGTGAGGTGGCCGCGCTGCGCAGGGCGCTACGCCGGACCGATGACAGCTACCAAGCGCTGCTCGCGGTCGGTCGTTTCCTGCGGATGCCGCTCTTCGACCGAGCCAACGCCCAGCGAGAGCAGTTCCAGGTCGCCGCCGCGGCGGCGCGAAACTATGCCCGGGACCTGCTCGTCGACGCGCCCGCGGCTGCCGCCGGCGCCGCGGAGGTGAGTGCCGAGGTGACCGCGGCCCGCGATCAGTTCGCCGTCTCGCTGCAGGTGCTGGTGCGCCGGTTCGATCGGGGGAGTGCCGACAAGGCTCCCTACGTCCGCAGCGCATCGCTCTTCGACCGGGTGGAGACCCGGGCGGGCGCCGAGCTCGGGTCGCCGCTGGAGCTGGTCATGCGCGACCTGCAGCGGCTCGACGGCGCGCTTGCCGCGATGGCCGGCTCGCTCGGCATCCTCGTCGAAGGCCTGGACGTTGCCGAACTCTGACCCGGCCGCTGTTGGTGCTGCGGCCTCAGGGGACGACCGTGACCGGACACGGGCACTGACGGACCGCCTTCACCGCCGTCGATCCGAAGAGGCGGTGCACCGGCGTCGTACTCGCGCCGACGACGATGGCGTCGGCCTGTTGCTCGCCGGCGATCCGGGTGAGCACCGTGGCCGCCTCGCCGAACGCGGTGACGAAGCTGGCCCTGATCCCGCATTCGGTTGCCAGCTCCTGGACGGTGTCTTCGAGCGTGCCGCGCACCATCGTGTCGGCGGTCGCGGCGCTGGCCCACAGCGGGTCGTAGGGCATCGAGACCGCGTGAACCGCGACGATCTTGGCGTCCTGGCGGCGGGCGAGACCGGCGGCGTAGTGGAGCGCATGCTCGGAGGTGGGGGAGCCGTCGAAGCCCACGACGACCACGGAGGATCGGGACTCGTCGTGGGACACAACCAGAATGTATTAACTCTTTATGTATCTCGTCAATCCGGTGGGTTACGGTGAGCCGGTGACGGGCGATCTGGAGCGGGGGGCCGGCGAGGCCCGCGCTGCCGAGGCACTCTTCGCGCTGCTCACCGCCGCCGTGCGCCGCACACCCCGCGACCTCAGTCTGACCGCGCTCTCGACGCTGGCCACCCTCGGCCGGACCGGACCGCGCCGGATCACCGATCTCTCCGCGGTCGAAGGCGTCACCCAGCCCGCGATGACCACCCTGGTCACCCGCCTCGAAGCCGCCGGCTGGGTACGCCGCCGGCGGCATCCCCGCGACGGTCGGGTGGCGCTGGTGGAGATCACCGCGGGCGGCGCCGACTACCTGCAGCAGTGCCGCCGGGCCGGCGCGGAGGCGCTCGCCGTACTCGTGGCCAAGCTCCCCGGGGGGCAGCGGTCCGCGCTGGCCGACGCCGTGCCTGCGCTGGAGCGGCTGCTCGCGCTCGACACCGCCGAGCGTGACCCGGGGCCGCGGATCGCTGAGTGAGCCGCGGCCGTCTCGCCGCGGCGTTCGCGGACCTAGTACTTGACGAATCGGAAAGCAATAGCGATACTTTCTAGTATGGAAAGTGCTGAGGAGCTGCGCGAGCGCGAGCGCGAGCTCGTGGCGGAGCGGGCCGCCGCGGCGCCGTACGTCGACTATCCGCCGACTCCGCGGTGGTATCCGCCGTTCATGGGGCTGTGGGCGACCGGCTATACGGCGGTCCTGGGGGTCCCCCGGGAGCACGCCATGCTGCAGGCGCTCGGACAGCTCGTCCTGCTCGTCGTCATGATCGGGTTCCAGGTCTGGTACCGCCGCTATCGGGGCACCTGGCCGCGCGGCAAGGCGCCGGCGGAGGTGAGGCGGGTGCTCGCTGCGTTCGTGGTCGGTGCCGTGGTGGTCATCGGTCTGGTGGCCCTGGCCCTCTGGCTCGGGCCGCTGTGGATCGCGGTCGTGGTCGCCTTCGTCCTCGTGACGATCGGAGTGTCCTGGTACGAGGCCGTCTACGCTCGCGCCGCGGCTCGTACCCGGACGCGGCTCGGCGGCGTCGCGTGAGCCATCAGGGCATCGATCCGGTCATCCACCCGCCCAAGCGGCTTGCCGCGATGGCGCTTCTCGCGCACGCCCAGAGTGCCGACTTCCGCTTCGTTCGCGACCATCTAAGGGTCAGCGACTCCGACCTGTCCAAGCAGATGGCCGAGCTCGCCAAGGCGGGGTACGTGGAGATCCGCAAGCAGGGGCGTGGGCCGGGTGCGAGCACGACGTACCGCATCACTCGTGCCGGTCGGCGCGCCTACGCCGACTACCGCGCCGCGATCTCGGCGCTACTCGCCGACCCCGCGCAACCTGTCCCGGACGCTGATGTCCCGCGGCACCACTGAGGCGTGCCGGGGGGCATCGCGCTGCTGGCGGATCTGGGGGGATTCGAACCCCCGAGGGCGTTAACCCAACCCGCTTTCCAAGCGAGCGCCATAGGCCACTAGGCGACAGATCCGTGGAGGAGCGTACTTGTGGCAGGCGCTCCCGGCGAAATCGCCTCCGCGCCTCGCAGGGGCCGGGCGGGCGACTTTGGCTCGTTCCGCCGACTCACCTACACTCATCCGCAACCCCCCGTGTGGCGGCACCTCGCCGAACCTCCCCAGGGCCGGAAGGCAGCAAGGATAAGTGGGCTCTGTCGGGTGCGCGGGGGGCCTTTTGCGCCTGAGTGGGGCTGTGTCCGATGTGCGCGGGGGCCTTTTACGTCTGAGTGGGGCTGTGTCCGATGTGCGCGGGGGCCTTTTAATGCCCAGGCAGCGGTACCCGTGGGGCAGGTCCGGGTGATTCACGCCGTGCGCGCTACCGGGTGTCGGTAGGGGTCGTTAGGGTTCATGGGGTGGACAGCGCTGCATC
>Ga0164243_10007959_pt1 | contig 15750 bp, 11 predicted proteins | sample OricompcompostOP_FD_108781 | JGI IMG/M metagenome (GOLD analysis project Ga0164243, IMG submission 108781) | Organic Plus compost microbial communities from Emeryville, California, USA - Original compost - Organic plus compost (OP) | ecosystem: Engineered > Solid waste > Mixed feedstock >...
GGTGTTCTCCCAATCCATGAAGCGCAGCAGCTTGTAGCCCGACAGCAGCTCCAGGAACTGCGGCGAGAAGGTCGCCGTCTCCGATGCCGACTTCTCCCGGCAATCGATCCGCCGCACCGGATCCGACGGATCGGTCTGCGACAATGACAGCAATGCCGACTTGGCCGTGGAACCGTTCGCCGGCTGCCAGTCGAATTCGAAGCCGTTCTTCCCATAGCTGATATTGGCGACCGCGCCGCCCGGCTTCACCGTCCCCTGGCCCAGCCAGACGCACCGGATCCGCACCGCGCTCGTGCCATAGGCTCCCTCGGGCGGAACCAACACCTTCTGCGCCCGCTCGCCCGTCAGCAGCGACTGCACCGTCCCATATTCGTCCAGACGCGCCGGATCGAAGGTCTGCGAACCCGTCACGCCGGTCTGCATGCTTCCCCATGCTCCCCCAACCGCCAGGTTCATGAATATCCGGTCCCCGCTATAATAGCTCGGCGACGACACGTTCACGCCGAGGGAGGGATAACTTGGCGCCGGCGTGGGTGTAGGCGTCGGCGTCGGCGTTGCATGCGCCTGATCGGGTTGACTCGTGCTCGTTTTCAGGATGATCGGGATGGCCGAAAAGATCGACAATCCGCCGAGCTGCGCGCCGATCAGCGATTTCAGGCTGATCAGCGTGATGTTGGTGGCACCAAGAGCGGTCCCGCCGGCCAGCAAGGACAGGGCGACGAGCCCCGTGAGCTTGGCCGCACGCCGCTTGCGCGGCGCAGGGGAATTTACAACGACGTTCGTCATAGCGGGCAAAAACCTCAAAAATAGATGTTCGGGAGGCGCCCCCACTCGCCCGGCCGGATGCAGAATCGCGCCCAGGTCATAAAATTTGGTTAAAGGCCAGTCGTCGGCCCTGGGTTAACGAAATTTTGACTGCGAAACCCGCCAGGGCGACATATTCTTGCGATGGCGCGTACAATCCTTCCAGCACGCGCAGGCCACGCCGACTCGGCAATATGTAACGGGTTCGCAACGATTCGATATAACCGCACTTCGTTTATGACAGCTTTACTCAAAACGCCGCCGTTTGATCTTGAACAGATGCACCCGAGCAGCCCATATAATCCCAACTCCCTGGAGTTTAATGAATGCGACGGCGCTTATTGTTTGCCCTCCTCGCCTGCGGGCTGGTATTTTCTGCGGCGATCCAATCGGCTCATGGCGCAGAGGTCACGCAGACGGCGGATGCACGGCTGAAGGCGATCTACGATGCCGAATGGGCCTGGCGGATGGATCAGTTTGCCCAGGTGAAGGACAGCGAAGGCTGGAGCGCCAGCGGCGAGCGGTTGCCGCGGGTGGATCCCGCCGCCCAGCAGGCCCGCCTTGCTTATTGGACGAAGGTGCTTGCCGGGCTCGACCGCATCGGCGTGTCGGACCTCTCGGCGGAAGAACGGGTCAATTACGCGGTCTTCCGCACCAGCATAGAGGCCCTGGCGAACGACGTCCGCTTCAAGGGCTATGAGATGCCGTTCAACAGCGACTCCAGTTTCTGGGCGCACCTCGCCCCCGACAGGGGCCTTCGCGATGCCGACGAATATCGCCGCCATATCGCCCGTATGCGGGACATACCCCGCTATTTCGATGAGAATATCGCGAACATGCGCAATGGCCTGGCGCGCGGCTTCAGCGTTCCCCGTGTCACGCTGGCCGGACGCGACGCCTCCATCCGGCCCTTTACCAATGCCGACCCGGCGGCCAATCCGTTCATGGCTCCGTTCGATCAGATGCCAGACTCGATTCCGGCCGCCATCCGCAGCGAGCTTCGACGACAAGGCGAGGAGGCCCTCCGCGAAGCCGTCATTCCGGCCTATGTCGGGCTGCTGGATTTCATGCAGCAGGAATATCTCCCGCAAGCCAGGACAAGCATCGCGGCAGACGCGATGCCCGATGGCAAAGCCTATTATGCCGCCCAGATTCGGGAATATACGACGCTGGACCTGACGGCGGACCAGATCCACGAGATCGGGCTGAGCGAAGTCGCGCGCATAGAAGCCGAAATGCACCGGATAATGGCAAAGAGCGGCTTCAAGGGAGACATCGCCGATTTCATCCGGTTCCTGCGGACCGACCCGCAATTCATTGCGAAGACGCCACGGGAGTTGTTGAGCTATTCCGCTTATGTGGCGAAGAAGATGGACGGGAAGCTGAAGGACGCCTTCGGCCTGCTGCCTCGCTACCGCTTCACGATCCGGCCGGTGCCCGACGCGATAGCGCCGTTCTGGACGGCAGGCCGCGGCGGCCTCGAAGCCTGCTGGATGAACACCTATGACCTGCCGTCGCGGCCTCTCTACAACATTCCGGCGCTGACCCTGCATGAATGCTCGCCGGGCCACAGCTTCCAGGCGGCGCTTGCCCTCGAAGCTCCCGCCAGGCCGGATTTCCGCCGGGAGACCTATTTCTCGGGCTATGGCGAAGGCTGGGGGCTCTACAGCGAATGGCTGGGCGGCAAGCTCGGCATCTATGAAACGCCTTATGAGCAGTTCGGGCAGCTCTCCTACGAAATGTGGCGCGCGGCGCGGCTGGTGATCGACACCGGCATCCATTCCAGAGGCTGGAGCCGGGATCAGGCCATCGCCTATCTGCGCGACCGCACGGCGCTTTCCACCCATGAGGTCGAGACCGAGGTCGACCGCTATATCAGCTGGCCCGGCCAGGCCCTTGCCTACAAGCTCGGGGAACTGACCATCCGCCGGCTGCGCGCCGAAGCGGAAAGGAGGCTGGGCGAGAAGTTCGACCAGCGCGCTTTCCACGACGCGATCCTTGCGCTCGGCAGCGTGCCCTTGCCGGTGCTGGAGCGGCGCATCGAGGAATTCATCGCGGCAGGCGGCAGGTAATCTTCGGCGTCCGAACCGCCTGATGGTCCGGCGACAGCGTCGACGTCATCCCACTGTCATCTATTCGACATATCGGACCGAAATGCCTTCGCTCCCGATTCCTTCCCTGCCGGCTGTTCAAGGATCGGCGAGGGAATGGATTCTTGCCGTCGGCGGCGGACTCGCCCTGTCCACGGGCATCGTCGCCCTGCTTCGGCCGTCGGCTCCCGCGGGCGTGGAGACGACGGCGGCGACGGCCGCGGCACCGACTGCGCCCCCGCAATCGCCGCCGCCTGCGAGCGCGGATGTCCAGGCGCCGCCTGCTTCCTCTCCAGCCGCCGACATATCGGGGCTCATCCTGCGCGGCGTCATGGGCGCCGCCGCCACCGGATCGGCCATCATCGAATTTCCGGGCGGCCGACAGGCCAGATTTCCGGTCGGCAGGGAAGTCGTCCCGGGTGTCGTGCTGAAAGCGATCGAGCCGCAGTCCGCGCTCCTGTCGAGCAACGGCAGCGATGTTCGCCTGGCGCTTCCCGGGGCCGACGTCGCGAGCCTGGCTCCGGCCGCCGCTGCGAAGGACATGGCCACGAGCACGGCCGATCCGCTGAAGCAGACGATCGAGTTCAGGGCGGGGCTTCAGGCGCGCAAGCGCAGGGACGGCCGGATAACCGGTTTCGTGATCCAGCCGGACAGCAATATGCCGGCGTTCGCCAAGGCGGGCCTGAAGCCGGGCGACGTGGTGGTCACGGTCAACGGCCGGGCCTTCGCCAGCGAGGCGGAGGTCGACAAGCTGGCCAATGAGATCAAGATTTCGCGCACCGTTGTGTTCGGATATGAACGCAACGGAAAAATCAGCGAGGCTCGACTTTCGGTCAAGTGAAACCGGAAGTTATTACATCTATGTTGCAGAAATATTTCATGTAAATTGCAATTTTATTTCATCCTCGTCTTGCTTCTGAATTAATATAAACTGATCGCGCCTGTAATATTACTATCATTTTCCCTCTCTAGGCACCACGCCCATCGGCACTGACGAGTCTGACCGAAAGGACTCGGAGAAGGGCCGGCGACCTAGCCATCAAAGAGGGGCAATCATGAGCTATCTCCGGAACTTCTTCCTGCTTGGAACCGCGTTGTCGCTGGTTGCGTGCGGCGCCGACGATGTCGCATCGCCTGGCGACGGCGTGATCATCACGCCGACTCCGACGCCCACTCCGACCCCGACGCCGACCCCCACTCCGACGCCGACCCCCACTCCGGATGATCCCTATACGGGCCCGGTTCCCACCGGCTTCACCGAGCGCGCGGCCGTCAACGGCAACCGCGTCTTCGAGCTGCCGACCCGCTTCACCGGCGACACGACGATCCAGAAGCTCAACAACGTCGTCTATTCGATCGCCGGCCCGGTCAATGTCGGCACCGACGTCGGCGGCGACGGCAACAAGGCAGGGGGCCAGCCCGTCACGCTCACCATCCAGCCGGGCGTCGTCTTCATGGCGTCCTCGGGCAACGACTATCTGGTCGTCAACCGCGGCTCGCGCCTGCAGGCCGTCGGCACCGCCCAGGAGCCCATCATCTTCACGGCCAAGTCCAATGTGGAAGGCACCGCGACGGACAGCAGCCAGGGCCTCTGGGGCGGCATCGTCCTGCTCGGCCGCGCGCCGATCAGCGAATGCGATACCAGTGTCGAGGGTGGTTCCGCAGACTGCGAAAACGTCGTCGAAGGCACGACCAGCTCCTATTTCGGCGGCGACGTGGCCAACGACAACAGCGGCACGCTGCAATATATCCAGATCCGCTATTCGGGCTTCGCGATCGCGCCGGGCAACGAGCTGCAGGGCCTCACCCTCGGCGGCGTCGGCAGCAGCACCACGATCGATCACATCCAGATCCACAACAGCTCGGACGACGGCATGGAAATCTTCGGCGGCCGTCCGAACCTGAAATATATCGTCATCTCCGGCGCGGACGACGACAATCTGGACACCGACTGGGGCTATAAGGGCTTCATCCAGTTCGTCATTGCCGTCCAGCGCGACGCCAACAGCGGTGACTCGATGATCGAGGCCGACTCGCCCGAACGCGAGGATGCGACGCCTCGCCAGAATACGCGCCTCGCCAACTTCACCTTCATCCAGCGGTCGATGGTGCAGGGCGGCAATACCATGCTGCTGCGCGGCGGCACCGACTATACGATGGTCAACGGTGTCGTCGTCGGCACGCAGAACTGCCTCGACATCGATGCGACCAACGGCACCACCGTCCAGCCCGCCGATCCGGCGAAGGACGAGGCCGGCCCGCCGGTGTTCCACTCGGTGGTCATGTCCTGCCCGACGCCGTTCCGTGACGAGACGGACGTGCCGGCCAGCGACATCGCGGCGCTGTTCGCCGCCGATCCGAACAACGATCCGGACTTCACTTCGACGCTGACCGGCACGTTCATCAACGGCGCGAACGAGACGGCCGTCGAGCCGTTCGATGCATCGACGCTCGGCAGCTTCTTCGTGGCGACCAGCTATATCGGCGCTGTCCGCGACAACACCGACACCTGGTATGCGGGCTGGACCTGCAACGCGAGCTACGTGTCGTTCGGCAGCGAAAGCCGGAACTGCACGGATCTCTGAGGCACCGCACCTCACGGGAAGGGGGCGGCGCCAAACGGTCGCCGTCCCCTTCGACAATTGCAGGAATCTTGGGGGTTATATGAAAAAGCCGCTCACCATCGGGAGTCTGCTCCTGCTCACCACAGCCATGGTCGCACCCGCGGCCCTGGCCCAGACGTTGCCCGATCCGGCGGCGCCGCCCAGTTCGGGTGCGACAGCGGGTGACGCTTCATCCGGTCAGGACGATCAGGAGAAGGTCGACATCTCCATTCCCGGCGGCGGCGGAGCCGACATCGTCGTCACGGGCAAATACATACCGGAGCCGATCCGCGCCACGCCCGAAGTGGTGTCCGTGCTTTCGACGGCCGAGATCGCCCGCACCGGCGAAGGCGACATCGCCGGCGCCCTTCAGCGCGTCACCGGCCTGTCGGTCGTCGGCAACGGCTTCGTCTATGTCCGCGGCCTGGGCGATCGCTACTCGGCGGCCCTGCTCAACGGCTCGCCCCTGCCCTCGCCCGAGCCGCTGAAGCGCGTCGTCCCGCTCGACATCTTCCCGACCAACGTGCTGGCCTCGGCGCTCGTCCAGAAAAGCTATTCGGCCAATTACCCGGCCGAATTCGGCGGCGGCGTCATCAACCTGACGACCAAGGCGGTCCCGCGCGAGCCGTTCCTCGAGATCGGCGGCAGCATCAGCGGCGACAGCGAGACCACGGGCCAGCTCGGCTATACCTATTATGGTTCGGGCACGGACTGGCTGGGCTTCGACGGCGGCAACCGCAAGGTGCCGCGCGGCATCAGGAGCGCGATCTCCAGCGGCGTGCCGCTCAACAGCGGCAACTACTCGGCCCAGCAGCTTCAGGACATCACCGCCAGCCTGAGCAACGCGCCGACCACCCTGCTCCAGCGCAACGGCAACATCCCGGCGAATTTTTCGGCCGATCTCACCGGCGGCAAGTCCTGGGACCTGGGCGACGGCCAGCTCGGCCTGATCGCCGCGGCTTCCTACAGCAACAGCTGGCGGACGCGCGACGTGCTCCAGCAGCTCTCGCTCGATCCGGAACTGGAAGGCATTCCGCGTTCGGACTTCCAGACCGTCATCACCGAAAACCACATCCTGCTCAACGGCCTGGTGGGCCTGGGCTACGAATTCGGTGACGGCCAGGCGATCCGCTGGACCAACCTCTATATCCGCGACGTGCTGAAGCAGGGCCGCCTGGCTTCGGGCTATAATCGCAGCGTCGCGGACCCGGTCGAGGGCCAGCCCGATTCCGTGATAGAGCAGAACACCTACTGGTTCGAACGGCAGCTGATCGACACGCAGCTGGTCGGCGAGTTCAAGGTCGGCGACTTCAATATCGACCTGCGCGGCACCTATGCCAATTCGAAGCGCAAGTCGCCTTATGAGCGCAGCTTCAGCTACACCTACAATGTGGGCGCGCAGGACTATATCAACAACCTGTCCTCGGGCGGTCAGGATGCCTATGTGGCGTTCAGCGATCTCAACGAGGACGTCTATGCCGGCGCGGCGGACGTCACCTGGAACCTGCCGACCTCGATGAAGGCGAAGATCACGGCCGGCTACGCCTACACGAAAACCGACCGCACATCTTCGCGCTACATCTACCAGTATTTCCGGCCGGACGGCGCGCTGCCGCTGGCGGTGGCGCAGGAGCGGCCCGACTATCTGGTCTCGGACTACAACGTCTATACCTACAACATCCAGCTGCGCGACGTGTCGTCCGCCGACGGCTCCGCCGCCTATGACGCGGGGCTGGAGATCAACGCGGGCTATGTCCAGGGGGAAGCCGAGCTTATGCCGGGGCTCTCCGCCACGGCGGGCGTCCGCTACGAGGATGCCGAGCAGACCGTCCTTCCGATCGGCGCGACGCAGACGCGCCTGAAGAACGACTATTTCCTGCCGGCGGCCACCATCACCTGGAATTTCGCCGAGGACATGCAGCTTCGCCTCGCCGCGTCGAAAACGCTGGCCCGCCCGCAATTCCGCGAGCTGGCCCCGCAGCTTTACCAGGATTATGAATCCGATCGCCAGTTCACCGGCAACCCGCGCCTGACGGACAGCAAGCTGACCAATTTCGAGGCGCGGTACGAATATTATTTCGGCCGTGGCGAGCGGCTGACGGTGGCGGGCTTCTACAAGAACATCGACAAGCCGATCGAGACGGTCGCCTTCATCGGCGGCGGCGACTCTCTGCGGACCGGCTTCGCCAATGCACCGAAGGCGGAGCTTTACGGCGCCGAGGCGGACATCCAGAAATATTTCGCGCTCGACACCCTGTTCGGCGGGGGCGATTTCTGGGCGACGCGGCGCCTGATGATCGCGGCGAACTACACCTACACCCAGTCGAAGCTGAAGGTGGACGATTCGCTCACCTACGGCCCGCAGGGGCAGGAGATCGCCAGCAATCTTCTGTTCCGCGACGGCGCGCCGCTGACCGGCCAGTCGGATCATGTCGCAAACCTGCAGATCGGTTTCGAGGACACCGATCATATCTCGCAGCAGACGCTGCTGATCTCCTATGCCAGCAAGCGCGTCACCAATCGCGGCCCGATCCGCGGCACCGACAGGCTGCCGGACATCGTCGAAAAGCCGGGCCTGCACCTGGACCTGGTGATGCGTGAGGAGGTCGAGTTCCTCGGCTCCAACGTCGAGCTGAAGTTCGAGGCGCGCAACCTGACGGGCACCAAATATCAGGAATATCAGCAGTCGGCGACGTCGCGGATCTATCTCAACCGCTACGATGTCGGCAGGAGCTTCTCGCTGGGGGCCAAGCTGAAGTTCTGACCGGCTGGTTTTCCGCTTTTCTTCGCGGGGCGCGCGGCCATATCGGGCGCGCGCCCCGTTTTCTTGTGGCGCGCGCATCGGTGCCGTTCATGGCATTGTCACATGCGTCGCCCATGTGTCACGGCGAGACGGAGGGTTATCGTGAGGAAATTGCAGCGTCAGGCTGCCCGCGCAGCCATCAAGCGGAGCACTAGCGACGCGGCTGCTCCCCAGCCGATGCGGCTCGACGATGAATGGCGGCGCTGGGCCGCGGAAAACCTCCTGCTCGGTGCGCCGGCCGAACCGATCGCCCAGCAGCTTGTCCAGACCGGTGCGCCGCCGCAGCTCGTCGCGGCCGAGATTCAGGCCGCCACGGCCAGCCCTTATTTCCGTGCCGGCAGCATCGTGGCGGCGCGGCTGGCCAAGCGGGACTGGGTGCTGGAATCGCTGTCGCGTCTGGCGGCGATGGCATTGCCGCCCGACGTGCCGCGGATCGATCGTCCGCGCCCCGAAAGCTTCCTGCGGGATCATTATGCGGCAAGCCGGCCCGCCGTCCTTACCGGCATGATCGATCACTGGCCCGCCCGCACGCTGTGGACGCTGGACCATATCGGGGCGATCGCCGGCGATCCGGAGATCGAGGTCCAGACGGGGCGCGAGAGCAATCCGAAATATGAGATAAGGTCGGATCGCCACAAGGAACGGATGCCGCTTTCGGCTCTGCTGGACCGGCTCCGCTCGGGCGAGCCCAGCAATGACTATTATGTCACCGCCAACAATGGCGGCCATAATCGGGAGGCGCTCGCGGCATTGTGGAGCGAGATCGGCGACATGCCGGGCTTCCTGGCGCCCGACAGGACGCGCGACGGCTTCTTCTGGATGGGGCCGAAAGGCACCATCACCCCCTTCCATCACGATCTCACCAACAATTTCCTGGTCCAGATCATGGGCAGCAAGCGGGTGACACTGGTGCCGGTCTGGGAAACCCCGCGCATGCGCAACCATGTGCACTGCTTCAGCGAATGGTCTTCGCCCGATGCCTTTGCGGCCCTGCCGCCGGCGCAACGCCCGACGACGATGACATGCACCATCGGGCCCGGCGACGCGCTCTTCATCCCCGTGGGCTGGTGGCACCATGTGGAAGGGCTGGACACGACCGTCGGCATGTCCTTCACGAACTTCGTCTGGGACAATGATTTCTACACCGGCTACCGCAGCTACGGGCAGATGTAGTCCTTGTCGCGCACCACCACGCCGTTCAGGACGATGCTGGTGATGTCGTCGATCAGCCTTTCTTCCGCAGGCGTCGAAGCGATCAGCAGGCGAGACAGCACGGCGCCGATCGTCACGTCGTAAAAGGCGTCGGCATCCACGTCCGCGCGGATCTGGCCCCTGGCCTTGCCGGCATCGACGATGCGCTTCATGTCCGCGCGGGCCGATGATTCCAGCGGGTGCTGAAGCTCGCTGCGAAGCGCCGGATCGCGCTGGATCGCGGCGAAAAGGCCAAGGCTGGCGGCGCTGATGTCCGGCATGGTGTAGCGACGATAGACCTGCTCGACCAGCGCCCGCACCTCCCCGGCAATCCCTTCCCGGTCCGAAACGTCGATGAAGTGCACGCCGGTGCCTTCGTCCTCGTTGGCGATGCAGCTCAGCAGATGCGCCTTGGTCGGCCACCGGCGGTAGATGGTCGCGCGCGTGATGCCCGTCGCCTGCGCGATGGCGTCGAAGGTGAGCGCTTCCAGCCCTCCCGCGCGCAGCAGGCGGCGGCCCGTGGCAATGATGATGGAATCCGTTTCGGGGTTGCGCGGCCGGCCGCGTCCGCGCGGCGGATGAGGCGGCGGCGAGGCGGTCATCCAATATCCTTGGCTATCATGGACATATTCCTATGCACGGCGCGCCGTAATTCGTCATCCGCGAATTGCCCCGCCCCACGGCTTTGCCCTAACAGAAGGCCATGGCATCTCGGGCAGACACGACCGGCACTCCTCGCCGCTCTGCGCTGGTGACCGGCGCGGGCCGGCGCATCGGGCGCGCGATCGCGCTGCGGCTGGCATCGGCCGGATGGAACGTGGCAATCCATTGCGGCCATGGTGTCGAGGAAGCCGAGGCCGTCGCGCGGGAAGTGGAAGCGCAGGCTGTCCGGGCCATCGTCGTTCCTGGCGATCTGGCCCGCGAAGACGCGCTGGCGACGATCGTCGATCGGGCGGCGGCAGGCATCGGCCCCCTGGCGCTGCTGGTGAACAACGCATCGGTGTTCGAGGACGACCGTTTCGGCACGCTGGATGCGGCAGCCTGGAACGAGCATTTCGCCGTCAACCTGCGGGCGCCGGTGATGCTCGCCGAGGCATTCGCGCGCCAGTCGCCCGATGGCGGCGCCATCGTCAACCTGCTCGATCAGCGCGTGCTGAGACCCAACCCGCAATTCTTCTCCTACGCGCTCACCAAGTCCGCATTGTGGACCGCGACGCAGATGATGGCCCAGGCGCTGGCTCCCAGGCTGAGGGTGAACGCGGTCGCGCCGGGGCCAGTGCTGCCGTCCTGCCATCAGGACGAAACCGCCTTCGACCGCGAGGCCGCCGGCACGCTGCTCGGCCATGCCTGCTCGCCCGAGGAGATCGCGGACGCCGTCCTGTTCCTGGCAGACGCCGCCTCCGTGACCGGACAGATGATCGCCGTGGACTCCGGCCAGCATCTCGGCTGGCGGACACCCGACATCGTCGCCGACTGACGCCCCGCGGCGGGGGCGCCAGCCGGCCGGCGATCAGAAGGCCACCGACAGATCGATGCCATAGGTCCGCTGGCGATCCGGGATGAGGACCTGGTTCACCGCCTGCGGGCCGAAAGTGGCGCGATCGACATCGAAGATGTTCTTCACCCAGGCGGAGATGCCGATCTCGGTGCCGCCGATCGGCAGGCTGGCGACACCGGCGCGGGCATCGGCCAGGATATATTTCTTCGCATAGGCCCACCTGTCGACCTCCGGCTTTCCGGTGACGAAGGCGGTGAGCGGCGTGCCCGAACGGTAACGGGAGTCGAGCGCGACAAAAAGCGTGCCGCCGTTCGACAACTCGGCGAAGTCGTATTGGCCACCCAGCCGCGCGGTCCATTTCGGCGTATAGATCACCTTGACGATATCGGAGACGTCCACGCCGTTCTGCAGATATTCCTTATATTTCACGTTGGTATAGCCGAAATTAGCGTCGATGGTCAGGCCGTCGATCGGCACGGCGGTGAATTCGCCTTCGACGCCCCAGATGCGCACCTTGCCGGCATTCTCGAAATTCTGGACGCCGTTGACGAAGGTCTGGATCTGCAGATCCTTATAGTCCGAATAGAAGGCCGCGAGGTTGGCGCGCAGCCGGTTGTCGAGAAGCTGGGACTTCAGGCCGATCTCATAGGATGTCAGCGTCTCCGGCTTGTAGGGGATCGCGTTCAGCACGCCGCCGGCGACATAGCCGGTGGCGACCTTGGCATAGGTCGTGATGTCGTCGGTCGGCTTGTAGGTGATGATGCCGGTATAGTTCAGCTTCTCATAGCTGGTCTTGTAGGTCTGCCCCGCGGCCAGGCCGCCGCCCTGCGCCGAGGTGACGCTGAAAAGCTGGGTCGAGCGGTCGTCGATGGTGTAGCGCAGGCCCAGCGTCAGATCGAGCTGGTCGGTCGCATGCCAGGTCAGCTGGCCATAGCCCGCCATGGAATCGTTGACGGCCTTCGTATTGGTGACGCCGCTGCCGAAGATGGGATCGAGGAAGTTCGGCGAGGGAATGACCACGCCGTCGGCGACCGGCTGGAAGATGCCGAGCACATCGACCGCCGGCGAATTCTCGTGGAAGTAGAAGACGCCCGAGGTGAGGTCGAAATTGTCCCAGTTGAACAGGAACTGGACTTCCTGGCTGAACTGCTTCTGCTTGGTCTTGCGCGCGGTGAGCAGCGTGAACAGGCTGTCGTTCGGGCCCGGCTGGTTGTCAAGGTCGGTCACCGCGTCGATATTACCGGTCAGCAGCCCGATAAGCTGCGCTTCCGTGAACCGCAGGCCGCCGGTCGCGCCGAGGTCGTAGATATTGGGCTTCTGGTTGAATTTGCGATAGGCGGTGATGCTCTTCACCGTCAGCACGTCGCTGACGTCCCATTGCAGCGACAGGTTGTGCCCCTGCACCTTCAGATGCTCCTCGCTGGTGGCGTTGGCCACTGCGTCGAGCTGCTTGTTGCCGAAATTGGTGATGCCGCCGGTCAGGCCCTGGAAGGCGATGATGCCGTCCGCCAGCGGCCCCGCGCCGTCGATCGTCGTCCCCAGGAACTGCACCGCACGGCCGGTGGTGCGGGAATCGGTATAGTCGAAGCGATAGTCGATGGTCAGGTCGTCCGATGCCTCGACGCGCGCCGCCACCTGCACCGCATCGATGTTGCGCGCGCCCAGCTCGTCCGCATAGGTCAGCGTGCCGAAATCGGGACGGCGCTGGGTGAGGTCGATCGTGCGGCCGCCGATCAGGTTCTTCGTATCGCCGTCGATCTGGTCGTGCAGGTAGGAGACCTTCAGGCTGAGCGGGCCGAACGCGGGCAGGTCGACGATCGTGCGCGAGCGGAAGGCATCATAGTTGCCGTAGGAAAGCTGCTGGCGGATGCCGAACTCCCCCTTCGGCGCGGCGCTGACGAGGCTGATCGCGCCGCCGGTCGAGTTGCGGCCGAACAGCGTGCCCTGCGGGCCGCGCAGCACCTCGACACGCTCCAGGTCCGCAAGGTCGAAGATCGCGCCGACCGAGCGGCCGATATAGACGCCGTCCAGATAGATGCCGACCTTGGGATCGACGGCATTGTTCGACGTGCCCGACGTGATGCCGCGCACCTGCACCGTCGGGATCGACTGAATGCCCTGGTTCGTGACCTGAAGGTTGGGAGCGTAGCCGCTCAGATTGTTGACGTTGGTCACGCGCGCATTGTCGAGCGCCTCCGAGCTGAGCGCGGTGACGGCCACCGGCACGTTCTGCAGATTTTCCTCGCGGCGCTGGGCGGTGACGACGATGTCGGCCAGCCCTCCCTCCGTGCCGTCCGCGCCTCCGCCCTGCGGGGCCGGTGCGGCTGCCGGACCGGTCTGCGCCCATGCGGGCGTGGCGAGGGCGATCGCCAGTGCGGACGTCGCCATGCAATAGACTGACTTCATGGACCTTCCTCTCCTGTTTGGCCCGGTTGTTCCGGGATCCTTGGTGGCCGTTGCCGATTAGTCTTCTTGGCCGATGGTTCGGCGGTTTCAGCGGGCGAGCGTCTGCCCGCTATCTCCTGTGCGATCGAGCAGGCCGTCGAGCTTGATGAGGGCGATGTCGGGTGGCCCGTCCTTCACCGTCACCCAGGCGATGTGATCCATTTCGCCGGGGCCGTGCTGATGCGAGATAGCGCCCGCCGTGCCCATCGTCAGATAGTCGCGGCCATTGCGCTTTTCGTATGCGTAATAATGGTTGTGACCGGCGATGACCGTGTAGGGCCGATCGGCCAGCGCGGCCTCGATCTTCGCGAACTCGGCGGATTTCAGCTTCCACGCCGGCTTGTGCATCAGCACGAACGTCCAGCGCACGTCGCGATGGTCGGCAAGCGCCTTCAGCGCGAAATCGACCTGCTGTTGGCTGAAGCGGGCCGCTCCCAGCGCCGCCATTTCGGGGTCGCCGGGATTGCCTTTCTCGCGATCGGCGTTCACCTGCCCCAGATACTTCGCCAGCGCCTTTTCGGTCGCTGCCGGATCGGACTTCATTCCGGCGGCCATCTGGTGGAACTGGGCCGCGAGACCCGGCGGCATGTCGCGCGGCGGGTCCTCGGTATCCAGCACCAGGAACAGCACGTCCTTGAAGACGAACTGGTAATAAGGCTCGCCGCGTTTCGCCTTCCAGGCGGAAAGCATCACGTCATTGCCGAGATCATGGTTGCCCGCGACATAGAAGAACGGCACCCGCAAGCTGCCGATCGCGCCTTCGATATGCGACCATTCCTCGGCAAGCTCGGCCGGATCGCGCGTATAGCCCTCGATCAGATCGCCGACGTTGATGAGGAATTCGGGCTGCATCAGGTCGACCTGGGCGACCGCGCGCTCGAACACGCCGGGACGCGCGAGGCCGGTGCGGTCGCCGATGACGGCGAAGCGCAGGGTGCTCGCATCATCGGCCGGCACCCCGGTCCAGGGTGCGGGATCGGGTGTCCCGGCGGGATCGAAGGCCCGCTCCCCCGGGGCAGCGGCGGCGGCCAGAACGAAGGTTGCGACCAAAAGGGCCGAAATGCGCAAAGCGGACGTGCCCCGGACGCAATTCGCCTCTTTGCGGAATCCCCTCCCCGCCCCGGCCATGCAGACATCCTCAAATTATTATTGGACCCGATGTATCGTAATTACCGGATGCTGCGCGAGACCCTCCTTGCGCCTACCGCCGGGAAGGTCACTTTTTCCTGAGGATGTCGCCAATTCCGTAGATGTGGGGGATCAGGCCGCCAGATCGCAATCCTCCGGCCTCGGTGCCTTCATGGCTTCGGTGGCAGGGTGATGCGTCTCTCGCCATGTCCGCGCGACGTCCAAATGGATATTGTCCGATTGGAGGGGGAAAGGCCCCCGGCGCAGGATTTGCTGGATCGCGGCCAAGGGCTTTGCCATGAGGCGCGTCCATGATGGACATCTATCGCCTCACCCTTTCCTGCCGGGATCGCGCCGGCATCGTTGCCCGTGTTTCGACCAGCTTGTTCGAACATGGCGGCAACATTCTGGAAGCGGCGCAGTTCGACGATCCGGCCACGGACCGCTTCTTCATGCGCGTCGAGTTCGATCTGGCCGGTGGACAGGGTATCGAGGCTTTCCGCGCGGCCTTCTCCGCACTGGCCGGCGACTATGGAATGAAATGGACGCTGCGTGCATGCGCCGACAGGCAGCGGGTGCTGATCCTCGTTTCGAAGTTCGACCATTGCCTCGCCGACCTGCTCTATCGCTGGCGCATCGGCGAGCTGGCGATGGAGGTTGCCGGCGTCATCTCCAACCATCCGCGTGAGACGTTTCGCGCGCTCGATCTCGATGGAGTCCCGTTCCACCATCTGCCCGTGACGCCGGACACCAAGGCCGGGCAGGAGGCGCGGATCAGGCAGATCGCGGAGGATAGCCGCGCCGATCTCGTCGTGCTGGCGCGCTACATGCAGATTTTGTCGGACGACATGGCGGCCTATCTGTCCGGGCGCTGCATCAACATCCACCACAGCTTCCTTCCCGGCTTCAAGGGCGCCAAGCCCTATCATCAGGCGCATGCCCGCGGCGTGAAGCTGATCGGCGCGACGGCGCATTACGTCACCGCCGATCTCGACGAGGGACCGATCATCGAGCAGGACGTCGAACGGGTCAGCCATGCCGACACGCCCGAGGACCTCGTCCGCAAGGGCCGCGACATCGAACGCCGCGTGCTGGCCCGCGCCGTGGCCTTCCATCTGGAAGGACGCGCACTGCTGAACGGCTCCACCACCGTCATCTTCCGCGACTGATTCGGCCTTCGCCGGAACC